>Ga0315289_10011208_pt1 | contig 12725 bp, 13 predicted proteins | sample YL17G11_40_MG_FD_203452 | JGI IMG/M metagenome (GOLD analysis project Ga0315289, IMG submission 203452) | Sediment microbial communities from Yellowstone Lake, YNP, Wyoming, USA - YL17G11_40 | ecosystem: Environmental > Aquatic > Freshwater > Lake > Sediment | place: USA: Wyoming | collected...
GCAATAAAGACTAAGTTTGGATTTAGCGTAAGCTCTGTCAAAATTTCTGCTCAAAGAGCAGAAATGTATTGTAGGGCTATCGCCCATAATATTATTTGTTATTTTTTAAGACTTTTTAAACGCACCCTGAAAGCTGTGTTAGAAAAGTTTATATAGATTTATCTTAACAAAATAGTATGATTTGGGAGCTTAACATTAATACTAAAAAAAGAAATGAATTAGTAGACATAACAAATAAGATTGAATCAGTTGTTAAAGAAGCCAAAGTCAAAGAAGGTATTTGCATTGTTTATTGCCCCCATACAACTGCTGCAATAACTATAAATGAAGGCGCTGACCCTGATGTTAAAGAAGATATCCTAGAGCAGTTAAGCAAGATGGTTCCTGAAGAGGGCAGTTATAAACACAGCGAAGGAAATTCTGATGCGCATATCAAATCCTCTTTAGTTGGAGCATCTGAAACTATAATAATAAAAGAAGGCAAACTTATGCTTGGAAGATGGCAGTCAATTTATTTTGCTGAATTTGACGGACCTAGAAAAAGAGAAGTTATTGTAAAGATTATTTCTGGCTAAGAGCTTCTTTAAAATATTTTATTGTTTTATTTAATCCTTCTTCTAATTGGACTTTAGGCTCCCAGTTTAACTTCTGCTTTGCAAGAGTAATATCTGGTTTTCTTTGTGTTGGATCGTCTTCCGGCAATGGCTTGTAGACTATTTTTGAGTTTGAGCCAGTCAGTTTTATCACTTTTTCAGCTAATTCTAGAATTGTAAATTCATTTGGATTTCCCAGGTTAACAGGACCAACAAAATTCTTTTGATTCATCATCCTGTAAATGCCTTCAACCATATCTGAAACGAAACAAAAGCTTCTTGTCTGGGAACCGTCTCCATAGACAGTTATTGGCTCATTTCTCAAAGCCTGGATTATAAAGTTAGAGACGACTCTTCCGTCATTGACAGCCATATTAGGACCATAAGTGTTGAATATCCTTACAATCCTGATGTCTACCTTATTCTCCCTGTGATAATCCATCATCAATGTTTCTGCTACTCTCTTGCCTTCGTCGTAGCAATTACCGCAAAAAAGAACTTTTCCATTTCTTCGAACATAGATAACATGATTGTTTACATTGACACAATACACATACCCATCATATTCTATAATACTCCTTTTAGGATATTTAGGTGTCAAAAAATCCTTTCTTTTATCATGCAAAATGTGAATATTGTATACATGATGTTCTCTTCTCTTATCTTTGACACTTGAATTAGCAGCCATCCCTAGTTTTAGCAATATCTCTTGGAAATCTCCTGCCATCTTTTTTGAGCTAGTATAAAATGCTTTTCCACTTTTAGAACCATCGCCTAACATCATCGCATTAAAAAGTATCTTCAATTGCCTTTTTGACAGGTTTTTCAATTCAGGGGGTACAAACTTTTCTTTAGATTTACCAAATTGGATAAGATAATCTGCTAACTGTTTATTACAAATCCTGAATTGATGATCGTCAGAATCAAAAAAATTGAAATGTAACCTTTTCAAGCAGGAGTTTATCTTGTTCCATCCGATTACATTCTTTCTATCTTGTGCAATCAAAACAGTGTAGTCTATTGAGTCATATTCTTTATTGTTTACTCTCTTCTTTCTCTTCCTTAAGTATACACACCCTTCTGTAATATAATATCCAAAAAATTCAAGCCAATCATCCATTTTTATTTTTTCTACATTTCCACTTTTGCTATTCTTAATCTGAGGTAGATAGAAAAATTCTTTTTCTTGGCCATTCCAATCTGCTGAATTCAACATCTCTGCCCTATCCCACCTTATTGATTCAAATGCTTTTATTAATTTGAATTTTTCTAATCGGTTATCATCTCTTATCCTTGCGTACATATTGTGATTAGGTGTTACTTGAAGATCGATTTTAGAATTCTTGAACTCTATCAACTCGCCAATATACCTCTGTCTTATAATCTCTTCAGGAGGGTGGTATTCCATAAACCCTTCTTTATTTAAAGTCAAGATTTCATCTTCTTTTTTTAAATCTTTAAAAAATTTAAACCCTTCTTTTGTTAATACTTCTGTATCTTCAGAAAAACAGCTTCTGGGTCCGATGCAGTTTACATTGCCTCTGTAAGTTTCTTTTTGGGGATGTTCTTTTGGATCTCCATAGACTTCAGATGTTGAGGCTTGCAAGATTCTAGCTTTGCATCTCTTTGCAATGCCTAGCATATGGTATATTCCGACTGTTGACGTTAAAGTTGTCTTTATAGGATCCCACTGATAATGCTGAGGAGAAGCAGGACAGGCTAAGTTGTATATCTGGTCAACTTCAATGTAGATTGGCTGGATTATATCATGCCTTAGAATCTCAAAATTAGGATTATTCAATAATTGCTGGATATTCTTCTTATTGCCTGTGAAGAAGTTGTCTACGCAGATAACCTCTTCTCCTTTGTCCAAAAGATATTTGCATAAATGGCTTCCTATGAAGCCTGCTCCGCCTGTTACAACAATTCTCATGCTATAAAATCAAACCTCGCTGCTTAAATATTTTACTATTAATCAGCTCTTTTAATTTTTTAATAACTTTTGTATTGTCTTCTTTCTTGTATGCTCTAAGATTTCTTTTGTATTCTGCAAGATTTGAAATAAACTCCTTAACCTCTTTTTCATTAATCTCTTTGCAGTATTTTCCATATCCTAAAATCTCAAGATAGTGCGCATTTCTTATCTGCTCAAATTGTTTCTTGACAGGAACAGATAAAACAGGCTTATTCAGATAGAGTGCTTCTCCAATTACTGTAAAACCTCCATTTGAAATAACTGCACTGCATTTTGCCATATCTGAAACAAATTCTTTTTCATTGAATTTCTTTAATCTTATATTTCCTAGAGTCTTATCCTTGTTTAGCCCATAGAGAACAAAATTCTCATTTATTTTTCTTAAAGCAGGTATCAGTTTTCTATTGCTTTTTGATGTTTGGTAAACAAGAATAAAATTTCCTTTCTTAGGCTTTGTTTTTATTATCTCTTCTCTGTTGATGGGTGGGAACAGATAAGTATCTTTTTTAATCACTTTTGGATAAAAGAAAGTTGTTACAAGATAATAATCAGCCCAGGGTATCATAAACCTCATAAAAATACTTTCTAGTATGCTTTTATCATAGTCATCTGCATTAGTTATATGCTGGTTGTCTATGCTGATGCATTTTTTCCCGAAAAGAATAGCAGCATAGCAGCTGAAAGGCTCAAAATCAGTGATTACAACTTGAGGCTTGAACATAAGCATAATAGCTATAAGTTTAAGGTTCCACAAAAAGATAACAGGGAACTTAAGAATGTTGTACAGTAATGTTTCAAAATAACTTACTCCATTGTTCCTGTATATTATATTCATATAACCTATTTTAGAAGTCTTAAATGTTTTTTTAAGAAATGGATATGCCTTGCCTCCAGCTACAACAAGCACATTGTGTTCTTTCTCAAGTTCAGTGATTATTGCTTTGCTCCGTACAGCATGGCCCATTCCTTCTCCATTTACCCCAAACAAAATCCGCATATCTTAAATCTAGTCATGGAATATTTATAAAGTTAATCTTAAAATTCAGAAAAATATAAATACTGGGTAAATGAATTTGATTAACTAAAATGCGCTGTGATATGTGTGGTTCTGAAGAGCAATTGTTTAAGGCAAAGATAGAAGGCACTGAGATGAATGTCTGTTCTGAGTGCAGCAAGTTTGGAGAAATAATTACTATTGTCAAAGAAGAGCCTAAAAAACCAAAAAAAGAGGTAAAACCAGCCCAAGTTGAAAAAGAGCCAGAGGTAGTTGAGACTATTGTTTCTGATTTTGCAGAAAAATTGAGGAAAAAAAGAGAAGAGCTGGGCCTTGACCAGGAGAATTTTGCTAAAAAACTCAATCAAAAAAAGTCTATTGTCCACAAGATGGAAAATGGGGAGATTGTGCCAAGCATAGATCTAGCAAAAAAGATTGAAAAGCTGCTAGGAGTCAAGCTTATTGAAGAGTATGCTGAAAAAGATATTTCATTTAAAGGCAAAGGCACAAGCAGTGAAGAATTAACTATTGGGGACTTGATTAAGGTCAAGACAAGAAAAAATGAATAAAGCTGCTAAAAAGAATTATACCAAATTGTGGATAGCGATACTATTGCTTTTCCTTACGTGGATTCCTTTGCTGAATATAGCAGCAATACTTCCAGCAGCAATTTATCTTGTCATAAGCCAGATGGTATTGATAAGGAAGCAGCCTGAGAAGTATGGTGGAATGATCCTGGCTATAGTTTGCTTTATAGGAAGTATTGTGATATTTGCATTAAGCTTATATGGCTTGATAACCAGCATTTCTAACCCTTAAGGAAAAATTTATAATAAATAAGGGGTTTTTTAGGATAATGGAACTTATCATGCTTTTAGGAAGCTTTGTTTTTGCATTATTATTCTTATTTCTTTTATTTGTTTTCATTGCATCTATGCTTTCCTTGTTCAAAAAAGAAATTGTAGTTGAATATGAACCAAAAATAAGTATAATAATTCCATGTTATAATGAAGAAAAGAATATCCTAAAATGCCTTGATGCCATAGCTAGCTCAGACTATCCTAAAAAGAAGATGGAAATTATTGTAGTTGATGATGGCAGTACTGACAATACATTAAACATCCTTAAAGGATATTCAAAAAAAAATCTCATAAAAATAGTAAAAGGGACTCACGAAGGAAAATCAGAAAGCCTCAACAGGGGTGCAAAAAAGGCGTCTAATGAGTTTATAGTTGCTGTTGATGCTGATACTTTGCTTGAAATAGCTACTTTAAGAAAGCTAATCCAGCCTTTTGCAGACCCAAAGACAGGAGCAACAAACGGCTCATGCATTGTAAGGAATAAGGGCTCTTTGTTAGGCATGTTCCAAAACATAGAATATCATTATAATAACCTGATAAGAAGGAGTTTTTCTCTTTTATTCAAGAATGGAATCTGGTTTTTTGGCGCATTTGCAGGGTATAGGAAAAGTGTTTTGGAAAAAATAGGCTATTTTAAGAAAGATTCTCTTACAGAAGATACTGATATTGCATTGGAGATATATTCTGCTGGATACAAGGTATTGAATGTACATGATGCAATAGGCCATGTACTTGCTCCTTCAACATTAAAGGAATTTTACAAGCAAAGATCAAGATGGTGGATAGGTGTTTTGCAATCATTGAAGAAAAACAGGCATCTATTTTCTTATAATTCAAGTCCTTCAATATTGTTCTTGTTCATAAGCCAGTTTTGGTGGTCTTTTTATGCACTTGCTTCGATGCCTTTGATAGCATATCAGTTTTATTACTGGCTGCCAAGCAGCTCTTTTTATGAAATTGCATCTTATACATTCAGATGGTTTACTGCAACAGGTCCTTTATATGTGATATACAAGATTCCAGAATGGGGTATCTCATTATATAGCATTTTTGGTGTTTTGTCAGGTCTTATAAGCATAGTACTGATAATAACTGCAATATTTGTCTTTAAGGAAAAGTTGCGTCTTAAGAACATAGTAGGGATATTCTTTTACTTTCCTTATACGATAGTTTTAAATACTATTATTGTAATTAGTCTCTTCAAGATAATATTTTTAAAGCAAAGGTATTTCAAATATTAACATGCTTTGCATTATCAACTTAAGAGGGATTTATGTCATCATTCATTGAAATAATAAATGGGTTATTTGCTCAAGACCCTGCAATCTTAAAAACATATCTTGCTTATGGAAGGATTGTGCTAGACTATGTCCATACTTTTTTTGATAAGGCATTCTATGTTTTCTTGTTCATTGCAATGGGGTTTACAGTAGTTTATGTTTTAATGTCTTTAATAGTTATATCCAAAAAAAGGGTTTCTAATGAATATGAATTTGTTCCTGAAAAAGCTCCTTTTGTTACAGTGCAGATTCCTACAAAAAATGAGATAATTGCATTAAGGTGCGCAAAAAAAGCCATTAATTTTGACTATCCTAAGAATAAATATGAGATAATAATTGGAGATGACAGCACTGATCCTTTGATTTCTGCAGAAATAGATGAATTTGCAAAAGAAAATCCTTTGGTAAAAGTAGTTAGGAGAGAAGATAATATAGGGTTTAAGCCAGGCAATTTAAACAATATATTGAAACATTCAAAAGGAGATATCTTAGTCATATTTGATTCAGATTTTACTCCTGAAAAGGATTTTCTGAAAAGGATAGTAGCGCCTTTTATTAATGACTCTTCTATATCTGCAGTGCAGGCAAAGTGGAATTTTAATAACTTTAACCAAAACCTTGTTACAATATTAGCATCCACGATAGTCCATGTATTCCACCATGTTGTATTGAATTTTATGCATCTCTTTAAAGCTGGTTCATTATGCGGTTCAGCAGAAGCAATAAGGAAAAAAGATCTTCTTGAACTAGGCGGATGGGAATCAGGAAGCTTGACTGAAGACATTGAGTATAGCCTAAGGCTTTACAAGAGCAATAAGAAGATTATTTACTTGCCTGATTTGCAATGTTATAGCGATGTTCCACACATACCCTCTGACTTGTATAAACAGCAAATGAGATGGGCTTATGGTGTTGTTACAGCATATAAGAAACATTTTAAAGGTCTTATCTTCAACAAGGCATCATCAGTTAAGAAAAAGCTTTTGAGCATGTGCGCTGGTTTTGGCTATCTGATGCCTATCTTGATATTTGCCTTGTTTATAACAGGAACAATAAGCTTTGTAACAGACAAGCCAGGACCAATTGACTTACCTAAGTTTTTTACAGAAATGATAAGGAATGTCTTGTTGACTTCTGGGCTGTTGATAGCGACGTTTGTTGCTCTTTACAAAGAGAAGCAGATAAAGTATGCATTCAAAACATTGATTGCTTCTTTTAGCATAGGCCTTGTCACAACCTATTATGTCAACAAAGGGATCTGCAAATCAATATTCAAAAAACCAATGCAGTGGTATCTTTTGAATAAAGATGTGAATTATAAGCAAGCGCAATAAACTTTTTATATTAAGTTCTATTTGTTTTGTTATGGGCTGGGGGGAGCTATCTTTAAAAGAACGTTTTTTTGAAAAAACTTCTATTTTATTTATTTTAATCATCTTGTTTTTTGGGATTCAAGGAGGTATATCCTTATTTAACAAGAATTTTGCTCCCCCAATGGATTTATTTGCAGCAACTGGGATAATTTTAGTTGTCTTTATTTTACATTTAATGAAAAGATTCAATCCAATTGTTCCGATATTGTTATTATTGGGTTTTGTTCCACATCTTTTCGGGCTTTACAAGGTTTTTCAGTATAATGGAGAACACATACAGTTATATGGTTCTCCTCAATTTAATTATCATTATGACTGGTTTGTTCATGCATTTGGAGTATTCTGTTTTTCAATAGTCTTTTGCTTAATAAGCTATCCTTATTTCAAAAAAGGATTCAAGAGCAAATTGCTAATATTTGTTCTTATCTTGTTTTTTATGACAGGATTAGGAGCTTTTAATGAGTGTTTAGAATATGTTGGATTTGACGTATTCGGCTTTGGCGAAGGATTCCTTGAGTTTGGAGCAGGAGACTCATCTCCAAGAGGCGGGCCTTGGGAAAATGCTTCCATGGACATGATCAATAATATGCTAGGAGGAGTAGTTGGAATAAGCCTTTTCCTTTTGCTCAAAAAAAGAAAGGAATCAGCTGCTCATTAGAATTTCCCAAATTTCTATTCCATCTTTAGAATATACATTTCTGAAAGTTTCATTGTTTCTTAACAAAAACAAAAGCCCTTGTTCTTCTTTTGTCCATACTTGCCCTTGCTTCATCGAAGGGTCTATCCAAATATACTTTATAGAGTAGTTGCCTAATATAGATTTTGTATTTTTGAGGTTTCTTGAATAAAATATAGCATTTGAATCATTAAATTTGGCATCTAAGTTTTGTATATAATCTGTCTGAGAGTCTAGAATAACCTGCCTTTTGCTTATTGTCTCTATCCAATCCCCTTTTGTATAATGGGAGAACACAACATTTGTTGTTGCTGAATTTTCTTCTAACCATTCTAGGCTTTGTATTGTCTCTTTATCTGGAAGCTCATTCAACATCCTATTTGCATAAGAAAGTGTAGAGAATAAAAGCCCGCATATTATCAATATAATTGTCAATATCCTTATCATATCTATTTTCCACTTCATGTTTATTATACTGGAAAATCCAATTCCTACAAAGATTGCTAAAATAAAAGTAAGATAGATGTTTATCTGGGGAATATAAAATGAAAATAAGAGCAGGATTAAAAGCAGAATATATGCTGTAATCTGTTTTTTTATTTTCCATACTGAATATAATCCTACAAAAGACAAGAGGATATTAAATATTCCAAAACCTATATCGCTTCCTAGATCTGAAATTAGGTTTGTCAGAATATTTGATTGAATGAATTCTGTTTTTTGTGGAATTCCATAGTAGAATATAAACGGCAGTTGATATGCTAAAATAAGAATAATCATTGCTGATAATATTGTATAAAACTGTTTTAATTTGTGCTTGTTATTTATAGAATATACTAAAAGCAAGGCCGCGCTTATTGTTGATGGAAGGATTCCAAAAAAGGGCATTATCGCAAATAGCGCAAATGCTGGAATAAAATAGTATTTATCTTTAATAAAAAGATAAAACCCTAGCAAAATAAGGAAGATGATTGGTGAATACTGGTTTGATATTGAAAATAGAAAAATGAACAATGGAGATAATATCAAGACAAAGAGTATAGCTGAGATGTCAAAGGAGTTTATCTTTAATTGCTTAAGAATAAAATAAAATAATAATAAGGATGCTAATCCGCAAATGATAGGTATAACGATTGATGAAAGGTAAATATTTGTAAAATTGCCTGTTAATGCCATCATCAAATGATATGGCTGCAACAAATAAGGTCTTGATATTAAAGCGTCTTGGTTAGGAATCCCATTTTCTTTTATGTATTCAGCCATCCTTAAATGATAATAAGGGGCTGCTCCTGGCAAAATTGGCTTATCTGTCAAGAACCTTACAGATGGAATTAATAAAAGCAAGAATACAGCTAATAATATGCTATAAGACAATATTTGTTTTTGACTTAGTGGTTTCATATCTCTTCTATTTTGCACAATGATTCATATATTTTTGTTTGGTTATCAAATACTAGTTTAAAACATTCTTCATCTACATATCTTAATGTTTCTATACTGAACTCAGATTTAGCTGAATCTGAAAGTAATATGTATTTCACATTATATTTATTCAGCAAAGGTATTGCCTCTGTCTTGTAATTTGAGCTGTAAATTGTCCTTAAATCCTGAAAACGCTGCGCTGAGTTGGGGATTAACAGGAAATCTGAATCCATCAAATTTTTCCTTTCTGCTATTGCTGTTATCATATAGCCTTCTTTTAATGATGCTACAACCATATCTTCTTTATTTGTGTTGGTTTTTAACCAAAGCAGCGCATTGATATCATTTTGTGTAGGAGCTTGCTCTATTTTCTGATTTGTAAAATATATTGAAGGAATTATAGAACTGATGATAAATATTATAACAAACAGTAAAATAAATAGATTTTTGTAAGATGCTATGCGTGTTTTTTTAAGATAATCAAAGAATAGTTTGTATCCTTGGGCAAACAGTATGGTTAAAATTATTCCTAAAAACATGAATGCTATGCCTGGCTGCAATAATCTTGGCCAGAGTAGGAAGAAACAAGCTAATGCCAAACCTATAAGAGTATAGATTTCCTTGTTCTTTTCTCTAAATACATACCTATAGATGATATACGCTCCTAAGATTATAGGGATTAAACCTATTTTTATCACTGCTTCTATGATGTTTGTATGTGCAAAATAGAAAGAGATTATCTCTGGAGGAATGTTCTGCCATATTAGGAATGGCCCATGCGAAAGAAATGCCTTTTTGTACAGGATAAAGTTGATCCAGATTGAAAAAAATGTTAAGAACATGATTGCCTCTATTTCTGCTCTCTCTTGCTTTAGATATTCCAGTTTTGTCATAAGAAGATAAGCTAGCAATCCAACTATAAGCAAAAATGAGCTGGGATGCAATATCACTAAAAGTATTGCAGTTATTAAAAAATAAGAGATAAATCTCTTTTTATTTATATCCATCAAAAAATATATTGACAGGAATGTCAAAGGAATTACTAAAGAGTATATTGATGCGCTGTTGAATGTTTCTGAGATGTATATCGGGATAAATGCTGAAATAAATGCACAAAACAGAGAAGCATTGATGTCTTTTGTCATTTTCTTCGCAATAAGGTAATTTATTATCACAATGCTTGAAGCCAAAATGTTTGGAATCAATTTCAAGGTCAATGCTAAAGGCATTATAAGATTAAAAAGAGCAAGCAGATATTGGAAGAAAGGTGTGAATACAACTGTTCTTCCTCCATAACTTAGAGGGTCTTGGAATATGGGTTGCCCTGTTTTTGAAATCTCTGCTATTTGCCTTAGATTAAAATAAGCTTCATGGTCTAATGCAGGTATCTGGAATGCAAAATACAATCTAAACCCCAATGCTAAAATAAATATTAGAATAAGGACTATTGTCTGTTTCTTCATAATTAAGAGTGGGAAGTCGCTATTTAAATATATTTAGTAAAATTTATAAAAATAGGTTTGTTGGGGGATAATATGAAGATTTCTGCTGGAAGCGATGTTGTAGATGGAGTATTGGAAGGAGGATATGAGAAAGACATAATCAATACAATATATGGGCCTGCTGGCTCTGGAAAGACATTGCTTTGCTTATTGGCTTTGATAAAAGTTGTTGAAGACGGAAAAAAGGTAATTTTTGTCGATACAGAAGGAGGATTTTCTGTTGAAAGATTAAAGCAGCTGACTCCTAATTACAAGCAAGTGCTTGATGGAATATTATTTTTAAGGCCTACTAATTTCAAAGAGCAGAAAGAGGCTTTTGAAAAATTAAAGGACAAGATAAATGATAAGATAGGGCTAGTTATAGTTGATACTGTTTCTATGCTTTACAGGCTGGAGATGGGCAAGAATGATGATGTCTATGAAGTTAACAAAGAACTGGGGCAACAGCTTGGTTTTCTGAATGAGATAGCAAGGAAAAGGAATATCCCTGTTTTGATAACAAACCAGGTATATGCTGATTTTGAAAACAAGGATAATGTCAAGATAGTGGGCGGAGATTTATTGAGATATGGAAGCAAATGCATGATTGAATTGCAGGCAGCTCATGGAGGCTATAGAAACTTTGTTTTAAGAAAGCATAGAAGCATTAGCCCAAAAGATGTTGTCTTTAAAATAGTTAATGTTGGGATTGAGAAGGTTTAGTTCTTTTTAATTTATCAACTGTTCCAAAATGACCTTCAATAGCTTCTGCTGAACATTTATAGTTCTGTTGATATTCTGGAATAAAACCAGGATGATTAATACACAATCCTGCATCCCAAGCAGCATTATTAGAATACACTTTGGTCTCAAAATAATGTACCTTTCCTGGAAGCATAAAAGTCCAAACTATTTTGTCACCAACTGTTGTACGCAGATTAAATTCTTCTGCTACAGTATTTTCCAAATCTGTTTTAGGAATAGTTAAATTTAAACTACTTTCTTTGTCAACCATGTAGCTTTAGAAATTATTAGTTATTTATAAAGCTGCTACTTTTAGAAATAATCTACTCCTCTGTAAAGTCATCCATTGTTGCTTTTAATTCTTTGTCATCTTTTATCATTCCGCGCTTCTTCATATACTCTCTTGTCAAGATATAGAATATTACACCTAGTGATTTTTTGCCTTTGTTGTTGCATGGAACAACCAAGTCAATGTTGTTTGTCTGGTTGTTTGTGTCGCACAAGGCAATTACAGGGATTCCTATTGTTATTGCATCTTTTATTGCATTCCTGTCAGGCCATGAATCTGCTACAAGGATTATCTTTACTTCCATGAAGTTTTCTAAAGCTGTGTTTGTCAGGATTCCTGGTGGATATCTTCCTGCAAATACTTTTGCTCCAGTCAGTTTGCCAAATTTCTTAACTGCCTTCCATCCATTTTCCCTTCTGCTCACTATCATTATATCTTCTGGCTTGTATTGGGCAAGCATGTTTGCTGCAATGCCTATTCTTTCATCTATCTTTTGCAGATTAAGAACAGACAAGCCATCTGGCCTGGTCTTGTAGATAAACTGATCCATATACTTTGTCCTGAATTTTGTTCCGATATGGATGCCTGATTTGAGGTAAACATCCTGTGGAACAAGGAATTTTTCGTCGTCTGCCATTTTTATTTTTAAAAGCATGAGAAATAACACTTTTGCAGTGTTTATCACCTCATGCAACTTTGGTAATATGCTTAGAATTTGAGAGGTGTTTATAAAGATTACGAATTTACATCAATTCTGAAACATAAAGCAGGATAACTCCTATCACAATCATGCTTATAGGCAAAAGCTTAGGCAAAAGCTTCTCTTTTGTCATATTGCCTGTGAAAAAATTTACAATTCTCTCTAGGAAAACAACTATAATTGGCTGCAGTGTACCTATTGTCGCAACAATTGTTGCAGATAACCCTGCCATTGCAAAATAGGTAACAAAAACAGCGCTGAAAGTCAAAGATTCATTCAGCAAGGCCCATTTTATGTTTTTAAGCTCAGACAAAAATCCATTTCTTGTTTTCCTGTTA
>Ga0315289_10011209_pt1 | contig 12724 bp, 14 predicted proteins | sample YL17G11_40_MG_FD_203452 | JGI IMG/M metagenome (GOLD analysis project Ga0315289, IMG submission 203452) | Sediment microbial communities from Yellowstone Lake, YNP, Wyoming, USA - YL17G11_40 | ecosystem: Environmental > Aquatic > Freshwater > Lake > Sediment | place: USA: Wyoming | collected...
CGGAGGGTTATCCGCCAGTGGCGAAATCCGCCGAAGCAGTGATACCTCGGCTCAGGATTAGCACCGACACCTCTCACGCATTCATCCACGGGCAGAGCCCGTGGTCTTCTGCGTAGGCGGATAAAAACGTGTCAACGATCGATTTCATCTTAAGAACCAAAGGAGGACATGATGAAGGGCGATTGGATCAAGAGGGTATTGGTCGTCGGAGCGGGAACCATGGGACACTCGTTAGCCATGGTATTCGCGCAAGGAGGTCATGAAGTAGATCTTGTGGACGTCAATCCCGAGCTCTTGGGAAAAGCCCTCAGCCTCATCCGTTCAAACCTCCAGACCTTGAGAACAATGAAAATGATAACACCCCATTCCATCCCAGGAACCCTAAAACGAATCCACCCTTCGACTTCTCTGGATGTGGGTGCAAAAGCTGATTTTGTCATAGAAGCGATTTCGGAGGATCCAAGAGCAAAAAGAAAACTCTTCCACTCTCTCGACCAGATCTGTCCTCCTCGAACAATTTTTGCGAGTAACACGTCCTATCTCAACATATTCGCACTGGCAAAAACAAAACGGCCCCAGAAAATACTGATCACCCATTGGTGGGCTCCCCCGCATCTGATTCCCTTAGTCGATGTGGTCCAGGGACCCCAAACCTCAAAGGAAACCGTGGAAACGATCAGAAGACTCCTCGTGAAGTTAGGCAAAACACCCGTCGTGATGAAGAAATTCATTCCGGGCTACATTGTAAATCGTCTCCAAAGGGCTATGGCGAGGGAGATCTTTTACCTTTTGGATCACGGTTACACCACAGCCAAGGACATTGACACGGCCATGAAAAATAGTCTGGGGATTAGGATCCCGGTGGTCGGAGTGGTGCAGCGGTATGATTTTACCGGGTTGGACTTGGCATTCACCTTTGAGAAAAACCCTTCGATTCACCTCGTCTCTAAGAATGTCACCCCAAAGACCCTGGCCCATCTTGTGAGAAAGGGCCATCTCGGCGTGAAGTCTGGGAAGGGCTTTTATGATTATTCCTCAAGACGAATGTCTGACGTGCTTCGGGAAAGAGATATCAAGTTGATTGAGACACTGAAGTTTTTTCAACAGAAAAAACTTTTAGGCTAGAGCCTTGTCGTTCTGAAATATGCCACTTCAGTCTCAATTTCTCCCTCAGCCTGTCCGATGGGTGATGTCTTTTCTCATCCTCTGCGTCACTTTCTTCCCATCATTTTCTCTGGGCCAAGGGAATCCCTTTTTTGAATGGAATATCCTCTATCCGAAGATTCGAGATCGCCTCATTTCGAAAGAAGAAGCTCAAGGCAAACTGAAGGCTTTGGAGTTGTCGATCAGGGAATACACCTCTCAGCCCTTGACGAGTGGGCAAGAGAATCGTCTTTGTTTCCCGTTGAAGGGATACACGTTTCACTCCATGGGTGGAACGAAGGGCAGCGGATACCAGGTTCAAGGATACGATTTTTTCGATGGAAGTCAACACAAAGGCCACCCGGGACACGACATCTTTATTCAAGACAGGGATCAGGATGGAGTGGATGACAGAACGGGCAATCCCGTGGAGGTCTTATCAGTGCACTCAGGCGTTGTTGTCTCTGTCAATGGAGACTGGGAACCTTCGAGTCCAGTTCGGGGAGGAAATTACGTATGGATCTATCATCCCATGAAAGGCCGTTATTTCTATTACGCTCATCTGAGAGAAATCGCGGTCAGTGTCGGACAAATCGTTTCTCGAGGAGATCGTTTGGGTACGGTCGGAAGGACTGGATTGAATGCGTATCCTAAGAGATCCCCTACCCACCTCCATTTCTCTGTTCACCTATCGATCGATGGGACTCCCAGGCCCATGGATCCTTACTTTGATTTGCTTAAAGCAGAGGTAAGGTGAGACCGACCTCTTCGCCCCCAGGTGGAGTTCCATTAATGAAACCATTCTTGCACGAATTGAATTTTCACCGCAAAGGCGCAAAGAGCGCGGAGAGATCAGGTTCTTCTCTTGCCGTCACGCGGAACGGCAGGAGAAAAGGCTCTGCGGTAAAAAGCGAAAGTTGATCTATTGGCTGTGCCTTTCAGCTTTCCGCTCTCTCAGCGGAAAGCTGAAAAGAATCCACCTTTGCGTTCTCGGCGTCTGCGGTGAACCTGATCCGGTCAGCTCACTTTCCTGAGAACATCATAGATGTCTCGAGTGAGTTTCAGTTGTTCTTCCTCATTCAAATTTTCGCCACTTTCGAGTCGTTGAACCAACTGATCCGTCTCGGCGTCTTCTTTTCTCAGTTGAGCAATTCTTTCATTCTGGACCATCGCCCCAATCTCAAATCTGCCTAAGTCAAGAGTCAGGTTAAACCGGTGATTGAAAAAAGAGAGGACGCGCTTTGCTGCCTCTGCATCTTGGACAGCGGCAAGGTAAAAGGGAATTTCCGGCCAAAGGCTTACGCCTGGCATTCCTCTCCTTCTCGCAACCCACAAGAGATAGCTGCTGATCGCAGGAGGCCCTTCCCAACTCATTCCTTCTAACTCATATCCTGCAAGGCTTGTTTTGAATTCAAGCTGATTGAATACCGTCAGGAGCCGGCGGGAACGACTGTGGGGAATCGACGAGATCGCCCCATTCACCGTATAGAACTCTTTGACGTGACAGTGCGACGCCGCAAAATCTAAGATGAGATTGAGAAACGTGTGGTGTTCAAAGGCAGGCTCGTCACTCCGGAAGATCAAGAGCGACTGCTTTTCACAAGCCCAGAACTTGCTTTCGGGAACCTGGACCAAGTCGCCCTTGAATCGGACACCTCCGAACGGAAAAAAACCGAGAGGCCTGATTTCAGCGACTTCTTGTCCTTCCAGTTTCTCGATCAAGAATTCGGTGACCTGAGAGCCCACGTCCCCGGGATCGTTCGTCCTCCAACTGACGATCAGATAGGGAGCCTCGAGACGAGGAACTCTGTAAATTTCAAACGGGTCTTTCTCCACCCTCGTCCCCTCCCTTTTTGAATCGGTCGTCAACATAGATCTGGGCCTGGACAGTGATGGTTCCAGATGTCGCCTGGGAAACTAACTTCCGCTGATCATATTCCTCTTTCGTCTCCGCTGGAAATTTCGCATAAAACCCTTCGATCATTTCCTCAATCTGTTTCTCCAGCTTTTCCAGAAGGCTCAGGTCGATGTCAACTCCCAAGATCCCTCCGAAGACTTCCAGTACCGCTCTCGCGGCCTTTGGATAGGGCAGAAGCACTCCTGACAGCCAATCCGGGATTTCTCCCATGAGACAGAGACCTTCCAATCCCCTCTTTTTCGCCACTGCGAGCAAAAGGCCATTGAGACCCGTGATGGTCCCTTCCCCTTCTCCTCTCTCAGCCAAGTCACTCATCAACAGGGTATTCGGGTACCCCCGAACCTCTTCCCGCAAATGCTCCGTGCTTGTGACTGCAACAACCTTCGGCTTCATCTGATGATGAACCATCGACACACAGGCCCCGGAGGTATAAACTCTCTCGCAGCCCAGTTCGACAGCTGCGTCCAAGACGAGGTTCGCCATCCGGTACGCCTTTTCTCCGCGGGCATACATTCTTTCACCCTCGGAAGGCTGCTCTTCCCCGATGAAAAAAACCACATCCTTCCTCTCCAGTCGGCAAAAATAGAACTTGTTGGTCGGAAATTCAAGCTTTTCCAACAACCCCTCTTGGATGGACACCCTCTGAGGGTAGAAGAAATCCCAGCTCTCAATTTCCCCGAATTCCTCCGCCTTCAAGGATCCCTTCAAGGTGTTAACCGCGATGATTCCGATATTTCCAATTCCTGGCCAACCCACGATCATGATGGGATGATCAAGCTTCGGTCTTTGGTAAAATTGGATGCCCATACTTACCTTTCCTGTCCCTTAGAACCTGACATACGTCACCTCGGGCGCTTCGGCGGCTTGAACAGTCCACTCCAGTTTGCTCCGAGGAGTCCTGACGTGCAAGAGCGCCTGTCCACTCGGGACAGCCCTCGAGCCATTCGCTTCGTGATCAGCAATACCCTATGAATTTCATCCAGTCGCAAGCCGATGGCTTCCAGAGGGTCGTCCTCTCCCATCCAGTTCAGATTGTCGAAACTCTGTAGATTCAACGGTACCGTGTATCCACGAAGAGTCTTCTCCCTGTGAATATTGAAGAATTGCTCGAAGTAGGACATCACCAGTTCACGCAGTGTCCGGTAAACCGGCTCCCGGTATCGCAGGCCGACAAAGTTCGACTTGGCCACGGCCCCCCAATGTCCGTTTTGCTTAAAGACAGCCAAGAGATGATCATCATCTCTCTCATTGGGTAGCATGTTGACAATGAGCGGTGGGTACCCCAACCGCCGGAGGGCTGCCGCAGCAAACAAAGCCCCGTCGAAACAATGGGCTTGCTGCTGGCGTAAGACAGTCCGGGGACAGCTGTACTCCACTTTGCCACTGTAGGAAAGCTTATCGAGAAAGTCTTGAATTTTTGGAGGAGAATCCAAACGAGCAAAGATTCTCAACTCTTTCTGATTAAAGACTTGTTCAAAAACGCGAGAGCCCTTCATCTCATTCCTCCAAGACCTCTCCGGGTTTCGTCCTTTATCTCGTACAGACCTATGAAGCTTCCCACCTACAGGGCGGCGCTTCCGGGAAATGTAGATATGATTATAGGGTCGGCTCTCCTCCCCGCCCCTGCCTACCGGCAGGAAGGCGGGGCATCCAGCCGACTTGCCCGTGAAAAGGATGGAACCGATTACATGTGAGCCATGTAGAGCTTTTCGTAAGCTTCTTCGAGTCTCGTGAGATGGATCATCTCTTGCTTTTGGAACTTTGAAAAGACGGATTCCATGGGAGCTCCGCTGCATTGACTGGCCATCTGCTTGTAAAATTCCACCGTTTTCTTTTCATCGTGGATTGCAAAAATCATCACATCTTGGGGAGTGGATGTTCCACTGAGAGGTTTCTCGTGGAGGATCTCCGTGAGATTCATTGATGGGCCCGTCGCCTCTTCCTTCTCGTGCAGCGCGATCGTTTCACCGAACAGGGCCTTCTCAAGAGTGTGTTTATGCTCCAACTCTTCCAAGCCCACCTCCTTCAGAATCATCCTGGTCTGTTGATCCTTCACGACCTTCAAGGCGTGTCGATAGACTTCGATGCTGTGTTGTTCGTTCTCAATCGCCTTTTCCAGAGCCCCTTCGAGGGTGTAGCAGACAGGTTCCATCCGTCACCTCCTAATGTTGACCGGCACGTGCCCTGCTAGCCCACCCTTTAGGGTGGGTCAAAGGGCACCCTATCAAAGAATAGTACCCTTCCGGGAAGCTCCGCCCTTCAGGGCGGGGAGCTTCAATATTCCTCACTATATCATAGTCTCGCGGAAACATAAAATGCTTCCATCCGTCAAGACGTTTTCCATCCCCTCTGTTTAATGCCCCTTTACCCGGATGCAAAAAAAGGGTGCCCCCGAAAGCCATTCGCCCCCTGAACACCCCTTTTCCTGTCGCTTACAAATCTCTCAGTTCAACTTTGTCAGGTTTTCCCCTGCGATTTAAGATAGTCTTTCCAGAAAGGCGAAATATCTCTTAGCCGGGCAACGATTCGTGGGAGGTGTTCCAGAATGTAATCCATTTCTTCTTTGGTGTTGTAGATGGAGAGGCTGAATCGGATCGATCCATGGGCCGCCGTGAAAGGGACTCCCATGGCTCTGAGAACATGAGAAGGTTCGAGCGAACCGGAGGTACACGCTGAACCCGAAGAAGCACAAATCCCCAGATCGGAAAGCATGATGAGGATTGATTCTCCCTCCACGTATTCGAAGCTGACACTGACCGTATTCGGCAGCTTATGATTCCGGTCTCCATTGACCAGAACGTTCGGAATCGTCTCCAGGATCCTCTTTTCGAGGTAATCCCTCAAGGCCTTCACCCGGGTATTCTCATCCTCCATGTTCTTCTTCGCCAGTTCGCAGGCCTTACCGAGGCCCACGACATAGGGAACATTTTCGGTCCCTCCCCGCCGGCCGCTCTCCTGGTGGCCCCCGATCATGAAAGGAGAGAATCTTGTTCCCTTCCGGATGTAGAGGACGCCAATGCCTTTCGGCGCATGGAGTTTGTGCCCCGAGAGGGAAAGCATATCGATCGTTGATTTGGCCAGGTTGATTGGAATTTTTCCGACCGCTTGAACCGCGTCGGTATGGAAAGGAATGCCCCTCTCCTTAACGATCTGGCCAATTTCTTCGATGGGAAAAATCACGCCCGTCTCGTTATTCGCATACATGATTGAGACGATTGCGGTCTGGTCCGTGATTCCCTCGCGCAGATCATCCAGGTCCAATCGGCCCTTACGGTCCACCAGGAGCTCCGTGACTCGGTATCCTTTCCTGCCCAGGTACGTCACCACGTTGTTCACCGCAGCGTGCTCAACGCGAGAAGTGATGAAATGCCGCTTCTCCAAGTAGGAATCAAGGACCCCCCGGATGGCCGCATTGTCACTCTCAGTCCCACAACTGGTAAAAACGATCTCTGTAGGGTCAGCCCCTAAGAGATCGGCCACCTTGTCCCGGGCCTCGTTCACCTTTTTCTGGACCTGCCCTCCGAAAAAGTGCATGCTGGAGGCATTCCCATAGAGCTCGGAAAAATAAGGGAGCATGGCCTCCACCACTTCAGGAGCCACCATCGTCGTTGCATTATTATCCACATAGACGGTCTTCACTGCCTGACCTCCTCCACTTCAAGCTCATCGCTGACGAACTCTCTGAGCTTCGTTTCGACATACTGTTTCAGCGTCACCTCTGAACTGGGACAGAAGGAACATTTCCCCCGTAACGCGACGAAAACCTTGTTCCCGTCGATATCGATCAAATCAAGGTCTCCCCCGTCAGCTTTCAAGGCCGGAACGATCTCTCGTCCAATGGTCTCTTCAATCAATTTGATCTTCTGGATATTCGTCAGCTTCTTCTTCTCGGGCTTGGGCGGCGGAGCCTCTTTTCCCATGTCTTTTCTCACGCTTTCGATGAGGGTTTCAATCTTGGGATGACACTTGGCGCATCCCCCTCCCGCCTTCGTATAGTACGTCACCTGTTCCACCGTCTTGAGGTCATTCTCACGGATCGCTTTCACAATCTCTCTGTCCGTAACCCCGAAGCAGTTGCAGACGACTTCAAAATCCTCTTTCTTGACTTTCTGACCGCGGTAATTGGCGATCGCCACTTCGAGGGCCTCTCTTCCCATGACGGAACAGTGCATCTTTTCTTCCGGAAGTCCCCCGAGATAATTGGCAATATCCTGATTCGACACCTTTTCTGCTTCCTCCAGGGTCCTCCCTTTGAGGATCTCTGTCAGGGCAGAGGATGACGCAATAGCACTTGCGCATCCAAAGGTTTTGAATTTAACATCCTTGATCCGTTTTTTTTCATCGAGTTTGAAACTCAGCCTCAAGGCATCCCCGCAGGCAAGCGATCCAACCTCTCCAATACCATCCGGATCTTCAATCTCTCCCACATTCCTCGGATTCAGGAAGTGATCCTTCACCTTATCTGTATATTCCCACATAGACAACCCCCGGAACGTTTTTCAATCATTATAAAGTGAATGCCTCTTGAACGTCAACCGCTTTAACAAGGGCGTAAGGGGCAAGGGGTAAGGTGTAAGGGAAATTCCTTCCGTATTAGAATTGAGCGCTTGACCATTCGACTAGCTGTCCCTTATAATTTTGTGAAGGAGGATTGTGGACTTGGAAAAAGACGCTCTCATTAAACTCATCTGTCATCATTGCGAATTTTACAAAGAGTCAGATAAGGACCTCGAATGCGGGGCCTTTAAGATCCTCAGGGCTCTCTTAAAAAAGGGAGCCATCACCCCCGAGGAAATCCAAGATGCCCTCCGAGAATAGATGTCTCGTATTGACTCCTCCGAGCGTCCTCAAGCACCTTGAGGAACCTTACCTTTTTAGTATAGAAACGGATGAGCTTTATGAGCTTAATTTTGACGCCTATCAATTCCTTCTTAGACTTTGTCGAGGAGAAAACCCCCCTGTTCCAGAGGGGGACAGAGAATTCATCCAATTTTGCCTCGATGAGGGGTTGATTACTTTTTCGGACGCTCCCGCACCCAAGAAAGTGTTTCTCGAACCCTCTCCGGTTCCATCTCTCCGTTACCTCGAATTTCAGATCACTGATCGTTGCAACCTCAAGTGCCGTCATTGTTATCTCGGGGAAGGGTTGCACAGTGATCTTCCTATCGACAAGGTCCAACGGGTGCTTCAAGAATTTGAGGGAATGCATGGCCTACGCCTTCTTCTTTCTGGAGGCGAACCTCTGCTTCACCCCCAATTCTGGACACTCAACGAGATATTGAGAGATTACTCTTTCCGATCGGTACTCCTCTCCAATGGCGTTCTGATTAGCCGAGACATGGCGAGGAAACTTCGGGTTCATGAAGTTCAAATCAGCCTCGACGGAACGAAGGAAGGACACGAATCGCTCCGAGGAGAGGGAACCTTCGAAAAGTGTCTTTCTGCCATCGATCACCTCCAGGAGGAAAACATCCGCGTGTCCGTTGCGACAATGATTCACAGAAAGAATCTCGGAGAGTTCGATTCGCTCGCCCATCTTCTCGAATTAAGGCATATCGAGGAGTGGAATGTCGATGTTCCCTGCACGGAAGGAAGGTTCAAAGAGAACCCTAATCTCTGGGTCGAACCCTCTGAAGCAGGCCCTCTCCTCAAATATGGCTTCGGAGGCGGATACCACGTTTCCGGAGGAAATGCGACCTGCGGAGCCCATCTCTGTGCGATCCTTCCGAATGGTCGCGTGTGCAAATGCGGGCTTTTCAGTCAGGAGCCCGTGGGGTCCATCAACGAAGGGCTTCGCACCTGCTGGGAGCGAATCCCGAGAGTGGCAATAAAAGACTTGACATGCGATTGCCCTGAGCTTAGAATTTGTAAAGGAGGTTGTCGCTTTCGAGCTTTACAGTTTGGGAGCTTATATCAACCGGATCTTTTCCAGTGCTATGCTCGTGGGGTATTGAAAGGGGGTGAAATCGATGACCGTCAAGAAGGTGGCTAAGAAGCTCTCGGGGGTTTGCAAATGCAAAGCGTCTTGCTAACGTTCTTTCCGGGCTCCTTCCTAAGAAAGGTGGGAGCCCCCAAACACCACAGATAGAAACATCGAAAAAAGACAGGTCCGAAGGCCTGTCTTTTTATTTTTGGGCCACCCCTCCCCTCATTCTATTGGATTTTAGGAGAGCAATGTGTATCTGGGAATCGATTTCCTTCTGACATCAGGGTCCGAGCTATACGTCATAGAGGTAAATGTGGGTCTTCCTGGAGGAGCCCACGAGTATGACTTGACTCACGTTGTGCAGCTGGGTGTGAACTCCGGCATTTTTGATAAAATCGAGAGGACTTCGCAACGGGTTTACGGCAAACCCTTCAGGACCTACCTTTACTCTCTCCCTTTTATTGAAAGTCTGAAGGAGCTGAAACTCTGGATGGATGGAATGGGCCCCTTCCCTAGTGTCTTCCATCCAGGATTGAGACTGGAAGACAAATGGAACCAATATCAGCTGCTCAAAGACTTGGTCAGAATGCCGGAGACCATGATCCTGAATCCCAGCGATCTCACACTGGCCGAAGCATTTCTTGAGGCGAGAGGGAAGCTTGTTCTTAAGCGTCGAGTTGGAAGAGGAGGACGGGAATTTCAAATCATCGCTGTCCCAGGCGCTCTGATGGGATTGAATCCCCAATCCAAACCCTACCTACTCCAAGAGTATGTAGAAAGTAGAGTGGAGGGTTTCTCGCTCTCCATTCGTTCAGTGGCGTTTGCTGGAGAGTTCATGTGCATGGTTGCCAATCTCTCCAAGAAACCCAATTCAAACCATGGTACCCTAGCCTATGTCTCTCCTTCTTCCACGTTTGGGCTAAGTGATAAACACTTCAAAACCCAACTCTTCAATCAGAGATCCTGGGAAGCAGACATCTGGTTCGGAGGAAAGGAACCTCCCTATTTGAGGCACAACCTTTATGAGGAGGAAGTCGCTAGAGCGGCCATGAACCTTCCCGAACCCATCTTTCGACAGATCAAAGACACTTCCATCGCGATTGAAAGGATGTACGAAAAAACCGATTTTTCCTCTCTGCCGAAGGCATGTTTTGAGGTCTAATTATTTCACACCAACAAATCAAGCTTTATTTCCCTGCCCTCCCTTGAACTGAACATTTTCCCCTTGACAAGGAAATCGTTTCCATGGTTAACTGGTCATAACCAGTTATGACGTGCTCTTGAGGGAAAGGACCTGTGAGCGGCTTAGTCAGACCTCCGGCACTCTTGAACCCTAAAGAATCCACGCCGTTGTACAAACAACTTTTGGATGTCGTGCGCCGCCAGATCGAAGAGGGAAAAATCAAACCGAATCAACCTATCCCCTCGGAAAGATCTCTGTGCAAGGAATATCGGATCAGCCGTATCACGGTCAGACAATCCATCTCCGAATTGATCAACGAAGGGTTACTTTACAAGAAACAAGGCAAAGGCACCTTTGTTTGTCCGAAAAAGGTTAATCAGGGATTGGTCCGGTTTGTCAGTTTCGCACGGACGGTCCTGGAGCTTGGGCTGAAACCTACCACCAAGATTCTTGGAGATGGAGTCCTTCCGGCCGATGTCCAAATTGCGAAGCTTCTCGATATTCCCCTCACCAGTCAGATCCTGAAATTGTCGCTGTTGGGCATGGGAGACCATGAGCCTCTCGTGCTCTATGAATCGTACTTCCCGCTCGCCCTGGGGAAAAAGATCTCGATGGAAGCGACCCGATGGGAGAGGAAGCGGCTTCCTTTTTCCACATATGACCTTTACGGCAAAACAACGAGCGTCTCGCCAAGATTTCTCGTCCAAACATTTGAAGCCATGACGGCAGACGATCGTCTGGCCTTCACGATGAAGGTCAAGAAGGGTGCTCCTATTTTCATGATTACGTCGATCTTTCAGACGGCCGATCACCGTCCTCTTGAATTCAGAACAGCCCTGTACCGAGGAGACCGGTATAAATTCCATATTACGAGAGAATTCTCTTGAAACCCTTGGAGAGTGAAGCTCCACGCCCTAAAGGGCGTCGCTTCCCGGTAAGGCACTTTTCTTTTATATTGTGCCCCTTGACCCCGCCCTCAAGGGCGGGGCTTACGGGGCACTTGCCGGCCGATTAGCCTTTGTCAGTTAGGAATGGGAGGAGAACATCATGAAGAAACCGTCCCTACGCATACTCTGCCCGAATGGACATATGGGATTTGCTCCTACAAAAGAGGGGAGTTTCTGGATCGGAGCGGAAACCCGGCCCGAGTATTACTGTTGTGACTCCGGGAGCGACGATATTGGGCCTGGCCCTCTGGGAAGTGACACCAGCGTGAGTCCTTACGAATGGGAGAAACACGACCTGGAGCTGATGCTCATCGCCGCGAGAAAGCAGGGCGTCCCCCTGATGATCGGGTCTTCCGGTGATACGGGGACCAACAGTCGCGTTGACATGTATGTCAAAATGATCAGGGACCTTTCCAGGAAACACGGACTCTCCCCTTTCAAATTGGTCTATTTCTATTCCGAAGTCCACAAAGACTATCTCCGAAAGAAGATCCGTCAAAACGTTGCGATTGAAGGGCTCGATGGAAGAAAGAATCTGACTCTCGAGCAGCTCGAGAAGACAGATCGGATCGTGGCCATGGCAGGGGTTCATCCCTTTATCAAGGCTCTTAAAATGGGAGCGGACGTTATTATAGGTGGGCGAAGCAGCGATGCGGCCATCTTCGCTGCGGCTGCGATGTACGAGGGATTTCCAGAAGGCCACGCCTATTACCTGGGTAAGGTTCTCGAATGTGCTTCGTTCTGTGCAGAGCCTTACATGGCGAAAGAAACGGTGATCGGAACCATTACGGACGAGGACGTGAAGGTGACGGCCATGCATCCCGAGCAACGGTGTACCGTTGCCTCCGTGGCAGGCCACGCCATGTACGAACGGTCCAATCCGTTCTATGAGTACTTTGCGGGAGGTGTTCTCGACATGACGAACTGCAAATATGAGCAGTTCGATAAAACAACCACCCGTATTACAGGACAAGTCTTCATCCCCATTCAGGGGAAAACGAAGGTCAAACTTGAAGGATCTGGGAAAATCGGTGAGCGGTACATTGGTATCGTGGGCATCCGAGACCCTTATTCCGTCCGGAATATCGACAAGATGATTGCATGGGCCCGAAGTCAGGTCGAAGAGCGGCTTTCCGGAAAGGAGTACGATTTGTACTATCACATCTACGGGAAGAACGGCGTCATGGGAGATTTGGAGCCTGTGAAAGAGATCCGATCTCATGAACTCTGTATCGTGGTGGAGGGCGTGGCTTCCACGAAAGAGGTTGCCGAGGAGGTAACACTCATTGGATCGAGACAAATCTTTTACGCCCGTCTTCCCGAGGTGAAGGGAACCGCTGGCACCGCGGCCTTTGTGATCGACGGAGTACTTCCCGCGCCGGCAGCTTATGAATGGACGATGAATCATATCGTCCCTGTGGATGATCCGATGGAACTTTTCAAAGTATTTGAAACGACGGTAGAGTGATTGCGGAGGAATGGTGATGAAGACGAAGAAACTCGTTGAGTTAGCTAAAACAATCCGCAGCAAAAACGCTGGGACAGATAAGATCACGTTCGATATCATCTTCCGAGAAAAAAAGAATTATGAGCTCATTAAGAAGAGC
>Ga0315289_10011210_pt1 | contig 12723 bp, 11 predicted proteins | sample YL17G11_40_MG_FD_203452 | JGI IMG/M metagenome (GOLD analysis project Ga0315289, IMG submission 203452) | Sediment microbial communities from Yellowstone Lake, YNP, Wyoming, USA - YL17G11_40 | ecosystem: Environmental > Aquatic > Freshwater > Lake > Sediment | place: USA: Wyoming | collected...
CTTCTCGGGTGGCCGCCCGGGCTGATTTTTTTTAGCCTGCCTATTCATCCGGGAAAGAATCCCCCCATTTAAATCCGATCTGGTCATTGCGAGCCTGAGCTTGTCGAAGGCGAAGCAATCCCTTCATTCAGATTACCTCGAAGCCCGAATGTCAGGGAATGTCACCTGTAATCGTAGATTTCTATTTTTTTGTTGATTTACTATCAGTTCTAGAGGAAAATTTACCTAAGGGGGAGGAATTATCATGCCTGAACGGGAGGTTCAAAGGTTCGGAGGAAATTGGACCGAAGACAAATTAAACACCCTCGGAGAATATCTCCACTCTTATACGACCGCGTTGAAAAAGCAGCCTTTTCACCTTACCTACATTGATGCTTTCGCCGGGACAGGATATCGCGAGGCCCCAACCAAAGAGTCAGATACCTGCCTGTTATTCGACGAACCGGATCTTCAAAAAGCTAAAGATTTTCTCGATGGCTCCGCCAGAAAAGCTCTCCAAACTATTCCTTCCTTTGATGATTATATTTTCATCGAGATGGATCCGGTTCGCCATAAAGAATTACTAAAGGTTAAAGACGATTTCCCCGAAAAAGCCGATCGAATAAAAATGGTCTCCGAAGATTGCAATATATTCCTTCAAAGCTTTTGTAAGAAGGAAGATTGGTCTAATCAACGAGCGGTTGTTTTTCTTGATCCTCATGGAATGCAAGTTGATTGGGCAACCATGAAAGCTATTGCCGATACCAAAGCGATAGACGTGTGGGTATTATTTCCGTTGGGAATAGCAGTCAACCGCCTGCTCCGACGAGATGGTAAAATACAAGAAAATTGGAGAAAAAGATTGGACCGGATTTTTGGGACAGAAGAATGGTATGATCATTTCTATGAAAAGGGAAAACAGGAAAATCTTTTTAATTCAGAAATTACATACGAAAAAATTGCAGATATCGATTTAATTGTTGAGTTTTATCGTAATCGGCTAAAGGAAATTTTTTCCGGTGTGGCTAAAAAACCAAAAAAATTGAAAAACATTAAGCGTTCACCTTTATTCTTATTCTGCTTCGCAGTCGGAAACCCTTCACCCAACGCAAGAGATTTGGCTTTAAAATTGGCTGAGCATATATTGGAAAAGAAATAATATGGCGATCAGATCCGACATTGAATGGACAGAATCAACCTGGAACCCGGTGACCGGGTGCACCAAGGTAAGCCCGGGATGTAAGAATTGCTATGCCGAGCGGATGGCCAAGCGGCTGAAGGCTATGGGCCAGCCAAATTACCTGACCGGTTTTGGCCTGGCCCTGCACGAGCGCGCCCTCGAACTCCCACGCAAATGGAAAAAACCGCAGGTCATTTTCGTCAATTCTATGAGCGATCTCTTCCATGAAGATGTTCCCCTCGATTTCATCAGCAAGGTCTTTGAAGTCATGAACCGTGCGGATCGGCACCGATACCAGATTCTTACCAAGAGATCGAAAAAATTAGTCGAATTTCAAAACCATCTGGATTGGACTGAAAACATTTGGATGGGTGTCAGCGTGGAGTCTGAAATATATATAGATCGGGTTGATGACCTGCGTAAAACCGGAGCGAAAACCAAGTTTCTTTCCCTGGAACCTCTCCTCGGACCGCTTCCTAAACTCGATTTAACTGGGATTAACTGGGTAATCGTCGGAGGCGAATCCGGTCCGGGCGCCCGGTCTATAAAGGAAGAATGGGTCACTGATATCCGCGATCAATGCCAGGATGCGGGGGTCCCCTTCTTTTTCAAACAATGGGGCGGAATCAGAAAGAAAAAATCCGGCCGCCTCCTCCAGGGTCGAACCTGGAACGAAATGCCGGCGACCTTCAATTTAATGGAACACTATCCTAACCGATCATCTAAATGAATATTTTAATTATGTCCCAAATTTTCTTTCAAATTTTCTTTAAACTCGCAAAAAATACAAAAAGATCATAACTAAAAATTTAGGGGGAGTGAAGACGATTAAATCACGAAAAAGTTTCAGACTGGTATTTGCCCTTGGGGCAATTAGTTTGGTTTTCGTTTGCCTCGCTGGCTGCGGAGGAGGAAACGGGTCCAACGCTCCTGCCGCCCCTTCCGATCTCCAGGCTACGGTGGGTTCTTCAACCCAGATTAACCTTTCCTGGGTTGATAACTCCGATAACGAGGACGGGTTCAAGGTGGAGCGCCGGACCGGCACGGGAGGCATTTATGACGTGGTCTCCACCCCTTCCGCCGATACCATCAGCTGGTCTGACACTGGCTTAATCCCAAGCACTACTTACTATTACCGGATGTACGCATATATCTCGGTTACGGAGTCAAGATATTCGAAAGAGGTCAGCGCGACCACTGACAGCCTCCCCACCGATGTTCCCGCCGCCCCCGCCGATCTATCCGCCACGGTTTTTTCCGATTCTGAAATCAACCTGGATTGGACGGATAATTCGAATAACGAGGAAGCCTTCAAGATCGAAAGAAAGATCGGCCCCGGGGGAACCTATGACCCGGCGGTTACCGTCCTGGCGGACGTGACCAGTTATCAGGATACCGGACTTGCCTGCGGAACGACTTATTATTACCGGGTAACGGCTTCTAACGCTCTGGGAGATTCAGATTACTCTACTGAAATTATCGCCGTCACGCTGGATTGTTCCGGAAATATTCCGACCGCTCCTTCGGGTTTGACCGCGACAGTCATTTCGTCAAGCCAAATCAATCTTTATTGGGATGACAATTCTAACAACGAAGATGGTTTTAAAATTGAAAGAAATACCGGGGCAGGAGCAACTTACTCTTTAATTCAAACCACCGCTCCTAATATTATTTCCTATTCAGACGGTACATTATCAACGGCAACGATCTATATCTTCCGGGTTTATGCCTATAATTCTGCTGGGAATTCAGGATATTCAAATGCGGTACCTTCAACTACCCTGGCATGCCCAGGTGACGAATACGTGGACATGGGGACATACTACATTGGGAAATATGAAGCATCAAAGCTGGATGCTACGGCAACAAGTAGAGGAAGCGAAACCTCATGGGCTTGTTCTCGACCTGGGGTTCTTCCACGTGTAAATGAGAGTTGGGAAAGTGCAAAATCTACTTGCCAAAATTCGGGGGCGAGATTGTGTGCCCAATATGAGTGGGGTGATGCCTGCGATGGAGTAATTGATAGGGGGATTGGGTATCCAGGCTCAATATTTCCTTACGGAGATGATTATCAAAGTTTAATTTGCAATGGACTTGATGCTGGAAAAGGTGGCACTGTTCCAACTGGTTCAATGCTTGGCTGCGTTTCTAGTTTTGGAGTTTATGATATGAGCGGTAATGTTTGGGAGTGGACAAGTGAGGTAGTGGATCGTGGCAATTACTGTATGAACGGTCTTTGTCAGCATGTGTATAACCCAGTTTACACGGGAGGTTGCTTCAACACCCCCCACGTCACATCACCAACTGATCAAGACCGTCTAAGATGCTCAGGTGAATACCTAGGCGGTCTCAATACCTCCTATTCCGATGGTGTTATGGGTTTTCGGTGTTGCCGGGACAAGTGATTGTTTAAAGGATTTACCTTTTACGACAAACGTCAACCGGCCCAGAAATGGGGTAGAAACAATTCCAATGGACAATCATTATGTAGCTCATTTTGATATGCTGGGTATGAGTTCATTGATAAAAAGCAATCCCGATCTTGCCTGGCGGAAGCTCAATGATTTGAGCATTGCCATTGAAGAAAGATTGAAAGGTTATATTGAGTGTTTAATAACTGGTGAATGTATTCATATAAATTCATTTATTTTTTCCGATACTGTAATAGCTTTTACAAATTCTGATACTGAAAATGATGCAAAGGCTATCGTATGCCTTACTACGGATTTTTTTGCTCGTTCTTTGAATCTTTGTGTTCCCTTGAGAGGAGGTATCTCTTATGGACAATTTCAATTCGATAGTAATCGCAATCTTTTTGCTGGACCCGCATTATTAGAGGCATACAAGTTAGGCGAATCAAGTCAATGGATTGGTATTTCGCTGGATAAAAAAGTTGCAGAAGTTGTTTCAAAACTTAGCATTTCTAAATCACCACAAGGCAAAGATACGGTCGTGAATTGGGATGTACCGATCAAGAATGAGAAATGTGAAAACCTTACCGAAAACAGAATGGTCTTAAACTGGCCTGAATCTCACAGAAATAATTATAAGCTGTCAACGAAGTTAAATGTCAAGACATTTTATCAGCTTTTTTCCGAGCTCTTTGGACCATTTGAAAAGTTAAAGGAATCAGATAAGGCGAAATACGAAAATACCGTTTCTTTCTTTAACGCCCATTATTCTGATTCGTAATACGCCCTAATTTGGACCGAGGGAACGTAGGGCCGTCCTCCTTCGCTAATCCATCCTACGCCTAGGCTACGGAGGACGAGAGCTTCGAAGGATAAATTAGTCCCGTTAATTTTATCTGTATCGGCATTTACCTGGCTCGATGAGTCGAATCCCTGCTTATAGCGTATGGCCAATGACGGATGGCAAAAAAAATATGACTGCCCTCCCCCGCCTCCCTTTCGACAAAGGGAGGATAAAGTTAGATTGCTTCGCGATCGCTCGCAATGACAGTCTTTTATGAAAGATAGGCCCCCTCACCCTAATCCTCTCCCCATCAAGGGGAAAGGGGAATATGAGGGATGGAACAAATGATTATCTAAAATTAATCTCTTGGATTATCGTAAATTTTAAGTAATAATTTGTATCTGGAGCGAATAGAAAAAAACGCGACTGATGGACAAAAAATTCGACATCGTGGTGATCGGAAGCGGGATGGCGGGCGCTGTCGCCGCCCTCAAGGCGGTTGACTCGGGAAAGAAAATCGCCGTCATCCGTAAGGGCTACGGATCCACCGCCCTTTCCTCCGGGGCCATCGACCTGGCCGCCGACCCCCTCGGCATCCCCGGCCGGCCCCTCGAGGATAACCGGGACTGGCAGAAAAACGTGAAGGAGATCGCCCGGCGGGACGAGTTTCATCCCTACGCGGTCCTCGCCGCCGGTGGATATGCCCCCGACCTCGAACTGGCCCAGGCCCTTAATTTCATTTACCGCGAGCTTCAGGGCGTCGGTCTTCCCCTCTTTCCCGTCACCGGCAGGAACCTGACCCTGGTCAACCCGCTGGGCGGGTTCAAGTTCACCGGCCTGGCCCAGGAATCCCAGGGCAAAGGCGACCTCGAGAAATTAAAAGGGAAAAAAACCGTCATTCTGGGCGTGAAAAACCTGCCGGATTTCCCGGCTGATTACATTGCCCGCGCGCTCAACGACTCCATCGGCTCCCAGGGATACGGCCCCTTCTCGTCCCAGGAGATCGAAATCCCGGGATTCGGCGGGGGAACCACCTTCGAGGCGGCGGTCGCCCTCGAATCAGAGGGGGTGGAGAAAGTCGCTTCCCTGCTGGCCGGGATCTCCGCCGGGGGGCATCTTATCTTTCCCCCGATCCTCGGGGCCCTGCGCTCCCGGGAGGTGACCGAGACCCTGCAGAAATCCGGGGTCCTGGACTTTTCCGAGTCGCTGGCCGTCCCCACCTCCATCCCCGGCTATCGCCTCCAGGCCGCGCTCGACCGGGCCCTGGAAAAGCGGGGGGTGTCCATCCTGAACGGCCGGGTGATTTCGGCCACGGTGGCCGACCACCGGCTCCATTCCCTGGAGGCCGAAATCCAGGGCCAAAAGGAAAAAATGGAAGGCCAGAACTTTATCCTGGCTACGGGCAAATACCTGAGCGGGGGCATCGAGCGGGACCGGGTCTTCCGGGAGCCGGTCTTCGATCTTCCGGTTTTCATCGGGGAAAAACCGGTAAAAGAAGATTTCATCAAGGATTTCCTCCTCCGCGAGGCCCTGGGCCCGCACCCGGCTTTCCGGGCCGGCATCCGGGTAAACGGAAAGCTCAGCCCCCTGAACCGGAGCAAACAGGTTTTCGCGGAAAATCTCTGGGCCGCCGGGTCCGTCCTGGCCGGTTATGACTCCACCGGCGACGGGGCCGGGCTGGGGGTGGCGATTCTCACCGGGTTCAAGGCGGGCCAGGAGGCGGGAGGGGGAGCTTAAAAAGTTCAAAGCTCAAAGGTCAAGGGTCAAAGGCAAGTAAGAACAAATAGAGAAATTGTATTTATGGAAAAAACCAGCGCCATGAAGAAACAGATTTACGCCATTATTAATCTCGGGGTGCATTTCGCCCTCCACATCATCCAGCTGATCTTTCGATTTCTCGGGAAAAAAGCCCCGGGGATGAAGCGGTTCCGGGAAAACTATGGGGCCGAGGGTTTATCCCCGCTCTCCCGCGCCAACCGGGAAAATCTTTTCATTCTCTCCGGTTGTATCGGCTGCGGCCTCTGCCGGATGACCCTGAATCTCCACCCCGCCGCGGGAGCCACGCTTTCCGATCCCGAATCCCTCTCCATCTGTCTCACCCGTTCCCTGCCCGACGTCCAGGCGGCGCGCGATTCGCTCAAGCTTTCCCCGGCTTCGCTGGCCGGAGCCTCCTACTGCCCGCGCGGTATTTCCATCGCCGGGGTCTATGATTTTCTCCAAACCGCGGACAAGGAGCGGGTATGATCCCCCGGTACACCCGTCCGGAAATGGCCAGCATCTGGACGGACGAGTCCCGTTACCATTTCTGGCTCGAGATTGAAATCCTCGCCATCGAGGCCCTGACCAGGCTGAAACGGGTCCCGCCCGGCGTCGCCGCCCGGGTCCGGAAACAGGCCCAGGTCAATGTCCCCCGCATCGAGGAACTGGAAAAAATCACCCGCCACGACGTGGCCGCATTCGTTTCCCAGGTGGGGGAAACCATCGGGAAAGACGCCGCCTGGCTTCATCTCGGGCTCACTTCGAGCGACCTCCTCGACACCACCCTGGCCCTCCAGCTCCGGGCCGCCGCCAGCCTCCTGATCCGGGAAACCGAAGGGGTGATGGAAGTTCTGAAACAACGGGCGCAGGAGGAAAAAAACACCGCCATGATCGGACGGACCCACGGGGTCCACGCCGAGCCGATTACCCTCGGGCTTAAGTTCGCCTCCTGGTACGATGAGATGCGCCGGGCCCGGGAAAGGCTCGCCCGTGCCCGCGAGGTCATCTCGGTCGGAAAAATCTCAGGGGTGGTCGGAACCTACGGAAACCTCGACCCCCGGGTCGAGGAGTATGTCTGCCGGAAACTCCATCTCCAGCCCGCCCGGATCGCCACCCAGGTCGTCCCCCGCGACCTCCACGCTGAGTTCTTCTCCCAGCTCGCCATTGTCGGGGGCGGGATTGAGCGGATCGCCGGGGAGATCCGGGGCCTTCAGCGGACCGAGATCCTGGAACTTGAGGAACCCTTCGGGAAGGGGCAGAAAGGCAGTTCGGCCATGCCCCACAAGCGGAACCCGATCCTCTCGGAAAACCTGGTCGGCCAGGCCCGGCTTCTCCGCTCTTATGCGCAGGCCTCCCTGGAAAACATCGCCCTCTGGCACGAGCGGGACATCAGCCATTCCTCCGTGGAAAGGCTGATCGGCCCGGACGCCACCATCCTCCTGGATTTTGCCCTGAACCGCCTGCGTTTCCTCATCGACGAACTGGTCATTCACCGGGACCGGATGCAGGCCAACCTGGATCGTCTCGGCGGCTTGATTTACTCGGAAACGATCATGATCAGGCTCCAGCAAAAAGGCCTGACCCGCGACCAGGCCTACGCCCTGGTTCAGAGAAACACCCAGGCGGTCTGGGAAAAAGGGGGAAGCTACCAGAAACGGATTCAATCCGACCCCGAGATTCAGAAAATCCTGACAAAAAAAGAAATCTCCGAGTGCTTCGACCGTGAGCACCATCTCCGTTTCGTGAATTTCATCTTCAAGCGGGTCTTCTCCGACTAGCTTTTCTTCCTGCCTCGTCCATCTCGGCACTATTTTTCCTTGGTTTTCATTCCGTTTACCCTGAGCGTAGTCGAAGGGCAATCGTCAATCCGATGTGTCGTGGTTTTTTAGCCTTCCAGCTTTCGAGCTTTCCAGCTTCTTAGTATTAGCTATTAAATTTTTAGGCTTTTTACCTGATTTCCTTGACTAACATTTTTTTGTTATATATAAGCAAAGATAAATCCAATAGTGAAAGCTGGCTAAGAATTCGGTAATCTTGATTAATTTTAAATAAATTAACTAAAGGAGGTAGCGTCATGGGAAATTTATTAGTCAATACTAGGGATCAAAGGTTTGTGCTTTTCGAGCAGGTCGGAATCGACAAGCTTTTCAAGATCCCCAAGTATTCCAAATTCAACCTGGAGCTGGTGGACATGTTCCTTAAGGAGGCGGAAAAGTTTGCGGTGGAAGTGATCGCCCCGACCTTCAAGAAAAGCGACCACGAAGACCCGGCTTATTTCAAGGATGGGAAGGCCCACGCGCCGGCCTGTTTCCATCCGGTTTACAAGAAATTCGTGGAGGGCGGATGGATCTGCCCTCCGGCCCCGGAGGAAGCTGGCGGTCAGGATATGCCGATGTCGGTCTTTACCGCCTGCAGCGAGCTCTTCGGCGCGGCCAACTACTCCTTCTTCATGTACCCCGGCCTCAACCTGGGGGCGGCCGGCCTGATCGGAACCTTCGGCACCCCGGAGCAGATTAAAAAATACGCTTTGAAAATGTTCGCCGGGGAATGGGCCGGAACCATGTGCCTGACCGAACCGGGCGCCGGGAGCGACGTGGGCGCCCTCCGGACCACCGCCAAAAGGCTTCCGGACGGCAGGTTCAGCATCACCGGAACCAAGTGCTTCATCAGCGCCGGAGACCACGATCTGACCAAGCAGATCGTCCACCCGGTCCTGGCCCGGATCGAGGGTGACCCCGCCGGCACCAAGGGTATCTCCATCTTCATCGTCCCCAAGTACCAGGTGAACGAAGACGGCAGTCTGGGGGAGAGTAACGACATCACCACCGTCAACCTCGAGCACAAGATGGGAATCAACGGTTCCGCCACCGCCACCCTCAACTTCGGCGAAAACGGGAAATGCATAGGCGAGCTTCTCGGTAAAGAGCGCGAGGGCATAAAGATCATGTTCAAAATGATGAACGAGGCCCGGCTCTCCACCGGCATGCAGGGGCTGGACTCCGCCAGCGCCTCCTACGAACACTCGGTCCAGTACGCCAAGGACCGGGTCCAGTACCGGAAAATCGAGGACATGCCCAACCAGGCCGCACCCGGGGTGGCCATCATCAACCACCCGGACATCCGCCGCTCGCTCCTCTGGATGAAAGCCCACGTGGAAGGGATGCGGGCCCTGAACTACTACATCGGCTACCTGATCGATCTGGAACCGTTCGTGGAAGACCATGAGGAGAAGGAAAAGCTTGAGGATACCATCGGGCTTCTCACCCCGATCAGCAAGGCTTACTGCTCAGACAAAAGCGTGGACATCTGCTCGCTCGGGATGGATATCCACGGAGGCTATGGCTACTGCCAGGAATACCCGATGGAACAGCTCCTCCGCGACGCGAAGATCGCCACCATTTACGAGGGCACCAATTACATCCAGTCCCTGGACCTGGTCGGGCGGAAGCTCGGGAGAAAGGGCGGCATGGCGGTGATGGGACTCATGGGGCAGATCACCGAAACCACGGAGAAAGCCAAGGGAGTGGAGGAACTGAAGGCCGGGGCGGAGCAGATGGAAGCCGCCCTCCAAGCGGTAAATGACCTGGTCATGCAGCTTGGGAGCTGGGGCATGAGCGGGGAGTTCGTCCTCCCGGTCCTGAACGCCCGGTCGGTCCTGATGATTCTGGGCGACATGATTATCGGCTGGCAACTGATACAGGCTGCGTTGATCGCGCAGGAAAAGTTACAGGCTCTCCTGAAAAAGGCCGGGGCCGAGGGCTCGCCCGACAAGGTGAAAGCGCTGGCCGGCGAAAACGACGAAGTGGCATTCTATCTCGGCAAGGTCGCTTCCGCGCAGTACTTCACCGTGAATATCCTCCCTACGCTTAAGGGGCGGTGCGAGGCGATCAAGCTCGGAGACCGGACCCCGGTCTCGATGCCGGACGCCTGTTTCGAGTCACGTTAGACATTTCTTCCTTTTCTCGATTTAATGCGGCGCCCCGAGGACACCTCGGGGCGCCTTTTTTTCCGTTCGCCTGACATCCTGATCCCCTGATAACCACACCCTGGTTTCCCGATAACCCGATAACCTTTCTTTGATTTTAATATTGCGAAGAACTCGCCCCCGAAGGCGGCATATGGCATAATAAATTTAAACCAAACGAACTAAATGAACCAGATAGACTCAATAGACAAAAAAACCTGATAATGCTTCGTATTGAACATGATAAAAAAGTCGCCATCCTGAAACTGGACCGGGGGGTTCCCAATCCCATTGACCTGGAGATGGTTCGGGAGCTGGACCAGGCCCTCCGGGAGGTGAAACAAAACCCTCGCGGAGATTAAAAAGAACCGAATCGAGAAAGTAGTGGAGCGGGTCCTCCAGCGCCAGGAAGAGAAAGAAAAAATCTTCCTCGATCTCTGGTACGCGCCCGAAACCCGCGCACGGCTGAAAAAAGCAATGGAAAATTTCTAAATAGCATATAGCGGATAGCAGATGGGTGATGGCAAACAGCAAATTGCAAATAACAGATTGCAGACGATTTATAAGCCCTGAGCCATACGCCATGGACTATACGCTATACGCTATACGCCATACGCAATATGCCATAAGCCATCAGCCGGATAGATGCCATGCTTAATTCCCAGCGCTTCATCAACGCCTTCAACCAGATTGAGAAATATCTGGAAAAGCTCGTTAGAAACCCGAAGTGGCGCCGTTTCAAGGACCTGGTGGATAACGCGAGTTTCCGGGACCCGGTTATCGCCCAGTTCAAGGATGATCTCAAGGAATTCGCCGACCTCCGGAACGCCATCGTCCACGAGCGCACCGACAGCCACGTGATCGCCGAACCCAACGACGCGGTCACCGAGCAGATCGAGCGGATCGTGTCCCTGATTACCGACCCCCCGCGGATCCGGGAACTCCCGAAGATGGAGGCTTTTACCCTGAGCCCGAACAACCCGCTTAAAACCGCCATTAATGCGATGTATGAAGGAGCCTTTTCCCAGATCCCGATATATGAAGGGAGGGATTTCCGGGGCCTCCTCTCCGTCAAGTCAATTTTTCGCTGGATGGGGGCCTGGGCCCAGAACGACGTTATTAACCTGCAAGATGTAACCGTAGCCGAGGTCCTGGAACAGGCCGAGGACAGGGACAATTGCCGTTTTTTAGGTCTGGACAACCGGCTCCAGGAGGTGGTGGACCTCTTCCAGGGGCACGTCCTGAAGGGGAAAAGGCTCTACGCCATTCTGGTCACCGACAACGGGCTTCCCACCGGCAGGCTCCTAGGCATCCTCACCATCTGGGACCTGCCCAAGATCCTCAAGAAGCTGGAGTAAGACTTCCTCCGAGTGAAGTTTTCAACTGCGGGACAGGGTTTTTTGATCAGAATCCCGCGTCCTTGCGGTCCAGCCATAGAAATCAGAACAGCAGAGTCAGAGAATATAAAGTCAGGATCAGGAGATTTAAGACAAACGCGATCCCGGAATACTTGATGTATTTTTGCTTGAGATAATCGTAAAGTCCGGTTAAAGCTCCCCAGAAGGAGGTTAGCGGCGGCAAATATTGTTTTACATAGTGATAATAAGAGGGATTGGGTTCTTCAGAAAAACCGTTGATGAAAGAGGCAGCCTGCTGGTCAAAAAGGATAAAAACCGCCATCAGGCAGATACTCAAGATAAAGAGATGGATTCCATTCGAAATGATTGAGGGTTTTTGATACAGGGGTTTGTCAAATATCGGCATATATATATTATACCTCAGGTTCCCATAGGTTTGTCTGGGGCTTGCCTTCCGCCATCTGCCGTCCGCTATCCGCCCCGCGCAATTTTCTCCTGCTTTTCCCACTCGCCGAAGACCACCCCTTTCGGAATCAACCGGTTGATCATTTTTTTCATTTCCGGATTCATTCCCCCCGCCCGGACCCCGGCAAAAGGGGTCTGGGGAAGCGGCATAAAGTAATGCGCATGAATCCGGGCACCCATCTCGGCGAAATCGTTTATTAACTTGATCGTGAGTTGGGCGTCCTCCAGGGTTTCCTCGGGAAGCCCGAAAATAATATCCACATAGGCTTTGAATCCGGCCCGCAAGGTCAGCGCGACGGCCCGGTAAGCATCCGCGACGGTATGACCGCGGTGGCATAAGTCCAGAATCCTCTGGCTCCCGGATTGCACGCCGATAACCAGGTTGTCGTTAACGGCGTATTTCCGGACCAAAGCGACGGTATCTTTGGTTACATGTTCCGGCCTGACTTCGGAAGGAAAGGAGCCAAAGTAGATTCTGCCCTGGGGCCCCAGGATCTTTTTCACGCCGGCGAGCAATTCCTCGATCCGGGCCGGGGCGGGTTTTTTCCCGTCCGGCGAGCCATAGGAAAAGGCATTGGGGGTAATCGCCCGGAAATCCAGCAAATTCCTGCCTTTCATGACCGAGACATATTCGCAGATATTCTCCACGCTCCGGTGCCGCAGATGCCCGCCCAGGATGTATGGGGTCTGGCAAAAATAACAGGCGAAAGGGCAGCCCCGCGTGATTTCCATAAAGCCGAATTTTTTATGCCTGACCGCGAAGGGCGGGTACCGGTTGAGATCGATCCAGGGCCGGCGGCCGGTGGAGCGGAACTCCCCCCGGT
>Ga0315289_10011211_pt1 | contig 12723 bp, 7 predicted proteins | sample YL17G11_40_MG_FD_203452 | JGI IMG/M metagenome (GOLD analysis project Ga0315289, IMG submission 203452) | Sediment microbial communities from Yellowstone Lake, YNP, Wyoming, USA - YL17G11_40 | ecosystem: Environmental > Aquatic > Freshwater > Lake > Sediment | place: USA: Wyoming | collected...
ACGGAAGCAGGACCCGTGCTGCATGACGATGAGGAGCTCCAAGCGCTCCGCACCCACAATCCAAGGAGCTAGCCCATCAGGGGTCTCCGCTTCTTCCACAACATTCACGCCAACGGGAGGGAACTGGCGAAAGCCCTTCTCTACCCGCTGTTCTTTCTCGAAAAGAAGGTCTTCGTACGCTCCAGATGTGAGCGTCACCAAACCTCCTCGCCCCCCATTTACGTGTAACCGTACGAGGGCCATCCGGTCGTTCTTCTTGGGGGTGTTCAAGCCCTCATCCGTAACGTCCGTCCGGTACAAGCGTAGTCCATCGCGCCAGGGTTCTGGACAGCGAAGGACTTCCTGCGCTGGCTCAGGGGCCAGCGCTACAAAGCTACTCACCGAGTAGTCGACAATCACGCGTGGCGATCCCCCCTCCAAGTCGATGAGCAGCCCATCGTTCAAGGTATCGTCCCGCAGCTCGAAACACCTCATCGTCGAACCTCCTTCAGCGGCACCAAGTCCGCTGTCAGAGTTCTTATCCCCACAATGAGATGTGTTTTGCGGTCAGCGCAGGGCGTGCTTGAGGTTCGAGATGGCGAGCTGGCACGCGTACGCAGCCTCGGCCTTGACGCGCATGCCCTGCAGAACCTCGAGCGCAACGACGGCCATGGCGTGGTCGCTGACTTCGATGCCCTGAAGGCGGCGTGCCTCTGCGGTCATGCCCGAACGCTCCAGCGCCTTGCGGCAATGAAGAACGGTCATGTTCGCATTCTCGAGCTCGGGGCTCATGAAGAGCACCGGGTCATTGTTTTCGGTGAACATAGAACCCTCCTTTCACTAAGGTTGTACGGTTGATATAGCGCACGCGCAAGAAAAAAGCCTAGCGACTTCCCAAAGTACTTGTACGCGTGGCACCCCTATTTTGTCTGGGGATCTACGGCTCGGGTAACTACAAGAAGAAGAACCTGGGTACCGTACCTTCTGGGTGACACAACAGTGACAGGTCTGCGAGCTGTCCTTAGGCCTAGAAAATAGGTACTTGCGCGTACGCGCGAGGCTCGGCCAGAGCTACGCAAGGTTGTTCCTAAACACGGAATAAGAGTGTTGAAGGAGCTACCCGAATGCCCAACGGCAAATCGAGACCACTGGCCGCACCCTTCTTCAACCAAGACGCGTTGTGGAAGCACGGCATTGCCTACGCAGGCAACGCACCCGCCCTCGTAGATAGGCAAAACTACGCAGAAAACGGGAATAAGAACAGTAGAAGGGACCATAAGACCCCCTTCCAAGCCAACCACACCAAGGAGATCACCATGACCGCCGCCGAAGCCCGCAAAGCCCCTGTTTCCACCCCCAACGTCAGCAACCACCAGGACATCGAGCAGATCGCCAAAGCTCACCTGAAGGAAGCTGCCAACACCTTCGCCGAGATGGCCTCCTCCTTCAAGGAGCTGACCCTCGACAACAAAACCTCCATGCAGGCATGGATGGCTACGCAGAAGGACCTCGCCAACATCAACGTCGGCTTCGAGGGCCTGAAGGGTCTGGGCACCACCGTGGAGACGCTCTCCAAGGCCACGGGCGAGCTGGGTGGCGTCGTTTCGGCGAGCACGAAGAAGCTCGACGAGATGAACACGGCGCTGGCGACCAACACGGAGGCGGTCAACCAGGTGCTGACCCACGTGGACGACGGGTTCATGGCGCAGGACAAGGTGGCAAAGGCCATCCCCGTCGAGACCGTCATGCAGAAGAACAAGTTCTTCTCGCGTGACAACGTCAAGGGCGACGTCCGGACCGTCAGCGTGGCGGGTATCGGTGTCGGTATCGTGCTGGGTATCAAGGCGATCGTCGAGGCGATCTTCTCGGACCCCCAGCCGATGCAGGTCCCGGTTCGCAAGGCGGCCTGAGCGAAAGCTCGGCTTCCAACGAAAGCGCCCCCACCAGGGCGTTTTTCGTTAGCTACACAACAAGTCCCTAAGAAGAGCTCGTGATAAGCTCCCGGGATGGCCTGGGACAGTTCCGCCACGATGCAGATGACATCCCAATACCAGGGGATGTACGCGCAGCAGATGGGGTTCTCGCAGCAGCTTTCTAGCTACGGGCAGTCCAGCCCGTACGGCGGGAACACGCTGCAGGCGAACAACATGATGCTCGGCGGCATGCGAGGCGTTGGTCATGCTGCCAACATCGGCATGGCGGCAGCTGGCGTCGGTGCGGGGTTGGGCGTGGCAGCCATGGGCGGTGGCATGCTTGCTAGCACCGGCGTGGGTATCCCGATCATGGCGGCGGGTGCGGCCATGGGGTACGCCGGCAGCCAGATGTACAAGGGTGCTGAGCAGCAGGGTGTGCTGAACCAGCAGCTACGCGGCAGCTTCGGGTTCCGAAACCAACAGGGTGGTCACGGTTTTAGTGGTGCTGACATGACCCAGATTGGCGGCTCTATCCGAGAGATGAGCAACCAAGTCGGCTCCGGCGGCGAGATGACAAGCTTCCGCGAGCTCGGGAACATCGCCTCGAAGATGGGGCAGATGGGTTTTGCGCAGGGTGTGAAGGACGTCGCCACGTTCTCGAAGAAGTTCAAGGAGATGACCGACTCCCTGAAGACGATGGCGAAGGACCTCGGCACCACCATGGAAGGTGCCATGGAGTTCGCTCAGGCAGCGAAGGGCTCCGGCATCTTCGGGATGAGCAATGCGGCGAAGTTCGGAAGTATCGCCCGCAACACGGCGGTCTCCGGTGGGCTCGCCATGAGCGAGGTCACAGCGATGGCGGGCATCGGCTCGCAGATCTCCCGTTCTGTCGGTGGCCTGGGTAAGGCCGGCGCGATGGCCGGTATGAAGACCATCGGGCAGATCGGTACTGCTACCCAGATGGGCGTCCTATCCGAGGAAGACATCTACAACACTACTGGGCTCACTGGTGCAGAAGGCCGCCAAGCTTACGCAGCCTCGAGTCTGCAGAAGACGGCCACCTTCTTGAGCTCCGGTCGTGGTCGCCGAACCCTCGCCTCGATGGCGGGCAAGGACGGCAAGCTCGACATGAATGCTGTCGATAGCCTCATGAGCGGGAACATGGGGACCACCGAGACTATGGCCTCCGCTCAGTCCCACCTCGGCGAGGTTGGTAGAGCGAACTTCATTCGCAATGAAGGTCGTCTGCGCGGCGAGGCCATGTCGAAGATCGGCGGCTTCCTTCCCGGCATCCAGATGATGCAGTGGGCGAAGAGCAAGGGTGTCGACATCCAAAACATGGACGATCGTTCCATGCTGTTCGCTCAGCGTCAGCTTGGTATGGGTCGAGATGAAGTCGACCAGGCCATCAAGATGGCGCAGGAGATGCCACGCATCGTCGCGCAGCAGAATGCTGATGCATCGGGTGACAAGATCGCTCAGCGTATTGCCGAGAAGCGAAAGACGCAGGGCATGGAAGGCATCAAGAACCGCTTTGCCCAGGCGGAACATGCGATTGATTCAAAGCTAGAAAAGATTGGGCAAGATATTTTCAATGAAGGCTCGAACAAGATCGAAGCTTTCATGAACAAGCTGGCTGGTGTCTATGTCGAATCGCAGACAGCCGACATGGCGAAGCTTGATCAAGACATCAGACACGGTGGTAAGTCCGAGGCTGCAGCCCGTAAGCGCACAATGGGCCAGGGGCCTGGTGGTATTGGGGCTACGGCTGCTTCCGGTACAGGAGGCTTTGCTGCGTTCTCCAAGGGCTCCGGCACCATGGGTGAGAGCATCACGGCTGAGGGCGGCTTTGCGAAGTTCTTGCTCGAGGGCGAGAGCAACATGAGCAAGCTGAAGAAGCAGGGTTACGACCTTAGCTACATCAAGAACATCAAGGACCCGAAGGAGCGCGAGGCCGAGTTCACTAAGCGTGCGAAGGAGATCGAGAGCATCAACGCCGGCTCGGACAAGGCCAATGCTGCGGTGATGCGCGCTTCTACCGGAGATGGTGGGAAGTGGCTGAAGGAGGCCTACTCCACCAGCGGTAACATGGCCGCCATCGAGGCTGGTGGCGAGGGTGAGATGCGCATGTTCCAGAACGAGCTGACCAAGGCAGCAGAAAAAGGAGATCCCAAGGCTGCTGCTGTCTTGAAGGAGTGGGAAAAGGCCGGCAAGGATAAGGGGAAGCAAGCTTCTATCATCCAGTCAGCAAAGGCAGCCCAAGAGATCACCGTTGGTGGTCTCAAGGGAAACATCGACGAGCCTGGACTAAAGCAAGGCAAGTACAACAGCGCCGCAGAGCGGAATGAGGCCTATGGAAAAGCCCTAGGTGCCTCCGGCGGGCCAACAAAGTTCGAGAAGGGCTTGGGTCATGGTCTAGCAAACATCATCCCATTTGGCGGGTTGATGTTTGGTGACACGGTTACGAACATGGTCTCTGGCGGCAAGGCTGCGAAGCGAAATGAACAAGGCGCCCTCATTGCCGACCCGAAGTACCAGGGTATGATCAACGATCTGTTTGGCGGGAAGCCAGACTACACGGCAATCAACAACGCCCTCACCGATAAGGACACCACGAAAGCGCAAAAGGAGCAGTTCTCGCAGCTGAAAGATCTCGCGAAGTACAACGCCGACAAGAGCTCTGGTGCCAGTGCAGGGGAGCTTGAGAAGCAGGCGAAGGCGATGGGCTTGACCACGGAGCAAGTAGAGGGTCGGATCAAGGACACGGTCAAGATGGGGCAGGACAGTAACGCGGCCAACGTCGAGGCCCGCCAGAAGCTTCTCAAGGAGACAGGCAAAGATAACCAGGCGAGGATGCGGTCCCACGGGCTCATCGATGGTGGCGGCGAACTTCGGAAGTTCACCAAAACTGAATCCGACAAAATGGGCGCAGCTGGGGCCGCGTACTTGCAGGCGATGGTCGATACAGACACGCTGCACGCTGGTGGGCAAGAGGTTTACGGCCAGGCAGACAAGAGCAAGGAGGCCATGGGCAAAATGTCCGCCTCGGAAGCGCGCAAGGTGGCCAGTCTTGTTGGTGGTACTCGTGAAGCAGCAGACCTTGGGCAGTACGCCGCGATCGACGACAAGCTCAAGAGGGGTCAAGGCCGGGCACGCGGAGGTACCGGCGGCAACATCGCGCAGGCGCTTGGTCTGAAGCTCACGAAAGATGAGCTGAAAGATATGAAGGGCATGAGCCAGCTAGACATGTCGAACATGCTCGGCAACAAGATGAATCTTGGCGACGATGCGCGTGGTGCTGAGGGTAGAGATGCCATCGATCGAGCAGCCGGTCTGTTGTCTAAGAAGGGCGCTACGAAAGAAGATCGTCAGCAGGCGGCGGCAGAACTTCAACGAGCCAAGGGCATCTCCGACGCGGTCAAGAGTGAGGAGGCGAAGAAGGGCAAGGACGCTGCGGATAAGGACACGCCCATGTACCAAGTCCTCAACGACATCAAGGGTGAGTTGGTGAAGTCTCTGGGTACCATAAATACGCATACCTCCAACACGGCCAACAATACGTGGGGTATCGACAACAAGACAAAGGGAGAGACAAGCAAGTGAGCGCCAAGTCCCTCCTCTTCACCGGAGACATGCCGTACTCCGAGCCTGTGACCTGCAAGCCCGGACGCACTACGCAGGAGATCACTCTTCGCAAGGACGGGCGTCTCTACAAGTTCGTCGTCCGCGACAAGATCATCATCGAGGACCCGTACCTGATGCTCGTGAAGGCGATGGCTTTCGCGATTGCTACAGGCGAGCCCTTCAACGGCACTCCGCCGGACCGCGCCATCCGTGACTTCCTCATCAAGAGCAACGTGGTGATCTAATGAGTGTCTTCATCGAAGTCACGACCGATGCGTTCCAGGACCGCTTCGATCAGATCACGAAGGACAAGAAGAAGAGCCGCCGTGCTGGTGCGGACAACGTACGGCGTCCCTTGCGTGGCCTCGAGATCAAGGACGATACGTACGCCATCCTGAAGGTCATCGACTCGACCGGTAAGCAGATACCACTCGTTGACGGAGGTGACCCAACAGGCAAGTCAACGGACTACACGAACTTCATCATCCAGTCTGTGCAGGAAGCACGGATGGAGAAGCATCAGATCGTAGAGACCTTCGGCGAGAGCTACATCTTCTTCTTCGGTGAGGCTCCTCGCTTCCTCGATGTGCAGTGCGTTCTCATCGACTCGAACGATTTCAACTGGGAGGCGGAGTTTTGGGAGAACTACAACCGCTTCTTCCGTGGCACGAAGCTCGTGGAGATGGGCGCCCGTACCTACCTCTTCTACGACGACAACATCGTCGAGGGGTACATGCTCAACGCGCAGGCGCAGAAGAACAGCCAGCAGCCCTTGATGGTGCAGCTCACCTTCCGCCTGTACCTCACGAACTACTCGAACGTGTCTCTCATCGGTGACCCGAACTTCCCGGTTCGTGGCAGCCTGATTCTTCCGCCTGAGGTCAGCGACATCAACGAGATCGCCCAGGACCGTGGGAAGTACCTCGCTACCCTCGGAGCGAACCTCCAGAACGCCGGCTTCGGTGGAGGCAGCCAGTTCCAGCGAGCCTTCTCTCAAGGCGGCTCCTTCGCCGACGTTCCCGAGCAGCTCTACGGTGTGTTCCTCAACGCCATCCAGGCTCTTGGCGAGCTCGACAAGCGGAGTATCGATCGAGCTCTCGTACCCCTACGCAGCAAGATCGCCGACAACAAGGACGAGATGACGCTCGCCTCGGGGTCGCTGACCACAGGCGAAGAGGCTCTTCACAACCAGCTCTATGATGTAGAGGACCTGGTCAATCAGATGCTCGAGGAGCTCAAGAACGCGGGCTCCACAGGTAACCCAGCATCGACGTTTCAGAAGCTTGGCTTTGGTCCTCGCTTTTCCCCATGGGGAAGACCCGGCGGTGTTGGCGTAAGCGGTGGCCTTGGCGCCTCGGTCTCTTTTAGTGCCCGTGCAAGCGCCAGTGCTGGCATCGGCGGTAGGGCCAGTGCTGGCGCTGGCGCCAGCTTTGGTGCCTCCGTAGGTGCCAGCGCAAGCGTGGGTATCGGTGGCGGTCTTGGTTTGAGCGGTCGTGCTGGTGGTGGTTTCGGCGGCGGTGGTGGGTTCAACCCACAGGCACCCTATGCCCCGAACTACGCGCAGGACCCCACGCTGAGCAAACGCTCTGCCGTGGTCGCCGGAATCAACAAGGCCTCCTTCGGCGACTTGATCGACTACAACTACTTCAAGAGCACGTCGTTCCAGCAGAGCAAGGGCTACAACAACGGCGTCGGCGTCGGCGTTGGGCTCTCCCTGGGCGTGGGTATCGGCGGTGGCATCGGCAAGCCGTTCCAGGTGAATACCTGGTCTGGGTCAGGCCCTGCACCAGACTCCTTCGGCTACGCCGCAAACTACGGAAACTACGGCCAGCAGCTGGGCTGGGGCAACTACGGCCTCCCGGGAGCAGGTGGTGGCTTCTCCGGGGGTGGTGATGCCACTGGAGACCAGGGTGGCTACGCTGGAGCCTACGGGCAGAGCAGCAAGGCCGGAGGTAGCGGCTCTACAGCGAATCCCTACGCCGGGAATCCCAACACGTTCGGTGTCCCGTACAACCCACTGTTCGACCCGAACTCTGGCCCAGGCAGCTACCCAATCGGGTACAACAGTGCGTATGGATCTCCCTTCGGCTCTCCCTATGACCCCGGCTTCGGTGGCGCCCCGCCTGGCTTCAACCGCGGCGCATTCTCGAACCCCTACGCAGGACCAGGCAACGGCGGTGCAAGCGTGACCGTCGTAGGAACGCCCACGGCCTTCGCCCTCATCTCAACGAGTGGCTCGTTGACGCCTGGTGGCGGAACCAAAACCACGGCCTACTTCTCGACCTTCTGATGCCGGGCGTAGCGCAACAGCTCAAGCTTCGACTCTTCATTGAGGGCGTCGAGGTCCCTGTTATCGCGGCGAGTGTGCAGTGTGCACCCAACTCTCCGGCGATGTGCTCCCTGCAGATTCCCCCACTCGCCGAGGGAACCAGGTTTCTCCCTCGTTCGTTGGTTCATCTCTACTTCCTAGATCTCTACGAGTCCCAGAGCCCCTTCGCATCGAAGCGTGGTCCGAGCCAGCATGACCAGACGCCATCGACGTACCAGCAAGGCCTAGAGAGCGGCGATATAGGCAGCGGCGAAGCCATCGATGCGGACATACGAAACGACCGGTACAAGCTGTTGTTCGGTGGCGAGGTAGTCGGCTTCGGCTGGACGAAGAACCAGGCTCAGCGTTCCCTTGTGCTGCAGTGCCAGGACTGGTCGAACTACTGGGACTACGCCTACCAGTTCAACAACACGGACCTCTTTGGTCCTGGCATAAAGGCGATGTTCTCCGGCGGGTCGACGAATCTCTTCGACGACTTCATGACGGATGAGGGGACGCAGATCATCCAGCTCTTGATGAGCAAGTCTGTCCAGTACCCCAAGCTCGAGGGTCTCCTAGGCGGTATCGTCCACCTGCTCGAGTCCATTGGTGGCTCGTATTACTACGAGAAGCAGTACGCCGGGCAGAACATGTTCTACTCGTTGGCGGAGCTCCGTCTGCACATCTCGCAGATGATCACCGCTTTTCCAAGTGACCCCACGGCTCAGAAGCTTCTGGGTGCTGGCTACGACTCGCTCTTTGGTCGCACGCTGGGCAACCTCGGTGCTCAGGTCTCTTTCCGTCAGGCCATCAACGCATTGATGCCGGCGATCTTCCACGAGACGTACGCCATCCCCACCCCGAAGTACACACCAGGCACGGGCAATAGCGTCAACGGATCAAAACGTAGAGCGCTCAGCAAGCACCCTATCTGGAAGGGCATCACAGACGACGCAGCCAGCATGCGCAACACTCTGCAGCAGATACTCCAGCTACTGCAGGGAGATCCCACAGTAGAGGACCTCTTCAACAGTGTGACGATCACGCGTGAGGAGATATCGAAGACGTTGAAGAACGTCATCACGAACCTCAACCAGCTGTTGGTGCTGACCTCTCCGAAGAAGGAACTTCAGGGCCTACGTGGCTACCTCACGGGGGCGCAGGCCTCGGTGAAGCAGGCTGTTGCACTGCTGCGCACTTACGATCCAAAGAAGAAGAACTCGGGCAAGCCGTTGTTCTCCCCATTGAACTCTGCATCCGATCAACTGAAGCGGATCATGGAGTTCGACATTGTGTCTGCGAGCGCCGGCAAAGGAGTGCCTGCCCGGCTCAACCAGCAGATCTTCCGGCCGGATGTGTGGTTCGCTGCACCCCCACGTTGCAACGTTTTGTTCCCTGAGCACTACACCCAGCTCGAATATCAGCGCATGTTCTTGGCGGAGCCCACTCGGATGCTCCTCAAGACGAACGATGAGTTCTTCGGAGAGGACGAGCTCTTCGACAAGTTCTTCTTCGCGCCGAAGGTTCCTACGGTGAAGGCCCAACAGAAGCAGCTGCAGGCGGTGCTCGGGAATGACCTGATGCCGCACGAGCTCTTCACAGGCATCCTGCCTGTCTTCGAGAAGATGGGAGAGCTCAACATCTTCGCCGCACGTACGGGCTGGGTGGACGGCAAAGAGCCGAAGATCGGACTGGCTCAACGTTCTGTGAACTTCCTCTACTTCAAGCATCGGTTCGCAGCTCGAAGCATGAGCGTCTCTGCCAGGTTCAACCCGTACCTCGCACCGGGCTTCCCTGGTCTCATCATCGACAAGTACGTCGACTACGACAACCTGGTGCGTCACCAGCAGCAGGTGAAGCAGTACGCAGAACAAACAGGTCTGTCGTCCAATGTCGACATCGACAAGCTGCTGGGGACGCACTTCCTTGGCAACTTCACGCAGGTCTCACACACGGTAGACCAGCGCAGTGGCCGTACAGACATCCAGTGTGGTTTCCCTCGTCAGTACGACGAGTCCTCTGAGTTCCTAGGCTCAACGGAAGACGGGCAGACCGTGATGCGGCGCAAGGAGCAGGTGGCTCTACGAGCTACTGATGTAGCCGTGCTCAATGCCCCCAAGCTTGGGTCTCTTGGTCCGAACTTTGGCATCGTGAGGAAGATCACCGAGGTCACGGACAAGTACCAAGCGGACACGGCTACCCTAAGCCCCAAGCTCCCCTACTTCGCCGGCGGTCGTCATGTGGGTAGTACACAAACGAAGCTGAGTGTCCCCGCGGGCCTGACGCTACTTGCCGCAGAATACGGGGAGGACGTCGTCAAGTTGATCGGAGGCGACGCGAAGCAGCCTATTCGTTTCCTTGCGTACACGGTGGAAGAAGAGATTCCCCGCTACCGCAAAGAGAAGATCGACCTGGGTGCCGAGGAGCTCATTCGTCCGGGTTGGTACGGCGACTGCTGGCGACCTGACAAGATCGGCGAGGTCTACGACCACTTCTTCAGTACTGGTGCCATCACGGACAAGCAGCAGGTGGCTGACCCTGGGGGTACTACTACAGGCGCGGCCAAGGACGACCTGGCAGATCCCCTCAACGAAACTGACCGAAACTTCGCCGACGAGACCGGCCTCGCTCCGGCCATCCTCATGCTCGAGACGGGCGCGACCATCCAGCAGGCCACCAGCTTCATCGTCCAGCTCTACTCGTACGTGAAGCAGGGCGGTCTCGACACCGAGGAGTTCATCCGTGGTTACGTGTGGCGCCCCATCGCGTCCATGGTCGACATGTTTGGCACCACCAATCTGACGCTTGATACCTCGGGCCATGAAGCCATCGAAGGTATCGAGGGGTTCCACTCGAGAGCTTTCGGCCCCTACGAGGACCTCTTTGGTATCGTGCCCCCGGAAATCGACGACATCGTGGGCATCAAGAGGAAGAAGACCCTGACCGGAATGCCTGGCTCTTCCTTCAGCGAGGCGTCTTCCCGGGCGGACGTCCGTAAACGCCGGCAAGATGCCGTGAAGGAGTACGTGGCGGCCCTCAAGTTCTCGAGAGCCATTCTGGGCTAGTTCGGCGCCCCACCTTCTTTTCAGCACCCCTTCTCTGGTACCCTCCCCAGAGATGCTCGAACCTGACGACATCATCCCCAGCTTCCTCGACGAGCTCGAGAAGATCGCCGCCGCTACGTCCCTTACTAAGAAGAAGGGGCTTGGCCGGATCAAAGAGCTTTTGACGGGCTCACGTCAAAAGGCCCTAGACAGCAGGCATGTGCACCTCATACAGCGAGACAACCTTGTTGGAGACAAGGGTATGAAGGCTATGCGTACAGCGGGGGAAGCCCCCGTGCCTACAGATAAGACACGGGTCGAGCAGATCCAAAAGGCTCGTCGACGTGCAGCTGAGGCGCGTCACAACAGCAACCGTGCCATAGGCGAGGTAAGTAACGAGCACTGGAAAGAGATAAGACAAGTCGCAGGTGCACGCGTCCTTGCGGGTATCGGAGGCTACGCGACGGGTACGGCGGGTCTTATTGGAGGGGCGGCGGCAGTAGGCAGCCACCTCGACAAGAAGGACAAGGAACGCGAGGAAGAAGAGAAGCACAAGCAGATGCTCAAGAAGACGGCCGCGTCCTTCGGTCGGTCCTTGATCGCCAAGAGCCGCGAAGGCCGGCGTCCCATCTCTGTCGCCAAGTTCTTGAAGCGGGACAAGGAAGGCACCCTGTTCCGCAAGCTTCACAAGGAAGCGGAGACCTACCAGCTCTACACCCAGCCAAAGGCGACCGTGGAAGACCCTCGGCCTAGGAAGAAGAACGAGCTGCCCACAAGGGTTGATGTTGGCGACTCTCCTGCGCGCGTAGTGGGGACCTGATGGGCCTTCGTACTATTGTCGCCATGGCGTTCGTCCACGAGCTCGAGAAGATCGGCTCGGACCTCAAGCTCCCACTCAACGGTGTGGCCGTGAAGGAGGCGGAGAGCGTCATCGAGCAGTCCTTCCTCGAGGGGCTGCTCAAGGTGGCGAAGCCTCGGTACGCGCGTGAGGCAATGAACGCGGCCCAGGCAGGCGACATGGATACGCTCAACCAGATCTCCGGTGCGCACGAGCGGCTTGGGCTGAAGGGCCGTGAGGCGGGAGCTCTAGGCGGAGGAGCAGAAGCTGGAGCCTTCTTGAACCTTGGGCGTGCGCCAGGGCAGATGGGCGGACCAAACCATCACGTCGAGAAGTTCTACAACCCCGAAAGCGGCATTACTCGGGGTGACTACACGCGTCAGCTCATGGAGCAGAAGCAGAAGTTCACGGACACCGCCCGGTCTATCTCCCCCGAAGCCCGCGCGATGGTGCCTGATATGTACGGGCACGAGAGTAAGAACATCGGAACCCCCACGCAGCGTACGAGGAGCAGTCACGAGTTCGTCGGCGGCATGCACAGCCTGCGCAAGCTGGACAATCGCGGCGAACTACTCGATCAGGTCGAGAAGCACGTCATCAGCCCCATGAAGGCGCGTGGCATGTCCATGGGTGACACGATGCGCGAGGCTGAAAACGCTACTGGAAATGTCGAGCAGAGGGTCAATACCGGAAACGTTGTGAACTCACCAACGGGTCCCAAGGTCGTGGACTTTCTTCCGCATGAGCAGGGTCAGCAGTACCTTCCTGGGCAGTCGATGGGTCACTATGACCCGAACCTGCATAAGGACAACGTGGACATGGCTCCGCGCCAGGCAAAGGCGGAGTTCTACAACCCGAAAAGCCAAATACATGCGGCTGACGCCGAAGGTCAAGCGAAGGCCAAGGCGAACTGGCAGCGTGGGGGGATGGTGCCGGACTTCGAGGTGAACGCGGTGCCGTTCAATCAGAGACAAAAGCAGCAACAGGCGCTTGCGCATGCTCCGACCGTTAGGCCTA
>Ga0315289_10011212_pt1 | contig 12723 bp, 14 predicted proteins | sample YL17G11_40_MG_FD_203452 | JGI IMG/M metagenome (GOLD analysis project Ga0315289, IMG submission 203452) | Sediment microbial communities from Yellowstone Lake, YNP, Wyoming, USA - YL17G11_40 | ecosystem: Environmental > Aquatic > Freshwater > Lake > Sediment | place: USA: Wyoming | collected...
GGGAAGGCATTTTTGAAATCTTCCGCCAGAGTTAACTCTGCCTCAGGGAATCTCTCAGGGTTGGCAAACTCAGCCCGGTCATCAATTACTGCTATTTTAAAGCCTAATAACTTACCAATTTTGGCCAGTGGTAGCGAGACATGACCACCACCAAAGACATATAAAGTAGGTGATGATAAAATGGGTTCAATAAAGACCTCTAAATCCCCACCGCAAATCATCCCCGGCTCTTCCCCTTCTTTCAAGCGAAAATGGATTCGTTGTGGTTTACCCTTTTTGATTACCTCTATTGCCTGCTGACACACCTGAGCCTCTAAGCTGCCACCACCTATTGTGCTAAGAATGCTGCCGTCAGCCCTGACTAGCATCTTGGCTCCCTCTTCCCTGGGGGTGGAGCCGCCAGTTGAGACTATAGTAACCAGTGCTGCCTCTTCTCCCTCGGCTGTAAGCTTGACTATTTCTTGATAAATATCTAGCATTTAGCCCCTTTAAGTATTAAAGTGCATCAGTATTGCTTCCAGCACACCGCCAGCGATGGCTCTCATTCTGGGTCTAATTGTATAACAAGCCTTTCTATCCCCTGAGGAGTCTATCTCGCCGAGCTTGGTCTTTTCATCTACCTCCAGCCCTTCTCTAAGTAGAGCCCTAATCACACCGCTAATCTGGGCTTTAACCAGGTGATTGCCCACCCAGGCAACCGTGTCACCAGCAACAACGAGGTCGCCTAATTCTCTAACCGGATGAAAGATACCCTTTGCCTGTGGATATAGCACCCTTTCTTTGGTAAGACCCCCCATACTCAGCGGGACTCCTGTATTTGGCTCAGCTTCCCCAGTAAGGATGACCTTGCCTAAATTTTCAGAGTTGTTAGTTTCTATTACCATATGGACATCTTTGCCAGCATAGAAGCCAGGGCCAAGCCCGATGACTAAGGGTGCATCATTAATATTTGTGCCCAGATTTCTCTTAGCCATTATAGCATCAATTATAACATCAGGGCGTAACAAATTCTTTACCACTGCCTGTGGGTCAACTATAATAGGGAGCTTATTTTCAGCCCAGGTGGGGAGGATATCCTCGGCAGAACTAATTAGTTTAGCTACTACTCCCGCGACCTCCTTTTCGCCGTCGTATATAGCTTCGCAGAAGGCAACCCCCCGACTAACTGCTACAGGGTGGGGTATCTCGGTCATACAAACTCGAAAGTGAGCCCGGAATAACTTATGAGCTACCGCGCTGGCTACCTCGCCCCCACCTTTAATAAGAACGACCGATCGGTTTAATCCTGAACTCATTTACTACCTTTCCCTAGCCATATTTACCAGCTCTACCCCTTCCACCTGCTTGAACATGGCACCTTCGCTGATGCACTGAATTGTCCTCTCTGGGTCAATCACCCTTGTCCCAGCGATAACATCAACACCATAGTCAAATAGAAGCGGCGATAGTGGACTGGTAGGCCCAATTAAAACAGTAAAACTATTCTTACTCAAGTCTAGCAGTTTTTCTATAGTATGATTGGTGAATGAGGTTGCGGTAAGACCGACGACATCAGCTTGAGGGAGAATTTCTTCTGCTGCTTCTGGCGGTAAGTCTCCCTCTCGGAGTCTTTGCTCTATAACCCAGAGTTTCTTGGCTATTTTCCCAAGCCGTGGTATCCATGGGAAGTGACCTACTATTGCTATGTTCTTGCCGCTTCCCTTTCTTGCCAAGACATCAAGGGCGTTTTCCCTGACACACTTATCTTTATCAATATCTATCAGCGAGTTGATAGCTGCCATGCCGATTGATGCCTCCAGAAGATTGTCGGACTTGGCATATTCTGCTAGCTCTAGTGCTGACATGCCTCTCAAATTTCCTGCTCCCCTAACTCTTCCGTGATGTGGATGCTCTTCTCGGAAGGTAGAAGCCAGCCCACAATTCCTGCTTACCACCGCTGTCCACAAGACACAAGCATATACTTCACGCACTATGCTATCCTCAGTAATGCTTGAGATTAAATCATCAAGAATCTTCATTTTCACCCTTGCCCCATTTAATGTCCGTAGTAGCAGAAGTGATTTAAGCCTAATAATTTAGCTGCTCCTGATATGGTGACGCCGTAATAGACTACCGGTTTAGATATTCTGGACTGGTCAATGGTGTTGTTTACTATGGTAGAGCCGGTTACCAGTGCTACATCACACCAGTTAAGGTTTTCTTGCGTTTTCTCCGGGCTATGGATTACCACTCCAAATTTTTCGGTGCCGATATTATTCTTATCCATATCGGTTACTCTTAACTCAAACCTCTTAGATAATGCTTCTACCATCCTTGGCTGAAAGCCGACCATGGCTAGCTTGGGGTGACCATAGTTTCTCTCTATATACTTTACCAGCTCATAGCTGCATTCTTGCGGTTCGTTGTCCTTGCAGTGAACTGACTTATCTATCAGTCTCAGGTATCTCATTACTGCATTGAGGCTGGAAATAAATATAGCTCTTCTGAAATTATTGGTTAAATCCATCCCGGCAATATCGGATAGCCTGCCACTGAAATCCCCATACATGTCAGTGAATGCTTGCCCCAGGGAACCCCTGAACTCAGCTTGCATCAGGCGCTCAACACCAGTTACCAGTGGGTAATCTCTATCCTCTGGGTTGCCAATGGCTTCTTTTGGGGAAAGTGGGGTGGCATGAATCACCACTTTACTTGATTCAAGCCCATTTTCTTTTATGATTTTAGTGAATTCTCTTTTGATAATGTCGTACAATCTGTTTCACCGCTAATTTCAATAAGCCCTTATTCTTCTCAGCTTTAATATCAGGAAGACCTCTTTGCCTACCGCTAAATCCATATCTTCGAATATATGGTGTGGCATTTCCGCCAGTAATTTTTTACTTTCCACCATGACCTCTAATCTTACTGCGTCATCGGCAGATTTGATACTGGTGATAGTCCCTTTAAATCGGTTTACCTCTGGTCCGGGTGGTTTGGTTTCAGAAATATATATATCTCTTGGGAATAGGGCGATTCTCTGAACTGTATTTCCATCGTCAGGAATAACAATGGGTAGCCCGCCACAATTAACCTCCAGTAGTCCTTGCCCTAGACTGTGGCAATAGTCACAGTTTAGGATGTTTGGTGCTCCGATAAAATCAGAAACCCGCTCATTTTGAGGGTAGAAGAACACCTCACCCGGTGAACCTACCTGTTCCATACAACCATGCTGAATAATGGCAATTCTATCGGCTATTTCTTCAGCCTCAGTTAGGTCATGGGTTACATATATGGTGGTAATCCCTAGCTCCTTTTGAAGTTGCTTTAATTCCATTCTTAAATATTTGGAGGTTTGCACATCCAGGCTATTTAGTGGTTCATCCAGAAGCAGAACCTTAGGTGACAGAGCAAGGGCTCTGGCTAGAGCTACCCGCTGCTTCTCACCACCACTCAGGTGCTTGGGGTAACGGGATGAGAGGTGTTTTATCTTCATTATTTGAAGTAGCTCATGTACCCTGGCTTCTACCTCGCTTTCAGGTTGTTTCTTGACTCTTAAGCCATAGGCGATATTGGCGGCGACATCAAGGTGCGGGAATAAGACTAAATCCTGAAAGAGATAGCCTACCTCTCTTTTGCTGGCAGGAACCTTATCCACTGGCACACCATCAAAGAGTACTGACCCACCATACTCAGTTAACCCGGCGATAATGTTAAGCAGGGTTGTTTTCCCGGCACCGTTTGGTCCCAATAACACTAACAATTCCTTATCAGATATCTTCAGGTTTACATCCCGGCAAACATATTTGCATATGTTTCTAAGCTCGATAGATGGCATATCATCTCCATTTGGTAGTCAGTTTAGCTTCTAGGTATTCAAAGAACTTTTCAAAGGAAAGACACATCACCGATAATACTATCAAACAAACAATTATAATGTCTATGCGGATTAGGCTTTCAGCTTTCATGAGCAAAGCCCCAATGCCAGTTGGAATAGCCACCATCTCGGCGGCTATTATTACCCGCCATGCCATCCCTGCTTCCAGCCTCAGCCCGGTGAAAATATTCGGTAGGGCTAAGGGCAGAACCACTGTAGCCAGAATCTTTATATCTGATGCCCCCAGTGTTCTGGCTACCTGAATATAATCCTTATCTACATTCCTGATGCCAGTGATAGTATTATAAAGGACAGGGAAGAATGAGCAGATAAATATTAGGGTAATCGGTAGCATCTCATTTATTCCTATCCACAGCATCAACAGGGGTAGCCAGCCGAGGGCAGGAATAGGGTAGAGCAGACTGACTATGGGATGTAGTGCCCTATTTATGATATCCTTCCACCCCATTACTATTCCTACAGCCAAACCAGCTATAGAGCCTGCACAAAAGCCGATTAAAACCCTTATCAGACTACTTAAGAAGTTATGCCCCAGAACCCCATTTGCTACTAGGCGGTAGAACTCCTGCACCACAGCGGAAAAGGGGGGAAAGAAGAAATGACCCGGGATTAGTCCCAGCCGGGCTACTATCTCCCATAGAGCCAAGAATATGGCTATGGGTAATATTCCCCACCCTGGTTTGAGCTTATTCATTTCTGAGGTACCTTAAATCCAGAATGTCTTCAGTTCTGATTCTTTCCTTGATGTAACCCAGCTCTGCGATATAATCTATCGTCTCCTGAACGACTTTAGGGTCAATAGCAGTACTGTATTCCAGCCTAGCCATAGACCGTAACAAAACCTCAGGGGTTATTTCTAGCTTGGCAGCAATCTCTCTGGTCTCAGCCGGGAAAATCTCTTCATCAGTAGCTTGCAATTGCCGAGCCATAACCTCGGCTGCCTCATTGGGGTGATGGTTTGCCCAGTCTGTTGCCCTTTGAGATACCTTCACCAGCTTCTGTACTATCTCAGGGTGGTCTCTTATAAGGTCTGCCTTAACCACCAGAATGCTCCCTTGCATCTCAGGCCAGATGTCCTGACTCGTAAGCAGCATCTTAAAGCCAAGCTCTTCAGTCATGGTAGCCCAATGCTCAGGGAGAAAGGCAGCGTCCAGTTGTCCCATCTTGATAGCCAGAACCTGTTTTGGCGGGTTCATCCGCTGAACATTATTTAATACCTTATTTTTATCAAGGTGATACTTATCTATCGTCTTGTGAAGGATTACATCTACAGCACCGCCTTCCTGAACGCACCCGATCCGAATATCAGGCTTTTCTAAATCCCTGACATTTTTTATCTTGTCTGGGTTAACAACCAGACCATAACCATACTTATGCATCCCGGCAATAATCTTTATTGGCACCCTGGCATTGACATATGCATTTATGGCTGGTACCAGGCAGATATAGGCGACCTCAATGTCGCCCCGGGCTAAGGCTGCCGCCAGAGCTGTTCCAGTTACATAGCTTTCATAGGCAGTTAGCTTCAAGCCTTCCTCCTCAAACCACCCCTTATCCCTGGCGATATAGGCACAGGCAGCATGGGCATTAAATTCAACTGCCACGCCGATGGGTGCCTCCTCCTTTTCACTGCATCCGCCAAGAGGAATGAAAACCAGTAGTCCTGCCAGGACTCCCGCTAGGATTAAACTATTTAGTTTCTTCAACTATATATCTCCTTAGTGTTATATTATAATCGATATAACGATTCTTAAAAAATTATACAACTTGCTTCAGGAATTCCTGAAATCGGGCACGCAATTCTTTATATTCGTTGACAACTTTTTGTCCCTCCTCTGTTAGCTTGGCACGCCCCCCGCCGACTCCGCCGGCAGCTTTTTCTACCAAAGGGGCTGGTGCCAGGCGGTTCATTGCTTCTACCCAGAGCCAGGCATTGCGGTAACTCAGTCGCATAGCCCGAGCTGCTGCTGCTATGGAGCCAAGTCGGCCAATGTGCTCCAGCAATATTGCTCTTCCCCACCCCATGTATAACTCGCCGTCCTTCTCTATCCATATCCTGCCTCTTATGGCATAATCTGGCTCAGGGTGGCGGGATAAGTGGGAAGGCTTTTTAGGTCTGAACCTCGGTATCTTTGTCTTACTCTTGTCTTTTGCCTGGTTCATAGTCGTTTACGCTATATTATATGCGATACTGCGCTTTTGTCAAGTAATATCTCTAGGGGGTTCTGCGAGGTTGTGATTGACACTATTTAATATTCTACCGTAGGGTAGGGGAGTGAGATATAGAGATGAGTAAAAAAAGAAAATAGTGGCTGGCATAATGATAGGAGTCGGATCGGTTGGAATAATTATGACAATACCTTATTGTTTATTTGCCATTGTTGAGTTGGTTAAAGACAAGAATCCTATATTAGTATGTGGTATTAGTGTCACTGTGTTGGCTGTAGGTATTTATCTACTTTTTACGCAACATATATATTCCACCAAGAAGTATCACAAAAGCTATGATTCCAATAATCCAAGAAGGAGTTGAGGATATGTCCTTACCAAACATTGAAGAAGTTACGCCTATATTAATACATGTGATTAATGCAGCACCAATGCCAAGAACGCCAATAATTACTAAGCCAACTGCTAATAGGAACTTTAAAAATCCCATGTATTCCTCCTTATTTTGTGCTGGCAGTAGTTATCGACCAATTAACTCAGGATGATTATGTATGAGTGTGCATTACATAAGCCCGATTTTCTTCAGTATAGCGATAGCAATCATCGCTATGGTTGAAGCATTGATTCGGACGGTAATTCGTATTGTTATAGACACACATCAGCAGACCTCCGAATTTAAGTCAGGTACTACTGCCAGTACCAATATTATAACATCACTGTCAATCACAAATGTTGATAAACAAAACATAATGGCTTATCCTTGAGAAGGAGAGGGGGATTAAGGGGGTGAGGATAGTAAGCAGTGTCGCCTTTATTTCAGGTTAACTAACTTAAGATGGGTGTAATAATCATTTATAGTATTAACGTCCATAGTAATGGCTTTAGAGTCTGCTATTACCTCAAGGGTATCATTAGGATGCTCTTTAATTGTCTGTCTGCCGCCTATATCACCCTTTAATCCCAATAATTCCTCTTTATAATTGCTAGCGAAGATAATCGGGTGTCCCCTCTCAGCCTGATATACTGGAATGACAATGCCTTTGTCATAACCAAGCGACTCCTCTATTAGCCTGTTGATAGTCTGGCTATTTATAAGGGGCTGATCAGCCAAAGCGACCATGATTGCCTGGGCTCTATTATTAACTAAGCTTAATCCCTTTACTATGGATGTGCTCATCCCCTGATGGTAATTCGGGTTTATTGCAATCTTGACCGGTCTATTGGCTAGTTTTCTCATCATCTCTTCAGCTCTATATCCCAGGACCACAATAACCTCATCTACCCTGGAATTGAGCAGGTTATCAATAGTTTGCTCCAGGATAGTGCTCTTGCCAAAGGGCAGTAACAGCTTTGGCATACGTAAGCGTTTTGATTCACCGGCGGCAAGGAGTATTGCTGAGACCATGACAGGCTTACTTCTTTTTATTTTTCAGTGCCTCAAGTATTTTCTCTGGAGTTATAGGCAAACTATAAATTCTAGCCCCGATAGCGTCAAATATGGCATTGGCTATGGCAGGGGGCACTGAGCCACGGGCAAACTCCCCCACCTCTTTAGCACCGTAGGGTCCTTTAGGGTCTACAGTCTGCACACTTATCGTTTCTATTTCAGGCATGTCGATTGTCCCGGGTATCTTGTAGTCGGCAAGTGTAGGATTGGTCACTTTCCCCTCCTCTATCAAAACCTCCTCAAATAGCGTATCTCCCAGACCCATAGCTCCCTGGCTCTCCAGTTGTCCCTCAACATTGACGGGATTTATATCGAAGCCGCAATCATCAGCGACCGCTAATTTGAGCACTTTCACTCTTCCTGTCTCCTGGTCCACCTCTACCTCGGCAGCGGTAGCACTGAAAGCATAGGCTTCAGTGAAGCGACCGGTACCCTTGGAGATACTGGGGTAGAACTCTACCTCATCCACTGCCTTAACATAACCTTTCCCTATAATGCAGTCGCCGTGGCGCTTCTGAATGCTGTATCTTAATATCTCATCGAAGGCCATCTTTTTCTCCGGGTCACTTTTAACATAGATGTGCCGGTCTTTAATCTCCAGCTCCTCCGCCTTGGTCTCAAGAGCCATCGCGGCACATTCAGTAAGCTGCATTCGGACATCAATAGCGGCTCTCTTCACTGCCTCTCCGGTGACCTTGGCGCCACCGCTGAGCCAGTTGTTATAGTCCATGGGGCAAAGCTCTGAGTCATTGGAAATCAGAGTTATATCCTCTGTCTGCATCCCTAGCTCCTCGGCGGCAATCTGGCATAATATGGTATCTGAGCCCTGCCCGAATTCCACAGCACCATTATAGAGGGTAGCAGTGCCATCATGGTTAAGTCTGACGATGGCGGCGGCGGCAAATGGCCAGTAGGGAAGCCCGGAGTCTCCCGCACCAAGCCCGATGCCCACGCCGCGTCCATTGTGTTTACCCCTTTTATTCTTCCAGTCAACCGCCTCGGCAACCTTCCTGATACATTCGGGAAGACCATAGGTATATAGTATATCTCCATTAGGCAGGACATCTCCCGGCTTATAAAGGTTCTTGAGCATCATCTCAACCGTATCCAGTCCCAATTCCCTAGCTATCATATCTACCTGGGAGTCAAGCGCAAATCTTATCTGGTTCAAGCCATGCCCTCTCTTTGGATGCCCTATCATTTTGTTAGTGTAGACTCCCTTACCCTCATACTTGATATTGGGCACATTGTATATTGGCTTGGAATAGGAATAGCTGAGAAACATAACCACCGGGGAGCTGCCACGGTAGCCACCGCAGTCGTTAATCATTTTTATTTCTTGCGCCATTATGGTGCCATCTCGCTTGACTCCGGTCTTGACCTCTACTATCATACGGTGGTCGGAGCAGGTGGCAGCAAATACCTCATGCCGTGTCAGTACCATCTTCACCGGTCTTCCGGTCTTCATGGAGAGGAAACCAGCGATAACCTCGTAGGGGAATATCGTTACTTTACCACCAAAAGCCCCACCGACATACACATTATGGGTTCTTACCTTGGCTATGGGCAGCCCCAGTGTTTTGGCAAGCCAGTAGCGTTTTAGCTCGTATCCCATGTGACCAAGCCAGACATCAAGCTTTTGATAGAAGGGGTCGTAGCTGGCTAATATATCATGGGGCTCAAGGCAGACATGAGCATTGGTCGGGATGAAAAACCTGTCCTCACGGATGTAGTCTGATTCCCTGAAGCCCTGCTCAATATCACCGTGGCTGACATTAAGAGTGGTGGCGATGTTATTTTTTATCTCAAGCGGTTTGGCTTTTCTTGGTACCCCCCAGTCCTCCCAGGCACACGTTTTGGCTGGTATAATAATCTCGTGAATCTTGGGGGCACCGTCTTTCATTGCCTCTTCAGGGTCAAAGACGGCTGGCAGTTCTTCATACTTTACCTCAATTAGCTTCAGCGCCTCAATAGCGGTATCTTCATCAATGGCAGCCACTGCGGCTACTCCCTCCCCGATGTAGCACACCTTGTCCTCAGCCAGGGGATGTTCATCGGCGGGGTACCTTGGGGTATCAACAAAGCCAAACCTGATTCCTGCCGTGTCCTTTCCGGTGATAACCGCCTCAACCCCTGGCATCCTCTCTGCTTTACTGGTATCAATTTTGACTATTCTGGCATGGGGATAAGGACTCCTCAGGATTTTGCCGTGTAGCATTCTGGGTAACACTATGTCAGTGGTGTACTTTGCACCTCCGGTGGCCTTAGACTTGGCATCTACCCTGAGCACTGGTTTGCCTACAACTTTATGCTCAGCCATCTTACTTTTCCTCCTTTGTTTTCTGGGCTGCTGCCTCTACGGCTTTGATTATCTTGGCATAACCGGTGCAACGGCAAAGATTGCCCGAGAGCGCCTCTTTTATCTCTGCCTTTGTTGGTTGCGGGTTCTCATCGAGCAGGGCTTTAGCCGATAGGAGCATCCCCGGCGTGCAGAATCCACACTGGATGGCACCGTGCTCAACAAATGCCTGCTGGAGAGGATGAAGCTGACCATTCCTTGCCAGACCCTCGACAGTCAAAATATCCTTGCCCTGTGCCTCTATAGCGAGAGTTAGGCAGGAGAGAACTGGCGTGCCATTTATAAGGACAGTGCAGCTACCACAGTTACCAAACTCGCAGGCCTTCTTGGTGCCGGTTAATCCCAGATTATCCCGAAGGACATCAACTAGAAGCCTCTTTGGCTCTACCTGTAATTCGTAGGATTCTCCATTTACCCTCAGCTTTATAAGTTGCTTCATAGGATTACCTCCTTAATTTTTGCCAGACCTCGTTTATTGCTCTTTTGACCAGGACACTGGTCATCTGTCGGCGGTAATCAGCCCGGGAGCGTGGCTTGGTTTCCTCAGCGGCAACTTGGGCTGCTTGCTCAATGAGCTTGCTTTCCAGTTTTTTGCCTCGAAGCACCTCTTCTGCTTTTCTAGCTCTCATCGGGGTAGGTGCTACGGAGCATAACCCTATCTTTATGTCTTTACATATGCTATCTGTCTCAAGTGTCATCAGAATAGCGACCCCTACTAAAGTTTCGTCAGCTTCGGTGATTTTAGTAATCCATTGGTAACAACCGCTACTTCTGGGTGGTGGGGTCGGTATCTGAATCTCGGTGAGTAGTTCTGCCTTATCAAGAGCAGTTTGAAATGGGGCAATAAAAAATTTGTCAATAGGTACTACCCTTTCTTTTTTAAGGCTGACCAGTTTCAGTTTAGCCTCCAGGACAAGTAGTGCCGGGATTGAATCCTGTGATGGTCCGGCTTTGCAGATGTTGCCACCAATAGTGCCCATATTCCTGACTTGGGGGGTGCCTATTTTATTACATGAGGTTGCTAGCAGCCCGAACTTATCTTTGATAATGGGTGAAGTAGCTATGGATTTAAGAGTAGCCAGAGCCCCAATCTTTAAGCCATCCTTCTGGCTGTAATGTATATAATCTAGCTCGGGGATGGCTTTGATACTAACTAAATATTTGGGGCTTATCTGCCTCTTTAGCATTGATACCAGCAAATCGGTGCCGCCGGCAATTGCCTCGGCTTTACCCTTATGCTTGGAGAGCAAGGAGCAGGCCTCCTTAATCGTTTTAGGAATAAGATAGTCAAAACTTGATAGCGCTGGCAAATAGTCTAAATCTGCCATCATCTGCCTCCTTTTGTTTCATGATTGGTAGCCGGGTTAGTCTTACTACCCGTTCTATGCCGCTCAAGTCCGGCATGACTTCTATTTCAGCATGAGGGAAAAGGCTGCCTAAAAATTCAGTTATTGTCTCTCTTTGACCCTGTCCAATCTCCAGAAGCAGGCTACCCTCAGGGTGAAGCTGAGGGCTTACCTGGCTACACAGTTGGCGTATCTTCTCCAGTCCGTCTGAGCCTCCGTTTAGCGCCAGCACCGGCTCGAAATTCGCTGACCCGGGCAGGTCTGATTCCTTAACATAAGGCAAGTTAGCTATAATAAGGTCAACTGGTTCGGGCAGAGGGTCAAGCATATCACCCTGCAGTAAAAAGACCCTATCCACCACCCCGTGCTTTTGGCAGTTAAGTAGGGCAACATCAAGAGCAGAAGCCGATATATCGGTAGCATAGATTTTGGCTTGTGGCAGGTTCAGCGCTAGGCTGATGGCGATAGCACCGCAGCCGGTGCCAATTTCAGCTATGGTAGATAGAGTATGGCTTTGAGCTAGGCTAAGAGCCTCTTCTACCAGTAGCTCACTTTCTGGTCGGGGGATGAGGACACGAGGGTCGACATAGAAATCAAGGCCATAGAACTCGCGATGTTCTGTTATATAGGCTGTGGGTTCACCATTTTTACGGCGCTCAATTAGATGCCAGAAAGTTCTCTCTTGTTCTGGGCTTAGCTCATGGTCAAGGTCGGTATATAGCTGAACACGGCTTATTTTCAGGGTATGTCTTAGCAGTAACTCACACTCCAAAGGAGCGTCTTCAATGTTATTGGTGACAAGGATTTCCCTGGCGTGGGCAAGAGCTTGTTTTATGGTCACGCCAGTTGCTCCTCCAACTGTTTGGCATGGTCGTTGGTAGCCAGAGCATCAATAAGTTCGTCAAGGTCTCCATCTAGGATTCGGGACAGGTTATGGAGGGTTAGACCAATACGGTGGTCAGTAATACGGTTTTGGGGGAAGTTGTAGGTTCGTATCTTTTGAGCGCGGTCGCCAGTGCCCACCTGGGAGCGACGCTCTTTGGTTATTTCCTCTTGCTGTTTACGCTGATTCATATCTAGGAGTCGGGCTCGGAGCACAGACATCGCCTTAGTCCTGTTTTTTAGCTGAGAGCGCTCATCTTGGCAGATAGCCACTATTCCTGTAGGTAAGTGGGTGATGCGGACGGCGGTTTCTACCTTATTTACATTCTGTCCTCCAGCTCCCCCGCTGTGGTAGAAATCAACTTTCAGGTCATCAGGTTTAATAGATACCTCTACTTCGTCTGCCTGAGGGAGGACGGCTACTGTGGCGGTTGAGGTATGAATCCTGCCCGAAGCTTCGGTAATAGGTACTCGCTGCACCCGGTGAACTCCCATTTCGTGCTTAAACCGGCTAAAAGCCCCCTTACCTTTTATCTCAAATATGATTTCCTTAAAGCCACCCCGGCTGCCTTCATTGCTATCTATAATGTCAATTCCCCAACCTTTAGATTGGGCATACCGACTATACATCCGAAAGAGGTCGGCG
>Ga0315289_10011213_pt1 | contig 12721 bp, 8 predicted proteins | sample YL17G11_40_MG_FD_203452 | JGI IMG/M metagenome (GOLD analysis project Ga0315289, IMG submission 203452) | Sediment microbial communities from Yellowstone Lake, YNP, Wyoming, USA - YL17G11_40 | ecosystem: Environmental > Aquatic > Freshwater > Lake > Sediment | place: USA: Wyoming | collected...
ACCGGCGCTTGAAACGCCACCAATCGAATTGACACCAGGCGCGTAGCGGCGTATTGTGCTTGCCACTTGCTGCTGGGAGCGACCCGATGAAAATCGAGCTGGAGCGCCGTGGTGACTGCCAGATTATCCGGCTGGCGGATGACCTCAGGTTCTGGAAGCAACCCGAGCTGGAAGGCGAGCTTCTGGCGGCGTTCGATGCCGCTCTGGCAGGTCCCCCTCGAGAAGTAGTGTTGAACCTCGTTGAAGTGCGCATGATTGACAGCCGAGGAATTGCCACGCTGGTACGCTTGCCGATCCGATGCGCCCAGCGCAATATTGGGCTGAAAGTAGTTATGCCTCGCGGGGTGCCTCGCGAGGCGATCAAGCACATCCACATTTTCGATCCCTGGCCCACGTTCGAAGATGAATCGTCGGCGCTGGGAAGCTCAGCCCAGTGAAGCCTTGTTGACGCCCAACTCGTAAATGATCTGGTCGACTACGGCGCGCACTTCGTCGTCGGAGTTGTAGAAGTGCGGGGCGATGCGAATGCCCGTCTGAGGCCGGTAATCGACCAGAAAATTGCGCTCCAGTAGTCGCCGGCAGACCGTCTCGGCGCCGGGGAAGTCCAGGCTCACGGTACCGCCGCGCTCGGCGGCGTCCAGCGGCGAGTTGACGCGCCAGCCGCGCTCGCGCGCCAGTTCCACCAGCAGGCTCGTCTGGCGGACCGATTTGGCCCGGATGTTCGCCACCCCCACCTTGTTGATAATCTCCAGGCCCGGGCGGGCGGCGTAAAGCGCCGGTACCTGTGGCGTGCCCGTCAGGAACCGCCAGGCATCTTCGCGCAGATCCATCTCGCCTTCGAAGGCAAAGGGACGGCGGTGCGCTTGCCACCCGGCAAGCCGGGGTTTCAGGTGGGCACGCAGATCCGGCCGGACGTAAAGAAAAGCGGCGCCGGGGCCGCCACAAAGCCACTTGAGCACGCCGCCCACCGCGAAGTCCACCGCCAGGCCGTGAACGTCCAGGGGCAGGACGCCGGCGGAATGGTAGGTATCGAGCACTACATACGCGCCCGTGCGGTGCGCCCCGGCGGTGATGGCGGCCACGTCCTGAATGCAGGCGCTGCGGTAGAGTACGTGGGAAAAAGGCACCAGCAACGTCCGCTCGTCAATGGCCTCGATCATCCGCCCGGTAGGGACGCGAATTCCGTCGTCACTGGGCACAACGACCAACTCCGCGCCACTGTCCCGCAGCGCCTGATACAGGTAGCGGACCGACGGGAATTCCAGCTCGTTCAGAACGATGCGGTTTCGGGGCGGCCGGAAATCGAAGCAGGAAAGCACCATGGCGCTGGCTGAGGTGACGTTCTGGTGCATCGACACTTCGCCGGGCGAGGCGCCGATCAGCGGCGCTACCATGTCGCCCACCGCGATCGGCATTTCCCACCAGCCGTCCTCCAAGTGTGGAGTGCGGAGTTCGGAGTGCGGAGTGCGCCGGTCATTCCCCAGTCCGCATTCCGCAGCCGGCACTCGGTTGCTTTCCCAGGCGCGTACCCCCCGGGTGGCCCAGGCATGGGCGTAAGCCGCCAGCGCGCCCGGCACCGCCCGCGGCATGGCGCCCAGCGAGTTGCTGATCAGGTACGTGGTATGTTGCAGGATCGGGAACTCGTCCCGCCAAAGCAGTAAGGGATCGCTCATACTCGACGATGCATTGAACCACAAAGCCGCCGGGGACACAAAGGACACAGATTTGTGTCCCTTTGTGGTCTTTGGGTCTTTGTGGTTTATCACAGCAGGGCCAGGAGCTCGGCGGGGGAGGCGCTGCCGGTGCCACGCTTGGTGATGGTGACGGCGGCAACCAGGTGGCCGAGCTCGGCGGCGGCGAAGTAGTCGGGTGCGCTGTCGAGCCGGCGCGTAGCCGCCAGCGCCAGCGCCAGCCCGGCTTCGAATGCGTCGCCGGCGCCGCAGATATCGACCGGGTTGTCGTTGCGGCGGGCGGGGACCAGGCGCGGCTCATCAGCTTCAAACAGCAGCGCGCCTTCCGGCCCTCGGGTGACGTACAGAGGCAGCTTGCCGCCGAGCTGCCGGCGGAGAATGGTGCCCGCTTCCTCGACCGAGAGCCGCTGGCGGCCCGTCACCCGAGATGCCGCTTCCACCGCTTCATCCTCGTTGGGCTTTACGATGAGGCCGCAAAACCGCTCCACCTGGGCGCGGGAGTCGGCGATGAAGGTTTTTTCGGGGAAGCGCGCGGCGGCGGAAATCAGCGCCTCCCGCACCGCGCCGGTGACGGCCGCGCCGGCGGCGATTTCCGACTGGTCGGCCACGACCACCACGTCGGCGTCGGGAGCCGCGGTCTCCAGCGCCTCCAGCATGGCCAGCTCGGCGGCGCGGCCCGGCGGGCCGGTGTTCACAAAGTCCAGCCTCGGCAGGTCTTCCTGGCCCGTCGCGCGGTTGAGCAGCTTGGTATAGGTGAAGGTCTGCCGGGCGGGATCGCGGATCAGGTGGCGGGTCTCCACGCCGCGGCAGCGCAGCGCCCGCTCCAGTTCCCAGGCGTTGGCGTCGTCGCCGGCCACGGCGATGATATCGACACGGCCCGCGCCCAGCGCCACCAGGTTGTTGGTGACGGTGCCGCCCGCGCCCGGCGTTACTTCGTAAGAAACCACGGCGGTCCGCGGAATTCCGGTTTCGCGCGAGGGCACGGCCAGGCCCGGGTCGTACATGCACCAGCGGTCCAGGCAGAAATCGCCGATGACCAGCGCCCGAACCCGCGGGAACTCATCCAGAATCTGCTTCAGACGCTCAGATCGCATGGTTGCTTCCAGCCGGTCTCTTACTGTAATGTATTCCCGTTCACGCGGTCTATGGGTGGGTTTGCAACCGGGTGCAAGAGCGGCGCCTGCTGGGTATCGGGGCGGGGCTTTTCCCGGGCGGTTGGCTGGTTGGCGGCCTCCGCTGCTGCTTCCGATCGTGTCCTGCGGTCGGACCAGGAAGCACGAGCGACCCTTTCTCGTGAACTGGACACTTAACGCAATCCCGGAGGTATCTGCAATGACACGGCAGCTTTTGCTTGGTTTGTTTCTCGGCGTTTTCCTCTTTGCCGGTCTGGTTGAGGCTCAGGAGTCACGCGGGACGATTTCCGGCAACATCACCGATCCGCAGGGGGCGGCGGTGGTGGGAGCCGAGGTTTTGGTAACGAACGTCGGCACCAACGCCATCAAGCGGAGCAGCTCGAACGAGCGGGGCTACTACGAGGTTCCGTTGCTGGAACCGGGCGACTACTCGGTGACCGCGGAGGCCACCGGGTTCCGGAAATTCGTGCGCTCCGGCATCGTTCTGAACGTCAACAGCCGGGCCACGGTCGATATCCAATTGCAGTTGGGCAGCCTGGCTGAGACCGTGAACGTGGTTGGGGAGGCGCCGCTGCTGGAGACCAGCACGGCCTCGGCCGGGCGCGTGGTCGATCACCGGCAGGTGATGGAGCTGCCGTACTCGGACATGAACCCCTACGTACTGCAGGGCATGGCGCCAGGCATGCAATGGACCGGCGCGCCCGACGCTAACCGCACGCTTTGGTCTGGCGGCGGGACGTCGGCGTTCAACACAGCCGGTGGAGTGGGAATGAACGAGTACTCGATCGACGGCGCGCCCAACACCGGCTCGAATAAGCGGGTGGCGTTCATTCCGCCGACCGATGCGGTGGGCGAGTTTCGCCTGGAGACGGCCAACTTCGACGCTTCGTTTGGGCATACCTCGGGCGCGACGGTGAACCTCAGCATCAAGTCGGGCACCAACACGTTGCACGGCACCGTCTACGACCAGCACTGGCAGCAGCGCTGGAATGCCACGCAACACTTCGCCCGCCTGGCGTGGGAGGACTCGGTCCGGAAGGGCCTGGTCAGCCCCGATTCACAGAAGCAGCAGAGCGGGCGCTCCAACAGCCCCGGCGCCACCGTCGGCGGCCCCATCCGCATCCCGAAGCTTTTCGACGGGCGCGACAAGCTGTTCTTCCTCTTTAACTACGGCGGCATTTACGCGAACAGCACCGACCAGCCCAGCCGGCTGCCCAAGAGCGTCCCCAAAGAGGCCTGGCGCAAGGGCGACTTTTCCGACCTGCTGGCCATCGACAAGACGTTGTACCAGATCTACGATCCGAGAACGGCGCGGCTGTCGGGGACGCGCGTGATCCGCGATCCCTTCCCGGACAACAAGGGCATTCCGATCCTGAATCCGATGTATTCCTCCTACGAGAAGATTTACCCGCTGCCCAACAACGTGGCCGGGCTGGTGACGCGGGAAGGCGCGAACAACTACTTCGCGGCCAACATGCCGAAAATCGACCGGCACCACTCGCTGCTGAACCGCATCGACTGGGAAGCGTCGGCCAGGCACAAGGTTTCCGGGCGCTGGTACTGGAACCAGCGCAAGGCCGACACCCAGGACTGGACGTACTCGACAGTGCCCGGGCTGCACTCCAGCGGCACCACCCGCTTCAACAAGGCCGCCGGGCTGGACTGGGTGTGGACGATGAACGCCACCAACGTGTTCAATCTCACGGCCGCCTACAACCGCTTTATCGAGTATTCCGGCCAGCCGGGTCCGGCGCAGTTCAAACCTTCCGATGTTGGCCTGCCGGCCTACCTGGATCAGCGCGCCGGCGCCAATGCGATTTTGCCCTATGTCGACTTCTCGAATTTGGTGGACATCAGCTACCCGATCGCAGACGTAACCAGGGCCTCGAATGGCACGCTGAAGGGCCAACTGCTGCGCATGCAGGGCAACCACAGCCTGAAGTTCGGCTTCGACACGCGGAAGAACTACCGCGCCTTCAACAACGCCGGCTATTCCTCGGGCCGGTTCATCTTCGGCAACGCTTACACACGGGCGGCCAACGACACCACCACGGCTTCCAACACGGGCCTGGAGTGGGCGGCGTTCATGATGGGTTATCCCAGCACCATTACGATCGACACGAACGATTCCTCGTACTTGGTGAATCCGTTTACCTCGTTTTACGTGCAGGACGACCTGCGGCTGACCAGCCGGCTGCGGCTCAACCTGGGGCTGCGGGTGGAGATCGAAGGCGGGGCAAGCGAGCGGTACAACCGCGGCCTGGCTGGCGGTTTTTATTATGCCGACAAGCTGCCGATCAGCGATCCGGTGGAGGCCGCCTACGCCACAAGCCCCATCGCGCAACTGCCGGCCGCCAATTTCAAGATTCGCGGCGGCACCCGCTACCTGGGCCAGAACGGCCCCGGCACCGTCAGTTCGGGAACCAAGAACATTCTTCCCCGGCTGGGCGTGGTCTACCAGGTAACGCGGAAGACCGTGGTGCGGGCCGGCTACGGCTGGTTCTTCGATAGCAACAACGTCACCAACTTCGACATCAATCAATCGGGCTACAGCCAGGCCACCTCGCCGCAGATCAGCCCTGACAACGGCCTCACCTTCACCACCACGCTAAAAGACCCCTTCCCGGTCCGAGCCGATGGCACCCGCTTCACTGAACCGCTGCAGAATGCCCTGGGACCGATGGCCCTGGTGGGACAAAGCGTGAGCTTCATCGACAAGAACTGGAAGGCGGCGTTCCAGCAGCGCTGGCGCGTGTCCATCCAGCGCGAGCTGAGCCGCAACGTGGTTTTTGAGGTCGGCTATACGGGCTCTTACAGCAAGACGAATATCACGCGCCGCATGGATCCGCTGCCGCAACAGTTCTGGGCCACCGGCGCGGTGCGCAACAGCGCCGTCGACACGGCCGTGAACGCGACCGCGCCGAACCCATTGCGGATTAACAACCTGTCCGCGCTGCGCACCTCCGACGCGGTCCTCTACAACTTCCTGAGCAACCAGAGCCGGTTTACCGGCACCACCCTGCAAGTTCAGCAGTTGCTGCGCGCCTTCCCGCAGTTCAGCAGCGTCTCCAACAGCGCCGGCCCCGACGGCCGGGTTCGGTACAGCGCGCTGGAGATGCAGCTCGACAAACGCTTCTCGCGCGGCCTCCAACTGAACTTCATGTACACCTTCACCGACAGCCAGACGCGCGACTGGTACGCCAACGAATTCGATCCGCTGCCCAGTTGGCGCCCCAACGCCAACACCATGCCGCACCGCTTCGCCTTCACGGCCATTTACGAGCTGCCCTTCGGCCAGGGCAAACGCTTCCTGGCCCGCAGCGTTCTGGGCCAGGTGGTGGGCGGCTGGCAGCTCAGCTCGGTCTACCAGATCCAGTCGGGGCCGCCCATCTCCTGGAGCAACGAGTTTTACTACGGCGACATGAAAGACTTTGGAACGGCGCTCAACCGCTCCATCCAGGAGACGGATTTCCACCAGTGGTTCGACCCCAAGATGCCGTTTGAGAAAGACAGCGCCAAGCGGCCCGGCACCTACCACGTCCGGGTGTTTCCCCAGAGCCGGGGGTTGGCGCGCATGGACGGCATCAATAACCTGGATTTGCGGATTCTCCGCAATTTCAAACTACTGCGCGAGAACCGCTTGAAGGCTCAGCTCAGCGCGGACCTGCTGAATGCCATGAACCACACCAATTTCACCGCGCCGAACGTCGACCCGCGCAACTCGGCGTTCGGCCGGGTCAGCGCCCAGCGCGGCCTGTCGCGGATCATTCAGGCCAACCTGCGCTTCGTGTTCTAAAATGCGGGATGCGGAATGCGGAGCGCGGAGTTTATTCCGCGCTCCCCACTGTGCATTTGATGCCACGATGCCTGTTTGCCTCGATCCCGAGCAAATCCTGATCGGCTGCCGCTGCTCGAAGGAAGAAGCGATTCGCGCCATCGGAGAAGTGATGGTCCGCCGCGGCGACGTGACGCCGCGCTACGTGGCGGGCATGCTCGAAAAGGAAAAGCAATTCAACACCTGCATCACGGAGGGCGTGGCCTTGCCGCACGGCACCGCCGCCGTGCGTAACGAAGTGATGCGGGACTCGGTGGTTTTCGTGCAGTTCCCGGATGGCATCGATTGGGGCGACGGCAAGACCGTCTACCTGGCGCTCGGTTTTGCCGGCGCCGGCGACCAGCGGCATCTCGATTTGCTGGCCTCGATCGCCGCCATCCTGCAACAACCCGAAAAGGTGGCCAAGCTGCGCGCGGCCAGGAATGAACAAGAGGTGATTTCGGTTTTGAGGGAGTGCTGAGGAGCGGGGCGCAACAGATGTTGGTGCTCAAGGGAACCGGAGCGTCGGCGGGGATCGCGGCAGGCCGCGTGGTGGTGCGCCCGGCCGAGGCTGCACCGCCCGCCGAGCCGCCGCCCGGCGACAGGCAACAGGAAGCGGCCCGCTTCACCGCTGCGCTGACCGAAAGCCGACGGCAGTTGACCGAGATCGCGCAAGCGGTCAGGCGCCAAGCCGGAGAGCGCGAAGCGCAGATTTTCGCCGCTCACCTGGCGATGCTGGACGATCCGCTGCTGGCCGGCGCCATCCGTGCCTACATCGAGCGCGACGGACTTGCCGCCGGCCAGGCCGTCGAGCGGGCGGTGGCCGAACTGGCGGCGCGTTTTCTGGCGCTGCCCGACGCCCTTCTTCGCGCCCGCGCCGACGACATCAGGGATTTGGGAGCGCGCCTGCTGCGCAACCTGCGCGGGCAAGCGGACGCGGCGCCGGTCGCGGGCCATGGAGCCGGCGCGATCTTATGCGCCGAGGACACCACCCCCTCGGAAATCGCCTCCCTGGACACGGAACAAGAGCTTGGCGTGGTGACCGAGCGAGGGGCCGTGAATTCGCATGCCGCGATCCTGGCCCGCGCCCTCGGCATCCCGCTGGTCATCGGCGTGCAAGACGCGTGCCATCGGCTCCGCGCCGGCGCACTGGTGATCGTGGATGGCGCCAGCGGCGAGGTGTTGGTCGAGCCTGACCAGGAGGCTTTGGCGCGCTATGCGGGCCGGCGCCAGACCCCGGCGGCCGCCGCCGGCGACGATTCTCCCGCCGTGACTCTCGATGGATTCCGCGTGGAACTGGCCGCGAACATCGGCAGCGTGAAGGAGGCCGCGGCCGCCCTGGCTGCCGGCGCCGAGGCCGTTGGCGTGCTGCGCACCGAGTTTCTGTTCCTGGACCGCACCACGCCGCCCTCCGAGGAAGAGCAGTTCCAGGCCTACGCCGCCGTGCTTCGCGCGCTGGCGCCGCGCCGCGTGGTCATCCGTACCGCCGACATTGGCGGAGATAAGGAGGCCGCCTATCTGGCGCTTCCGAGCCCGCAGTCCGAACTCCGCACTCCGCACTCCACATTCCGCACTGGGGAGAATCCGGCGCTGGGCTTGCGGGGCATCCGCCTCTCTCTTCGTCAGGAAGCGATGTTTCGGACGCAGTTGCGCGCGCTGTTGCGCGCCGCACCCTTTGGCAACCTGGCCATCCTGCTGCCGATGGTTTGCGACGTGTCAGAAGTGCGGCGCGCCAGGGAGCTGATTGCCCACGTCCATGCCGAGTTGCAGCGGTCCGACCTTGGACCTATTGGTCTGGGCGTGATGGTGGAGACGCCGGCCGCGGCGGTGTTGGCCGCGGAATTGGCCGAGCAGGCCGATTTCCTGAGCATCGGCACCAACGATTTGACTCAGTACGTCCTGGCGGCCGATCGCACCGACCCGGCCGTGGCCGAGTGGTATCAGCCGCTGCACCCGGCGGTGCTGCGCCTGGTGGCAGCTACGGTGGAGGCGGCCAACCGGGCCGGGAAGTGGGCCGCCATTTGCGGCGAGGTCGCCGCCGATCCGCTGGCGGCTCCGCTCTTCGTCGGCATGGGCGTGCGTGAGCTGAGCATGGCACCGGCCTCGATCCCGGCGGTCAAGCAGGCGATCCGGCGCCTGCGCAAAGCGGATGCGGCGAGTTTGTTATCTGAGGCGCTGAAGTCGAAAGAAGCCGCGGAGGTGGTTGAGCTGCTGAGCCGGGTGACCGCGGATTAAACATGGTATCGAGAACGGTAACAATTCTGAACCGCACCGGGCTGCATGCCCGGCCGGCCGCGATCTTTGCCCAGGCGGCGGGCCGCTTTTCCTCGACCGTCCGCGTGCTTAGAGGCAGCCAGCAGGCGGATGCCAGGAGCGTCTTGGCCTTGATGTTGCTGGCCGCCGGGCAGGGTATGGAGGTCACCATCGAGGCCGAGGGAGGAGACGAAGCGGCTGCGGTGACGGCGCTGGCCGCCATGCTCGAGACCGATTTTGATCGCGAAGACACGATTGGGGTGGTGCGGTCACCGCCCTGAGACGGCTTCGTGTAGGGGCGCTGCTTGCTGCGACCCTTGCCGATGCTGGCGAACGGTTCATGGGGTGGCGCAGCAAGCGGCGCCCCTACGCTTGGAGAATTGACGAGTGAGAAGTCGCAATTGCACACGCTTGCATTTTTTTTCTCGCTCTTTTCCCTTCTTTGCGGCATAATGCCCGCAGCTCCGGAGGGAGCCGCAGACTGACGCGCCTACGGGCGCAACAAGGAGGGTTGGCATGCGATTCTGGTCGCTTGTTTTCGTTCTATTGGTTCTAGCTTCCTGCGCGCTGGCACAATCGGATCGGGCCACGCTGGTCGGTACCGTCAGCGATGCCAGCGGGGCCGTGATAGTCGGCGCCGCGGTGGAAATCAGGTCGTCGGCTACGGGCTTGCACCGCGATGTGAAAACCGGCTCCTCGGGAAATTATGTGTTTGCCTCCCTGCCTATCGGCAATTACACGGTGACTGTGTCGCAGAAGGGCTTCAACGATGCGACGGTCAAAGATGTGCGTTTGCAGGTCGGCGATAGCCGCACCTTGGACGTCACCTTGCAGGTCGCCGGGGGAACGACGACGGTCTCGGTCGAGTCTCAAGCGGCGGCGCTGGAGCGGGAGTCGGCCACCGTGGGCACCGTGATCGGCTCACAGCAGATGCGGGAGATTCCGCTCAATGGCCGCCACTGGGCCAGCCTGATGACCTTGGCGCCCGGCGCTGTGAATAACGGCGCGGGCGACATGGGCAGCATTCGGTTCTCGGGCCGGTCGAACGACGACAACAACTTCCTGTACGACGGCCTCGACGCCACCGGCGTCAAAGACCAGACCCAGGAAGCGGATCTGCGCCTGACTGTCAGCACCGATACCATCGCCGAATTCCGGGTGAACTCCAGTCTGTATACGGCCGAATCCGGCATGGCCGGCGGGGCGCAAGTCAACTTGGTGTCGAAGGGCGGCACCAACGACTTGCACGGCAGTATCTTCGAGTTCTTCCGAAACGACCATCTGGACGCGCGTAACCCCTTCGATACAGCGAGGCAGCCGTTCCGGCTGAGTCAATTCGGCGGCAACGTGGGCGGACCGCTCATCAAGAACCGCACCTTTTTCTTCGCGAACTTTGAAGGCATGCGGCAGCGTGTTTCCTCGACGCTGCGCGCCGACGTGCCCAGCGCCGCGTTTCGCGCCCGGGCCACCAATCCGGGCATCCAGCCAATCCTGAACGCCTATCCGGCGGGTAATATCCGGAGTTCCGATGCCGACATTGACCGCTATGAAGCGGACCGCATGACTTCCTGGCGGGAGGATTCCGGGACGCTGCGCATAGACCATCGCTTTAACGACAACAACAGCGTCTACGGCCGTTTCAACACTGACAACGGCGTGGTTGACGAACCGGTCACGGCGCTGGCAGGAGACCGCGAGATTGCTTACTTGCGCCCGACGCACATCGTCGTGCAATACCAGAGAATATTCAAACCCACCGTAGTCAACGAGTGGAAGGCGGGCATGAACCGTGCCCCCCTCACCCGCTACACGACTGGACCCTTCAAAGAAACGATCAACATCTCCGGTTTCACATCGCTGAACGATAATAACAAGGCAGTCGAGACGGGTACGTCTTATGCGCTGATCGACAACGTGGCGATCACGCGCGGCCGGCACACCCTGAAGATCGGCGGCGAAATCCGGCGCGTGCATGGCAACTTCGGGGATCCGCTGTATGGGAATTTTTCGGTCAGCTACCCGAACCGTACAGCCTTCCTCAACAACGCGGTAGACACCGTGTCCATCGGCGCGGGCAACGCCGTACTGGGTACGCGCAAGTGGTACTACTTCGTCTTCGTGCAGGACGACTTCAAGCTGAAGCCTGAGCTGACGTTGAATCTCGGCCTGCGCTACGAGTACTACGGAGTGAACAGGGAGGTTAAGGACCGCTACCGCGTGTTCGATATCTTCGAATGCCGCGGGTTCTGCGCGCACGGGTCGCCGTGGTACTTCCCCGATCGCAACAACTTCGACCCGCGGCTGGGCCTGGCCTGGGCGCCCAAGGCGCTGAAGGGCAACACCGTCATTCGCACCGGCGCCGGAGTCTATCACGGTCCGGGCCAACTGGACGATGTCAATACGTCCCTGGATAACTATGCCGACAACTACTCGCTGACGAGGGCTGAAGCGCCGACCCTCTCGTTTCCAGTGACGCCGTTCCTGGCCCTGGCCCGCAATATAGGTCTTACTCCCCGCTCTCTGCAGCGCGACCGTCGCGACCTGTATAGCATTAATTGGGGCTTCTACGTCCAGCAGAACCTGAAGGCCGGCTTCGTCACCCAGGTCGGCTACGTTGGCAGCGTCGGCAAGGACCTGTTCGCGCGTGTGGACATCAACCGCCTGGACCCCGTGACCCGGACGCGCTTCCTGCCCACCTTCGGCCGCATCGACGAGAAGCGGCAGGACGGCAACAGCAACTTCCACGGCTTGCAGTTTTCGCTGCACCGGCGTGTGAGCCGCGGGCTCACCTGGGGCACCGAGTACATGTGGTCCCACTCCATCAACGATTACAGCACCGGCGCCGGCGAAGGCGGCCGGCCGCAGAACAGCAGTTGCCGAGCCTGCGACCGCGGCAACGGCGCGTACGACATCCGGCATACCACCACCAGCAACTGGGTCTACGGGCTGCCATTCGGGCCTGGCCAGAAGTACGCGAACAGCGGCCCGGCCGCGCGCATCGTGGGAGGCTGGGAGATCAGCGGCATCTGGACCATGCGGACGGGGCGGCCGCTCAACATTACCATGGCGCGCAGCAGCAACGACCTTCCGGACGGCAACAGCCGCGACCCGCGGCCCAACCTCGTCCCGGGCGCCTCGATCTACCCGGCAGGGGGCTCGACCTTCGCCCAATGGTTCAACACGGCCGCCTTTGTCGCTCCCGCAAGCAGAACCTGGGGCAACCTCGGGCGCCACATCGGCCGCGGCCCCGGCCTGGCTCAGGTGGACTTCTCGCTTCAAAAAGTCAACCGCATCACCGAACACACGCGCATCACGTTCCGGTTGGAAGCCTTTAACATCTTCAACCGCACCCAGGCAGCCGACCCAGGAAGGAACTTCACGTCTCCGGCGACCTTTGGCATCATCAGCTCCGGCCTAAACCGCACCATTGGCACCGGCACCTCGCGGCAGATTCAACTCGCACTACGCCTGAACTTTTAGCCGGATGGAGCAGGGAGCGGCATTCCTGCCGGTCCCAGCGGCTTTTTCACCACCAAGGCACCAAGACACGAAGTCTTGGTGCCTTGGTGCCTTTGTGGTTTCATTTCCCATCATGTCGAGCAGCACATCCCTGATCATCCTCTTGTTGCTGTCGCTGGCCGCCTGTTCGCAGCCCGCGCCGCATCTTTCCGTTGATATTCGTGCGGCCGTGGCTACCGCGCCGGTCTCCGACGACCCGGACGACCCGGCCATTTGGGTCAATCCTTCCGACCCGGCGCAGAGCCTGATCATCGGAACCAATAAGGTGGAAGCGCCCAAAGGCGCGCTGGTGGTGTTCGGCCTCGATGGCA
>Ga0315289_10011214_pt1 | contig 12721 bp, 9 predicted proteins | sample YL17G11_40_MG_FD_203452 | JGI IMG/M metagenome (GOLD analysis project Ga0315289, IMG submission 203452) | Sediment microbial communities from Yellowstone Lake, YNP, Wyoming, USA - YL17G11_40 | ecosystem: Environmental > Aquatic > Freshwater > Lake > Sediment | place: USA: Wyoming | collected...
GGCACCATCATATTGCCATGGTACTTCTGGCTATGTTGGCGGCACTGATGATGCAAATCGAATTAGGAACGAAGGCTGAGATGCTGACTTTGCAGGATGTTAAGGAGATCTTGGAGGTAATAATGCCCAAAAGGGATATCAGTGACCGGGAAATACTTGAGATCATCAAAGCAAAGCATAGATCTAGGCTTTCTGCAAGAGAATCGCATCACCGAAGATCAATTGCAGCATCTATGGGATAGTAGTGATATTATATGGCAATGTCAAGCTACCATCAACGAAGAATCCATAATATGACAATGTCAAGTTAAATGATGCACATATATTTTTGCAATAACCAACCTCCACAAAATAAAAAAATAATTGATATGTTTCAATAGCTTATAATAATGAAAATGTGATTCTAAGAGTCTGTCAAAAGGACGGAATCTCCTGTGTCTGGCTTCCCCCCCAACCCATTCTACAGGATAAATGGTAATTCATCCCGAGGTTTAGCGATGAATTGGCTATACCAGCACCATCTCCCCGACGAAATGCAAAGTTTATCGGCTTTATAGATCGCGATATCTATCCAATTAAACCAACAACCTTGATTGAAACGTTAGAGCATCGCATGGTATTTGGATCGATTCAAGTACGTGGAAATCGATGGCACTTATGGTCAGGTTTTTGTTTTTTCGAACTAAGAAATATGGGGCCCTTTGGATCATCGGTCGTGAACCTCTAATTGGTTTGAATTTTAGTATGTGTTTAGCTCATTGATCATGAACCTCTAATTGACTTGAATTTCATGATGCCTCCCCTCCAGGTCCGGCTGTCCTTGGTGCATCTACTTCATTCTTACTGCTGTGCTTTTTCCTGTGTCACCCCGATGCCTTTAGCTCCCGCGGTAAGCGCGGGCGGTATCCTAAGCGGTCGCGGGGGGACACTACACGGCGAAAGGGTTGATAGATCGATTTGCTTTTCACTCTCATATGGAATTGAGGTCGTGATTCCTTAATAGGTTTGAATTTTGTAATATGGAAAAGTCAAGTTAATTGTATACTACTAAAAGAGCGAATACGGCGGTTCAACCCAGCCCTTTTGATGATACCGCAGAGTTCAATAAGCGAGCGTCTTTTTCATTTGTTCGATCGTATGCTAACCAGTTAAATATACATATCGTTCTAATCCTAACTAAATCTAATTTATGTAAATTTTGCGACGTTATCAGCTCATTATGCAAGTGCGAGTCATATTTTATTTAAATCTACAAAAGCATCTTTTAGCATATCGTCTACTAGCGCGGAGAAAAATAAGTCTTATTTTGGTCGGGAATAATAAGGAGAGAATGTAACATTTATGAGCGTCCTCTATGTCGCTATGAAATATGACTATGGCAAGCCCGAGCAGGGTTACAGCTTTGAGCATTATAACTTCTATCATTCCTTACTCCATATGGGCCATGACATAATCTATTTCGACTTCAAAACCTTGATGCAAGAGCGCGGAAAGGATTGGATGAACCGCAAGCTGTCTGAAATCGTAATGGCAGAAAAGCCAGATTTGATGTTTACGGTACTTTTCACTGACGAGCTTGATCAGGCAGTGATTCGGAATATATCGGAGAATACAGACACAATTACTTTAAACTGGTTCTGCGATGATCACTGGCGGTTTGACAACTTCTCATCCTACTGGGCTCCATGCTTTAATTGGGTCATCACTACTGCCATAAGTGCCTTGCCCAAATACGAAGAAATCGGATATAAAAATGTAATCAATAGCCAGTGGGCCTGTAACCATTTCCTCTATCGCAAAATGGACCTGCCACTGAAATATGATGTAACCTTTGTCGGTCAGCCTCATGGCAATAGGAGGGAAATCATCCAAGCCATGAGGAATAAGGGCATCGATGTTTGGGCCTGGGGCAGCGGCTGGGATTCGGGGCGAATAACTCAGGACGAGATGATAAGAGTGTTCAATCAGAGTCGCATTAATCTAAACCTCTCCAACGCTTCAGTCTACATTCATAATGCTCCCTGCATGAATGCCTCCTTCAAATTGGCCTCAAGATCTCTGGATTTAATCCCATTTGGAGATGGACTCAAGAGCATTGGCAAGCGCTGCATATCAATGGTAAACTCAAAGAAATCAAATACTACAAATGATTTTGGATCGATTCTGTATTGTCAGAATAAGTCGGATCAGATCAAAGGAAGAAACTTCGAGGTTCCTGGATGCGGTGGCTTTATTCTAACCGGCTTGGCAGATAATCTGGAGCTGTATTATCGGATCGGGAAGGAGATAATATGCTTCGAAAATGTCAAGGACTTGTTGAACAAAGCATGCTATTACCTGGAGAATGAAGACGAGCGCATGATGATTGCACAGGCTGGCTACAAAAGAACTATGCGTGAGCATACCTATGTCCACAGGTTCAACGAGATCTTTCAGCGCATAGGGCTTCCGTACATGTCTGCCGATGCTGCGCTGAGAGGAGATATAGAACCCGGAACCACCATTGAGGTGAATTGATTGTGCCGCCTCTTGTCAGCGTCGTTATGCCAACCTATAATAGCGAGAGATTTCTGAAAGAGTCTATTGAAAGCATTCTTAACCAGATTTACCGAGATTTTGAGTTCATTATCGTTGCCGATAGCTCCGTCGATGGAACCGATAGCATTCTCGATAGCTATCAGCAGAAAGATGATCGTATAAAGATTTATCATCATGAAAGGATAGGACTGATTGGATCTCTCAACAAGGGATGCCGTCTTGCTAAAGGGAAATATATTGCCCGCATGGATGCGGACGATATAAGCCTCCCTAATAGACTTGAAAAGCAGGTTAGCTATATGGAAACCCATCCTGCTATCGGCATCCTCGGAACAGGACTAAGATATATAGATGAAAACGGAAGACGGGGAAAATCGATCATCAATCCAACAAATCCAAAAATGATCGGGTTGTATCTATACTTTGAAAACTGTATCGCTCATCCATCTGTGATGATGAGGCGCGAAGTGATTGAGCCACTTGACTTCTATAATTCAGCCGCCCTCCATGCGGAAGATTACGATCTTTGGGCTCGATCAAGCCGCATAACACAGATCTCCAATCTTCCAGAAATACTGCTTTATTATCGAATCTGGACTGGAAGCATATGTCAACGAAATGCATCGATGCAGAATCAGGCCGTAATAGAGATAAGGCAATCCTTGATTTCAAGGTTGCTTAGTCCAGAGATTTCGGTGGATGCAATTGTGACCCCAATGGATATGGCCAATTCTTCTTTCATAGAAATGATTCAGCGGATAGAAAATGTTGCAGGTCTCATGCTTAAGCTGTATCCTGCCTATCTAAAGGCGAATTCGTTAAATCTCAAAGAAGCATTGGAGGCCGCTTATATATCTGCAAGATTTTTTAAAAGTATTGCCAAGGAAATAATCAGGATAAAGTTGGAGCGTTCAGGTTATCATCGCACCATATAGCATTTTAATCATTTTTTAAAACTAATCCTTTATACTATTTTCTTCTGAGATATTTTACAATTTGATCTAGTATACCCAAAGGCATCAAGAGGCCGACGAGGCTTCTTAAAGTGTAGAATGTATTCCAGAAGCTCAGGAAATTACTCAGATATTTGGCCTTTAATTTAAATTGATTCAGCTGAGTGATCCTCAAATTGCTTAGGGTCATACCTCTGTCTCGCTCCATGATATAGATCAGAGCTTCGGGCAGGTTTGCCATCCCAAATCCATTCTTTAGGGTGCGCATATATAGGTTAAATTCAAGGGATATCTCATAGTTGACATCGTATAATCCTATTCTATCAAATAGTTCCCTTCTAATCATAATCGATGGATGAATTGCTCCTCCAGTATCGAATAGCTCCTTATCTGTTACCGTTAGGGGCATTTTCCACTCGCCAATTATTTGCTTCTTATCATCTATCCAATATCCCTGCGTTCCGAGGATGTAAATGTCACCTCTCGCTTCCAAAAATTTCAATTGTTTCTCAAATCGTTGATTATGAGAGAGATCCCCCACATCCATTCTTGCTAAGTATCTCCCGGATGATTTCTCGATCGCAGCATTCAGAGATTTGGCGAGGCCGATATTATTTTTGTTATTAATTATTACTATTCTATTATCGAGCTTTTTATAATTATCTATTATCTCGGCTGTTCGGTCTGTTGATCCGTCATTGACGATGATAAACTCAAAATCCTCCATAGTTTGGCTCAGTATGCTTTCTATAGTGTCTTTTAAGAATCGTTCCTCATTATACGCGCTCAGTATAACGCTTACCAGCGGTCGGCTCATACCAGCTCCTTATACGTCTCCAGCATTTCCCTGCCGATCTTCTTCCAGGTGTATTTCTCCTCTACCAGCTTGCGCCCTCTCTCGCCCATTTCTTCGGCCACCGCCTCGTTCATTATTATCTCTAATATGACATCACCCAGGGCATTTACATCCTTTGGCCTGACAATCTTTCCGGCATTGCATCTCCTGACATCTTCCGCCACACCGACAATATCTGTGCTAATCACCGGCCTCTGGCAGGCCATGGCCTCCAATAGGACGATGCCAAATCCCTCCTGCTCAGAGGACACCGAAGGCAAGACAAATGCATCACAACGATTGTAGCACTCTTCCAGCTTCTCTTCCGGTATGAACCCCAGAAACTCGACGTTATCCGAAAGGTCCAGGCGGGCGGCCATATCCTGATAATAGCTCAGAAGCTCTCCGGCTCCACCTACGAGTAGCTTTACATCAGGCACTTGCTCTTTTACGATAGCCAGCGCTTTGAGCAAGTAGTCTAGACCTTTATATCTGTGAAATTGATCCAATAGCCCCAGGAAGAAAAGAACTTTATCTCCTTCGGGCTTTCTTCTCTGCCTGTTAATCGGTCTAAATCTATCGATATCTACTCCATTGGGCAATACTTTTAGCTTATATTTATAGCTTTTTAAATAAATTGATGATGTTTCATAATTAGGCTGGGTGATTATTATTTTGGATGCCGCTTCTAACAGCAGCCGGAGGGCTGAAAAATTGTAGAGTTTTGCTATATATCCTGCCCATCCCCTTCCCACAATATCGTTATGATATGTTAAAACCAGAGGCTTTTTTTTGGCAATTGTTATAAGTGCGCTCCAATCTGCGCTCCAGGGGGTAGGCACATGGGTATGAATAATATCAAATTCTTGTCCTAGCAGGGCAAATGGCAGAGCAGGTGTGATATTCGTGTTGGCAATTTTGCCTAGATAGGAAAGTCGCTCTATTCTAATGCCATTGAGTGTCTCCTTCTTTGGTGCATCAGGCTCTCTGGCACAGATGACCAAGACATCCTGGTCCAGCTTCACTAGCTCTTTGCTCAGATTATATACATAATTTTCAACCCCGCCAATAAAAGGAACGAACCTGGCAGGGGTCTGTACTATTCTCATCGCCATCCTCTAGTCAATACTTAAATCCTGATCGGCAATCCAAAATGAATTGACCATGGCTTAGATTATTGAGTAAAATTTCAATAAACTCTTTATTCCATCCTTTAATTCATATCTGGCCTTAAGACCTAGAACTCCATCCGCCTTCGATGTATCTGCCAAAGTATGGGCCACATAATTCTTGATGGGGTTATCTACATATTTGGGCTTGATTTTTGATCCTAATCCATCGTTGACCAAGTCTATTACATCATTGAAGCTGTAGGCAGTACCAGTCCCTACATTTAAAATGCCGTGATAATCCGAGTTCATAGCCAACCTCAGAGCCTTTACAACATCTTTGACATAAGTGAAATCGCGGGTCTGATTTCCGTCTCCGTAAATCACCGGGGATTTGCCCTCCATCATCTCCCATAAGAATTGAGAGACCATGTTAGCGTACTGCTTCTTAGCTTTCTCTTTGGGACCGTAGACCGAGAAGAACCTCATGCCCACGGACGATATATCAAAGAGCTGCTTGTATAGCTCAGCTATGCGCTCTATGGCCAATCTGGCTTCCGTATAGTAATCAGTAACCTGGATGGCCATGTCTTCCCGGTGAGGCGGAGCAATGCCATTGTAAAGAGATGATGATGAGGCATAAACTACTCTGCATCGCGCCTTTTTAGCCAGCTCAAATATGGCAATGGTCCCGTTAATGGCCTCTCCCACCAGAAACGGATTTTTCTTATACATGGGAGAGGAGGAAGAAATGCCCAGGTGATATATGGCATCGGAATTGAGGTCCAACTTGGATGCATCGAGACAGCTGGCTTCAATTACTCTTAGGCTGCCATCCAAATCCTTTAAATTCAGCATGCTTCCCGTGTCCATATTATCCAGCACGGTTACCTCTTCTCCGGAGGCCAGGAGGTTCTCTACCAGGTTAGACCCGATGAAACCTGCTCCTCCGGTCACAAGGAGGCTCAATCTATCACCTCTCCCGTCTTAAGGATCAGATACCTACAGCTATTAGGATATAAAGGCATAAGCGAGATTTGGGCGGTTTTGCCTTCATCTGGATGCATTGTTTATTTCTCCCTGGAAATGTTTCTGCAGGATCGATTTTCCTCATGCATGTATGAGGCTCTGAATCATGGGGGTTTTAGATAAGAATTCCGGGAATGGGGGGGTGCGCCGCTGCAATTGACTGTAGCAAAAATTGGAAGCTCTCTACAGCAGATCAATTAGGCGTTGGCGAGTTTCGAGAAACCGCCTTATGTGTACAGAATGGTGAGAATAATGAGGCCGATATTTCGATTTGGCATTGAGAGAAAGAATGAGGTGCAGCATTAGGAACTCATCCAATCTACACGTTCCACTACCTTAGACCGCGTCCCTCTTATCATGCCAAATCAATTCAGGATCGGGACCTGATTTTGCTTTTCGAAGCAGAGTTAGTCGAACCTATCCTTCCTTGGCATAATCTTGGACTATTTATGCCTATCCTCTATCCTGGTGACTATATACGTATTAAAAAATATGGCAAGTTAATATTATATAAATTCAAAACAGGATGGTATTCAGCCGGAGGGCTCCAAAAAGCCTGTCCAAATCCGCCTTTTATGGCGAAGAAGTCGAAAGAGACCGTCCTCGAAGAGCATCGGGAATCCTTGATTCCCGTCGGCGCTTCATACACATCCATAAAGGAACAGTTCCTACAAAGACTAACTGTTCCTGAGTGAAAGGGTAATTGATCTATTCGTAACTTCCCCGCACGGAGGCCAAGCTAGACTCAGAAGCTTGCCTAAAAAGAATTCGCAGGAAAAGCGAAGCGCAGAAACGAGATCCCTCTGCCATGCGGGATGACCTTCACAGATGGATACTTCATAATTCAGAGGCATGAGCATTCTAACCGGGAGCTGGCCGAGATAAGAGCGAGATTATCCAAAATCAAGCCCGAACAAGAGGCCTTTTTGCCCTTCTGGGCTATCACTCTAATGATTATACTCGAACCTCGCATCCCGGTAGTGAACAAATAAGTGGTTGGAGTTTTTTGAACTCGTTTACGGAGAGTGATTCCATGAACGTGCCCCACCAAGCGCTATCCTAGAAAATAAGTATCTAATGATCCTGATTTCTGCAATAGATCCAAATACCAACCCGTAACTTATTCACGACCCGCATCCCTGACGAGCCTTAATTGGGCTATATCTCATTATAAACCCTCTCCGCAAGGTCGCAGATGGGCTTCCAATCGTATCCCCTGGCCCTCTCCATGCACGTATCCCTAAGAAGGTCTCCCCTCTGCAGCCCCTCTGTTATGGCTCCGGCCAGGCTCTCGGCTGTAGGAGCGCAGAGGAAGCCGGCTCCTCTCACCAGATCAGCAGTGGCATTCATGGGGTGGTTCACAGTTACAACGGGAATCCCGCATGCCAGGGCCTCGAGGGCCGCCATCCCAAACCCCTCCCTGGTGGAAGGGAAGACGAAGAGCCGCGAGGCCTTGATCCGGGCGATCATCTCTTTGTACTCAAGAAAGCCGGTCAGCTCTACCCTATCCTCCAGCGCGAGCGCCCTTATCTGCTGCTTCAGCCTCTCAGCCTCCGGGCCGTCGCCTATGATCGTCGCTCTCACATCGGGGATCTCGTCTCTGGCCAGGGCCAAGGCATCTATCAAGAGGTCCACATTTTTGTGGCTCAGCAGCCGGCCGGCATAGACCAGGTCCCACCTCCTTTCTGAGGGGCTGATCATCTCGATCTCCCGGAGGTCTATCCCATTGGGCACTACCTTAATCCCTCTCTTCCCCAGACCTTCCAGGTCCCTCCTGGTCCTCTCGGAGACCGCGATGTTGTTCTCCGTCAAGCCGGCCACGGCGCGTTCTATAGCTTGGCCGAAGATTCCGTTGCCGCCCAGGTACTCCTTCCAGTAGCTTCCCCACACCTCATGCCAGGTGATGAATAGCTCTGCCGGGTTGCTCCAGGTCCTCACCCTGGCTGAGAAGCAAGGAAAGTAGGGGAACTGCTGGCAGTCAACTATATCGTAGCGTTCAGAAAGAGCCGCGAGAACCCTCCAGGCAAAGGAGATTGCCTCTTTGATCGACCTCCTGCCGCCGACATAGAGGTCCATGGGAGGGGAGATGCCGTGGTAATGAACCCCCTCTCGGAGAAAAACCCGATCTCCTTCCCACCACTTTATGCCGTAGCAGTGAACCTCATGGCCCCGTGCAGCCAGCCTGCGGGAGAGCTCATAGACCCTCTTCTCCGCCCCTCCCTTGACCCAGGGAAAGACGGCGTCGTACACATAGGCGATCTTCATGGAGGTGAGATTAGACTTAATGCGAAGGGATGAATGGCCTTTAGTTGGCCTCGGCGATTAGAAAATCTTTTTCATGCAAGTTGGGAGACGATGCGGACTGGGCACAGTTAGAGTGAAGAGCGAATCGATCTATCAACCGTTCTCGACGCGCCTTCACGGGTAGTGTCCCCCGCGGCCGCGGGGTTAGGGGGGCCCCTCGCGGCCTTGAGCGAGAGCTAAAGGCATCGGGGCGATACAGTAGGAAGCATGATGGCTGTAAGATTCATTGCGCCCAAGAACAGCGTATACGAAAAGACAATCCACTACCCGTTTCGCTGGTCTCCCTTGAGCAGAAGCAGACTTATGAATATCCCTGAGAAGATGGTCTGAATTCCCAGCATGGAGAGGATGAGAGATAGGATGGCGCTCTGCGCGGCATCCAGGGCCCCGAAGCCGACAGCCCTCCAGCTCAATAGCACATTCAAGCCCAGGAGAATTCCGGCTGCCAGCAATAGAATGCCCAGCAGCAGCTCTTTCTCAAGGGAGTGGTAGCTCATAAATCTCTTAATCATTTCTGAGCTGGACAGGCCCAGATAGGAGCCAAAAGCTCCGAAATATATGCCTCCCAGGAGCATCTGATAGCCTATGATTGCCAAGAGGCCTCCCAAGATTAGAGAGTGCATCCTGGTCCCACCCTGCAGGTACACCATCACAGTCAGGGCCAATCCCGAGACTAATGCCAGCAGGCCAGGCACGAGCAGGAAGGGCACCGGCCTATAGAGCATCATGAAACGCAGGTGCCGCCAGCCATCGGAGAAAGAGACCAGCTTGGAGCTGCCTCTGCGGGGATAATAGCTGATGGGCACCTCGGCGATCCGCAATTTCTTGGTTGTGGCCTCGATCAACATCTCCGTCGCGAACTCCATTCCTCCCGCCCGGAGATTCAGCCTTTGCAGGGCCTGGCGAGTGATGGCCCGCTCGCCGCAGTGGCCATCGGATATTCCGGCAGAAAAGAGCCTGTTCAGCAGCCAGGTGAGAAAGGGATTCCCTACATAGCGGTGAAGCTTAGGCATTGCTCCAGGAGATATCTCCCCCCGCAGCCTCGATCCCGTGACCATGTCGAAGTTTCCGCTCTGCAGGAGGGGGATCATCTCCTTCATAGCTGCAGGATCATAGGTCATGTCGCCATCCATTAGCACAATATAATCCCCTTGAGCCAGCTTTAATCCTGCCAGACAGGCGTTCCCATATCCCAGATCCTTGGGCTTGACTACTCTGGCGCCGCAAGATGCGGCTAAGCTATCGGTTCCATCTGTCGAGCTGTCCGCGACCAGGATCTCTCCTTCCAGCCCCATCTCCGCGAAGACCTTCTGGGCTTGCTGAATACATTGGCAGATGGTCTCTGCTTCGTTCCTGGCAGGAATTACCAGGCTGACTTGAGGCACGCCCTTGGCAATGTAGATCATATGTTTTAGCCTTTCGCATCGAAAAAAACTTATAAGGATCTGCGGCCAAGGATGCAATCCTCATTTCTCTTGAGGTCCATCCGCTGCTCAATAGTGTGCTGCTGATGAGATTTCACATATTGCTCGTGGCCATTTTCGCCACAGCAGCTAGCGCGAGCGACGACCAGGATAGGGGGGGAGACTCGACAAGCTCACTTTCATGCACTGGAACAATAAGCTTCCCGAAAGTGAAATAGCTTCCCGAAAGTGTATTGCAGTATGAATTTCATAAAGACAAGAACAAAAAAGGCTGCAGAAGCGTCTGATCCGTGGATTATTATAATGGCAAAATAACAATATTTTCTTAATGATGGAAGATTTTTCATGCGATTATTTCAGAGATAAAATATAAAAAGCTATTTATAGTTTGAATTCATTTTTAGATTTACTAAAATTAATTAGGTGGTATTGAAAGTAGGACGCCTCCAGCGAGACTGGTCAGCTAGGCACCATGAGCAGCGTCAAACCCAGTTACTGCGCATGACTACTGCGCCATATGCTGCCAAGCCGGCAAGGTGGCGGGCATCGGCACAATCGAGTCAGTCCGTCGATCGTGGATGAAACATAGCTCGCGGGCATCCCAGGTTCGTATCACCGACAGGGGCTTATAATAGCTAAAAATATAAAATAGGGGGTAATAGAAAGAATGAAGGGAGAATCGTTAACAGCTATTGTGGCGGCCATAGCCCTTATGGGATGCTTCGGCATAGGGCTTGCGACGCCACCACTTGTACCGCCTGTGCAGTACGAACAGTTCTGTCAAGCTGAGAAAGTGGCAGGCTCAGGCATAATAGACGTTAGCACGTCAATTGTGGATAAAAAAATAGCTCTTGAGTACAGCAATGTTATGTCAGGCCAGGGAGATCTAGAGCTTGACCAAGAGCATGCTTACTCTCAAGACGCAGATAAGCTCCAGAGGAATTTGAGCTCTGTAAACGACAGCAATAAATCCAGCCTTAACCTCTATGAGAGTTCAAAGCTCACTTACTCGGGAGAAACCCCATTGGTAGGCGGAAAATACCTCCATTCCAAGGAGTTCTATGGAGGCATTGGTGCTGAGATCCAGGAAGTCTTCTCTGTCAATGAAATGGAGAAAAATCAGGAGACCTTCTTTGTTTCGACCACGCCCTATCGACCAGGCAACCGCAGCCCTGGCTGCGATAACTGCAGTCCTGAAGACCTTATAAAGAAGCTCAAGAAAGCAGGCAGGAATACGGAGGACGTCGATGAGTTGATGCGATCAGAGGAAGGCATAAGCAATCCTGCCCATCTGATCGGATTGGAGACACAAACCACCTTCAATGGCACTTGGGGCACCGATGCCAGCTGGCATAAGATATTCTACAAGGATATCAAGGCCCACGAGATGTTCACTGGAAAGTTCGAGGCTGATAAGCTGCTCAAGTTCCACGAATACCCTGTGCCTGAGAAGCTAACCGCCCCCTGTGATGGCATAGATTGCTAGAATAGAATCTATGCCAATTTTTTATTAAAGTCAATCCCATCGGACCTTTGAACCTCTCCTTTCAACGATTCGAATTTCTTTTATAATACAAGGCTTCAAGTCTTTGCCGATGAACCAGGAGAAGAGGATCGAGCCTGCCGAGGTACTGGCGGTCGCCCTTGTCGCGTTTTCTTTGAGGCTATTTGCTGGAAGACTCTCTCTTACCGAAAAGGGCATCATATTTCCGGGCTTTGATGAGTATTACCATATACGCCGGATTTTGTATACTGTGAATAATTTTCCCCACACCCTCTGGTTCGATTCCTATCTCAATTATCCTTATGGCCTGGATATAACCTGGCCTCCTCTCTTCGACCAGATCTGCGCGGGGCTATCCCTGGCCTTCGGCCAGCATAGCCAGCCTGGCATTGAGATGGTATCCTCATTGGTGCCCGCTGTAATTGGTGCTCTGGCGGCTGTGGTCATATATTATCTAGTAAAGGAGCTATTCAATAGCTCAACTGCCCTTCTGGCCAGCTTCATGACTGCGCTAGCCCCCAACTACCTCGTGAATACCATCTTTGCCTCGATTGACCACCACAGCCTAGAGGTACTGCTGCAGCTTTGCACTATCTTGTTCGTCGCTTTCGCCCTCTCCAGAAGTGAAAAGAGATACCTCTTCGCTGCTCTTGCTGGCCTTGCCATGGCTGCCCTGGCATACACTTGGCAAGGAGCGGATGTATACCTGGGAATATTTCCGGTATATCTGGCCGTCCTTATAACTCTAGATCTGAAGAACGGTGCGTTTTCACGGCAAACCGCAAATACATTGCTGGCAGCCTTCGGCCTGGCGCTGATCCTGGTCATTCCTTTCTGGAATGATTCCTGGATGTCTTCCTCATTCATTGGATTGGCATCTATGATGGGCGCTATGCTCGCCATGCTTGGCCTGGGCTGGTTTATTCGGCAGAGAAATGTCAACTGGATGGCATTTCCCTTGAGCCTCCTGGTGCTGGTCATCCTCTTCTTCCTCCTTTCCTGGCTGACGGGAGGATTGTCTGTCG
>Ga0315289_10011215_pt1 | contig 12721 bp, 12 predicted proteins | sample YL17G11_40_MG_FD_203452 | JGI IMG/M metagenome (GOLD analysis project Ga0315289, IMG submission 203452) | Sediment microbial communities from Yellowstone Lake, YNP, Wyoming, USA - YL17G11_40 | ecosystem: Environmental > Aquatic > Freshwater > Lake > Sediment | place: USA: Wyoming | collected...
GCATGCCCCAACTGCGCCGACCGCTGCCAGTCCACAGCCCACAACCTTGTTCATACCAACACACCCACAACGGAGGCCGGGCGCCCACTTCTTGGGTGATGCGGATCAGATGGGGAAGGGGGGTGGGGGGATCAGTAGATCCCGAGATCCTGGGGGATACGGATCCAGACCTTCAGCACCGCGTTCGAGAGCTGCAATAGGCCCTCGCCGTGGCCGAGTTGCGTCAGCATGTCGATGTAGTAATCGGAGAGCTCAAACGGCCCCTGCATGCGCTTCGCCTCGATGGGGCTCACGCCCATCAGCAGCTTGGCGCCCACGACCGACAGGATCTGCCGGCCGTGCTCTTTCTCCAGGAACTCCCCGATCTGCTGCGAGGCCATCCACAACGCCCCCCGGCGTTTGCGGAACCGCCTGGCCATATTCTCAATGGCGGCCGCACCCCCTGGTGTTCTCAACAAAGCCCATACCTCATCCAGCATCACATGATTGGCTACCTCAGGTCTCGCCTCGTGCCTCCTCAATACCTCGCTCCACATCAGACCCATCACCTGCCACAAGTACACCTGCAGCTCCTGGTCATCCCAGGTGCCCGACTCATTGGCGTTCCGCATGCCGAACACCACCAGCCGCTCATTGCGGATGTCGAACGTGGTCGGCGTGTTGAAGTACTCCCGGAAGAGCCCGTCCGCATACGGGTGGAGCATCTCCGCTAGTGAGGCCGCCTCCGCTCGCCGGCTGTTGGACAGAATCCGCATGATGTCCTTGAGCAGTGGTGCGTCCTCCGTCTGCCATGCCCTCATCAAACGCCCGGTCCCTGGCTCGATGAGCCGGCGATCTTCCAGCGCCAGCCGATAGGCTTCGGCCAGAGCGTTCCACTCCGGCCCCTTTGGAATCGCTCGTCCCCGCACCGCCTCACAGAAAGCCACCAGGTGCTTCGTTCCGTGCTCGAGTGGGTTCTCGCTGTCGGGCGGGATATCCAGGACGTTGATCCGCTCGCCCGTCAGGCCGCCGATCTCGATGTATCGCCCGCCGTACTGGTCGCAGAAGGCCCGCATTTCGCCTTCGATGTCGACCGCCATGACGTTGTTGCCGGCCACAAGCGCCGAAAGCATCATCGTCCGCAGCCATACGGACTTCCCGGCGCCTGGCCGGCCAAGCGCCAGGAAAGTCGGCGTCTTCTCCTTGTACTCCCCGAAGGGATCCACCCGGATCGGCAGCTGTGTCGCTTGGTCGATGCCCAGGTACACGCCGGCGTTGTCCGTGTACCTGCGTTGGGCCGGCCAGAAGAAGGTCGTCAGGCTTTGCGGCGTCATGTTGCGGGGCTTCTGCTTGAGCACCATCTCGCCCGTCGGCAAGGTGCTCTGCCAGAGTGCTCGCTGCGTGTACCGGGCGGGGAAGGCACTGACCCCCAGCGTCGTCAGCAGGCTTTCCAGATCTTGGACTCTCCGCTCAAGCGTCGGATCGTCCGGCGCCGTCCGCATAGCGAAGAACCGGATGAACACCGGTGTCTGTCCCACCGTCTCCATCGCCATGCGCTGCGACTGGACAGCGGCCACCTCCTGCTGGTTCGAGAAGCTCGGCAGGATACCCTTGTGGGCCTTCACCATCTCGGTCGCCGACAGTTGCACCTCGCGCTCTCGCAGCTGCCCCGCAACCGCCGATGGCTCGGCGAACTCCATGTACACCGTCCCGGTCCAGCCCCCCGGCAGATTGGCAAGCCGATGGACCATCGCCGGCTGGTGCGGACGGAAATCCTGGATCACGTATCCGGCGACCCTGACGCCATCCACTTCCAGCGAAGCTTCCTTCTCGAGCAAGGTCGAGGGCACCAGCAGCGCCGCCAGCTCTTCCGTCGGCATGCCCGGCCGGAAGGCGCTCGCCTCCGGCGGCTTGTTCCTCACTGGCGCCTGCCCATGTGCCATGGCGATGGCCATGTCCGCCGCGCGCTCCATCGGCATTCCGTTCGAGGCCGGATGGAGCCCCCGCCACACTACCTGGCACATCTCACCCGGCGTGAGGAGGCGTAGGGGCACACCGCCTTCGCTGAAGGCCGTCGTCACGACGCCCGTCGTCCGCGCAAGCGCGTCTCGCGCCGCCCGCACCTCTTCCTCGAACTCGTTTCCCTTGTGCCCATCCCGGCGCAAGCCCAGCAACCCGCCTCGAGCCATCCGCATCGGGCTCTTCCAGAACAGGGTGTAGATCGTCCTCCAGGTAATCGGCCGGTACTCGTCAAACCACAACGCCATGAAAGACGTCAGGCTTTCCGCTGCATCGGAGAGGTTGGCCGTCTGGTGCGATTCCCGTTCGCTCACGCCTTCCCGGCTTGATTCCGCGTGCCAGTACTGCGCCCGCTCGAGGAAGTACTCGAGGTCCGGCGCAGGATCCCTCGGCTCCAGCTGAACCGTGAGCTGCAGGTTGGTCCCGCTTGGCAGCCGCTCCAGAACCGACTGGTAGCGGCGCAGCCAGTAGGCGAAGTCCTGGCCGCTCGCTCCCATGTCGATCGTCGGCAGCTCGAGCATCACCAGGAATGTGCCCTCACGCGTGATGATCATGTCGTCGGTCAGGCCGACGACCGGTACCAGCGGCAGCGTATCGCCCTGCGGCGCGCCAGGGCCGCCGTCCGCTTGGCTTCGTTCCGATGAGGGCTGCGCTCTTCTGCGGCGAAACACGTCTGTCCTCAACGCCTCGACCATTCCCCCTGGATCCCCCTGCGACATTCCCGTCCCTTACTTCAGATTGACCCCCAGCATCACCAGCAACTCCTCCAGGCCACCGCCCCAGATCCACGCCAGCAGCGTCAACAGGAACGCCAGGCTCACCACGCCAAACAGGCCACCCCAGTTGAGGGGCAGGGGCCTGACCTTGACCACCCCTCGTGCCGCCTGCCGCTCGAAGACCTTTTCTATGTCGGCCGCACTGTAGGCCGGCTGCTCAACCGCCTTACGCAGCTCGCGTTCTCCGCTCGTGCCCCGCTGCAGGAACCGGCTGCGGGTGTAGAAGCGGATGATGTCAATGAAGTGCTCCTCGAATGTCTTTCCGGTCGTGGGCGCACGGCCCAGCGCCAGCAAGGCCGCCAGCCCGATGATGAGTGCTGTCACCGCGACCTTCGGGATCAGGCTCAGCGTGGAAATGACCACCAGTAGACCGAGAAGCAGCCCGACGCCGAGGATCGCCAGCTCGCGCACGCCGACCCCGATCACGGTCTTCGGCTTCTCGATCGTCGGCGGCACAACACCCGTCATTGCCTAGCGCCCTCCATCCTGCTGCTCATCTCTCCCGCCTTGAGGCCGGCGATCGTCCGGGCTGGAAGAAGCCCGCTGTGTCTCGTCCTAGGCCGCGGGCAGGTCCAGTGTACAAACCGACCCCCAATCCCCGCAAGTTGCGCCCATGCCATCCGCAGGCTGAGCAGCTCTCCCTCCGGTTGACTACCCCTTCCTGGATCATTCCCTTCGCTCGGGCCCCTTCTTCCTTCTATAGGCCCAGACCCCGGCGCAGCCCATCCGCCCGGCCTCGGTCGGGCAGGTTGTTGTAGGTCACTCTCATCCAGCGATCGAGGTCCGTCGCCTGTGTCCCATCCTCCACCGTTTGACGGGGATCCTCACTCAGCTGCGTCCTTCTATGGAAGGCCGTCTGCACCAGGTTGTCCAGGAACTCCACGCTCGGCGCCGAGCGAAGCTCGTGCGGCCTGACCGCGCCGACGATCTGCCGTGCCGTGTCCAGGTCGCGGGCTGTCATCCCATTCGGCAGGCTCCTCGCGGGCACAGGGTTCCTGAAAGGCGACGGGACCCCGAACGATGTCTCACGCATCGAGGCCCGAGCGTACGCCACGCCCGCCGCCTGCGCATCCGTGCCCCCGATGCCGAGCTGTCGCAAGCCCACCCGCATGTCCACGCCGTGCTTCTCGCCCACGGCCATCAGGTTCTGGTTGAGTTGTCTTCCCACCTCGAGTCTGTGCGAGGCGTCCTCCGGTGAGATCCCACTCGCTCCAAGAATGCCCTTGGGCCCACCCGCTGTGAGCTCACCCTTGAGGTCTCCGTGCGCGGTGTCGATCGCTCTCCCCATCGAAAGCTCGCCCTTTTCCCACGGCTCTCCGGCCGCCCCGTTGGCCCTCGCCTCCGCGCCCTGGGCGATACCCTGCTTCACCTGACTGTGTGCGTTGAGCGCGCCGCCCATGTTCATCCCGGCCGAAAACCCTCTGGCTCCAGGCAGGCCTGTAGCAGCGACCACTTGCCCTATCGAGCTCACGGCGCGCATCTGGCTGGAAGCCTCCCCAATTGCCCCGATGCCACCGGCGGCGCTCAACCCCGCTCCCGCGCTTCCCGCCGTCGCCGCCGCTGTGCCCCCGAGCATCCCGCCGACCGCCGGCGCAACCGCCGCGCCGACTGCGATCCCCGCCAGGTTGACGACCGCCATCACACCGTGCGCCGCCTTCTCGGCGATCTCGATCACCGCGCCATACACCATCTTGCCCACCAGCGTGTTCATCCCGATCAAGACCGACACGATGCCCAGGACTACGAGGTATCCCAGAATCCGGTCCACCAGACCTCCGCCGCTCAACCCGCTTTGGTGTGCCCTGATCCCAAGCAGCGCGCCGGCGCCAAGCAGCAGAGCGTTCGCCGGGCCAAGGAGCAATGCCGTCGTCGTGATCTTCATCCATAGGCCACTGAGCCATCGCAGCGGGCCAACCCCTCCCAAGATGAGCGCGATCGGCGCAATCCCCACGGCGAGGATCAGGATCACCTCTCTCGCCAGCAGCGCCAGCCCGATGCTCAGCACGACCGCCACAGCCAGCAGCATCCCGAACAGGAGCACGAAGAGCTGTCCGAGCCCTGGCGTAGCGACGTACGTGCCCGCATCGATCAACGTGCCGATGATGTGATCTCCCAGGTTGAAGCTGCCGGAGATCCCCCCCAACAGTCCCTCGAAGATGGCGCCCATCCCCGCCGTGGCGAGCTCGATCGCCTTGGTCAACAGGAAGTAACTCGACACCGCCGCGCCGGCGGCGATGACCCAGTTGAGCAATGCCTCGCGTGCGCTGGCGTACCCGGTTACCGAGCTCGTTCCCTCCTTCAGTGCCGCGACCACCGAGACCAGGAAGCTCAGCGGCATCAGGATCCCGGCCACCACGATGCTGACCTTCCACACATCTCGCCGCACATCCTGGAACATGCCTTCCTGCTGCAGAACCGAGCTCCCCACGTGATTGACCGCCTCCCGGGCCTGCGCTGCCACCTCCCGGCCCATCTCAGCCACGGTGTCCATCAACGCCGCGCGTATGCTGGCGCCGAGGGTTTCATAGGGAAACAGGATCCTCCAGATCGTGTGCCGCTCCACGACCTTCACCGTCCCTGTGTCCCCACCGTCGCCCTCACCATCGCCGCCATCCCCGCCATCATCCACGGGTGTCGGCGGGGGATCGGGAGGTTTCAGCTGCCCAGTGACTGGCAGCATCCCTCCCCCGGTCTCGCTGGCCGCCGGCGGCACCGGGGTGGGGGGCTCAGCTCGCGTCGGCAGCTCAAGTGCCAGGAGCGCCACCAGCAGCACCCCCACCACTCCGAGCAACGCCCACCCCACGCGCCTGTTGTCGTTCATGCCATTCCCCCCCCGTAGGGCCAACTAGGGTACGAAGGGGTTGTGGATGTCCACCGTGAATCCGCCCCCCAAGAGCTTGCCCGTCACGCTGTCGATGACCATGTTCACCAGGGGCAGGGTCATGATGGCGACCCCGAACACTGCAATGCCGCCCACGAGGTTCATCATCTCCAGCGACACCCGCCCGGACGCCCCGAACGCCTGTGCAGCCTGAGCACCCAACCCGGCCTTCACCGTCCCGACCGCGAAGACGATCATGATCAAGGCGTAGATGATCCGGATCGCCAGCTTGCCCAGCTCGGTGAAGATCCCTACCAGGTTGTTGGCCGCATCATCCGTCGGCGGGTCGCCACCCTGGGCGTAGGCCACGGCCGTCGGCGCCAGAATGGCCGTCAGCACGGCCAACACCACCAGGAACAACACGGCTCGTCTTGCCCAAAGCTCAACCTTGTCCAACGCATCCAGGATCCTCTCGTTCCGCGATTTCGCCAACTCACTCATCGTCTCACCCCTTTTCCGGCCGCCCTGGCCGACACCGATACAACCCCCGACGAACTCAACCTGCAGACCTGAAGATGATTCCGATCAGCGCTTTGGTCAGTCCGATCGCTGCCAGCGTCACGGCCAGCCCAATCAGGATCGTGATCAGATTCCCAACCGCTCGCCCGACACCCATGGGCAGGCCAATCAGCTTCGCAACCTGCAGCCCCAGGCCGGCATACACTGCTCCCACCGTGAGCAGGACGACGCCGCTGCCCATGATGATGTACGCCACCATGTTGGCCAGGTCGCTCCAAAAGGCGTAGACCCCCGCCTCCGATGTGAGCACGCCGGGCGCCGAGAAACCCACCCCGTAGAACCGACCGACGAAGCCGGCCGCCAGGGGGCGCACGGAGACGGCGATGCACAGCAGCATGACCATCCCGAGCCCCTGCTGCATCGCTCGAGCTCTTCCTATGGAATCGCCTGTTACGGTGGAAACCTGTGCTTGAACGAGGTTAGCGACAAGCCCGACGAAGAAGTACGCCCCCCCGAGCGCCGCCAATACCCCCACAAGATCCCCCACCATCCCCTGCAACCTGTCCATGACCACACCAGCTCAGGATTCGCATGGTCGATCTACCACTCGGTGTTCACGCCAACCGCCGCTCTCGCGTGCGCCACGGCCCGGGCGTTGAATCCGCTGATCCCGAGATACCCCCCGAAGATCGAGGACCCATTCCCGTCCACGATCACGGTGACTTCCGGTCCGCTGACCATCACCGACGCCACACGGTACTCCAGCCAGTTGTCCTCCCCGATCTGGGCCCCCATCTCGGCAATGGCGCCGTCCGCCCTCTGCCCGGCCCACTTCTCATTCAACACGAACTCACCGCTGCCCACCTTCTTCATGTCTAGAGCCCCGGCTGCGGCCAGAGCGGCCGAGTCTGCCGCGATCCGCACCTGGTTCTTCAGGTACAGATACCGCCCAATGTCCGTGACGACGAACAAGGCAACGATGAAGATGGGGAAAAGAACGACGAATGCCAGGATCGACTGCCCTCGCTCGCTATCCCTGCTTCGAAAGAACCTTGTCATCCGCTTCATCATCGCCATCTGCATGTGCCTAGTGCCCTTGATAGGCGCTCATGAAGGGGCTGTAGTAGAAGAAGGCCGTCCCCCGCGGCAGGTCCAGATCCGCCGTCGCCCCGACGGCCTCCCACATTTCGATGTACTCGCCCCACGCTAGGTCTGCCGGCGAGACAGCGACAGTAAGCCCCGTGCCCCCGAGCCTTGAGAATCCGAACTCCTTGGACAGATATGTGCTCGGGATATCCTCGCTCCACATCGGCTTCATGCCGATAGCTTCTTCCAGCGTGGCTCTGCTGGCGTCCAGGTTGGCCACTCTCCCCACGCCGAGCCCCAGCTGCGTCCGTGGGGACCAGATGGAGTAGGAATACGCCGCATTCTGCGCGGAGAGCTTCCCGTAGCTCCACCAGCCTGCGTAGAGGATCAGGGAGATCATCAGGAGCATCATCGGCACGATGATCAGGAACTCCAGCGTACCCTGTCCCCGTTCAAGCCTGCGACCCTTACCGTTCATCGCCTGTCCGCCTACTTTCCCCAGAACTCCCAGTCGGGGAAGAACGTCGTCCCCCTCACATTCACATTCCAATCCAACCCCAGCGGAGCCCAAGGGACCCCGACCGTTCCGTACACCGTGAACCGTTTGCCCGGCGGAAGGGAATTCGATATCGCGAAATCGGCGACTTCCGTGCCGAAATCGACGTTGGCCGACACCGAGTTTCCCGTCCCGCTTACGAAGCTGCTGCCCGAACCCGATTTCACGGACTCGCGCGAGGCTCCTTCTAGGGATACGGCGGAGGAAAGGTGATGCCCACTCCAAACCGCGGCCGCGGCGAGAGCCAGCAGGAACAGGCTGAACAGCAGCGGGAAGACGATCAGGAACTCCAGCGTCGCCTGGCCCTTCTCGCTTCGCCTAAGCCACCGACGGAGATTCATCCGCCGCTCCTCCCGCCCCGACACCGCGGAGGGGCCCCACCCAGGGGTCCCGAGCCGCGGCTCGCCCGAGCGTCCGCTCTGCTTACCAGGTGATCGCTTCCGCGCCGGAGATCGCCTTGGCCCGCACAATGGCCATCACGGCAATCGCCACCAGCACGATCAGAGCTGCAATGGCAACCCATTCCAGTGTGTCCTGACCGTCCTGGTCACCGAGAATGCCCTGGAACACGAGCTCTTTCAGGCCTTTCATCGATCGTCCTCCTTCTCGGTCCTCGTAAGTTGCTTCTGATACATGTTCCGATTTCTGGTTCCAATCTAGCATGAAACCCGCCCCCATAAGCGGGACACACGCGTCCCGCGGCCTGGCCTATGAACAGGCGCTTCCATGCCTGCCACACCCTAAGGCCTCCCCGAGAGCGTCCAGAACGCCAGCTCTCCGGGTTCTGTGCCGCCCACGTATTCCAGCCAGAGCAGAGAAGGGTCCACGTCCAATCCCGGGATGACGAAGTACATCCAGCCGCTCTCCGGGCAGAAGCTGTCTCCGATTCCCTGGTACTCCCCGAACCAATACCGCTCGCTCCCTCGAAGCAGCGGCACCTCGCCAAGCCTCGGGTATGAGACTCGGTACTTGCTGCTGCTGTACTCGTAGTCCGAGGTTGAGATGCCTTCCTCCCCGCACACGAAGACGGCGCCGGTCAACCCACGTTCGTCCCCAAGATTCGGATCCGTCTCGATCCGCACCATCACCAGCGACGCATTCGGCGGCATCACAAGCCCCGGCCGAACTGGCTGTTGCCTCGCCCACGCGGGAGACCCCGTCGGCGCGTCGACCATCTCGTCATACTCGGGGCTGTACACCATCGGGATGGAACGCCCGGGCACGATCCGGATCTCCTGAGGAGTCACGGTGACTTCCCCGATCTGGCCTGCTTCCCCCAGATGCAGCATTTTCGGCCACTCGGACGTGTTCCCGTCTGTCGCCCGACTCCAGTGATCCCTACTCCGTTGGACGTCCACCGGCATATACGCGAGAAGCAGCCTATCCTGCACCTCAAGCTCGGGACCCTCCGCTGAGCTTTCCGTCGATGGCTCGCTCACGCCGCCATTGGGAGTGGCCCCCGCGCCCTCTGGCGTCGCTTCACCACCTGTCCCGAAGATGCCATTGAGCCGTGCCGCCACGGCCTCCGTGGAAGCGCACGCCATGGCGGTCCCCATCAGGGCGACGCCAGCGACGACCACCGCTAGCCTTCCCACGGCGGTCATTGCGGCAGCTCCCAGGCCGGGCCCGTGGACCCGGCGATCAGGACGATGTCCTCAAGTCTCCAGTCGGCTGGCACCTCCGCCGCCATGATCGTCCCGTTCCTCCCCGCACGCGTGTAGCCTGACCACACATCCACATACCTCTTGCCCCCTAGGGTCTCATATCCACTGGCGATGCCGTAGTCCACGCCCCGCCACGCACCGATCCCACTCGCCGACTCCGCCACGTTCCATGGGCCCACTGTGTACTCAATCCCCTCGCCATCAACCTCCACCACCAGCCACTTGTACTGACCGACCCACCTGCTCGAGCTTCCGGCGTCGAGGTACACGTCCATTCCATCGACGCGGAGAATCTCCCCAGACACGAACCTGGCAGATTTCACCGTCAGGCCGAAGGCGCTGTTGCCAGGCGCAATCAACGGGAAGGCCAGTTCCGTGTTTTGCGAATCCACGACGCCCCGCAGGCACTCGGTCACCCCGCACACCGCCTCGACGCCGAGATCCTGAACGCGCAGCTCCTCGAACTCCATGCGCCATACGGGGAGCCTTCCCGCCTCGCCGGGCTCGCTCAGAGAACCGGGATGGACCCAGACCACCTCCTGCTTGCCCGTCCCGACGTCATGCGGCCCATGCCCTATACGCGATCCCTCAAGGTGTGTTCCGCGGGCCCGCACTTCCACCATCTGTGGCCCGCCGCACCCAAGTGACCCAATGTCCCCACAGAAGGTCAGGGCCACGCCATCCTTGACCGCCAGCTGGTCCCACGTCGTTAGAAGACCATTCATCCCGTTGAAACTCATCTGCACCGCAAAGATGTCCGAGAACCGGTTCTCGGACGCGTCCACGCTCGGGTATTGGTACCGGAAGGCCTGCGCCATGGACACCCACACGTCTCCCCGGTACACCACCTGCTCATCCACGCGCCGTGGGTCACCGCCCGGTGGCTCAGCCGGCTCCTCGTTCCAGCCAAGCACCTCCCGGTTCTCCAGGCGATACCAGGCTCCCACCTGCATCTCATCAATCCGCGCCCAGAACGGGGGACCATAAACGCCCCCCGCGTTTCCCGACATCAACGCCGACACTGGCACGACCCTCACGTCCTGCACCGGGACATCCGGCGCCAGGCACAGAAGCCAGCCCTCCCGCGTTTCCCCTGCCGCCATCCCTCCCATCACCATCCCGGGTATGCCCGTCTGGTCCACCACCTCGTAGTGGGGGGTGGGGGGAAGGTATTCGTCCGGCCTGATCCGGACGCCCGTATCCGGCGCATCGAAAGCCTTCACCCCTTTCTCGATCGTCATGGGCTCCAGGCAGGGCAGGACCGAATCTGGGGCATGGCTGTCGGCCACGCCGATCCCATCCCAAGGTGCGTGGAATGAGTCGTTCGCCGCCTGCACCTCAAGAGGATCAACATAGAAAGGATCAATCTCGACGGAATCCACCGGTATCTCGGCTCTGGCCGTGACGCGCACATACACAGCCACCGCCGAATGCCCTCGGCCTTCGAAGCTCCGCCGGATCGCCTCCGCCTGAGGATGCACCATCACCTCGCCTCGCTCCGTGAGGGCATACAGGAAGCGGTCGATCGGCACATCTCGGGGATCCCGCAGTACCGCGAGAACCTCCAGGCCGCCTTGCACTTGCGACGGAATCGTCCTGGCCACCCCCTCAGACACCCATCCTGGCACGCTCTCAATCGGGATCACGGCAACGTCTTGCGGACCCATGCCCTCGCTCTTCTGGGCCACCGGTCCGCCGGCTGCAACCATTCCCAGACTCAGTGCGGCCAAGCATCCTCCGAACAATGCCCTGCGCCACACAGGCCTCACCACCCGGATCCCTCCAGCCCTGTCCACGGCACGGCCACCGCGGATCCGACCTCACTCAGGTACACCACCGTCCGCCCCACTTAGAAGATCCCCTGCTGGTCCAGGATCATGATCAGAGGGATGAAGATCACGATCATGCTCGCCGCCAACACGAACAGGGAGGTGATCAGGGTCACCCGGATCGATGCCCGCTGACCTTCCTCGATGATCGACCGCCTGAGCATTTCCCTCATCGACGCTGCCCGTTGGCGGAAGGGCTCCACGATCTCCTGCCCCTTGGCAATGCTCATCTGCACCAGCTGCAGGAACTCGTCGAACTCGGGGGTCACCGGCAGTTCTTCCTGCACCATACTGCACACCTGGCTGATCGGTCTGCCCGTTCCCGCCTGGGCGGCAATGACGTTGCAGGCTCGCCCGAACAACCCCAGCGAAGAGGTCTGCGCCAGCGCCTCCAGCAGGTCCGACCCCGACTGCAGGAACAGCGAGATCTTCTCGAGCCCGAACCCCATTTCCCGCTTGAGCTGCTCCCGCCGTTTGCGGATCGCTCCGTCCAGAGAACGGTCCGGATAGAGGAATCCGAGCACCGCGAACAGCGTCCCGGCCACGGCCACGAAGAGGACCCGCACCGGGATCCCAAGGGCCACCATCGCCGCAACGGAGATCACCATCCCCAGCGAGGCGAACACCAGGCTCGCCAGGATCCTTCTGGCGTGGAAGTCCGCAACGGACTTGTAGAACGAGCCGGACCGCCGCAGGCGGTTATCCAGATCTCCCCCCTCGGGCTTGATCCGCTTGCTCAGGTCGACCATGAACGCCCGGCTGATGTTCCCCTCCGCCATGCCTCCCAGGCGAGGCCCGGTCGACTCATCCATGATCCTACGCGTCGCGGCCGTCAGCGGAACCGACAACGAGGCGAAGATCAGGAAGATCCCAATTCCGGTCAGCAGCGCGAACGCGCTGGCGTAGATGTAGGCTTGATCCATCGCGACCTCCTACCCCAGCTCCACTTCCATTACACGCCGAACCCGCTGCATCGTCCGCTGTCCCAGGAGGAACCCGCCGGCAGCGATGGTGTAGGCCGCGACCTGGACCAGCTGCCCGGTCGGGCTGGCATACACCTGGTCCATGGCGGGGGAGGTCAGCCGCAGCAGCAGGACGAACATGGCGGGAGCGACAGCCACAATGAAGAGCTGCCAGCGTGCCCGGGTGAGCTCGCTGTTCATCCGCCGGCCTTCCATGCCCATCGCCCGGATCGTCCCGCTCAGGGGAGCCAGCACCTCCTGAAGGGAGATCGTCGCCCCGCGCAGCGCCCACACCTCGAGGGTGTCGGCCATCAGCGCCAGCGAGTAGCTTCTCCGCCGCTTGACCGTGTCCCCGAAGGCAGTCTTCACGCTCGCCGTCTGCGTCAGCTGGCTGGCGATGAAATTGAAGTCCTCCTTGACGATCGCCGGCGCCGTCTCGGCCGCGTGCGTCATCGCGCCCTGCAGCGTCGAGGTCAGGGTCGCACCGGCTGCCAGACGGTCGCACATGTC
>Ga0315289_10011216_pt1 | contig 12720 bp, 6 predicted proteins | sample YL17G11_40_MG_FD_203452 | JGI IMG/M metagenome (GOLD analysis project Ga0315289, IMG submission 203452) | Sediment microbial communities from Yellowstone Lake, YNP, Wyoming, USA - YL17G11_40 | ecosystem: Environmental > Aquatic > Freshwater > Lake > Sediment | place: USA: Wyoming | collected...
TAATCCCGTATCTAACCGCTAAATTGGGAGCCAGGTGAAAAGAGGCTGGGGTCTGCCCACCGATGTGAGCTAGGGATTCAAAAGAATTAAGCTGGGGCCATTGATTTAAACAATATAGTATGTTGTTACCTAATGCTTCAAGACACAATAGTCCCCTTTTATACAGGGTTAAACAAAATGGACATTTGTTGTGCACGCTGCACGATTTAAACTTTTGTTCGAAGGATATAGTGCATGCTATACTTTAAGGCAGGCGCCAGTACGTCCTTTTATCGGGCGTTCCTGGGCATTAGACTGGAGGTACAAGAAATGGAGACTACAATTCCGGATGCCGTGAAGCAGATGCTTCGGATTGTAAAGCAACTGCAAAGTAAATATCCAAATAAGAGGTTCACTCTCGATGGTCGGTTGGTTGGAGATCTCGGTGAGATTCTCGTAGAAAACGCTTATGATGTTAGGTTACACGAGGGACTCCGTAAGCATCACGATGGAATAACGCCAGATGGTAGACAAGTTCAAATAAAAGCAACCATGCAGAATTCATTGACCTTCCCTGTGGATCACATCCCGGACTACTACCTCGGTATCAAGATTAACGTTGACGGCACATTCAGGGAAGTATTTAATGGACCGGGACGGATTGCTGGTGAGGCTGTCAAGGGCCGTAAACCCACGAAGACGAATCTCCATTCTGTTTCTATTAGTATTCTGGAGAGGCTCAACGGAAAAGTCCTTGACAGAGATCGGATTCTAAGGCAAGCTAGATAACCGTTTCAGCCGACTAACAGTTCATGGTCAAATAGATGAACTCACAATCTTCATGAACTCGCTAGCCATTTCTACTGCCCGTTTGGCCTGTTCTTGACAAGCTAGATACCCACGGTGTGCGACATCATTACGAAGTGGTGTGAACCAATTCTTTAGTTGGCAGTGCAGCCTTAGAAAAAGTCCGTGCTGGCTATATCTATAATACCTCCTCTTTTTGAAGGCCACAATACGCCCTAATGTGCAAAGTAAACAGGCCAAGCGATTGTGTGCCTATTCTCGTTTCCAAACGACTACGGCCCTGTCAGCGAGCATTGCGCCTCGTACTTTAATTGTGCTCTCGTTCCAAACCTCGCATTCTACAATATCTCGGGTCAATTCTATGTGTGACTCGCGCAGGACTTTCTTCTTCTCCTCGAATGACTGGTTGCCCATGTCGGGGTTATAACCAGACAGGGTGAGATTGCCTACTGTGTGAAGCCACTGGCCATAAATCTCTACCGCTCGTTCGCCAAGCATCTTTCGCCACTGTTCGTTAAGCGTCTGGGGCATGATGTGCTCTATAGTGATGGTTTCCTTAAGCTCGATAGGTTCCTTGTGGCCAAAAGAACGCTCAAGAGCACCTAACACTAGCCTAGTTCGAGCCAGTCGCCCCGGTATGTACAATCGGAAGGTCTGAAACTTGTCACGGAACTCGGCATCTCCTGGCCATTCATTTCTTAAAAGATACTCCCGTGAACTTTCGACGTAGCTTGCAGCGTCGATACTGGGTGACATATTTGCAAAGATGTATCTAAGTCGGTTGGTGGGAATACCGCACACAGTACGGCGTACTACGAACGATTCTATCATGGAGAGAACATGTGCTACTTCGTCTGCCGTGATCCTACCACTGGCTAGAGTGTGAAAGATATTTAGCAAGAAAGGATAGGCAACCTCAACTTCCCAAGAGTTGAGGTGTGACAGATGCTCACGCAAAACTGTGTTCTGCTCATGTTTGTCAGGCCAAATGAGTCGCCTATAATAAGAAGAGTAAATACCTAACTCACGCAAGAAATCCGGGATCTGCGAATTGTCGAGTTTTCTATCCCCTTCAACCACAGTCTGCATCTGGCTATAGGTTTCCTCCCATCGGATAAGAGCTCCATCCTTCATGAGATAGCGCCAGAAGAAGGCGTCTAGATGGTCACCTAACCCCTCCTGCATAGGGAACCATGCACTGTCGTACGTTTCCTGCTGCCGCTGTTCATCAGGTATGCGCATGAAAAGGTAGTTGCGGATCAGGTCTGAGGGTCCCAGTCTCATTCCTGTATTGTTGAGGCTTTCAAATATGCGATGTGGACTATCATCTGGGTCAAGGGTGATGCTCACGAGGTCGAGGTAGTCTGTGACGCGCACTTTGAGTTTAGGCAGTTCGATAGGTTTCCCGAATAGGTCACCATCTTCTATTACCTTCTCAAAGAAGCGCCACACAGCCCCAATTTGAGTGTCATCGTCTGGTGTTTGCACCAAAATTGCAGTCCAGAACGGCAAGCGATCACGCTTGGTCGGTAGTAGCTTTATTCGCTCTTCTTCCAACGTAGCGAATTTATTAATGAGACATTCCTCAGTTATTTGGGCCGCTAAGGATTTGAGATCCATTCGTTCAGCTTTCTTTCTGATCACGGCGAGCAGAAGAAGAAGAGTGGTAAGCCGCTGCTGACCGTCAATCAATATGAACTTGGCAGCCCGTTCCGGAGCGTCATGGATTGGCAACGTTACTATGGCACCAATGAAATGATTGCGTGGCTTATCCAGCATGTATATTTCCAGGATATCATCCCACAGTTTTTCCCACTGTTCTTGATTCCAGCTATACGTACGTTGAAACAGAGGAACACGGTACTGGATCTTCCCATTTAGAAGCTGCTGAAAACGAACTTCGCCGGCTTTCATGTTATTCCCTCCTTCCCACCAACTTGGTTTCCGACCTCCAAGACTTTGATAGTGAAGGGTATATCCACCCGGAACACACACTATGCTGTTGGTTTCGTTTGGTTGCTGCTCATATGATACCGCTTGGCAGCTTCGTGGTCAATGAGTTAGGCATCTACTGTATCCTTATAGGATATGCTAGCACTGGTTTTGAAGAGTCACGAAACGCTATGTTGTTGTATCTGCACCTAGATATTTGGCAGCACCACCTGATAGCAGACTACTCCCAAGTCTTCTCTGCCGATTGGCTTTGGAATTGGCGGGGGCGCCACAGGTGCCAGCCCAAACGACCGTACTATCTCCAGGATCTCTTGGCCGCATTGCCTGATACTGATATTTTCTTGTTCGTGCTTCTTCCTGAGTTGCGACAGCGCGCGGCGGACCAGAGCATCACGCCCTACTCCCAAAGCCAGGTCAGCGTCGTCGAAGTCTTTGCCTGTCGGCGTATCGGGGTGGCGAAGTATACTCAGAGCCCATCGCTGACTTGCAGGTAGACGTTCTTCTCTTGCTGCAGGATCATTCAGGCGATTATGAGATTCGCAGATGTCGGCGGCGGCTTTATTAAACAGGGCCTCGAGGTCTAGATCCTTGGGAATAGGACTACCTGGAGCGGAGATTGGATCAATGAGACGAAGCATTGTCAGGTCTTCACGTATGACATTGCCACCCACGGTTATATATCGCCAATATCTTTCACCCTGTTTGGTGCGGCAGGCAAAGAATACGCCGGGGATACTTAACTTATGTTTAGCATCAGAGGTCTGAACAAAGGCAGCACCAATACCCCACGGCAATGACTTTAATCGTTCTATTTCGCCTTCCGCCAGAGCCCTCAGTAAACGTGCTCTGAATTCTTCACCACGGAAAGCTCCTGATTCAAAGCCATCGTCTGAATCGAGTAAAGTGGCATCGCCGGCTGCCAATCGCTCCGTATATTGGGTCAAATCAGCATAGATTTTCGATTCCATTGGGACACCGGCCAGAACAGGGGTTTCCATACCGACAGCGGCATTGGCCGCGGCTATCTTTGCCCTGATGCGAGCTTCCAAGCCCAGAATCAATTCCAGGTCTCCCTGCTTAGGCAGCAGGGTGTAAAGGAAGGCAATATCGTGTGGGCTCTTCAAACGGATGATACGACCATTACGCTGAACCACCCTTTGCGGGTTCCACGGCATATCGTAGGAAATAACTGCCTGAGCTTCTTGGAGGTTTTGACCTTCCGAGAGGACATCTGTGCTGATGAGCAGGTCTACTTCCCCATCTTTGGGAACGAACTTCTGGTCCCCAGTAACTGAGTGAGGACAGAATCGCTCCATGTGATGTTCCCGTGCATCAGGGTCAGTTTCATTACCAATGACTACCGTCCAGGCACGTCCGTATGTTTTGCCGGGTTTATCTTCGATGACACCTTGAATATATTTAGCCGTATCTTCATAGGCAGTGAATATGGCTATCTTTTTAGCCTCGGTTGTCTTGAGCAGGCCCCATAACTCCTGGAGCTTCGGGTCATTTTGTTTGCTGAGGGCTTCAAGTTTCTTTTCAATTTCAGAAAGAGTATGCAGGTCTTTATTAACATCACGCTCGAATTCTGGTATAAAGCCACTGGCGAGTAGAACTCCCTCAGTATCTTCTAAAGCTTCAATTACAAGGTCACCCAGCGGCAGTCCACCCTGTACCTGTGAAGCAAGTTCCCTGATGACTGACAGAGGTGGGACAACCCCCTGACTTCGCAGAGCCTCAAGAACAACTGAGTTAGCGGCAACCATATACTTAACCGTTTGGTGTGCGGCAAACCACGATGACTCGAACCGCTTCAAAAGGCCAGACCTGATTAACCCTGCCAGCGCTTCTTCATCAGCCGCCTCACCGGGTTTATCTCTGCGATATGCCGTGGGTCTATAACGTGCCATAGTCAGAGAGTCAATACACTTCACAATTTCGCGGACAATATTCGGATAAGCCCTATCCATGTCATACCGTTTTTCAATTAACTGGGGCTTGGGGAACTTGACCGGTGTTCCATCAGGGAAATGGTCATTCGGGTAGTGCTTCTCTAAGAAGTTGCGGTCGCGCCGCACCGTCACCGCGTCTATCAGTGGGAAAAGACGTGCTTCGGAAATCGATTCCGGGTCATTGGCGCCTATTTCGAGAAAATATCGTCTCAGGCTTTTTATACGTAATGGCGGATTGGCAAAGGCTCCGTCATGCCGGCCAAACAGCAGAAAGAGACTATGGAGGTCCCACAGGGTATTGTTCACCGGGGTTGCCGTCAGAAGCACAAGGTCTTTGGGCACGCCGCCCATTAACTTGTCCATTGCCTCATACCACGTGGTATCAGGGTTCCGGAAAGCGTGAGCTTCATCCACGACAATGAGCCGGTAGGCATCTTTATCTACATGCAGTACTCGCTTGCATCCCTCTCTGTCGCCGATAAGCTGGCGGTCTTTTGCCAGCTCCTGATACGATACCACCTGACCCGGGAGATTAGCCTGATTAAGCCGCCTCTCCCACGTCCGGTCGCGTAGCTGGGCCGGGGAGATGATCAGTGTATGCAATCCCTTTTCCTTCGCATACTCCTGTATAAATGCTAGGCCTATTTCCGTCTTACCCGTACCAACGCCGTCGGCATAAAGAACACCACGGTACCTCTCCAGGATGCGACGAGCCCGTTTGTAACCATCACGCTGGAAGGCGGCTAGAGTGCTCCCCGGACGTGGTGTGGTGGGAGTCACCTCATCAGGAAGTTCATCACCGTATAGCTCCAGAAGAGCACGCAGAAACACCGTTTGCGGGTCGGTCTCAGGCAGTGGTGGCAATAGCAGGTCAAGCAACTCTGTCTTGAACTCTGCGGCTTCTTCCCACAATCCGTTGTACCAGTCCAGAGCCATCCGCACGACATTGGGCTGGTAGTGAACCAAGCCTAACTCAAGATTAGAGGTTAATCCGGCTGATGTAAGATTGGCTGAGGAGACCAGCGCTGTGCCTTGACCCTTTAGCTGGCCGTTTTCACCAAGTTCTCCCAGTAGGTAAGCTTTGCCATGCAAAAAGCGATGGGTGTAGTGCCGCACCTTAGTATGCTCCAATTTCAGGAATGCAGCTACTCGCTCCAGCATAGCCCGCCGCAGTGGCGGGAAACCCTGGAAGTCACGCTCCTGGCGGAGTGTCTGCAGGGACTCTTCAAACTGGTCGCGGACCTGCGGTTCGGATTCCAGTTCTCGCTCGCCAGCCATCAAACCGGGCGGCGGAGCTGCCCCCAGTAGCAGACGGAGCGGTCGAGGGGATGATTCCAGTAATCTTGCCAGCGTATCAAGTCCTCCCAGTCCCACGAACCCGGTGGCAACGGAGAATGGCCCAGGATAGGTTGCGCCCAACCAGTTGAGAGCTTCCTTATGAGAGCCGTACTTATTGTTATCTACCAGTTCATAAGGCCCGGTAGGCATCAGCGTGCCTCCTTGCGGAACTGCGCCACCACCCGCTCCCGATAGGCGGTGGGCACCGCCCGCTCGGTAAAATCACCGAATATGGTATAGAGGTCTGCCTCATCCAGTCCATAGGCATGAGCCACCAGGGCGTCTATCTCCGCCCGAATTGAATGCCGGTCTTCTTTGAGCGGGCCGGCTTCCACCCCGGCTGCTTTGGCAAACTCAACAAATCGCTCATCAACGCAGGAGAGCCTGGCTGCCAGCTTCCCGATGCGTTCCCAAGGTGTATTCTCGACAGGCGGGAAGCACAGCATATCAAGAATGAAAAAGTTCACATGCATCTCCACAAAGCGGCGTGCCTGCCAGTCGAAGGCCAGAGAGTTCATAACGGCAAGCACAAAAGCTTGGGCTACCGGTAAGGTGTTTAGAAATACTAAATACGGTGCACTGTTGGCGAGCCCTATTTCGGGGGGAATAAGGCAGGCTATGACCGTACGTGAGTTGGTGCGATTGGTTACGTCGCGAAAAGCAATGCGGGCATGGTGTAGAGGTAGGGTGTTCCTGTCTTTGAGATACGCCGCGGGAAAGTGCTTACGAAACTGGCTGCGTGACGACTGGCGCTTCTGCTGCAAATATTTTTTCAGTTCGCCGTAGCGTGCGCATCCGGCCGGCTCTTCACCGTGTGGCTCGTACTGCTCAAAGGAGCGCCCTTTCCAGACCGGCAAGCCATCTTTGTGTGAAAAATATTTCTTGTCATGGGTCTCGTGTAATTCGGCCACAAGGAAAGCCCTCCAAATATTTGGATAACCATAATCAAATCGTGGCCCTTTTCTGAGCTTAGCGAACACACTGACCGCCGCTTGTGAGGGCAGCAATGGCACCTCCCAGGATGGCTCCTTGGAGGAGTCATCGGCTGGAGAAGGAGTCCATTCTGCGCGAGTCTTTAACGGCACTGATATTCCTGAACTCCTCGAATTCGCGAGGAATTCCTCCAGGCTTGCTGAAGGTCCACTCTGAAGCATTTCGGCATTGTTTCGCACTTTCACGCGTTGAGCAGTTACAAGGGCAATTGTAAACTGCGGGTGAATAGGAAAAGCCCAACTCCGGTTGTTCAGCAAAAAGTCCAGCCTGCTTACCGTGTTCTCTTTGAACAGCCATCTTCGGAAACCACGTGCACCTTCCACCAGAAAGGCGTTGCGTGGCAGAACCACGCCAAGCCAACCTCCTCCTCTGGCCAGGTGGCCATAGCGCTCGCAGAAGAGCTTGTAAAGGTCAGGGTCGCCAGCGCCTTGCAGAACATAGCCACCGGCGGGGCCATAGAATGTCCGCTGGGTGGCTAAGTCGTGGCTACGCTGCTCAAACTCCTTCTGCAGTTCGGGGTAAAGCTTATCGAGTTCTTGAATACGAGCTTGACGGTCAGCTTCATGAGTAAGTCCCCTGAGCCCCGGGTCATGAAGTGCGTAGAAACCCAATTTTTCGATTGTCAATTCATTCCACGGTGGATTACCGATAACAACGGCAAACCCTGGTTTTTCCCTCATAAATACATTCGGAAATGCCAGCGGCCAGTGGAGAAAGCGACGGCGTTCCGCTTCTTTGTTAGCGGCTTTCACTAGACGACCTGTTTCACCGCTGAAGTCACCAGTAATTATCTTCTGTATTTCGCCAGTCTCAAGCAGATGGCGAGCACCAGAAACACCCAACGGCTCAGCACACCAGAGGTTAAGACAGTAAGCTACACCTTCGGTGGCTTGCTGGAGTTCACGTTCTTTTTCCTTAGACAATGCCACCTCTTCTGGAGTCCGGTCACCAACTTCGGCCAGCGCCCTGGCCGCGTCTTTTGCCCGCTGAAAAGCCAGAGTAATCGGAGAACCTGGGTTATTAGCACCAAAAAGCGGATTGGCGGCGTACAGCGCATTCATGTCCGCCATACCAATGAGGGCGTCACCAACCTTCAGATTACTGCCTAGATAGGAAAGGGAAAGTCCGGGTACAAAGCTGGCCAGCCAGAGCGATATGTTAGCTACCTCAACCGCCATAGGCGAGAGGTCAACACCATAGATGCATCGCTTCAGAATCAGGCGGCGCAGAAGCTGGCTGTCTTCATAAATACGACCAGTCCCGCCATCTGAATCCCCTTTAAGAGAATCCAGCAGTTCCCGTATCGCCGGTAAGGGATGGTCGGCCAGAAAGCGCTCAATACGGTCTGCCATTACATCCAGCGCCGCTGTAAGGAAGTGAGCGCTGCCCATTGCCGGGTCAACCACCTTAAACTCGAACATTTTGTAGGCGGCTTTGGTCGGGTCTGTTTTGCCAAGGTCTGCCACCTGCTTCAAGTGCTCATCCAATGCCGGTACCAGCGAATACTGAATGAGGTGGCGAACGAATTCATGACGCGTGTAATAGACTCCGGCTGCTTTACGACCGCCACTCTCTGTCTGGAAAAACAGCTCATGTTGCTGGACGGCTGCAGTTTCACCAGCATGAGCAGGCAGATAACGGTCCGCGCGCTCGTCATACTTCAGGTTTTCCCGCGCGCTGGTCAATTTCAATCCGAGCAAACCTTCGTATATTGCTCCCAGATGACCTATTTCCAGGCCGGCATAGTCCAAGCCAGGGGAATCTGGTTCATCAACATCGTAAGCAATAGCAGTAAGTGCTGGAGCTATGTAATTGTCGGTAACTTGGGTACGCTCTAAAAGCTCACTGCCCGGAAAGCCGCTTGCCGCAAATAGGCTGCCGTTGTAAGCAGATACGCCGGTGGCTTTATTGCCTGTCCTGACCATTCGGACCAAAGTAGTTAGTCTGTCCCAGAACTGGGTGGAACGCCTGTCTAGACGAGACAGGTCACGCCGGGCTGATGCAGCAAGCTCAGTGGCTCCATGTGGTCTATAAGCGGCTGATTCAACTGGCAAAAAAGCGGCGGCTTCCGCGTACAGGATAAAGATGAATCGAAAAATGAACGTCAATGTAGCTGACTCGATATCCCGCAATAATTCTGGTTTACTGAGGTCAGCTCCTTCCCGGGAACGCAGATATTCCCCTAAACCTCTGGCTATGTTCGGTAGTGCTTCGTTACGGAGACGGCGCTCTATCCCTTCGCGGAGCTGGTCACCGTAGGACAGTGATTCCTCAATCCATCCTTGCAGCCGGCCTTCTCTTCTAAGTGAGTCAGGAGCAAGGATGCCAGAGTATGCCGCATCCTCCGCACTCAACCTACGGAGGTCTATATCCAAGTAGCGCCCCGAGGCAGCTCCAATGGGGGGGTTACTTTGAAAAAGGCGAAATCTATGGGGTGTTGCCAGAATACCCCAGTTGGCACCATAATGCTCACAATCGGCCAGTACCACACCTTCGGGCAGAGTACCTTGTTCTGAAGCGCGGCTAAACATGGACGGGTCAGAATAAGCGTGAAGGATTGCGACCGGCTCTTCCCTATAGCGCAGAAGATAACCTGTGCTTGTTGTCTCCAGCTGATAGCCTAAAGACTTGATATTTTCTTGCCAGGTACGCTTTGAGCTTATACTTGCGGAGGCTTCGCCTAGAAATGACCAGTTTTCGGCCTTACGCAAACGTTCTTGGACAAAATGTTTGGTGAGCAATCCCCTTATGCCTATGCCTGGAATTCCGGATTCATCAAGACGAAGAAATTCCGAGGCCAGGATTGCCGCGGCCTGACGCCGTGGTAGAGCTCGCAATTCCTCAACTAGCTGAAGTAAGGTTACTAGAGGAATAGTGCGGACCGGCGCTTGGGGGTCTTGAGGTCCCAGGACGCGCACCCTGTCTCGTTGCTCAGATGGTGTAACTACTATGACAGGTTGCGCACCGCTTTTAGACCTCGCATGCCACACAGAGCGAAGGTCGCTGTCCCTGTGATGGTTCGGAATCCATACTAAATCAAAACTCTGCAGTGGCCACACCGTTGCCAGCAATACCTGGTCAGATTGCCATGATGTCCCTGGCCCCAGCTTGGATTGGATTTGTGATACTACTTGGCGCTGCTCATTCATTTGCTTCCCGAATTACGCTAGAATCCTCTTAATGGCATTTCTTGTTCATATCATAGCCCTTGGGGAGTTAGTGGTCAACCATCGTTGCTTTTGAAGAGGATACGCGTATGGTGCGGAACAAGCACAGTTTTGAGGAAGGATACAAAACGTCATTTTGTGCAATCCTGAAGCTGAAAAACAAAAGCACCTTAACAACTGAATAGCTGAAGTTCAGAGCCTTGCCTTGAGGCTAAATAAAAAGCCCCAGCCCAAGGGCCAACACTGCCCACCGTGCCTTTTTATTCGTTATGTCCATCGGTTTCGCTCCCTTTTTAGCCGCAGATTCCTCTCCTAGGTTCTTGGACACTGAGGATGCCATAGGGAACTGGAAGGGGCTGCAAATTATAGGAGCTCACTGCCCGCATCGTCTTGCCGAGGTGGAAAAGTTGCGCCGGTATGACATCCGGTTGGCGCGGACGATGCCGCCGAGCTTCTCGGCAGTGTGGCGCGACGCCCAATTATCGTCGAGCACCAGGCCATAGCACACATGCGTGGCGCCTCTCTGAACCAACTCGAGATAAGCATACGAGGCCATGGCTGTAGCCACCTCACGTCTGCGGACAGCTTCGCGAACGCCGATTACCAGGAAGTTCAGCTTTTCAGAGTCGTGAAGCTCACGGCCAGGCTCGAGGATAGCCGCCGAGGTGTCCGAGGGCACGACCCACGCCAGCCCGACCGGTTCGCCGTCGCCATACGCGATCACAGAGGTATCTAACACTCCGCTCGGGCCCAGCGCCGGCAGGATCAAGGCAAACTCCTCCTCCGTGGATGGAGCAAATCCCCAGTGATTCTTGAAGGTGTCGTTAAGCAAAAAAGTGAACTCGGACACGCGGCGCGATTCGGGGACTTCTCTCAGAGGCACTATTTGGTAGCCCGAGCGCCGAACCTCCTCAAGGGTACTCCTCCATCGGTCCAAGAGCTCGGGACGCACCTCGATGTGATAGTCCACCCAGCCCTTCTCCGACTCAAAGCCGGCGTTCTTGAGCAAGACGTGGTAGTAGGGTGGGTTCTGCCGCCAGTCGAAGGAGTTCGGCAGCACGTCGTAGTTGTCGATCGCAAACGGGGTGTCGAACACGGAGTGGGTGCCTCCCGCTCGCGCCGCCTCCACGCCCTGCCCTTGCAGCCATTCGCAGGCGGCGTCGACGAGCTGCACCGTCGCCTCTTCTGTTCCAGGGAGGGCTTCAAACATCCCGAGGTAACCCAAGCGCTCATTCCAATGGTGGATGTAACGCCAGTCTACGACCGCCAAGGCGCGAGCGATGATCCGATCGCCGTCCCGCGCAACAAACGGGCGCATCTCGCGATCTCGGGCGAACGGGCTCTCGCCGGTGATATTCGCCAGGTCGAACATCAAATTCGCCGGCCAGCGGGCGCTCCGGTACTCGTAGACCCGGTCGTAAAAGAGGACAAACTCGATCAGCGCTTCATTGGACTCCGGCGTCTCGATTCGGATGCTCATCTTCCCTTTCACAGCACTCCTTGCGACAAAAAGCAATTTTTGACGGCTCAAGACCTCATGGTTGAGTGTAGATACTTGTATTAGCCGGAATTTCCCATATCAATTCGGAACCGCGACATGACCCGGCTGCATGGCCCTCCGCGCCCATGCTAAACCCCTCTTCGTTAGGCTGTCAAGCCCTGGGGAACCATTGCAACTGGCCCATGCCGCCTCTCTGCCCTGCGCCTTGCGCCCAACAAACTGGTCCCCGGGGCTGTTCGCAGTTCTCTAGCCCGCTAACGGACAATACTATCCCTATTTGTCCCTTCACTGCCGCCTAACAGGGTGTGGGCCCCTAGCCAAGCGCGAAGCGTAACCTGTTTACCCGCTCCAGGATGGCAGCAAACAGCTCCCTGGGCACGGCCACCTCAGCCAGCTGGAAGACGATACGCCGGGCGTGGTGTACAATCCGGCCCCCCATCTTGATCAGCTTCAGTTGAAGGCTACGCAAGGACCAGTCCTTGATTGCCTTGGGCAAACCCAGCCTGCGCAAGAAGTTTCCCAGGTTATAGGCCAGAATGAAAAGCTGGAGCCGAACCTGATTGGCATCAAACCGGTGGCAAGAGAGCCTGGTCCAGTTCAGGGCATACTTGCCCTCCTTAATCCATTGCTCCGCCGTGCCACGGCCGTTGTAGAAGTACACTACGCCCTTAGCTTTGGCGGAGAGGTTGGTCACGATGAAGCCCACACGCGGGAATAGCTCACCCCGCTGCCATTCCACTTTAGCCACTACCCGCCGTGGGCGGTCCCAGCTCCCCGCCTGATACTGGAAGTCATGATACCAGACGACGGGCTTTTTCGGCGGCCTCCCCACTGGCCGCTCCAACAAACAGCCATTTTGTTGAACACCAAGACTATGGTATCATTAATTCGTGCATTACCTGCGTTTCGACCTCGATCTTTTCGCCAACCACATCCAATTTGACATCGCAATCAGATAGGAAACGAAAATATCCATGCCCCTTCATAGCCTGTGGGAAGCTGCGGCTCTCTATTAGCTTCTTTAGCCTGA
>Ga0315289_10011217_pt1 | contig 12720 bp, 12 predicted proteins | sample YL17G11_40_MG_FD_203452 | JGI IMG/M metagenome (GOLD analysis project Ga0315289, IMG submission 203452) | Sediment microbial communities from Yellowstone Lake, YNP, Wyoming, USA - YL17G11_40 | ecosystem: Environmental > Aquatic > Freshwater > Lake > Sediment | place: USA: Wyoming | collected...
TGACCAAGTGGTATATTCCCCGCCGGGGAGCCGTGCCCCAGGGTCCGTTCGAGCCCAACGAGCGCTTCGTCGTGACGGAGACCATGGTGGACATGGCAAACCGGACCTTCCAGTTCCATGACTACGCCGGCTCCTCCCAACGCCGCCACCCCATGCTGGACATCCTTTTCGTGGCGGGCCTGATCGACCGGGCCGACCGGTTCGACGCCTCGGTGGAGAAGGACGGCGTCCGGTGCTGCGCCGTCGAAATCAGCGCGAAGAAGTATGGCGATAATCCCCAAGGAATGATCCATCGGATCTGGCTCGACACCGCCACGAACCTTCCGGTGCGCATCGAATTCGAGTGGCCGAACCGCGACGGCTCGGGGACAAGCCGGGAGGTCAAGGACCAGTTCCAATGGAACTTCCCACTACCTGATGACTATTTTGTGCCGAAAATCCCGGCGGGGTTCACCCCGGCCGACGGAAAGGAGTGATTCCATGTGCCGCTATCTGACGAGCGTTTTCATTGTTGTGTGTGGGTTCTGCTGCGTAAGTTCCGCCTCTGAGTCAAGTGCGAATGCGAAACCCCAAGCCACCTGCGTCGATACCGATGCGGATGGACTGGAGGATTCTCTGGAGGCAAAACTGGGAACCGATCCAGCGCGGGCCGATACCGACGGCGATGGATTGAGTGATTATGATGAATACTGCAAGTACCGGACGGACCCGACGAAGAAAGACACCGATGGCGACGGCACTGCGGACGGCGATTGGCAAGAGCGGCGGGAGTATGTTTATACCATTCGTGCGATCTGTGAGATGAGGCCGCCGAACGATGCCGCCTTGATGAACGATCTGTACCAGGATGTTCGTCCGGCGGGCCGGAAGGCGCGTCTGGCGGACGGTACCGTGGTCGAGATTCTGCTGTTCCCGTTCTCCACGCCGCACGTGTTCGCCCAGCCCTATCCGCGGGCCCAGATCCCGGATTCGCTGCGGAAGTACGTCGAGCCCGATCTCTCGATGAATTTCTCGGAGGAAATGCAGAAGGAGATCAAGGAAAAGACCGTCGCAGGAGCGACGACCGATGTCGAGGCCATCGAGAAGATCCTCGCGTGGATGGCCCATGAAACCCGCCTGGCCAACGATCTGCCCGAGTTCGCCTACTTCAACGTGGTGGACAATAAGATCGTCTGGCGGCAGTCACTGGGCAGTCCCGAGAAGGACCAGGAATTCTTGCAGACGAATTTCTTCGGCGACGCAATGTTCAAGAGCCGCCGGCACGGGACCTGCACCTCGACGGCCACCCTGCGAGCCACCATGCTGCGCGCCGCCGGTCTCCCGACGCGCCTGATTCAGAATCTGCCTCTGATCACTCGTTACGAAGGTGATCCCGAGCCCCTCGTCGAAGCCCTGCGGATGAGAGTCATGGCGAAGGGGTATGATTGGGGACAAGGCGGCGGCGGGGCCAACCACTGCTACAACGAAGTCTTCCTGAACAACCACTGGATTCGCGTGGACAACGTGATCAATCCGGGTCCCTTCGTGGGCGGCAGGCTCTTTGTCAAGGTGTACTCGCTGGCAAGCTGGAACGATCGCGTCGACTGGCGTACGCCCAGGCCGCCCGAGGAGGGCTGGAACGAAAACCGCAGCTTCCGGACATTGGAAGTCGCCGATGCGTACGCGAAGCATCCTTCTCCCGCGACGACAGCGATCGACATGGCGGTGGACGATGGAAGCCTCACGGTCACCGCCAATCCCGATGGAAGCTTCACCGCGGTTATCGTCATCCGGAACAAGGGCTCGGCGCCGAGTCCTCAATTCGGCGTCAACTTCTACGCCGGCGATCCTCAGAAGAACGGCAGGCTCCTGAGCCGGCACGGTTCCGGCCCGATCCTGCCGGGCGGGACGTGGGGTGAGGGCGATCCTAAGCTGACCCTGACGCCGGACGAGGATACGATCGTCGTCGTCATCGATCCCGACAACCGAGTGAAGGAACTGGAGGAATCGAACAACAAGGCCACGCACCTGATCCCGGGCAGAAGAGCTTCCCGGTCCCAGGGAACCAGACCGGGTCCGCAAGCCTCTGCGGCGGCGACGGGAATGGATATGGCGGTGGACGATGAGGGTCTCGCCGTGACGGCGAATCCTGACGGGAGTTTCACGGCCACGATCGCTATCCGCAACAGAGGATCCATGCCAACCCCCGAGTTCGGCGTCTATTTCTATGCCGGAGACCCAGAGAAGAAGGGAAGGCGCCTTGCCACGCACGGTTCCGGCCCGATCATGCCGGGCGGGACGTGGCGCGAGTATGATCCGCAACTGAATCTGACGCCGGACGAGGACACGATTGTCGTCGTGATCGATCCGGATGATAAAGTAAAGGAGTCGGACGAATCGAACAACAAAGCCGTTCACGTGATCCCGGGAAGGAAGGCCGCGCCGTCGCCCGAGAGCACGTCTGGTCGGCAACGTCCTGGCGTGACGCTGGTGGTGGGTCCGGACCAGATGACCTTTGAGGGGCAGCCCGTCACCTGGGAGCAGTTGCCGGCCCTGCTCGAAAAGGTACCCAACCGTCCCCAAACGGTCTTTCAGATTGCGACCGCGTCGCAAGACATCGAAGATCGTGTCTACTGGCCCGCCGTCGACGCCTGTCTGACCCTCTTGTCGCACCGGTGCGGTTTCCAGCACACGAGCCGGATCGGGGTCCATCCGCTGGGCACGAAAAGCGGCCCGCCGCAGGCTCCACCATCGGAAGGGCCAGCCAAATAACAATCCCGGAAGAACCATCTGCATACGCATCGACAGGCCGAGCAGCGGAGCTCGGCCTTTCTTCATGCCCGTCCCCTCCGCCGAGAAAAATGATTTTTCGCGCCTACTTTTCGCGTCGAAACCCGACAATAGAGTGAAAACAGAAGAATATGGCTTCGTCGCGAGGGCCGGTCATCGACGCCGAGAGAGAATTGATTGAAGCCGCCCGGGCGGGCGATCTCGACAGCTTCGGCAAGCTGTGTGAGCACTATTACGCCCCGCTGGTCGCGGTCGCCTACAGCGTGCTGCGGGACCATCAGCTTGCCGAGGACGCTGCCCAGGAAGCCTTCGCCCGGGGGCTGGTGAGCCTGCGGAAGCTGAAAGAGCCGGCCAAGTTCGCCCCCTGGCTGGCGCGCATCTGCCGGAACGTTGCCGTCGACATGGTGCGGAATCGGCCGCCGCAGGTTCGTGGGGATGAGCTCTCACCCACGGCGGACCGCGAGGAAGGCGAATCGGTGAATCAAGTTGTTCGAGACGCCATCGGGCACCTGCCCGCCGGTCTGCGCGAGGTCGTGATCCTGCGCTACTACAACGACTGTTCCTACGAGCAGATCTCCGCCGTGCTGGGCCTATCTAAAATGAGCATCAACGGCCGTTTGACGCGGGCCAAACGCAAGCTGGCCAAGTACCTGCGCCGCCAAGGCGTGCGGGAGGATACGCTATGAAGGCTGACGACAATGACATCCGGCTGGATCGATGGATCCGGACCGCCATCGGCAGGGACCACCTGCCCTTCGATTTCCAGCGCTGGAAGCAGGAACATCGGCGTCAGATCGATGAGTTTCGCACCCAAACCGAGTCCCTTGCTGCGCCGGGGACGATCCTGATAGGAAGGAGAGGAACAATGACTCGCACACTTAAAATTGCCGTAGCCGCCCTGATCTTTATCGGCGTCTGCCTGGGGGTGCCCTACCTTGGCCGCCATCACGACAGTGGGACGGCGTTTGCCCAACTGGTCGAGCAGATCGAGGGGGCCAAAATGATCACCTGGAAGATTACCTTCTACGACCACGTCACGAGCAAAGACGGGAAACGAACCTGGGTGGAGACAGAGACGCGGGAAATGGCCTACAAGGCACCGGGGCTCTATCGGGAAGTGTCGCACCCGACCCTCCGGGGGCAGATCGAGCACGTTTGCATTACGGACGCTGTGAATATGAAGGACCTGAGTCTGGTGCCGGCGGAAAAGAGAGCCACCATGCAGGAACTGGCCAGGGCCACATTCAGTCCCCTGGGACCCTTCGCGTTGGCATCGAAGGAGATGCCGAAACCGGACCTGCAGTGGGTGGGAAAGCGGATGAGTCCGGCCGGAGAGGTCAACATCTTTCGCCGGGCTTTCAAGAGCGAAAGCAGCCGCCATGAGAACTGGAGCTACGATTTCTGGGTCGATGCGAAGACGAAGCAACTCGTCGCCATGCAGGTACCCGGAGCCGACATTTACGATCCCGAGACGGATCCCGCGCGCGCCAATCCGATCGAGAAGGAATGGTCCACGGGGACGCCGGTGTGCAGCAGGCAATATGACATCAATTTCAACGCGGAGCTTGACGACTCGCTATTCAGTCTCGTGCCGCCGCCCGGCTACACGCTCCAGACCAAGTCGCGCGCCTGGGTGACTGAAAAGGAGATGGTGGACTACCTCGGTGCCATGGCGGACTACAACGGCCAAGCCTTTCCCGATCAGCCCTACTCTGTCAGCAGCAAGGGGCTCAACGAAATCTATGACAAGGCCGAGAAAGACCGCACCCCGGCCGAACAGCGCCTTTTGGACATCGTGGATCGCTGCAAGCTGGCCAATCTCAACGGGATGCCTACCAGTCACTTCATTGAGGATCAGACCGTGAAAGGGAGTTTCCGCTACTTGGGTAACGGGGTCAGACTTGGAGATAAGGACCGCATCGTCTGCTGGTACAAGCTCAAAGGCGCCATCACCTACCGCGTGGTCTACGGCGACCTGAGCATCAAAGACATGGCCCCCGACGATCTGCCCCTGCCCGTGGAACCGTGAGCCAGTCCGGGTAAATATCGGCACGATCCACCGCGTGCGCTTGATCCTACGCCTTGGTCGCGTCCTCTGCGGAAGCGACCATCTGTCTCGCCAACGTGAGGCATCGTCGTGCGGTGCTGAAATCAGGAGGTGAGTAGGGCAAGACCGTGTCCACCGGATACTTCGCACTGACGTAGATGGAATCCAGCAATTCACAGTCCTCTTCCGTCATACCCGTCTCAAACTCGGCCAGTTGCAGATCGTGGTTCAGGTCACGAATGCTGTGGGTGCGTTTGATGGGCGTGCGGCGCGAGATCAAGAGCGCTTTGGGAGCCTTCTCGACAGCTTGCCGCGCGTTCTGCAGGCACGGATTCAGCAGGCCCGCCCGCTAGGTCATTTTGGCGACTTGCAGGTTCTCGCGGGCGTACTGAAGCCATACCAGGGCTTCATCGTTCATAGACGACCTCTCCCTTTTCGATCTCTGCCAAGAATGGGCCGGAGGCGCCGCTGGCGCGCACGGGGATTACGTCAATAGGAATCTGGTCGGCAATCGGACGCAGGAGCTGTCGATATTTCAGCGCCAGCGGCAGATAGGTCTCATCGCTGTCCTGAAAGACCGCGATATCCAGGTCGTTGGGAGTCGCGCTGGTCAGAAACGACCCGAAAACAACCACCTTGCGGACCTCCTTCTCGCGGCTCAGGCGAGCGGCCAGTTCCCGCTTGATTTGCTCTTTGTGTTGCGACGTTGCCACCATATATCGGCTCTCCTTGAGAAGCATTATACCGCGTCGTCGGAGGAATTCCATCGTGAGAAGGCAACGCCGGATTCTCAGTTGAGAATGGTTGGGATCAGTCCTTAAGATAATATTCTGCGCCAGCGGGTACCGGTCCTTTCCTCGGTAGACACAGTTGCGGCACCGAGCGTCCAGGAGGTGTGGTTAAAGCTTGACTTGGGGGCTGACCACACGGACCCTCTATGAGCTGATTCAGGATCTCTCCTTGCCCGCCTCCGCTGCCCCCCTGCCGGACGAGGTCCGGCACCTGCTCGGCTGGCAGAAACAGGACACGATGCCGCCCGGTGCCTACCCCCGTTACCGTACCGCATGATTCATCATGTTTCCATCCACAGATTACGCAGATTTTCACAGATTGCCTGTTTCCGAACCCGGGAAGTCAAGACAATCCACCGATGACGCTTGGTCTATCCGGGCACGGCTGCAGCCGAACAGTCCGGAAGGGGTGCCGTCTGTTACCTCTTTCTGCCTCCCAAATCTGTGTCAATCTGTGAAATCTGTGGCTATGTCACTTCTTCCGATCTTGTGGGTCCACAGCTTCTACTGGGGTCCGTCCCTGGCATCCCACTACGGACTACCGGATGCCGGTTTTTTCCTTGTCTCTTTCGCCCCTTTTCGCGATAATCGCCCCCAGAGAAGCACCTTGATGAAGCTGCGACGAAGTGGTTGGCGGTTCTGGTACGCTGGACGAGTTTGATGAGGTGGGACTGAATGGGATGGCGGCGGAAGCCTGAGCGGCAGGCGATGAATACGACAGAAGAGGATGATAATAGGGTGCGTCCCCATTATTCCCCAGGAAGCGTGCCACACAACCTCGGTTGCCTCCGCCAGTATTGGTACCGTCATGCTGGTCCGGGTGGCTGTATAGGGCTGCACTTGCGGGCGTGAAATGAAAGCTGAACAGCGTAGAGCACAGACAGGAAGGTACAAAGAAATTGTCGCGTTGGTACAACGCGTCTGTTCAATCAAGGGATGGGATTCCATTGTGTCCGACTATGATCGGAGCGGCCATAAGTACGCGACGATATCGGTCACGCATTACTCCGGGGCTTCGGAGGACATAAGAGGCAATCTCCACGTCACTGTTGATTCAGGAGTCAAGATGTCTTACGAGAAGGTCTCCTTCTATGATCATGGGCTTAGAGCTCTCTTTGACGCGATCCTGAACGAGTTGGACACCGTCAAATGGCTCGAATCTTCCAAGAAGACGACGTCCCCTCAGCCTAGCCCTCCGACCCTTCGCGTCGAGACCCTCCTTTCTCGATTCCATTTGGTAGCTCACCAGATTAAGCGTCGTCACGACTCGAGAGACTCGTTTATTGTCCGAGACGAGTACGACGTGCAGGATCTCTTACACTCGCTCCTCACAATATTCTTTGATGACATAAGACCTGAAGAGTACACGCCGAGCTATGCAGGCTCTTCCTCCCGAGTTGATCTCCTTTTGAAATCGGAGAAGATTGTCATAGAGACAAAGTGCGCATCGCAGAAGCTGACCGACAAGCCAATAGGAGAGCAGCTTATCATAGATATCAAAAGGTATCAGGCCCATCCGGATTGTAGAACTCTCATATGCTTCGTTTACGACCCCGACGCTTGGTTAAAGAATCCCCGGGGGCTCGAAAAGGATCTCTCAGGCAAGAACGGTGACCTGGACGTGAAGGTACATGTATGCCCAAAGAACTAAAGGCGAGAAAACCGCAGAGAATTCTGGGGCCACGCTTGCAGGGGAGGAGCGGGGGCAGCCCTTGTGATAATTCTTAACTCGTACTGGACGTGGTCTGCTCCCATTAGAGCTTAGCTTAAGGGCCGACCCCAAAGGTCCCGCGAGTGGGGCGTGCCCACTCTCGTCAAGGTTCAATTTAAGGGCTCGCCCGAGTTCCGTCGAATTGGGGTCGCCGACATGATATCCAGGGAAACACCATACTCTATTTAAGACCGAAATATGTGAAATGTGGAGACTGTAGCATTGTTGCAGATGATTTTCTCGCCTTCAGGCCCAGAGTTGGACGATATCTCGGAGAAAAGACTCTCTTGGAGGTACGGTCATGGACGGCCCTGGGGACTATGTTGCCGATCCCACCGAAGGCATCGGGCGGGTCGAGGATCTTCCCCCGCCGCAAATCGTTCGACGGTCGCGCAATTACCGACGACGCCCGTGTCCCCGGTGTGGACACCGGGCGTATCGGCTTCGGACAGCCCATCGTACGCTCCACGATCTGGGCGACCCGATGTCTGGCAAGCCGCGAAAGCTGGAGGTCACCTACTCGCAACATCACTGTCGAGCCTGCGGACATTATTTCAACGCCGAGATGCTGGACTTGGCCTTGCCCAACGCCCATTACACCCATCGTGTGATGCAGACGGCGGTCCGCCTGGTGGTCGAGGATGGGTTGCCCTATCGAACCGCCAGTTGGCACCTGTGGCGGGACCACCGCGTCTTTGTCCCGTTTGCCACGGTGCAGAACTGGGTGGAGGCGGGGGGAAAAAAGGGCCGAAGAATACATCACCCATGAATACCTGGACCGTGTTCTGGCCGACTTTTCCGGCTACATTGCCGCCGACGAACTGTACGATGGGCCATATTGCATCCTGTCGATCGTGGACAACCATCGGTTCCAGCGGTTGGTCTACGAAGTTCTCGATCACGACCCGACGACCGACGATATCACCCGGTTCTTCGAGCGGTTCCAGGAGGCGTTGAAGGTCCGAGGCCTGAGCCTTCAAGGCATCACCACCGACGGCTCGGCCCTGTATCCGGAGCCGATCCGGCAGGTCTTCGGCCCGGGCGTGAAACACCAAGTGTGTGAGTTTCACGTCCTCCAGGAAATCACCAAGGCCGTCCTGAAGGCTGTCGCCCGAACGCGTAAGCAACTCCACGCCCAGAAGACCAAGACCGGGCGGGGCCGCCCTGCGAGTAAGAAAGCCCGAGCGGCGGCTCGCCAGAACCAGCGTCTGCAACAGAAGGTCAAGGACTTGTTCGACCATCGTCATCTCTTCGTCAAGAGAACCCTGACCGACAAGGAAAAGAGGATTCTCCAGCGGATCACCCGGGGCTTTCCGTCGCTGCGCGTGTTGCGTTCCCTGATGGATCAGGTCTACCGTCTCTTTGATCGGCGGTGCCGTACGGAAACCGCGTTGGAAAAACTGGGACGTTTACGGGCTCGGGTCCGTCGCTTCCGATCTCTGCACGAAGCCTTGAGCAAGCTGTTCTCGCCCAACGTGGAGAAGGCCCTGACGTTCCTGGACGATTCGCTGCTGCCGGCCACCTCCAATGCCGTCGAACGCGGCAACCGCCGTCACCGCAAGATGCAGAAGACTGTCTATCGAGTCCGCACCGGTCCGACGATCCGCCGCCGCATTGCCTTGGACATGCAGCGCGACCTGCAAGCTCCCGGTCGTCGCCAGACCACTGTCACCCTCCATCAACAACGTCGCGAGACGGGATAGAAATACTCTGTAATGTTGCTACAGTCTCGAAATGTGCGCGGAATTCGTGCCTATGAGGCTCGGCAAGGTGGAGAGGTTCATCTTGTGTTGGGCTTATGAGCAACACAGGAACTATGCTTTCTTTGCCAAGAGCAACGTCCTGTTAAGCTACGCCCGAAGACACCACAGGATCAAGTTGGTTAATCCCTCGAACATCAAAGCCCAAATGCCTTCTGGTCTCTACAACACACTCCATGTGTGTTTCTCCAGAGCTTTGAGGAGTCTCGCGAGAAAGAGCCTAATTGAGTATGTCCTGATCCCCGATGCTGAAGATCTGAAAGCCATTGCCAAGGCAATGAAGGAAGTCAAGCTCGACATGCGTGACTGGCTTGCGGGCAATGATCGTCTCTCAATGACGCTGAGGACTCTCTCCGAACAAGGCAGGATCAGATATATCAGCAGACCCCAGCGTGTCACCTTAGGACCCCTGCAACCTCGGGGTGTCCGATTCTGCGTCCGGAGAAGGCTTACAAGGAATGGACGGCGTTACAAGACAACGAGATGCAGCCTATTCAAGCTTACGAAAGAGGGCAGAAGTCACGCGGCATCAATCCAGCGACAGGCGAAACATCTTAGATAAGCCGATCTTCTGAAGTTTTCGCAGTGCTTTTGTCGATAGGGCCCGTGTAAAATGTTACTCTGCAAGGACTTATGGAGATAGGCAAAAAACCGATTTAACATCTGCGCGCCCCCCTCTTCGTACCTCGATCCAGCGGCCTATTCTCACCAACATCTGACCCGCCATTAGGAGAAAGTCTCTCCTAAGATGATACTGGTAAAGCCATCTGGCGGCTACATTGATCGCTTGCCAGATGGCACATCCAAGGACGCCGAGGAATAGAGCTTCGAAGGCAGTCATACACAAATCCCCACAAGCGACATCACCCTGAGTGTACGAGAGTTGCCTGCGTCTGTCAAGTGTCTTTGACGAATTCCACGAACGAAACGGGGAATAATAGGGGAATAATAGCGACGCACCCTATTTTCTACCCATCCTATCCTGTTAAGGTCTCAATTCTCAACGCCGACAGCCACCCTGCTCACGTCGGCAAACGCGCGGCGTCACGTTCGCACAGGACGCGCAGTATCTGCTCATGCAGCAGACCGTTCAAGACAACGATGGTGCCCGTCGATAGGAACTCCTCGTCTCCCTCGGTGGGCGTGGCACGGCCGCCGGCCTCGCGCACGAGGAGTCCCCCGGCGCCAATGTCTCAAGGCTTGATGCCCATCACTCCTTCGGTGCCGCGCGAGGCAATCTCCCCGCTGGTACCCGCAAAGCGTTAAACGCCTCGGTTCCGCCCGAAGGTCTTGCCCCTGCGGCGGTGCTCAGAGCTTGCCCTGAGCCTGCCGAAGGGGCGGGCTCTGAGCGAAGTCAGACGGGCCGAACTGCATTGCTAACCCGTAACAAGTGAAAAGCATTTCCAGATTATTTCGCTTGACCTGCGTAAGTCGCTACTGCGTAAGGAGTTATTCTCACACAAAGCCACCAAGATCACGAAGGAAGGAGCCCCCCGATACGATCTTTCCTTTGTGTCCTTCGTGTCTTTGTGTGAGTACCTCTTTTGGTTGCGGGCGAGCGCGGCGAGGCCGCGTTGGGTGTATCGCCGTTCCTCTGCGGCTCTTGGATTCATGATTTGTGATTGATGATTGATCATTTGGGTCGGACGCCTGCGGCGGGATGCTCTCATCCGGGTTTATCCCCCTTCCTCTGCGGCCCGGCTCTGCGACTTGGCTCTTCTTGGCGCTCTCTGCGTCTTGGCGCGAGGATAGGTTTTGCTTGTCCTACATGTTCCGTTCGCGTGGTTCGCGTCCCGTTCGGCTTCGCTCAGGGCAAGATTTGGTGGTTGAAAAGCAGTTCCCAGCTCCGGGCGTTCCTCAAATAGCCAATCGGGAGATTGGCGTTCCCGGCCAGCTACGGCCTATAGCCTACCGCCTCCCGTCCCCCGCCCCCGATCAGGTCGGGCGTAAGCTCTGCGCGGGGGCAGGCGCTGCTTTGGAAATTTCTGCCGTATTTTTGGTTTTTGCACAACATACAGGTCGCGACAAACGTCTATAGGAATAGGTAGGGCCGCCCGCGGCGGCGGCCGCCATTGGAATCATCACAGCCGCAGCATGTTGTCCTCCTGGCAGGAGACATCGAAGACAGCCGAGAGAAGCGAGCCGCAAAGAACGCAAGAGCCGCAAGAAGAGACAAAGGATGCGGGCCATGTTTGCTTGTCCCCTTTTTGCGCTTTTTGCGTTTTTTTCGGCTGAAGAGCTTTTAGGTTCTGTGGCGCCTTGTTCTGTTTGTACCTGTTGTCACAACAATGAGATGTCACACTCTGGCCGTACTGCGCAAAACAAACCCAATCTGGCGGGGGTCAAATGTGCGAAACGAAGCCAATTTCGGAGAGCCGGCCGGCCAGCGGAATACCCAGCATTCCACTATTCTATCATTCCACCATCCCGGTCCGAGGCTTATTGTGCGAAACGAACCCAATTTCTGGGAGTCCGAGCATGCCTGGAGGCCGAATTGCGCAAAACAAAGCCAAACTTAGGCAGGATGGGACATCTAGGGGACACCGTGCCAGGGAGGGGGCAATCGTGCAAAACGAACCCAATTTGGCCCCGGACAGGCAAGCAGGGCCATGGCTGGAGCAAATCGTGCGAAACGAACCCAATTTCCGGCCAGCCGGGGGCTGGGGACGCCCGATTGTGCAAAACGAACCCAATTTGGCTGGTCGGCCGGAGGCCCGGAGGGGCAAATGCGCAAAACGAACCCAATTCCGGCCCGGCCGGGCGGGACACGGCTTGGGGGACGAGGGACGAACGTGCGAAACAAACCCAATTTCCCAGCGGTGCCGCGTGGGGCGAGGCCCCAGAGGCGTGGGACGCGCGGCAAATGCGCAAAACGAACCCAATTTGGGACGAGTTTCAAGTTTGAAGTTTCAAGTGTTAAGCTGGAGAAGTCGATGGCTGAGTCTTCTTACGTCAGACTTTACACTGCGAACTTTACACTGCGGCGCAGCCGCCGGGCCGATTGTGCAAACGAAGCCAATTCCTGCCATTATGCCGATCCGGAGATCGGCGTTCCCGGGAGGGCAAATGTGCGAAACGAAGCCAATTTCCCGGCGTCGCCGGGCGGGGCGAGGCCCCAGGGGCGTGGGACGAGGGGCAAATGCGCAAAACGAACCCAATTTGGGACGAGTTTCAAGTTTGGAGTTTCAGGTGTTAGGCTGGAGAAGTCGATGGCTGAGTCTTCTTACTTCAAACTCTACGCTTCAAACTTCACACTGCGGCGGAGCCGCCGGGCCGATGGTGCGAAACGAAGCCATTGCGGTAAGGCAAAGCAGCCCTCCCAGTTGTTATATTGGTGTCAGGCGATCGCTTGTAGTGGAATGGGGTGATGGAACATTGGAATCATGGAAGGATGGGGTGGCCGGCGCGAGGCCGTAGGTCCCAACATTCCAGTATTCCATTATTCCCCTAATTCCAACTTTAGAAGGGCCTTTTCGGTGCAGGTGGAAGACCGACTCTTGGTCTGGCGGCTGAATCGCGGCGACGCGACGGCACTGGCGCGCGTGTACGAGAAGTACCGGGACGATCTGCTGCGGCTGGCGCTGGCGCTGCTGAACAATGCGACGACGGCCGAGGACATCGTGCAGGATGTCTTCGTGCGGT
>Ga0315289_10011220_pt1 | contig 12716 bp, 11 predicted proteins | sample YL17G11_40_MG_FD_203452 | JGI IMG/M metagenome (GOLD analysis project Ga0315289, IMG submission 203452) | Sediment microbial communities from Yellowstone Lake, YNP, Wyoming, USA - YL17G11_40 | ecosystem: Environmental > Aquatic > Freshwater > Lake > Sediment | place: USA: Wyoming | collected...
TTATTAAAAAACGCTTGGTCTTTGGCTTACCCTAGCTTATATGAGGGTTTTGGCTTGCCAATTATTGAAGCCATGAATTTAGGCGTACCAATTATTACTTCTAATATTGCTTCCATCCCCGAATTAGTAATTGATAATGCTTTATTAGTAGAACCCTATGATGTTGATTCGATTAGGCTTGCCTTAATGAAAATGGCTAATGATTTAGAACTGCGTCAGAATTTAATTAAAAAAGGCCAAGGTATTGCCAGGAATTTTAATTGGATACAATGCGCTAAAAAGACCCTGGAAGTTTATAAAAATATAAAATAAAAATAAAAAACGACCTTGGCCGGCCGTTTTTTTATTTTAAAATTTTCTATCTCAGAATTAAATAAATAATAATTAATTGCACCAAGAGTCCGAGCTTTAAAGATATTGTCCAGTTTATCCGTTCGTGTGTCCAAGTATGGACTTTGTGTGTGCGGCGAAAAAGCTTTTTAGTAATTTCATAAACTGCAACCATAATGTCGGGCAAGACACCGCCAATAATACCCCAAAAAACCGTCAGTGAATAATTTATTTTATGAAAAAAGAAAAGTAAAAATAATAAAATAATCGTGGAAATTACATCAAAAATAATTAAATATAAAACCCCTTTATTTTTAAAATCATTACGATAGGCCTTGATTAAGACCGCATCACCATGAGGAATGACATCTAAAATAAAATGGGAAATGAAAGCTAAAATAAAAGCTAACAAAGGTGTATTTACATTTTCACCGATTATAGCCCCCACTGTTGCATGAACAGAAAGTAGCATATTGTTAAATAATAAAGGTGATTAATAAAATAAAAAAAATTGTTTGTAGAATCATTCCGGTTAGAAGATTGAAATCAGAATTTTTTGTCAGCAAGAAATGAAAAAAATTATGAACTTCCTGAAATCTGACAAATTTCTTTTTATTAGTTAAAAAGTAGAAACCTTGTAAAAAATCAGGGATAATTGAACCAAAGAATGCTAAAGCTGTATTTAAATTTAAAATATCAACTTTTATACCTAGCCAAAGTATAAATATGATTAAAATTATTAAGTCAATTAGAGCAGCAAAAGCAGTGTGAATAATATTTTTCCATTTTTCTGGCGCTCTTGTGTCTCCATGAGGGATTATATCAAAAATGTAATGCGAAATAAAGCCAACTACAAAAGCCAATAAGGGATTAGAGATCCTTTGACCGATTATTATACCGATTGCGCCATGGACTGTGAGAAACATATTAAGGGATAATTAGTACCAGGGGAGGGAGTTGAACCCTCGACCTTGGGCTTATGAGTCCCACGCTCTAACCATCTGAGCTACCCTGGCAAAATTTACTATGCCGCTGGTCGGAGTCGAACCGACATGGAATTGCTCCCACACGATTTTGAGTCGTGCGCGTCTACCAGTTTCGCCACAGCGGCAAATATTTTTTTGTATTTTTTAATAATTCTTTCCCGCATCCAGATTTTAAAAATTTTTCTCTTTTTCTTGCGTCCTGCCGGTTATTATATTCTTCAAATAATATTGGTACGAATGGTCTATAAGGTTTAGTAGTAATATTATATCCAAGATTATGCTGTTTGATTCTCCGTATCGGATTATCTGAAATTCCTACATAAATATAATTTTTATTTTTACTTTTTATTGCGTAGACATGGTACATAATAATAATACGATCTTGAGCCTGCCTGCCGGCAGGCAGGTCGTGCGCGTCTACCAGTTCCGCCACTTCGGCAGACAAGAAATATATCTTATTTTATCCTATTTTATCATTTCTGTCAATTTTACAAAATCATTAAAAAGGAGTAAAATATAAGGAAGTTAATTGCTTATTTTTATGGGGCAAATTATCTCAATTGTTAATCAAAAAGGGGGCGTTGGCAAGACCACGACCGCTATAAATTTAGCGGCCTATTTGGCAAATTTAGGCAAATTTGTATTATTAGTTGATATGGATCCGCAAGCTAATGCCACCAGCGGTCTTGGTATTGATTATAATAATTTAGAAAAAGGAATCTACGAATCATTAATCGGATCGCATAAATTAAAAGATGTAGTTTTGAATACCACTATCGCTGGGTATAAAATTGTACCCTCTACTTTGAATTTGGCCGGAGCGAATGTTGAATTAGTTAATTTAGAAAATAGGGAATTCAAACTCCACCAAGCATTACTAGAGCTGCGTAATGATTATGACTATATTTTTATTGATTGTCCGCCTTCGCTGGGACTATTAACAATTAATAGCATAGTGGCAGCTGAAAAAATTTTAGTTCCGGTTCAGGCTGAATATTATGCCTTGGAAGGATTGGGACAATTAATTCGGACAATTAACTTAATCAAAGAGCATATTAAACCAGATTTGGAAGTATTGGGAGCAGTTTTAACAATGTATGACAGACGCAATAATTTATCAGACGAGATTTTACACCAACTCTATCAGTATTTTCCTAATCGAATTTTTAGATCTGTAATACCGCGCAATGTTCGTTTAACTGAAGCACCAAGTTATGGCAAGACCATTTTAGAATATGATCCGAAATCAAAAGGCGCAAAGGCTTATGAAAGGTTGGCGCGAGAGCTTATTGATTTAACTAATACCAATTATTATTAAACAAAAATAAATTTATGGCTTTAGGAAGAGGTTTAAATTCTTTATTGCCTTCAAAACCGATTACAACAAAATTTTCCAATGAGGAAATTAATAAAATTGATGAAAAAGATAAAGTTTTACAGCTTGAAATAAGTAAAATACAGCTTAATCCTCATCAACCCAGGAAAAGATTTGATCGTAGTGAATTGGAGGAATTGATAGATTCTATTAAAGTATATGGTATAATCCAGCCTTTGATAGCTACTAAAGGTAGTGAAGGTAATTATCAGCTGATTGCCGGTGAAAGAAGATTGAAAGCAGCTCAAATTTTGAATATGAAAACAGTGCCAGTTTTGATTAGAGAGGCCAAAGAACAAGAAAAATTAGAGATAGCTTTAATCGAGAATGTTCAGAGGAAGAATTTAAATCCTCTTGAAGAGGCGCTATCTTATAAGCGTTTGATAGAAGAATTTAATCTCAGCCAGGAAGAAGTCGGACAAAAAATTGGTAAAAAAAGGTCAACGATAACTAATACCCTAAGACTTTTGACTCTACCTCAAGAAGTACAAAAGGCAATTTTGGATGAAAAAATAAGCGAGGGCCATGCCCGTGCCATAGCCAGCTTAGAAAATGAAAAAGAACAGCTGGATTTTTTAAGGCGAATTTTGCATAATCAAATGTCTGTGCGCGAAGTAGAAAATCAGGTCAAAAAAGTAAAAGTTAAAAGCCATACTCGGGTTTTGAAAGTTGAACCTATAATTTTAGAAAAAGAAAGCAGGCTAAGAGAGCTTCTGGGTCATAAAGTGGCGATTAAAGGCAAAACTAAAGGCGGTGAAGTGATTATTTATTATAATTCACAGGAAGATCTTAATGATATATATAAAAAACTGTTACATTTGAAATAATATGAAATTTTTATATCTTTCAGTAAGGAATTTTTTCATTTATTTAAAGGATTTTAAAGAATTATTTTTAGAAAAGCTAATCAGGATAGTAATTTACCAGGGGGCAATATTACTGCCTCTTTTTTTTGTACCCTTATCAAGCCAATTTTTAAATTATAGTAAGGTTATTCTTTTTTATTTGCTAGTTTTTTTAGGCATGTTATTGTGGATTTTGAAAATTTATTTAAGCAAACGGATTAATTTCTATTGGCAATTTCTTGATGTTCCTTTAATTATAATGCTCTTTATTTATTTTTTGGCTAGTTTATTCTCACATGATCGTTATCAAAGTTTTATTGGTACAAACTTAAATGTTTCCTGCTCATTTGTGACCTTTCTATCTCTCTTGATATTTTATTTTTTAGTCAGTCATTTTATCAATCAGATTAGGGAAATAAAAATTATTTTCGGCTGCTTATTGTTTTCAATTTCTATACTATTTGTGAACAATTTGTTAAATATATTTGCAATTAATTTTTCACCGGTGTTTTTGGGGAATTCCTTAAATAATTTTTATTTCCTTTTATTATTATTTTTAATCTTAAGTTCTACCCTGAGCTTATTAGGCAGTAAAAAAATAAGGATTATATTTTTAATCTTTAGCTTGTTTGCGCTTTTGACTTTATATTTAATTGATAATCAGCAAGTTTTATTGCTTTTAATATTTTCAATTTTTTTCTTTATTTTACTTAGCTCTTTCCGGTCGCAATTTTTTTCCAATAAATTTGTAGTAACTTTAACATTATTTTTATTTTTAACAGTATTGGTTTTAGTTATTCCCATCAGCAATTTTACTGGATTAATGAGTACAAGCGAACTAAGCTTGCCAAATTATTTCGGCTGGAAAATTACCAAGGCAAGTTTGGCAGAAAATTTTTTACTGGGTTCTGGGCCGCAAAATTTTGTTTATAGTTTTTATAAATATAAACCCCTAGAATTTAATCTAACTAATTTTTGGCAATTAAGCTTTGAGAAAAATTCAAATTTCTGGCTGGAAATTTTAAGCAGTTTAGGCACGCTAGGTATTTTGCTGGCTATAATCATTGTGATTAAGTATTTTTATAGATTATTATTATTTTTACGAAAATTTGAAATAGTTGAGGGCTTTGCCCTGGAGAAATTTATATTAACAGTAATTGTCAGCATAATCATTATTGACTTTATAATCTTAGGATTTTTCTGGAATTTTAATTTTATCTTAGTATATTTATTATTTTTATTTTTGGCTTTGGGTGTAAGTTTAATTCAACCAGAAAAGCTAGGCAATATTTTTATAAATAAGACGATTATAAATTTATTGGTTTATTTTTTCTTGATTTTAATTTTATGTTTAGGATATTTTGGTATAAAAATAATTTTAAGCGATATTTATACCACTCAAGCCCTAGCTAAAAATTATGTCATAAGCGAAGATTTTAATTGGGGTGAAAAAAAATTTAAAATGGCTATTAGTAATAATCCTTTAAGGCCTGATTATGTTTTGAATTTTTTCAATTTTCAAATCAATAAGCTATATTTTTTACAAAAAAACAATCAGTCTGAAGAATTAGACGCTGCGCTAAAAGAAATTATAAACAGCTCTGACTCCATTAGTAAAATTGAGAGTAAAAGAGTTGATTATAATCTCAGCCTACAACAAGCATACACTACTTTGAAAAGTTTGGGGCTGGCGAATTTTGAAAATCAGAAAATTATTAATGAAAGATTGCTTAATTTAGACCCTAATAATCCGGAATTATATATTGATCGGACCTTAATAAACTTTGATAATTATTTGCAAATCAAAAACGGCGAAATAGAAGTATCTGATCCCGCCAGTCAAATGAGCACTTTATTAAAAGAAATTAAAACAGATATTGGAAAAAGTATCTCTTTGAAAAATAATTATGTTTTAGGTTATTATAATTATGGCCTTTATTATCAGGAGATAGGAGAGGAAACTGCGGCGCTAGAAAATATTGCTAAAGCTTTTGCGCTCGATCCCAGTCAAAAATTAATTGCCTTAAGTTTGAAAACGCTTTATCTTAACCAAGATAATACTGATAAGGCAATTGAGGTTTTGACGCAATATTTAAATTCTAATCCTCAAGACACAGAAATGCTATTAGAATTGGCATTAATTTATAAAAATAATAATCCTGATAAAGCCAAAGAAGAATTAAATAAAATTTTGGCAATTGAACCAGAGAATGTAAAAGCCAAGGAATTATTAAATCAAATAAAATAAAAAAATCAGCCTGAAATATTTTTGAAGTTCAATATGAAAACAGGCTGTTTTTATTTATTTAAAAATTTATCAATTATTGTTCGTTTGGATAGAATGCTTTTTATTTTGCTTTTGGCTTGGGAAGTTTTTACAAATTTTAGCCAGTCCGTACTTGGATATTTACGATTTTTATCAGTTAAAATTTCAATCACATCGCCACTTTTTAAGGGCGTATTCAAGCTGGCGATATGGTTATTTATTAGAGCGCCAGTGCATTGATTGCCGACATCAGTGTGAACATAATAGGCAAAATCAATGGGTGTGGCTCCCGCTGGCAGATCAATAACATCACCTTTAGGTGTGAAAACAAAGATGCGGTCTTGGAAAACGTCAATTTTTAAATTTTCCAAAAATTTTTGATTAGCCACCAATTCTTTATGCCATTGAGTCAGATCTTCCACCCATTTGATTATTTTATGGGGTTTAAGCGAGCCTTTTTCATCATAATGCCAGTGGGCAGCAATACCATATTCAGCTACTTCCTCCATTTCTTGGCTGCGAATCTGAATCTCAATTATCTCTCCATCTGGGGTGAAAACAGTAGTATGTAATGAAGAATAACCATTGGGTTTTGGTTGAGCAATATAATCTTTAATCCGGCCTTTGAGCGGCTTCAACTTTTTATGAATTATTCCTAAAACAGCGTAGCAAGTGGGCACATCTTTGACAATAATTCTTAAGGCGATGAAATCATAGACGCGATTAATATCTTTATTATGTTTGAGCAATTTTTCATAAAGACTATATAATTGTTTGACTCGTCCTTTGACTTCAATAAACTCAATATTTTCTTCTTTTAATTCTTGTTTAACAAATTGAATAATTTTATTGAGATATTTTTCTTTGGCCTTGGTTTGTTCTTCAACTAATTTTTTCAGCCAGTTGTATTCTTTGGGGAAAAGATATTTAAAAGATTCTTCCTCTAGTTTTCCTTTCATTTCATACATACCGAGGCGATTAGCAATGGGCGCGTAAATTTCCATTACTTCGGAAGCGATTCTGATTTGTTTATTGCGGGGTAGGGCATATAAAGTCCTTAAATTATGCAAGCGATCAGCAAACTTAATCAAAATGACGCGCAAATCTTTGGCCATGGCTAGAAACATTTTTCTTAAATTTTCTATATATCTTTCAATACCGCGATATTTGATAGAGCCTAGCTTGGTTATGCCATCGACCATATTGGCGACATCTTCACCGAAATTTTTTTCAATTTCTACCAAAGAAATTTTAGTATCTTCCGGGATATCATGCAGCAAGCTGGCAATGATAATAGGCGTGCCTAATTTCATTTCTGCCAAAATTTGAGCAGTGGCTAAAGGGTGATAAATATAATCTTCGCCTGTCATTCTTTTTTGGTCCTGATGGGCATTTTTAGCAAAATCAAAAGCCAGTTCCACCAGCTCTAAATCAGCTTTGGGAGTGTACTCTTTTATTGTTTTAAGCAGTGTTTTAAATTTTGCTTCCAGTTCAGGCATAATTTTATTATAGAATATTTTAGTGTAACTTTAAAGCGTAATAAAGTCAAACTATTGACAGATTTTAATACATGTGATATAATGTTAGCATAATGTAAGGGTAACACCTTATTACAATGGGAAAAAGTCCAAGGCTCACGCCTGGGATTTTTTCTTTTATACGAATTTTAGGTTACTAATATATCACGAAGTGATCACTTTGTGACAAATTTACTACGAATAATACTAATATTTCATAGTAGTATTTTGACTAATTCGTAGATTTGTAGCTTATTTGTAGATTAGTATCATATTGACAAAATCTAAAATATCTGATATCATTTCAATGATGGGGATGTTGACACCCTTGCATTTACATTGTAATTGGGGTTAAATCCATCCCCATCACTAAAAAATCCTCCGCGTTGCGGGGGATTTTTTATATTTTGATTATTCAGTTTTTGGTTTTTCCCAACTTGCATAATCGCATTCAGGATAGCGATTGCAGGCCCAGAAGATTTTTCCTCTTTTGCTTTTTTTAACCACAATATCGCCCTCCTTACATTTAGGGCATTTCATTCCTATTGATTTTTGAATCGGCTTGGTAAATTTACAATTAGGATAACCAGAGCAGGCTAGAAATTTGCCATAGCGGCCAGTTTTAACAATTAAAGGCGAATTGCATTTAGGACATTTTTCCTTAGTTTCTTCAGCTTTATATTCTTCCTCCGTAACTATTAAGGGCTGGATATTTTTGCATTCTGGATAATTTGAACAGGCTAGGAATTTACCAAAGCGGCCGGTTTTAACCACCATAGGCGAACCGCACTTTTCACATTTTAATTCTGTTTTTTCCTCAATAATTTCTTTTTTAACTAATTCTTTTTCTTTTTTAGAAAGAAGTATGGCAAAGGGGTCATAAAATGCTTTGATAACTGGCTGCCATTTTATTTTTCCCTCGGCAATTTCATCCAATTCCTCTTCCATTTTAGCAGTAAAATTTAAATCTACGATTTGCGGAAAATGTTCCACCAATAAATCATTGACGACTATGCCAATTTCAGTGGGCTGGAGTTTTTTCTCTTCATTTTTTTTAACATAATTTCTATCCTGAATAGTGGCTAGAGTTGGCGCATAGGTTGATGGTCGGCCGATGCCATATTCTTCCAACGCTTTAATTAAAGTTGCTTCGCTGTATCTGGCTGGTGGCTGGGTAAAATGCTGTAATTTTTTTAATTCAATTAAATCCAATTCATCTTTTTCTTTTAAGGCCGGTAAGATATTTTCTTTAATTGCGGTTTTATAAACTTTTAAAAAGCCATCAAATTTAATAACTGAACCATTAGCGCGGAAAGTATAATCATTGGCTTGTATATCAACCGTGGTTGAATCTAAAATTGCGGATTGCATTTGGCAGGCCAAAGTTCTCTGCCAGATTAATTTGTAAATTTTTAATTGTTTGGGATTTAAATAACTGGCAAGTTCATCTGGAGTCCTAAAAACATCAGTCGGTCTGATGGCTTCATGGGCTTCTTGGGCGCCTTTTGATTTGGTTTTGAAAAATCTGGGTTTGTCTGGTAAATAATTTTTACCAATTTTATTTTGCACATAATCACGAATATTATTCAAAGAAAATCCAGATAAATTCAAAGAGTCAGTTCTCATATAAGTAATTAAACCAACTGAACCTTCTGCCCCTAATTCAATGCCCTCATATAATTGTTGGGCGAGCATCATGGTTTGTTTGGCAGAATAGCCAAGTTTTTTACCAGCTTCTTGCTGTAAGGTGCTGGTGGTAAAAGGCACTGGTGGCTGTCTTAAGGTTTCTTTTTTAACCACACTGACAACCTGATATTTAGCATTGTTGAGATTATCCAATATTTGTTGGGCTTCTTTTTCATTTTTAATTGCTAATTTATCAAGAGATTTATTCTTAACTTTAGCTAATTGGGCAGTGAATTTTTGCTGGTTTTTTTCCAGATCAGCTTCAATTGACCAGTATTCTTCTGTTTTAAAACTTTGAATTTCCCGCTCGCGGTCAACAACCAAGCGCACCGCAACTGATTGCACACGGCCAGCGCTTAAGCCGCGGGCGACTTTTTTCCAGAGCAAGGGAGAAAGTTTATAACCAACCAAGCGGTCTAATATTCTGCGCGCTTGTTGCGCATCAACTAAATGTAAATCTAAATCGCGGGGATTCTGAAGTGCATCTTCAATCGCTTTTTTTGTAATTTCATGGAAAACAATTCTCTCGGTTTTTTTATTTTTCAAATCCAAAGCTTGGGCTAAATGCCAGGCAATAGCTTCACCTTCACGGTCTTCGTCAGTTGCCAGAATAATTAAATTGGCTTTTTGGGCTAAACCTTTTAATTTGGTGACATTTTTTTTAGCTTTGGCCGGAATTTCATATTCTGGCTCAAAATTATTTTTAATATCAACGCCCAGTGTTTTGACTGGCAAATCGCGAATATGACCAAAAGAAGACTCCACTTGGAAGTCTTTACCTAAGAATTTGGTAATTGTTTTGGCTTTGGTGGGGGATTCCACGATGACTAAGGATTTGGACATTGGTTGGAAATTAGAAATTAGTAATTGGAAATTTTGTATTTAATTCTGAATGCCGAATTACGAATTATGGAAAATTTTTATTTCAGCTTTCAGACTTCGGAATTCAAGTTATTACTACTATTAATAACATTAATTTTTGTTCTTGTCAAATTTAGCCTAAAAGTATATAGTTTTGTCCGCCTAAATTTTTTATCAAGCCCTTCATTTCCATTAAGCTCAAACAGCCAGTAACCAAAGAAACTGGCAGATTGCTTTTTTTAATAATTTCATCAATGTGAACTGGATCATGATTTAAAGTATGCATGATGATCTTTTCTTCATTGGTTTCGGGTAAAACTTTTTGGTTAGCGACAAAACTTTTAACTTCTTGCAGATTTAATTCATCTAAAATGTCTTGATAACTCGTGATTAGCTTGGCGCCTTTTTGTATTAACATATGCGTGCCAATTGAATTTCGGTTAAAAAGCGAGCCAGGCACGGCAAAGACCTCACGGTTTTGTTCCAAAGCTAAAAAAGCAGTAATTAATGCGCCCGAAGTTTCAGCTGCTTCAATAACAAGTGTTCCTAAACTTAAACCGGCAATTATTCTATTGCGAGTCGGAAAATTATGTTTGAGTGGTAGCATACCAATGGGAAATTCAGAAATAATGGTGCCGCCATTACTTAAAATGTTTTGTGCTAAATAGCGGTTGGAAGAAGGATAAATGCTTTTCTGATCTAGACCGCTGCCTAAGACAGCGATTGTTTTGCCCTGGGCCTCAACTGCGGAATGATGAGCCAGTGCATCAACACCAAGTGCTAACCCGCTGGTAATGGTAAATCCGTTTTGGACAAGAGGCTTGACTATTTCAGGAGTAATTTGTTTGCCATAATTGGAAATTTTTCTAGTACCTACCACCGCGAGATTAAATTTATGATTTAAATTTTTCAAATCTCCCTTAATGTAAAGTAATGCCGGGGGATTAAATATTTCTTTTAAAAGTTTGGGGTAATTTTCGTCTTGAACAGTAATAGTAGTAATTTTTTCCTGTTCTACTTTTTCTAATTCTAGATCAGGATTAATATCTTTTCTGACAATAATAAATTCCTGGGCAATGTTTGGCTCCAGTCCGCTTTTTTGCAATTCTAAAAATCCGGCTTGCCAGGCAGCTTCCATATCGGGGAAATAATTGTATAATTTTTTAAATCTGGCTGCGCCGATTTTCGCAAATTGGGAAATGGCGATCCAGTACTTTAGATCATTTTGCATACGTTAATAATAGTAGCATATTTTTGGGAAGGACAAGAAGGACAAAGGGGGATTTTGAACTTGACAAAAGGGCTTTTGAGTGATATAATGAAAAGTATTGTAAATGATACTAATATACTAATTTTTACTAATAATACTAATAGGTAAATACAGGAAATAATTAGTATAATTCGTATCTGATTAGTAAATTAGTATCCCTAAATTAGTATTCAGAATTCTATCTGCCAGCGGGAAATTAAAAAGATCCTCCTTCTTTTTGAAAGTACCACAAGTTAGGGTGTGTAGCTTTATGCTTAGCATTCTACGCTGGTAGGTAGTACTGTGGATAGTAAAACGCACTGTCATTCCGAATATTAATGAGGAATCTATTACACCGATGTAATAGATCCTTCGCTACTCTCAGGATGACAGTGCGTTTTAGCAATTTGCGCTGGCTTGGCTGGCGTTTAAGGAAATTCAGAAATAACCCATAGCAATGGGTAGAAAAAGAAAAAGGAGGTAACATGAAGAAATTTTGTGAGTTTTTCGAAATCACCATAGGGACCATTGGGATAATTGTAATGATCATGGCAGCACTTTACGTTTTCGGGTTGGTACTTCGGGAATTAGCCCCGATTATCACAATCCTGGTTGTTCTTTTCTTTACGCTTCACTCTTTCGAAAAAAGGGCAACTGCTTTGCTGGCGATTATCGGTATACTCTTTTACGCAGTTTCCTGGTACGCTGTCCATTCCTGGGGCGCTACATCCGGGCAGCTCATATGTTTTGCCGGAATCTTATTCTGGCTTTCAGCTGTCTTCGGATCATTCGAAAGGGGTTATGCCTCTGTCCGCGTGAGTTCAAGTTGAACAGACTATAAAAAAAATTAATAAGGGCGATTTGTGAAAACGAGTCGCCTTTTTTTATTGACCCAACCTCTCGCGAAAGGCTGGGTTGACAAAGAAGTATGAATATGATAAGTTTTATTATTCAAATAGCACATTAAAATATAAAGGAGGTTCCAAATGGAATTTGAAAATTTTGGATGGAATTTGGTAACAATAGGTTTTAGCGGTACGATCTTTTTTACGCTTTTTGCGGCCTGGGGACTATGGCAGCAAGCAAAAAAGATTTGGCTAAATAAATCAGGCCTATCAGTTTCAGTTTTTTGGTTCAGCTATAACATCTTTTTATTTAGCGCCAACATTGTTTATGGATATTCCATTAATAGTTTGGCTCTAGTATTTAATGGTGTGTTGCTTAGTTTAATGCATTTTCCTGTCTTGATTGGCTTAGCTAAGTTCAAAGGCTTTAAGCCGATTCAAAAATGGTTATTCGTCCTATATCTAGGCTTAATCGTCTTATTGATAGCTTTGCCAATCAAAAGCCAGATGTATCTGCTATTTTCTTTTGTTAATATTATTGCCCTGATTACACAGCCTTGGGAAATAATGAAAAACAAGAATTCAGGCATGGTGGAGATCAAATTGATTGTAGTTTATCTGGCGAGTACCTTGTTTTGGGTGGCTTATGCTTTTGCCATTAAAGACTGGGCATTACAAATAATCTGCCCGACCTATTTAATTATATGGATAGCAACATTGATTTTGTGGGTAAAATACAAGTAGGTTTTCGAAGAA
>Ga0315289_10011221_pt1 | contig 12716 bp, 14 predicted proteins | sample YL17G11_40_MG_FD_203452 | JGI IMG/M metagenome (GOLD analysis project Ga0315289, IMG submission 203452) | Sediment microbial communities from Yellowstone Lake, YNP, Wyoming, USA - YL17G11_40 | ecosystem: Environmental > Aquatic > Freshwater > Lake > Sediment | place: USA: Wyoming | collected...
GAGAAGAAGATCCGGAGCGCATACTTGGCGCAGGGAATGGTCACGCCTGAGAGAGCCCGCACGTACGGCTTCAACTTTCAGCGATGGAAACGAATGACGGACTCTGCGACGGCCATTCGGTATGACGACATGAGCATCCTAGGTAGGCGTGTGACATCGAACTTAGAACGGACAAGAGAAGTGCGAATTCGATCCAGGATAGGAACAGATCTTAGGTTCTCTATACTCGGACGTCAGACTCAGATAAACGACGGCATCATAGATGATGATGATATCAGACGCGGGGCGCTCTTCACTACCCTCCCGACGGGATCCGTGACGGTTTCCGTGGTTGAGGACAGTGCATCAGGCAAAGTCAGTTTCGACCTACCAATACCGCAGGTTGGTAGACTGATTCACGGGCTTCAATGGGTATTCGAGAACGGGCGCGTTACGTCCTGCAACGCTGAGAAGAACTTGGACGCCTTCAAACCGATATTCGAGAGGGGACACGGAGACAAGGACAAGATTGCCAGTCTTACGATTGGACTGAACCCGCGGGTGAGAACTGGATTCCTCAACGACAGTCTGGCAAAGGGGGCTGTCTCGATCGGGATTGGATCGAGTTTGAGTATCGGCGGCAAGAACGACAGCGACTATGGTTTCCAAGGGACTCTAAGTCAAGCAACCGTGGAACTCGACGGAAGAACAATTGTCGAGAACGGTAAAATCGTAGTCTAGCCGCTTTCCCACGGCGGTCACGAATAATACCATCCCACGCCTAACTCTCCCTGAGCAAACCATGGGAGAGCTATCACTCATCGGCATGGGCCTATATGACGAAAACGGTCTGACTTTGCGCGGTCTCAACGCTGCCAAGAATTCAGACGTTCTCTATGCAGAGTTCTACACCAGCGTAATGCCGGGACTGTCAATGGATCGACTGCAACATCTTCTAGGAAAAGAAGTCAGTATTCTCACCAGAAGAGATCTGGAGGAAGACGCTGAGCGTGCGATACTGTCGAAAGCCAAGCAAGCACGCGTGGCTCTCCTTGTTCCAGGAGACCCGATGTCGGCGACGACGCATGTGGGACTTCTCCTCTCAGCCAAGAAACTCGGAATTTCGACAGTGGTCATTCATTCGGCTTCAATACTCACAGCAGTTGCTGGAGCTACAGGACTCGAAGTCTACAAGTTCGGCAGGACCGTTACGATCCCCTCACCCAAGACGAACCAGCTTCCGGAATCAGTGTACGAGTTCATCAACGCCAACAAGAGAATAGGTCTACATACACTCGCTCTATTGGACCTCGAGCAAGGAGCACTGACAGTCGCCGAGGCAATTCGAGTCCTCTTCAAGTTGGAAGCCGCCAAGAAAGCGGGTCTGGTCACAGAGGACACCCTCATGATCGCACTTGCACGTATCGGAGCACCCGATTGTGTGGTGAGAGCGGGTAGGGCAGGAACTCTCATGAAAGGAGACTATGGAGGCCCTCCGTGGTCGCTCGTTCTCCCGAGCAGACTGCATTTTATTGAAGCTGAAGCACTCCAACTACTAGCCGGAGCACCGCGGGAACTTGTGGAGGCTCATGAATGAGCGAAGACCCCGGAGAACGCACACGAACCTATCTAGCAGCCATAGAGGAATCCCTCAAGCTAGCCGGAAGCGTCAGTAATCCTGACGCACTTCGCGTAGTTGACTATGCCAAGCGATATGTGGCTGACAGCAGGTACTTCCTTGAAACAGGAAAACCAACAACTGCTCTAGCATCCGTTGCCTACGCCGAGGGCCTACTAGATTCGTTGGGAATTATCGGTATGGCAAGCCCGAAAACCTCAACCCGCTGAAGTTGCTCGCATCGCCCAAGCCTAACAAATGATATCTCGTTCATGCCGCCATGAGAGATGTTCGGAGGAATAGTGAGATGGACCTGAGCGAACAGGACGAGAGGAGTCTCTTGAAATCGATCTACATCCTGCAACTCCGAAAACTATTCTTCACCAAGGCTGGACTGATGGAAAAGACAGGGCTGGATGCAAACAAGTCTGACCTCACCTTGAGACAGCTCATCACGTCTGGAATGCTGGAACGCAGGAACGCCGGCGAATACTCGTTGCTGCCAAAGGGACGATCGAGGCTAGGAATAGTTCTCGCAGGAGGAGTCTATGACATACTCCACCTTGGCCATCTCGCCGTCCTTGCCGAAGCAAAAACATGTGGGGACGTTCTGGTCGTTGTCGTGGCAACCGACATCACAGTTGAGACATTGAAAGGCCGAAGACCAGTGTTCCCCGAAGAAGACAGGCGCGCACTCGTGGAGTCACTCAAACCCGTGGACGCTGCCATCCTGGGATACGAAGACGTAGGCATGGGCTATGAACAGGTGATTGATGAGGTCAAGCCCAACATTATCGCTCTTGGATACGATCAGGATTCCCTTGCGCGGACAATCACCGAGCTCGTTGAGAAGAAGAAACTCAACGTCCGGATAGTCCGGCTCTCCAAGTTTGACAAAGAGAAGTATCTGAGCTCTTCAGCGATCAGGCAGAGGTTCTTCCAAGAGACGGGCTGATGATACGTACCCTTACGGTATCACCGTCCTTGAGCCCGAGCTTCGTTCTCAGATTACTTGGCGCGATCAACTCGATCACATCGCCCGCATAATGTGTCCTGACCGCAGAGATCAATGCTCCGTCCTCTGCATCATTGATCTTCGCTTTGTAACATATGACCGGGCCGAAAGTCCTCTCGCCATCGCGAAACCCGTCAATCTGAACATGCGGAAACGTTTCGAGCACTTTCCTCTCGTCCTCGTACTCGTGTTTGAGTCGTAGGTTCAGCGTGCCGGGAAAGGGATCGAAGCCTAGTCTTTCCGCGAATTGTTTGCGGTAGCCTGGTTGGCTGACGTACCAAGCGCCCTCGCCTATTCCGGAGAACAGACTTCCTTCGAGCACGATTTCTCCTGGCTTGAATTCGAATATCGCCTTAAGTCTGAGATGCATCCTGTTCAGCTCTTCCGAGCCCTTCGCGGTCACCCTGATCGATTCGCCGCGAGTATCCCTGGTTCTTCTGATCAGACCGAGCGTCTGAAGTTCTATCAGATGTCGTGAGGCCGTCTGCTGCGAGACGCTGAGACTCTTCGCCAGATCCGCGGTAGTGATCGATAGCTCTCCGGAGTAGGCTCCAAGCTCCGCGAGCTTGCACAATGTCAACACAAGTGCGGGGCTCACGTCTTGGGTGACCATCTTAGCCTACTCGCCTCCTGATGCGCCAACAGGACAGGTTCGAGACCACGTCTGGAGATACAATGCTTGACGACCCTCGTTGCATCTTCAAGCGATATCTTGTGGCCGACACTCACATAGAGGCTTTTCCTATCGAGCCGGAGAATCCTCGCGATCACATTACTTTCCGAGTCGACAAGCGTTTCTCCATCCTCCGCACCAAAGAGCCGACTCTTCGCCACGCCAATCGTGGGAAGATTCATGATGAGCCCCACATAGCAGGCCAAGCCGAATCCTCTGGGATGTGCAAGACCGTGACCATCCACTATGCAGACGTCAGGCTTGTGCCTTAGCTTGCGGAGCACACGAACAACAACCGGCCCTTCTCTGAACGACAGCAGCCCCGGAATGTAAGGGAGTGTCACCAGCACCTTGGCGGTTGTCCTGTCGACTGGCTCCAAGGTATCATAGGCAACGAGCACCGCTGCACCCAAAGCTTTGTCGTCATCGTACGCACTGTCAGCCCCTGCAACACAACGTATCGGGTCGGGAAGAGCGCTGTGCTGAGACACCAGCGACGCCAATCTCGCCTGAAGAAGAATCGCCTTTCGGGCAGTGAGATTTCGAGGTACGGTGATTCTCTTCAATGACAAGGAGATTCAGCGCATTCGCTTCTCGAGCTCTTTCATTGTCTTTTCCAGTGAGGATCTCCGAATGTCAGCGATTACATCTGCACGTGTGGCCTCGACCAGCTTCTTCGCGACATCCATCTTTCGTCGAAACGTTGGGACTATCGACGTACGGTCTAGCGAGAGCAGGTCCTCGAAGAGGGCCTCCATAGTCTCGAAGGTCTCCTGCGCCTCTTTCAACCTGCCGGCCTTCAACTGATCCATCGTCATCCTGCGAAGTTCGCCGATGAAGTCTAGCAGACCGAGCATATATGACATCCAATCGACATCCACCTCGCGCTGTGACAGCAACTTCTTGCGGCTCGCGTAGCTGAGCAGTATCTTCGCCTCACAGAACTCCTGAAAGCCAACGATGACATAGCCAGCGTGTTTGAACTCCGAGCGCTCATTCAAGAGCCCTCGCGTCTGGGCAATGCTCTCTTGAGCTTCCTTCAGAGTCGCCTTGGCTTTCGTATTCTGTCCTCTGTGAGTTTGGACGATCGTCCAGCTGGCAAGTCGAGTGGTCTTCCTCGACAGCTCTAGCAACTTCTCTCTTGTCTTGTCGTGGTCTGTGAGACTTTGCTGCAGCTCGGCAAGTTCGCCTTTGGAAAGCAACTGTGTTCGCTGCTAACCTCTCTTCTGACGGATAAATGAGTTGGCCAAGGAACAGGCAACTAGCGGAGAGTAGCCCCGGTCTAGGCTGCTAGCTGAGAGGTTCGCCTTCCTCTTTGATACCACTCTTGGTGATCGTCATGAAGTCGAGGCCGTTCCCACTTCCTATGTCGCGTGCCAACGCGGCCTTGGCTGCCTTCTTGACAAGCACCTTGCCTTCCTCAACGGTCATGCCATCTTTGAACTCTGCTTCCAAGACGCCGATGGCAATCTCAGATCCGGATCCGACGGATGCAAACTTGTCATCCATGACCGACCCTAGTGGGTCGAGCACGTAAAGGCTTGGACCCTCGTCGTCAACGCCGCCGACTATGGTCTGGGCAAGATACGGGAACATACGCCTCTCAAACAGAAGATTGGCCATGACTTTCGCAGCGGATCTCACTGACGCAATCCTGTCTCGCTCGAAAGCATAGATACGGAGGTAAACTGCGACTTCTTTTGTCAAGACCTGCATGTCGGCTATGAGTCCGGCACATGCAGCTCCGATCCTGTCCGTTATCTGGAAGACTTTCTTTCCACTCTTGCTCATCACAAAGTAACCGTATGAAACGCGTCTCTCGGAAGCTAGCACTACTCCATCCTTGCATACCACGCCGATCGTGGTGGCGCCGGGCATGAAGGGTTCGCTCATTCAAGTCACCAGAAACCAGTCGCAGACTCGCATGAAATGGCGACTCTATTAAGGTTGATGTTGACTTTCCTAGTGTTCTTGGCCGACACATCATGCATCCGCTAAGAAACGTCTTCAACAAGGTAACATGGGACACAAGAGAACGCGCCGGGAACTATGCTATCTACTTCATTCATCGAGGAGCGCCCGGAGATACGCGTCAGATCAACGCCTCCCTCATCACAAAGGTTGGCCCATCATGGTTCACTTATGCTAATGCTGAATCAGAGGAGACGTTGATTCCTTTTCATCGTGTAAGAAAGATCGTCAATACCAAGACCGGTGAATCCATCTGGATATCGAGGACTCATAAGACCGACTAGGGCCTGAGACTGATTCCTTCCACTCTTACGGTCCCCATATTCCCAAGTTCACCGTCTACGGTGATCCTTGCGGCTGAAACAAGTTCAGCTACTCTTGCATTTGTGATTGTGTGCATCGTGATCTGCGAAGTGCGGAACTCCGAGTTGCCTTTCGCGACTGCCAAGTATGGGATCAGGATGTCGGACATGTGCCTGTCGACCGGCGCGTTGCTCTCGATCTCTTCCGCGAGATACGTTGCCGCCTGACGGCCGACCTCCTCCGCAGGCTTGCCTCGTTCTCCGACACTGTCGGCTCCTAGAACCCTGCCGGGCCCGTTGGCCGTGTAGAGGACTATTCCGCTTCCCGGTGCAATATGGGGGTCAGTCTCGGGGGGGTACGTTTCGAGTTCTACGGAGACATCCAATTGATCGATCTTCTTCAGGACCTCTTGCGCGGCGGCGGCTTGTCTCTGCGCTACATGCACAGGGAGTCTCACGCAGTGACTGATTCCGCGCACTGCTTTGATCTCGGACTGCTCAGTCAGTTGTAGAGGCGTCAACCCCTTGCAAGGATGGACCAGCATCGATACTCTTCCTCCACCCTTTGGGTAGTGCCCCCGATGGATCAGTCTCAAATCTGCAAGATAGCCGAGCTTCGACAGATTCGGGAGTACGACAAAACGGACGTAGTCGATGGTTGGACTCCACCTCACATCTGTTCCGCCGGTTATCTCGAACTCTGTCTTGCTCGAGGAGAAGGCTGCAGTAGGCATGAGTGCCTGAAGCACCAGTGAAATGCTTCCTGCGGTGCCCACGTCAAACTTGAACGAGCCGGACATCTTCTTTCTTGGCGTGAAGTACAAGTCAGTTGATCCGATCTCTAGACCACTAGTTTCGGCGTCTGAGAGTGCAGCAATTGCTTTGATTGCCGTCGTATGTTGTGCGCGTAGACCTGGGCTTGGGCGCTTGCCTCGGATGTTCTTGATGTGAACTGCCTTTCCGACGAGAGCAGAAAGCGCCACCGCAGTTCTGAGGACTTGTCCTCCTCCTTCGCCGAAGCTCCCATCTATCTCGATCACTGGCGTTTCCCTATCGGAGCTGGATGACTCTAGTTTATTTACCCTTGCGAGTATCTCCGGCAAGTTCGGGAGTCCCGAACCTTGATTCTGAGCTCGGCAAAACGAGATAATGTCTGGTACGCTGCAGTGAGTGACGAGAATGAACGACTCGTGGCCTGCAGTTTCTCCGGTACCAAAAATGCGGCCGAGGAATCTACAATCCGATCTCTGCCCAAGAACCTAAGACGTGATTTGGTGCGCTCGCCAAGCGAATCTGAGGTCATTGAAGTGCTTCATCGAATCTACTTAGGCGGAGACACTGGCCGTCCACGAAATGTCATTCTCGAGAAACCCTCAAGATTCCTGAGAGGCGTCTACAAGATGACGATGGGAATCCCAAAGGGCAAGGTGACTACGTACGGAAAACTGGCCAAGCTGGCTGGCTCGAAGAGAGCATCTAGGGCAGTCGGGAACGCGATGGCTAGAAACCCGCTCCCCCTTGTGGTGCCATGCCATAGAGTAGTTCGGTCAACACTTCAAGTGGGGAGCTATGGATCTGAAAGAAACGGTAGGAGTCGAACTAAGCGGGAGCTGCTTGTGCGTGAGGGTGTGGAATTCGATGGAGAGAGAATCTCTCCACGCTGTGAATGGGATCCATCCTGAGGTGAGATGAGGTGACAAGCAGATTCAAGCGCGGCCTTTTTGTGGGGAGGTTTCAGCCGTTCCATCTTGGACACCTAGGCGCGATCAAGACCGCACTTGGACAGGTAGAAGAGGTCATTATCGTCGTCGGGAGTGCTGAGTACAGTCACTCTGACAAGAATCCGTTCACCGCAGGTGAACGCGTCGAGATGATACGAGCCGCGTTGAAGGAGGCTAACATAGACCCAAGCAGGTACCTTATCATCCCCATCAGAGATGTACATATCCATGCGACGTGGGCCCCCTTCATCGTGTCTCAAACACCGAAGTTCGATATCATTTTCACGAATGAACCGCTCACTTCACGCCTCTTCAAAGAACGCGAATACAGAGTCGAACGAATCCCGTTCCTACAACGGGATGACTATTCGGCCACGGAAATCCGCAACAGGATCCTCAATGGGAAGAACTGGGAATCCTTGGTTCCCAAGAGTGTTGCGGAACTCCTCGTGAAGTTCCATGGTGTCGAAAGAATCAGGGAACTTGCTATGAGCGATAACCCGGCCGGCGCCGGAAAATGAGTTGATCACCTGGTCGCAAATGAAATCGTCCTGCCGCATTTGCCTTGTTAGTTCCGACCTCCAAGAAGCCGTGGCTTCCGCCTAGTAGGATTGGCTTGCCCTCGCCTGCATCTGAGTAAGTCCTTGCCAGACTCAGGCGATACGCTCGCCCTTTCGCGCGCATCACAATCCTGTCGCCAATCTCGACGCCAATTCTTCCTAGATCCTTCTCGCTAGCCGTTGTCACTATGTTCCCGAACGAGTCAACCGTCAGCACTTCGCAATTGATGACGTTACGAGAGACCGTTGCTTCTGCAAAAGCGGCCGAAACCGGATCAGAAACCTTTGATCCTGCTTGAGATACTTCTGCACCACACGCTATCTTTCCCGCGGTGTAGGCGAACACATCTCTTCCTTGGAAGGTCGATGAGACAGTACTCCTCATGAACTGTGGGTTCTCAATCGAGTATGTCTCTTTGATTCCATCTCTCAAAGCTGCAGGGAGAAGTATGCCGTTGTCAGGCCCTATGTACAAGGCACGTTGGGTTTCTATCAGGAGATTTCGCCTCTGTCCCCCCACCCCTGGGTCCACAACTGCGACATGAATGGAGCCGGCTGGAAAATACGGTGAAGCAGCAGCGAGGACGAAGGCGCCCACTCGGATATTGAACTTCTCTATTTCATGACTGATGTCCACCACAGTCGCTGAGGAGCAAAGGCTCAGTATCGTTCCCTTCATCTCGGAGACGTACTGGTCGCGGTTCCCAAAGTCCGAAAGTAACGTGACAACTCGCATGTATGGGCACGTAGATCTTCGAGCTAGAAAACGTTTCCACGATACCTGCCAGAATACTCTCACATCTCTCTTGTAGCCTCTAAGAATTCACCTCAACCAGACCGGTGTGCCCAGATTGGACATTTGCCGCGTGACATCCCCAGTAAAGCAGGCCAGTCACATCTGCAAAGAGTTTTCAAGCATCCTTGTCTCTCAGGTATCCAGTCACGCATCGGGGAATTTGGAATTGGAGAACTCACAGCTCTTAATGCTACCGGGACCAACTAATGTTCCGTCGCGAGTAATGCGGGCCATGGCCAAGCCCGTGATTAATCATAGGGGCCCGGAGTTCCGAGAGCTTTACCGCAGGATACTTGACAACCTGAAGTTCGTCTTCGAAACGAAGGGCGATATCTTCGTCCTGACAGCTTCCGGAACCGGAGGAGTCGAGTGTGCGATCAGAAACATCCTATCGAACGGAGATAAGGTTGCGGTTCCTGTCAACGGAGTCTTCAGCGAAAGACTCCGAAACGCCGTGACCGCATTTGGCGGGAAAGGCATTGACATTCCGATCGATTGGGGTAGCGCGGTAACCCCAATACAGGTCGAAAACCTATTCAAGAACGAGAAGAACGTCAAAGCCCTCGCCGTGGTATACAACGAAACCTCTACCGGCGCAACGACGAGAAAGCTCAAGGAGATTGGCAAGATCTGCCACGATCATGGCGCACTGTTCGTTGTGGATGCGATCTCAATACTGGGCGGAGATGCTCTCCCAGTTGACGAATGGGATGTGGACATATGTGTCGCCGGGAGCCAGAAATGTCTGATGACCCCGCCAGGCCTCGTGATCCTGTCAGTCAACGAAAGAGCTTGGAAGGTAGCGGAGACGGCACGGCGATCGTATTATTTCGATCTTCTTGAACACAGAAGGTTTCTCGCAAACTACGAGACACCCTACACTCCTGCAGTGACATTGTTCTACGCGCTTGACGAAGCCCTCTTGATGATCAAGGAGGAAGGACTGAGGCCCCGCTACAACCGCCACAATCTATGTGCGAGGTCTCTATATGCTGGTCTCGAAGCACTAGGCTTCCAGATCTTTCCTCGTGCGGAGTCTAGGTCACAGGTTGTCGTGGCCGCCAATTACCTGCCTAACGTAGACGATAAGAAGTTCAGGGAACTGCTCAGAGAACAGTATCATGTCGTCATCGCAGGAGGCATGGGCAAGTTGAAAGGGACCATGTTTAGGATCGGTGTGATGGGAACCGTTTCCGAATTCGAGATATTGACAACAATCGGTGCAATCGAATCAACACTCGTAGACTTGGGTCACAAGTTTGAATATGGCATCGGCTCAAGGGCAGCACGTGACGTTTTCGCAAAGCAAATTTGACGACCGCCGCGATATGAAGTATATGCCAAGGCCTGCCTGCCGCATTCTGTCAAAGAGTTAAATCAGACCCGGCAAATGTTGGCTTCGTTGGGGCACACGCAATGCCGATCAAGAATGGCGATTTCGTACTAGCCAACTACACGTTGAAGGTAAAAGAGAGCGGTGACGTGGTGGACACGACGGTGGAATCCGTCGCAAAAGAGAAAAGGATACACCACGAACATGAGGGCGCCGAGGAGACTGATGCACACAGATACGAACCGCTCTTCCTCGTTGTGGGAGAAGGCTGGGTCCCGAAGGGTTTTGACGAGGGACTCGTAGGGCTCGATACGGGCCAATCCTCAACAATCGAAGTCCCCCCTGACAAAGGATACGGAACAAGGGACGCGTCCAAGGTCAGGCTCGTCCCGTTCAGGCGATTCAGAAACGAAGGAATCACGCCAGTGCCCGGCACGCAAGTGACCCTTGACGGAAAAGTCGGACAGGTTCGCACAGTCGGCGCCGGCAGGGTGCAAGTGGACTACAATCACCCGCTAGCAGGACGAACCCTCGTGTACGAAGTATCAATCCAAAGCATAGTCGAGAAGGCCGAAGACAAGATCCGGAACCTCGTACACAAACGTCTGCCCGTGGTTGATCAAGCAAAGTTCTTGCTGCAGCTCAGCCCAAACGAACTCACAATCGAAGTGCCCGAAGAGGCTTTCTTCCTCGAAGATCTCCAACTGGCCAAGAAAGCGATGTCGACCGATATCGAGAAGTTCTTCCCGGAACTCTCCAAGATTTCGTTCCTTGAGACATTCAAGAAGTCAGCACCTCCTAAGACTGAGGAGACGAAAAGCGAAGAAGACGCTGAGAAGAAAGGATAGAGGCTTCCTTCCGACGTTCAGGAAACGTTTTTAAGCATTCCAGCAAGTGTTAGGGTCGCGCTTTCTTTCGGGCGCGGTTCTCAAGTGCTCCCGGAACTCTTCCGAGCGAGTAAGTGAACAAGATGTACAATCCACCCACAGACAAAGTATCGAAGTACGTACTGAAGGGGACAACCACCGTCGGTCTCGTCTGCAATGATGGAGTTGTCCTTGGCACCGACACACGTGCGACGATGGGCTACTTCGTCGCTCATAAACGGGCCAAGAAGGTCTACCAGCTTGATGACCACCTCGCGATGACCATAGCCGGTGGCGTTGCCGACGCTCAAAACGTCGTAGAGATCGTTAGGGCAAATTCCAAACTGTACAAGTATGAGAAAGGCGTGATCATGCCTGTCAAAGCAGCAGCAAGCCTCACATCGAATCTGCTTTTCGCCAACAGGTACTACCCACTCATCCTCCAAGCCCTGCTTGGAGGACTCGACAGTTCCGGACCTCACATATTCGCCCTCGATCCCCTGGGCAGCGTGATGGAAGAGAAGTGCGTATCAACGGGTTCTGGCTCGCCTGTCGCTTACGGCGTCCTCGAGAATGATTTCAAGGACGGCATGACTGTAAAAGAGGCGATCCCGGTCGTCGTCAAGGCTGTGAACTCTGCCATGAAGAGAGATTCAGCGAGCGGAGACAGCTTCGACGTAGCCCTAGTTACGAGCAAGGGATACGAAGAATTGGGTGAGGACGAGAAGAAGAGAATCCTTTCCGGCCTGAGTTAAGCGAGTTCAGAATCCTTTCCTATCATTCAAAGGTGCCTTCAATGGCTAGGTCCATCGATGATTCTCACGCACGAATCCGTGAAACCATCCTGTCGAACATGCCTAAGGAAGCTGAGATCACCAGGATCGAGTTTGAGGGACCTCGCCTCGCAATCTACGTCAAGAACGTTGTGCTTCTCCTGGAACAGAGCTACGTCGTAACTGACATCGTCAACATTCTGCACAAGCGCGTCGTGATACGTTCCGACCCATCCATCAGAGCGACCGAAGCTGAAGCTGAGAAACTGATCAAATCCACGATCCCTCAAGAAGCAGAGATCACGAACATCAACTTTGATCCCTCGCTCGGAGAAGTGACTATTGAGGCGAAGAAACCTGGACTTGCAATCGGGAAAGACGGGTCGACGCTACAAGAGGTCATCAAAACCACGAGCTGGAGACCAAGAGTCCTGCGGGCGCCGCCGATGCCATCGAAGATCGTTACCAGTACCAGACACATCCTCCACTCAGAGAGCGAAGCTAGGAATCGCATCCTCCGAGATGTAGGAGAACGCATCTTCAGGCCTACAATAGGAAAAGGGGACGGGGTATTCTTCACGCCACTCGGAGCCTTCCATGAAGTAGGCAGATCTGCGATGCTGGTCCAGACCAGCGAAAGCAACGTCCTCTTGGACATGGGGATAAACCCTGGCTCAAATGATCCTTCACATGCATTTCCGAAAATCGATGCAGATGAATTCGCCATCGATAGGCTCGACGCCGTGGTAATCTCGCACGCTCATCTTGATCACTGTGGCTTCGTTCCCTTCCTGTTCAAGTATGGCTACGACGGCCCTGTGTACTGTTCGGAGCCCACAACCATTCTCATGACGCTCCTGCAGCTCGATTTCCTCGATGTGTACAACAGAGAGGGCGTCTACGCACCGTACGATCAGAAGGATGTCCGGGAGACAGTAATGCACACGATCCCACTGAAGTATGGCGTGGTCACCGACGTCGCACCCGACATTAAACTCACACTCCACAACGCAGGCCACATACTCGGCTCCTCAATCATCCACCTACACATAGGCGAAGGCTACCACAACATCGTCTACACTGGCGACTTCAAATTCGGCCGGACGATG
>Ga0315289_10011222_pt1 | contig 12716 bp, 8 predicted proteins | sample YL17G11_40_MG_FD_203452 | JGI IMG/M metagenome (GOLD analysis project Ga0315289, IMG submission 203452) | Sediment microbial communities from Yellowstone Lake, YNP, Wyoming, USA - YL17G11_40 | ecosystem: Environmental > Aquatic > Freshwater > Lake > Sediment | place: USA: Wyoming | collected...
TCTATGTTGGGGTGCGGTGTCTGGTGCGACGTTCTATATGCCTGAGGTTTCGCAGGGTGGAACGGTTGTTTGGCGTGACTGGCCAGGTGCGACGTGTATGAGGGTTCCTAGTGGGAAGTTGTCTACGGGTGTGTATCAGTGGCATGTTCATGCCGCGAATAGTCAAGGGTATGGTCCCGAGTCTGGCTCGTGGAGTTTCACTGTGGAGGCGGGTGGTTCGTTGTCTTGGGGTGACGAGTTCTCGTATGGCAGTGTGGGGGACCTGAGCGGCGGGGGATGGGTTGTCACGAATCCACAGTACGTTTCGGTCGACGGTAGTTCAGTCACGCTCGACAACGACGGTTCTGTGAACGGACAGATCAAGCATTCCTTGCCAATTGCGGTCTCATCCTCGAGTTGGCGGGTGGAATTTCGTTCGATGTGGGTCGGAAGAAGCTGTGGGTCGCTGTACGTCACGGTGTACACAGGCTATCATTCATACACGTGGGGTGGTGACGGGTACTACTCGGAATATGTTCTCGTTCGGGATGGCGTCAAGGTCATCAGGAACCCAGGGTACACGCCTCAACTGAACGTCTGGATGACTTTTGCTATAGAACGGTCCGGAAACAGGTTCAGCCTCTACCATGAGGGAAACTTGATCGCCACATATGATGAGACTGAAACACGATCAGACTATGTCATGTCAATCTATTTCGACGCTGGCTGGTTATCAACGGACCGGTTCGATTACGTACATGTAACTTCAGGCGGAGTCGCAGCGCTGACCGCTGTCAATCTCGATATGCTCACTGTGACTCAAAGCGTCTCGATGTTCTCACCCAGCCCCAGTGATCACATGCGAACAGCACATCAATCGAGATCTACGTGAACTCGAGGCAATATCTGCTACCAACCCTCCTATGGAGTTTCACTTATCCATCGCACCTGTCATAGTACTCTGCAAATGAAACTCTGAGCCGCCGACGCGTGCGAATAGCCTGGCGATACCATCTCTCGCGGCGAGGCCAACGCTATGCTGGGGGAGCCACATATATTCAAGCGCGGCCGTGCAGTGAATCGGAGCGAGCGATGTTGCGACGCATGGTCTTGGTCGCAGTTCTGGTTCGCCTAGGTATGATGTTGCTCATTATCCTTGGATCTTCCCTTGTCGTCCGCGCATCCGCGCTCCCAAGCCCAAACACGGCTACCGCACATGTAAGCGAGAGTTCTCCGAGCTTGTCATCACGGCCGGGTCTGAATGAGACCGCGGAGCTGGTTGTCCGAGGCACTGTGGAGAGGATTGTATCTCAACTCAGAAACGGTACCATATGGTCGAGGGCCGAAGTGTCGGTCTATCTCGTAGAGAAGGGTGTCGCTGTCTCGAGGGTCGTTGTAGAATACAAAGGAGGAGAAGTCGGAGACATTGGACAGGCGTTTTCGGATCAACCCAGATTCAAAGTGGGAGAGCTGGTTCTACTCTATCTTACCAGAAGCGAAGGTGACGCCTTTGTCGTTGTCGGCGGACCGGCTGGCAAAGTGCTCTTGGATTCTACCGGTCACACTGTGCAGCAGCAAGCTGGATCAGGGTACAGCTACACGGGTTATCATTGGGCGTCAAGCAAGATACCGGTAGGATACTATGTGAACACTGCTGGTGGACCCGCGGGTGCACTCTCTGGGGTGCAAGCAGGCTTCCTAGCTTGGAACGGTGCAGGCGCGATGTTCTCGTTTCAATATCTAGGAACAACGACTCAGCAATACGACTTTGATGGATACAATACCGTCTCTTGGGGGTACATCGACGGCCCAGGCCACATATTGGCGGAGGCCGTCTTTTGGTACTACCGACCATCGATGGAACTATCGGAATGTGATATCCTCTTCGACAGTTCAGATACTTGGGCAACAGATGGTTCCGCGACAAAGTATGATGTCCAGAATATCGCAGCCCATGAATCTGGGCATTGGCTAGTACTCCTCGACCTGTACGATTCTCAGTACTCTGAGATGACAATGTACGGCTACGTGAGCCTCGGCGAAACAAAGAAGAGAACCCTTGAATGGGGAGACATCGCTGGAATACTGTTCATCTACGGGCCCAGCGGCCCTCCAAGCTCTGCGCCCTCCCTAGTTTCTCCCTCGGATGGGACAACGGTCACGACCACAACCCCGACCCTGTCCTGGAGCGCCGTGTCAGGTGCATCTTTCTACATGCCTGAGGTGTGGCAGGGTGGAACGCTCGTTTGGCGTGACTGGCCAAGTACGACATCGTTCACTGTCCCCAGTGGCATGCTTTCTGCAGGTCTGACGTATCAGTGGCGTGCCTACGCGGCGAACAGTGCTGGGTACGGCCCTGCCTCCGTTTTCCGGAGTTTCACAGTCGCTGGTGCCGGTCCCCCTTCTGGGGCGCCAATCCAAGTGTCACCTAGTGACGGTGCAACTGTGAGTACGACGACTCCCACGCTTTGGTGGGGAACTGTTGCTGGTGCATCTTTCTATATGCCCGAGGTCTGGCAAGGTGGAACCCTGATTTGGAGAGACTGGCCCGGCGGGACATCGATGACAGTTCCCAGCGGACGGCTCAGTGCCGGTGCCACATATCAATGGCGTGTCTATGCAGCCAATGGGCAGGGTTACGGTCCCGCCTCGGGGTTCTGGACTTTCACCGTCGCTGGCGGTGGTCCACCTTCCAGCGCTCCTTCCTTGGTCTCACCCATTGATGGCGCCACTGTCTACACGACGACTCCAACTCTCTCCTGGAGTTCCGTTTCGGGCGCGACTTTCTACATGCCTGAGATCTGGCAGGGTGGAACACTAGTTTGGCGTGACTGGCCGGCCACGACTTCGTTCACGGTTCCGAGTGGGAAGCTTTCCGCAGGTGTCACCTATCAGTGGCAGGTGTATGCCGCAAATCCGTTAGGTTATGGGCCTGCTTCAGCTTCTCGGAGCTTCACGGTGGCTGGTGCTGGTCCTCCGTCCAGTGCACCTGTTTTGGTTTCACCTGCGGATACATCAACAGTTCCTACGACGACTCCGACTCTATGTTGGACTGGTGTGTCTGGTGCTTCATTCTACATGCCTGAGGTGTGGCAGGGTGGAACACTTGTTTGGCGTGATTGGCCTGCGGCTACGTGTGTGCCGGTTCCATCTGGTTTGCTGAATGTTGGTCAGTCTTATCAGTGGCGTGTCTACGCGGGGAATAGTCAAGGTTACGGTCCTGCCTCTGGGTTCTGGACTTTCACCGTCGCTGGTGGCGGTCCCCCATCAACCCCGCCAACGCTAGTTTCACCAAGCGACGGCGCCACGGTCTCCTCGACGACGCCTACGCTTCAATGGAACGCTGTATCTGGTGCGACGTTCTACATGGTCGAGGTCTGGCAGGATGGAACGCTTGTCTGGAGGGATTGGCCTGGTGCAACGTCGATGCGAATTCCTTCTGGCTTCCTCACCGCCGGGCAGTCATATCAGTGGCGAGTCTACGCTGCCAATAGTGCGGGTTATGGTCCTCCGTCGGTGTTCCGGACATTCTCCGTGGCAGCTTAGAGCGACACTAGATGACTCTCGAGATGGTATGACGCTATCCTGCATCGTTTTCTGAGGTTGCTTTCGTCTCAGGGCAGTCTAGCCCAGGCCGACCCGGTGCCCTCACTGGCTTCCGACAATGGTGCTTCTCAAGCTGAGTCCCTGCCCGTCACATCCAAATCGCGCGGCTCTTGGTAAGTGATCTTCTTGAAGCGTGAATAAATATGAGCAAGTCCAGAGGTCCCTGACGCTGGTGCCTGTCTTGGCCAAAATACTCGTAATAGGAAGCAGGGGAACCGTCGGCAGGCCTCTGACCGCAGAACTAGCCAGAAGGGGTCACGAAGTCTGCCAAGCAGATGCGATGCATTCGTCGGATGCGCGCTACAGACGATGTGACATAAGCGAGTTTAGACAGGTTGAAGAACTGCTAGACGAGGGTAACGCATACGACTACATTTACAATCTGGCTGCAGAGTTCGGGAGGAAGAATGGTGAGGATTATTATGAGAACCTCTGGAGGACGAACGTGATCGGGCTGAAGAACATCCTACACTTCCAGCAGAAGAAGAGGTTCCGACTAGTCCACTTTTCGAGTTCGGAGATATATGGAGAAGTGAATCTCAGGTCGGGAGAGCTGATACGTGAGGACTTGAGCAATGAGACGCCGCTATTCCAGACCAATGACTATGCGATTAGCAAGTGGGTCAATGAGCTGCAAATACGCAATGCCTGCGCGCTTGACAGGCGGTTGGAAACCCTAACCGTCAGATTGTTCAACGCCTACGGTCCAGGGGAGTACTATACGCCTTACAGGAGCGTAGTTACCCAGTTCATCTACAAGGCGCTACATCACATTCCCTACGAGGTTTTCCTGAATTATCATCGTGTGTTCATGTACATTGACGACGCAGTAAGGACGCTTGCCAACATAGTGGATCACTTCAAGCCTGGGGAAGTATACAACATCGGGGGCAAGGAGTATGTTGAGGTCAAGGCCGTTTCCGACATGATATTGGAATACTTGGGGATGGACGATTCACTCGTAAAGTATCTGCCTGAAGACAAGCACAACGTCGTCAGCAAGCGGCCCGACATAAGCAAGGCAATGAGAGATTTAATGCATGATCCCAAAACTTCCTTGGCAGAAGGAATCCCAAAAACAATCGAGTGGATGAAGAAGTGCTGAAGGAGCCCGCGGTAGGTCTTATCCACTTCGATCTACGGTAACACGGTTCAGAGGACTCGCAAAGGAAGCCCGATTAGGTTGCCTGGGTCGACAAAGGGTAGGCGAGGACATATTGTCACCCCATTGGGGGCACAAACTGCTCCTTCATCGTTTTGGCCCAGTAGTGATCGGCCGTGCCGAAAGCTCAGCGTGATTATTCCTGCTCACAATGAGGAGGGTAACTTGCCACCTCTGATAGATCGCATTTACCAGACAATGGGCAGGACTCTGGTCCCATACGAAATAGTGATCGTGAACGACCATAGCGAGGACGACACGCTGGATGAGGTACGCAGCCTCGCAAGATCACATGTGGAAATACTGGCCGTCCACAACGATGGACCAAAAGGAATGGGCAACGCACTGAAAATGGGGATCAATGAGGCCACAGGTGACGTGCTGACCTTTGTCATGGCGGACGGCGTGGATCCAATTGAAAACCTGCCTGGAATGCTGCGTACCCTCGAGGAAAGGAAACTAGACGTACTAATCTCTTCACGATATCTACGGAACCAAGATCTAAGCGGAGTAAGCTTCAGCTACGTTTTCTGGTCGAGGATGTACCGTTTCTTGGCGCGCATTCTACTGGGTTTGACTACCAAGGATCCAACCAATGCTTTCAGGATGGTTCGTAGGTCTTTTTTCGAATGCTACACGCCACGCGCTGGAGGGTTTGCTTTCTCAGCGGAGGTAACCTTGGAGGCCTTTTCGAGAGGGCTTCGAATCGGCGAAATTCCAGGCCCTCATGGAAGGCGAACCCGCGGAAGATCCTCTTTCAAATTCAGGAGTGTCGCAATCCCCTATGTATCGACTCTCATCAGAGCATTCCTAGCGAAACCGATTGTCAAGAAGGCGCGAGATCGGGCTGTTGAGTCTCCGAATGTATGATTTCAGGCTGCTGTGTCACAGGCAACACGCGAGCAAGAGCTAACACAACGACCAAGTAACACAGGAGAACGATCCCAAGCAAAGCGAAGTCAAATGCCGATGATAGTTCGAGAAGGAGGCGATATGGGTATATCAGAACCCAGATCACAAAGAACGATTCCGCAAGAAGTCCAAGGCTCACAGCTGTTCTCACCAACGTTCCATGCTGGAGAAGACGGGACACGCCAAAAGCAGTCAGGATCACAACTATTGGATGACAAAAATACGGTGCGAGTCCCGCGCCTACGCTCCCGGTAATCACAAGACTGAGAAGAAATGGTAGAACAACCAGGGGAAGGACGACTTTCACCATCGATTTGGACCTCTCGAGAAACCCAACGTACGAGAACCCGGTTAGACTTAGAGAGAGAGCTCCTGGAAGCGTGAAAATATACGTCAATCCAACCAGAGCCAATGTTGGGTGTGCTCTTATCTCTGCAGCAAAGGTTGGCTCCCATGAAAAGAAGCTCGTCGTGTCACTCGCTGCATATCCAAAGAAGTATGGCGTAAGAGTCCTATACGCATTGACAACGCGCGCCCAGATCATCGATGCGAGGTCGGATGGCCCTGCTAGGTTCTTCCAAAAAAGACTTGGTTCGCTGTGAAAGATGGCATAGGACCACAACCCCCAAGGCGCAACCACAGCAAGGAATATGGCGAGCATTATTGCGATCTTTCGTAGTTCCTTCAGGCTATGTCGGACGTGATTGGCAGCGATCAGATAGAGCACTCCTCCAGCTACGTATACGATCACGTACGGGTGAGAAAGGACTCCGAGCCCAGCGAATACACCCGCCAGTGGCAGAAAGCGTCTGGTGATTACACAGTAGTAGAAGAACAACACAAAATACGCGGCCATGTTCTTGGGGCTCGTGTACAGAACATTCCAGAAGATGAACGGACTCAACACCAGTAAGAGGGTGGCGAATCGTGAAGTTCCTTTGCCGAAGAGAGTCTTGACAAGAAGATATGCTGACAGTATTACCAGAGCGTCTAGAAACGCGCCAGCGGACCAGAACTCGAAGAATCCGGCGCCGGACAACTCCTGTTGAACCATGGCCCAGACAGGGACTGCCGAGACATTGATCCGAAACACGCCAAGAAGGTACGCGGCAACCAACCCCATGAGTGGTGGTCGATCATAGATCTGCCAACCACAGCAGTAGAATGGCGTGGTGTGCAAGTCAAGATGATTTGCAAGGAATTGGGTGACCCGAAAGGGAAGAACCATGTCTCCTGGAAGAAATGGCATTCTGGTATGCCAAGGCTGCCCAAACAAGAACAACACGTCCCCTTCACGGACAGGCAGCAGAACTACAGATATCGCGAGAAGAAAGGCAGCTACCATGCAATAGAGTCCAAATTTGTCTGCGGATGAGATCTTCGAGACAAGATCAGATCGTGTGAATCTCCATGCCGAGAAAAAGAGAATGAGTATCGTTGCTGCTGTAATGCTGAGGCTGCTGTATATGCTGGGCAGTTCATCGAGCAGGGACAATAGGCCACCGATTGCGATCATGACGCCAGGGCTTATCACCAACAACTCATCCGGATCGGCGCTTGGAAGTACGAATTCGGCGATCGCAAGGCCAGGAATCAGCATGATGAACGGAAACAGAAACACGGCCTCGAAGATTGTGTACCTCGTGACGAGAATGGTTACCGCCACGATACCGAAAGCTGCTCCAAGGACTCTGAGAAAGGCCGATGGAGGGAATCCAAAGCCTGACTTTGCGAGATCGCGGAAATGCTCAGCATTTGCATGACCCCCACGATGCTGCCGTAGGAACCGCGCAAGTTGAAGCATAGGGTTCAGAACACGTCCTTACGCTAGTGTAGAACGCTAGATTGCTTAGAGCTTATTGGTCACCTCGGTGTCGAACGCCCCGCTTCGTGAGGCATCTAGGGGCGACATAGAAACCCGTCCAAGACCCACCAAATGGAAGCCTGCTCGAGCGATTTGTGCCTTATCGTATAGCTGTCGTCCGTCAACAAGTATGGCATCACTCGCCGCCAGCTTGGCCAGTCGCGAGAGATCGATCTTCTTGAAAACCGTGTGATCGGCAAGTATCATTATGCAGTTTGCCCCTTGCACACACTCCTCAATCGACGAGGTGCATAGAGCCCCGAAGCTCTCTGAAGTCATAGGGTCGAAGGCACGAACTCTGAACCCTTTTGTAAGAAGCCATTCTATGACGTGCCGTACAGGGCTTGATCTGACATCATCGGTGTCGCCTTTGTATGTAGTTCCGAGAACAGAAATTGTTGCTCCCTCGCCGACTCCAGCTTCCTTGAGGGCAGCTGCAGTAATGCGAATGAGGTGATCCGGCATCCTCTCGTTGATTTCTCTCGCCATCCGCATGAAGTTTGAATAGGCTAATGACCACGCTCCAAGAGAATCCATCAACAGGTACGTATCCTTCGGAAGACATGGGCCCCCCACCCCCGGTCCGGGAGTCAGTATCTTGACCCGCGGATGGGAGTTAACAAGGTGCGTAAGCTCTAGCATGTCCACCTGCAGATGTTCGCACACCAGAGCTAACTCGTTAACGAACGCGATACCCACATCTCTGCTAATGTTTTCCACGAGTTTCGCTAGCTCCGCTGTTCTCGAGTTGGTCTGAACAGAATCGACTCCATATGCGACACGCACAAACTCAGAAGCTACGGCCGCACTCTCTGCGTCAAGTCCTCCCACAATTCGTGCATTTGCTTTCAACTCTTCCAGAGTCTTGCCTGGAGCGATCCGTTCAGGACAGTAGGCCAACCACAAGTCTCTGCTAAGAACGAAGCCTTGTTTGGTGAAAATGCTGCCTATCACATTATCGGTGGTGCCCGGTGGGACTGAGCTTTCCAAAATCACCAGTCTTGTGCCTTGCGTTTCGTCTATTGCTTCCGCTACCTCATTGATGGCGTTCTCCAGATGCCTGAGATCCGGCTTGTGGTCCGAAATCGGAGTCTGCACGCAGACCACTATCACCTGAGACTTCGATACAGCGGATCTTAGATCGGTGGTGGCCGTGAGGTTTCGTTCCCCAACAACCGAACCCACCAATGAGCTGAGACCCGGTTCTTTCAGATGACTTTGACCTCGGCAGACAGATTCCACAACCTGTTCATTCATATCAACACCTATCACCTTGAATCCTCGATGGGCTATCCACGCGGCAGTTGGCAAACCGACATATCCCAGGCCGACCACAACAACGGTCAATTGCTTAGCACGAAGTTGCTGTAGGAACTTCGCAAGACGATCGCGCAAAGGCCAACCCTCAATCTTGGAAGGGCGTCGACTAGGACGCGCAGATTAAGCTTATGGCGACGGGCCTTCGTTCAGTAATCCCTCTTTTGCCTGTCTATTGGCAGAGACCGCCTAAGAATGAGGTAGAGTTTGGAGCATCACGTCTACGACTCGCTGAGAGGCAACCTGATGGGGCGTTTCGTCCAATACGTGAAGGATCGCACTGAGGGGTTCGATGACTACTTTCCATGTCGCAGAGAGCGTTGTCGCTTTGAGCATGTGAAGGCTTGGCTCAGCTACTATATGCTCAGCTTCAACCTCTTCAAACGTCGACACGCGCTAGACCGATCGCCGATTCCTCAGCTAAGCCGAATCATGCGAGGACCGAAAGATCCGCCTTAAGGTAACAGAGCCGACCGGACTTCAACTAAGCTTATCGGTCGCTAGTCTCGGATTCCGCTCGCACTATTGAGTACTTTCCGCCTGTCATCACCAAGCGGAAGCCGTGCTGCCTGAGCCGTTTCATGTATCCTTCCAGACCGAACCACGACTTCGAGGAATAATTCTCAACGTAATATTCGACATTTTCCTGCATCTCCTCGATGTTGTGACCCCAATTTGTGGCCACATATCTGGGGCTCCAGGCAACCAAGTACCCCAGCTTCTTGACGTCAGCGGAGAACTGACCGTCGGCCGGGAACTTGAACCGGCCATTTCCGTAGCTGACCCAGCGCGCTCCGCGGTCATAGACCTCCCGGCGGATCATGGAGGTAGTTGTAACATTCCCCTCCGCCACGTATATACTCAAGCCATCACGGGTGAGCAGAGCAGCTGGCTTCTTCTCCCACACCTCCCCCGCCTCGACCTGCGGAAAAGGTGAGTACGGAGAAAGCTGCCCTAGTTCCGGGAACACCTCGAACCTCCGCAGAAGCTCGGTGTCCCAGCCGCGGTGATACTCCACATCGTTCTCGCTCAGCATTATGTAACGGCCCTGCGCACGTTTCATCCCAATGTTGGCGGCTTCTCCGCCAGGGATGTTGCTCGGCATCAGCACAGAATGATGGTTTGGCTGCGTTCCACACACCGACTCGATGACGGCCCTAGATCGGTCGGTTGAGGCATTGTCCACAATGAACAACTCGTACCCGACGGAGATAGTGCTCAAAAGGGAATGTACTGTCCTGTCTAGCAGGTGCGCCCGGTTCCAGCTCAGGATCACGGCGCTGATGACGGGGGCGTCCGAAGTCCCCAAGACAGTTCGCCTTCTCTACTGCGCTCCTGCCGTTTCGTAGCAAACGCAAGAACTTTCCCGAATAATAACAATATTCCCGCTATTAGGCTTGGGGACCCTGACCACGTAGGGCTCCATCCCACCTTCAGGCAGGCCATGAACGTCCCTCGGCAGCTTCGGCCTCGAACTTGACCCACGAAAGAGGATAGATCTGGAAAGTCCTTATCGGATCGGACTTGAAGCGAGCCCGTCGAGGGCGAGCGCCCCAACTCGAGAGAAGCTGACAAACCACCCTTTACCTCAGCTATTTCCGCACCCAAGGGTTTTCCACCCAACCGTTGAGAAGAATGAGCCTGCCAGACCATACCGGACAATGGCGACGGTTCTTGTGCTGTGAGGATAGGATTCTTACCCTTGGGGCCGAAATGGCAGTCTGTCTGAACTTGATGAGCCAGGGATCGAGTATAGTTCAAAGCAGAACTCATCATATACCAGCGAATCTTCAAGAGATCGCTTAGCCGAAGGAAGCGCGAGGCGTGAGGCTAGGAAATTTCGTTCTCGACGAGAATACCGGAGTCTATGTGCCCGGGAACAAACCTACTGAGGCCTTTGGATACACGGATGGCTTGGAAGTAGAGGAGCGCCTGCTGACGATCATGAGATCAGCAACTGACCTAAGCTCGACATCAAGCGAGCTTGAAAACGCTATCATCGACTGGCCGTCTCGATACCATCTGAGCAGCGAAAGGGCAAATCTGTTCAGAGCGATGGACAACCTGCAGGATTGTGCGCAAGTACTGGAACTCGGAGCCGGTTGTGGAGCGCTGACCCGATATCTGGGCGAGAGATTTGAGAAAGTGGACGCGATAGAGGGCAGCCTCCGTCGTGCGCAAATCGCTAGGGAGAGGTGCCGGGACTTGCTGAATGTCACCGTTCTTGCCTCGCCATTCAAAGACATTCGGTTCTCGCCAGAATACGATCTTGTAGCGTTGATAGGCGTCTTGGAGTATGCCCCGACACTCGACGAACCATCTCAACGGAATCGTGCGGAGAACTGCCTGTCGACAATCAAGTCTGCGGCGTGCTCGCTGCGGCGAGACGGGATTATGATTATCGCGATGGAGAACGCGCTGGGACTCAAGTACTGGAGTGGTTGTGCCGAGGACCATACCGGGACGCCGTTCGATAGCGTCCATGGCTATCCTGTACCTAACTCACCGATCACTTTCGGCAGACGACAACTGGAATCATTGATCAGACTGTCAGGATTCGACCACATCGCATTCTACTATCCGTTCCCAGACTACAAACTCCCCCGGACCATCATCCGTGAGACCCAGATTCCGCCGGATTCTCTGTTTCTGCATAACTGGATAGAGTGCCCGTTCGAGGACTACACGGGGAGGAGAGACTACCACGTGCATGAGGGGTTGGCTGTCAGAAGCATCTGTCGTGCGGGGTTGTTATCTGAATTCGCAAATTCATTTCTGGTACTGGCTTCGAAGTCACCCGACACGGAAATTCAGGCCTCGTGGATTGCACGAAGATTTGAGTCGCAGAGAGCGCTGCCGTATCAACGCGTCACATCCCTCTACGTCGATCCGAATCCCAGAGTACGCAAGGATAGAGTGATCGAATCATCTGAGGAACCATCACTACTTGGGCTGAGACCAGCGATGACGAGATGGATCCCGGGAGACCTGGAGATATACTCGCTGGACGAAGCTATCTTCCATCCCGACCCGCACTCGTCGATTCTCAGTATACTGGAACGGTATCACAAGTATCTCGCGGATATCTTCTCCACAAACACTAACGATGAGGAAGGTTATCCGTTGCTAAGGGGTGAGAGTTTCGACTTCACCTTCTCAAACATAATCTGGAACAGTGAACTCGATCGATACGAGTACATAGACGACGAATGGGAATGGCGGGGACCCCTCCCCGTCGACTACGTATTGTTTCGTAGCCTCTACTACTTCATGGCGACTCGACGCCCTTATCTGAGAGCTAAAGCTGCCGAAACAGATCTGCAACAGACGTTCATGAGCCTCATGAGGGCATTGTACCCGCAATACAACTTCGAAAGACATGAGCGCAATCGTTTGCGTGAGGAGAGAGTTCAGTCTGAGATCATCGGAAGGAGCTTCACATTGGCCTCGCTCTCCACGCCCCTCGCTGAGAGGACCAGTCTACTTGCGCTCAAAGTTGAGAACGATAGACTACGTGAAGTAATCAGACTGCGAGATGAGGGAATCAAGTTTCTTCAGGGTGAGGTCAAAGTGCGAGATGAGGGAATCAAATTCCTTCGTGAATCAAAGTTGTCTTCCCGCATTCGAAGGAAACTCTCATGGATGATAAGAAAGAAACCGTAAAGAAGTGTATCGCAGCATGATTCGCGTACCATGGGAGGCACCGGATCACGATCATCACGTTCTGGGAGCGTCGAGACTGCAGCCCCCAAAGAAAGTGGTCTTGACCTTACCTTCGGCGAAGGGATCGGAAGTACGGCGTGGCACGATCTGGTTCACGTCTCTTTGGAAGATTAGAAAATCTTGACGCGGTGGATCTGAATGCCACACCTAATG
>Ga0315289_10011223_pt1 | contig 12715 bp, 9 predicted proteins | sample YL17G11_40_MG_FD_203452 | JGI IMG/M metagenome (GOLD analysis project Ga0315289, IMG submission 203452) | Sediment microbial communities from Yellowstone Lake, YNP, Wyoming, USA - YL17G11_40 | ecosystem: Environmental > Aquatic > Freshwater > Lake > Sediment | place: USA: Wyoming | collected...
CTGGGCACAGATATGCGCCGCGCCACGGCTCTTGCGACCTGACCGACGAGCAAGCCGAGGGCCATGGCGGTGAGCCAGCTCAGCAGGCCCTCGTATCCCAGGGCGCATCCTCCGATCAGCGCGGTCAGCAGCGCTGCGGCCCCGGCGCCGATGCGCCGCCGGCGCGAGACGGGCTTGATCTCGATCCCGAACAAGCACTCGGCGCATCGCGTGCCAACCGGGCCGTGGTACACACATTCGGGACAGAGAGGCTTGCCGCAGCTCCCGCAGCGCACTAACGCCGGGCGCCGCGGATGATAGTGGCAATGCGTTTCACCGCGGCCATTGGGGTCACTGGGCATTGGCGGCTGTTTTTCGGCGCGGCGGTCGTGCTGACCTGCCGCAGCCGGGCCGGCATCAGGGACCGGTGATCAGGATCGGGTGACAGGATCAAATGAGTGACGGGCGCCAGTGGCAAGCGCGCACCGCGGATTCCAAGAGCCGAGCTCCCGCATTCCAGGGGCGACCGAAAAAACCGAGGGCGCCAGGCAATCGGCCTGGCGCCCCCTGCGACCCAAGCGCCGCTACAATGGCATCGCAATCAGGCGGGCGAGGGCTCGATCCCGGCGGGCCCTACCGCCTCTCCCTCCTGCTTACGCGTTTCGAGGGAAACGATCACGCCGCTTTGAGGCCGCGCCGCTGCCTTCTCTTTCTGCGGCACCGGCTGCCCCTCCAGCAGCGCCTTGAACTCCTCGCGCTCCAGAGTTTCTTTTTCGAGCAGCACCGCCACGATTCGATCCATCGCTTCGCGGCGCTCCTTGAGGATTTCCTCGGCGCGATGATAGCACTGGTCCACGATGCTGCGGATCTCGTGGTCAATCGCGGACGCGATGTCATCGCTGTAGTCGCGATCCTCCATCAGGTCGCGGCCCAGGAAGGGCAATCCGTGCTTGCGCCCAAAGCTGCGCGCGCCGAGCTTGTCGGACATCGCGAATTCGGTCACCATGCGCCGCGCCAGCTCCGTCGCCCGCTCCAGGTCGCTGCTCGCCCCGGTGGTCGGCTCGCTGAAGACGATCTTCTCCGCCGCTCGTCCGCCCAAAAGCACGGTGATGTCGTCGAGCAGCTCGGAGCGCGTGGTGACGTACTTGTCCTCCAGGGGCAGTTGCATGGTATAGCCAAGCGCCATCCCGCGCGCGAGGATCGAGGTCTTGTGCAGCGGATCGGCATGTGGCAGCAGCTCCGCAAGCACCGCGTGTCCCACCTCGTGGTGGGCGAGAATCTTCTTCTCGGCCTCCGATATGATGCGGCTCTTGCGCTCCGGCCCCGCGATGACGCGGTCAATGGAGGCCTCGAAATCGGCCATCTCGATCTTGGTCTTGTCGCTGCGCGCGGCCAGCAGCGCCGCCTCGTTGGCCATGCTTGCGAGATCCGCGCCCGAGAACCCGGGCGTGCGGCGCGCCAACACTTCAAGCTCCACATCTTCCGCCAGCGGCTTGCCTTTCACATGCACCGTGAGGATCGCCTTGCGCCCCTTCATGTCGGGCTGATCCACCACGATCCGCCGGTCGAAGCGCCCCGGGCGCAGCAGCGCCGGATCCAGCACATCCGGGCGGTTGGTGGCGGCGACGAGAATGACCCCGGCATTGGGATCGAATCCGTCCATCTCCACCAGCAGCTGGTTGAGGGTTTGCTCGCGCTCGTCGTGACCGCCGCCGACGCCGGCAAAGCGCTGGCGGCCCACCGCGTCAATCTCGTCAATGAACACGATGCAGGGGCGGTTGGCCTTCGCCTGCTCGAAAAGATCGCGCACCCGCGAGGCCCCGACCCCCACGAACATCTCCACGAAATCCGAGCCGCTGATGTGGAAGAACGGCACCCCGGCCTCCCCCGCGACCGCCCGCGCCAGCAGCGTCTTGCCGCAGCCCGGGGGGCCCAACAGCAGCACGCCCTTGGGGATGCGCGCGCCCAGGGTCTGGAAGCGCTTGGCGTTCTTGAGGAAGTCAACGACTTCCATCAATTCCTCTTTCGCTTCATCCACCCCGGCGACGTCGTTGAAGGTGATCTTGGGCATGCCCTCGGTGATGCGGCGAGCGCGGCTGCGCCCGAAGGCAAGCGCCTGGCTGGAGCCGCTTTGGGCCTGGCGCATGATGAATATCCAGAAGCCCACCATCAGCAGCACCACGATCACGACCATGATGATGCTGCTCATGAGCGACTCGGAAATCGCCGGCCGGTCGTAGGCGAAGGAGACCCCGGCTTTGCGCAGCTCCGCGAGGTAGGGCTCGCGATCGGGGTCGGGCAGCCACACGATGTAACGGCGGTGGTTGCGCAGCTCGCCGGTCACCAGGTCCTTGCGAAAGACAGCGTTGACCACCTGGTTGCTCTGCACCCGCGCCAGGAACTCGCTCGCGGTCAGCTTTTCCTGCGCCGGCTGCTTGTTGGCGAACTGCCGGAAAATGGCGAACAGGGCGACCAGCACGCCTGCCCATAGCAGCAGCTTTATGAACTTGGCCCCGTTCAAAGCCTAGCCTCCGGTCGCCGACGCGCCAAAGCCCGGACTCCGCTGCTACTCTGCGAAGTAGCGAAGCTCCCTGCTCCGCGGGCTTCGTAGCCCAGCTACGCAGGGCGAAGGAGCCTTCGCTACGAAGCACGAGCAAGGCTCCGTCCGGCAGGCGCTATGGCGACGGCGCGCGCGCCGTCCGTCGCGCGCCAGCAACATTCCCCTTATTGTGGGTTGGCGCCTTACGGGCGCGCCCCAGCCCCACGCCACTATATTGTTCCCCATTTCACGCAGCCCAACCCAGAAGATTATAGCACAGAAGCCGAGCCACGGGAAACGCCGGCGCTTGCTCAGCGGGAGCCCCGCAGCGGCTCGTTCATGCTCCCCGTGCGATAGCCGCGCAGGTCGGCGGCGACGTAGATGTAGCCCAGCTCGCGCAGGCGGGTCTCGATATGCTCCCGCAGCGCCGGGTCCAGCAGGCGGCTGATATCCTGGGGCGCGACCTCGATGCGCGCGACATCGCCGTGATGGCGCACCCGCAGTTGCTTGAAACCTAGGTCGCGCAAGAAAGCCTCCGCCGCATCCACCCGGCGCAGCTCCTCCGGGGTTATCCGCTGCCCATAGGGAAAGCGCGAAGCGAGACATGCGTAGGAGGGCTTGTCCCACGTCGCCAGGCCCATCTCGTGCGATAGAGCACGGATCTCGGTCTTGGTCAGCCCCGCCTCCTGAAGGGGGCTGCGGATGCCCAGTTCGCGCGCCGCCTTCATGCCCGGCCGCCAATCGCCGAGGTCGTCGTGGTTGGAGCCGTCGCAAACCCATCGCAGCCCGCGCGCGCGCGCCCGCCCCAGCAACTTGCCGAACAGCTCCTGCTTGCAGTAGTAGCAGCGGTCAGGCGGGTTCTGGGCGAAATGCTCGATCCCCAGCTCCGAGGTCTCAACGACCTCGTGGGCGACGCCGAGCTGCGCCGCCAGGGAAGAGGCTTGTTGGATTTCGCTCGCCGGGTAGGTCTCCGAGCAAGCGGTCACCGCGAGCAGCCCCTCGCGCGGCAGCTCCTGCGCGGCGACCTTGAGCAGCAGCGTGCTGTCAACGCCGCCCGAGTAGGCAATGAGGGCGCTGCCCATGTCGCGCACGATCTGGCGCAGCCGCTCCAGCTTCGCGTGCGCCTGGTCGCCCCTCGACTCCGCTTGGGGTGACCCTGAGCCTGCTTGCCCTGAGCCTGCCGAATGGGTCGAAGGGTCGGTCACTTCACTTTCGCCGTGCCGGCGAGGGAGGAGACGGCGACCTCGGCCGCGCGCTTGCCCGAGAGGAGCATGGCGCCGAACGTCGGGCCCATGCGCGGCAAGCCGTAAACCGTTGACACCGCCATGCCGCACACGATCAACCCCGGGTGCACCTCGCCGGTGTGCTCCACGATGAGGTCCTCGCTGCGCTCGACCCACATCGCCCCGAAGCCAACCGTCTTGACCAGCCCGCGCTGCTCGAGCTTGCGCGCCACCTGCGCATCGTGCCCGGTGGCGTCAATCACGATCTTGGATTCCAGGGCGATGGGGTCAACGCAAGTTATCTCCCGCGGCATCGAGGCCACCGGCGTCCAGTTGACCACCACGCCCGCCACGCGGCCCTCTTGGCGCAGCACCACGTCATCGAACACGGTGAGGCTGGCGATCTTCACCCCCGCGTCACAAGCGGCCGCAATCAATTTGGAGCAGGCATGGGGGCCATCGGCCACGTAGAGCCCGGGCGAGACTTCTTCGTGGGGCACGCCCAGCTCGTCCAGGACAAGCTGGCCCGGCGCGCGCACTGTCAGCTTGTTCATCAGGTAGCCGCCGATCCAGAATCCGCCGCCCAGGTAGTTGTTGCGCTCGATGATGAAGGTGCGGTACCCCCGCGACGCCAGTTCCCGGCCCGCCATCAGGCCCGAGGGGCCGCCCCCGACAATAATCACGTCGCTCTCGACGTACTCCATGAACTGGCGGGCGAATTGCCCCACGATGGCGCGGGTTATTTCTTTCTCGCCTACCGGTGCGAACTTGGTCGCTTTCTCAGCCATGCTCAACCCTCCGTCGCCGGCGCCGCCGGCGCGTAAAAATTGGGCAGCGCCCTGCGCTAGCAGCGCCGCTCGGCAATCTGGTCTCTCATTCCAGGTCTTACCCGCTGCCGACCTCCATCTTATCATATGACGGAGGTCCCGGGGTCTCGCCTTGATCGCCCCATGATATAGGGGGAATCCGAGAACCGGGCCGCCCGCAGGATACGAGCTCGCGGCCGGGTTTTATCTTTGGTTGCGCACGATACGAAACTTCTGCTCCTGAACCTCGCCGCTGCGGATTGTGAACAAGCGCACGACCGGGCGCTTAAGATTCGCCAGCGAGATAATCATGTAGTATAGATCCGGGTAGAACGCAAGTTCGCGGTCGCGCTCACTGGGATAAGCCTCGCTCGCAATATGGGAATGGTAAATCGCCAGCAGCGACAGCCCCTGCTCCTGCGCGTCGCGGATGACATCTGACTGCTCGCGTCGGCCCATGAAGTAACCGCTGTGGGGGTTATCATCTTTGTTGGCCATGCGGTGCAGCCTGGTCACCAGGCCGTCCCGACCGACCAGGATGCCGCACGCCTCCTGGGGCACCCCGCGCTCCTGCTGAGGAACTCTCAGCTCCTCGCGGACATGCCGCTCGATTTGATCCATGATGCGTTTTGGTATCCGCAGCATGATTCCCCGACCCTCGCTGTGCTCGTCGCTTGCTCGGCTCACGCCTCGGTGAACATTGGCGTCGAGAGATATCGCTCCCCGGTGTCAGGCAGCACCACCACGATGAGCTTGTCGCAGTTTTCCTTGCGCTTGGCGACCTGAACGGCAGCCCACGCCGCGGCGCCCGAGGAGACACCCACCAGCAAGCCCTCCTCCCGTGTCAGCCGGCGCCCCATCACCCGGGCGTCTTCGTCGGTCACGGTCATGACCTCGTCCACCAGTCTCATATCGAGCACAGCAGGAACGAAACCTGCGCCGATCCCCTGGATCGTGTGGGGGCCGCGGGCGCCGCCGGAGAGCACCGGCGATGCCGCGGGCTCGACTGCAATCGCCTTGAACGATGGCTTGCGCTGCTTAATGACTTGGGCGACGCCGGTGATGGTGCCTCCGGTGCCGACCCCGGCCACAATCATGTCGGCGGCGCCGTCGGTGTCCTCCCAGATCTCTGCCGCGGTGGTGCGCCGGTGCGCCTCCGGGTTAGCTGGGTTCTCGAACTGCTGCGGCATGAAGCAGCGCGCATCCGAGGCGACTAGCTCCTCGGCGCGCCGCACCGCCCCGGGCATCCCCTCGCTGCCAGGGGTCAGAATCAACTCCGCCCCGAACGCTCGCAGCAGGTCACGCCGCTCCCGGCTCATGGTCTCGGGCATGGTCAAGACCAGGCGATACCCCCGGGCGGCGCAGACGAAGGCGAGGGCGATGCCGGTGTTGCCGCTCGTGGGCTCGACGATAATGGTGTCCGGCTTAATGCGCCCCTCGCGCTCAGCGGCCTCGATCATGCTGACGCCGATGCGATCCTTGACACTGCCGCATGGGTTGAACATCTCCAGCTTGGCCACCACCTGCGCCGGCGCCCCATCGGTCACCCGGTGCAGACGTACGAGGGGCGTCCTGCCCGTCAGTTGGGTCACATCATCCGCTATCCTGGTCAACTGGGTGCCTCCTGCAATTGCGATCTACCGGGCGCTCAATCCGGCGCTCGCCTCTTCCTCTGATAGCGTGCCACAGGCCGTGAACTGCGCTGATGCCGACCGAGCTCTCGCCCATCGCCAATTCCCGGTTCGCTTTCTATGAATTGGACAGACAACTGCCACTTTCCTACTGCGAACATGCACGATCAGTGCGACAGCTACGCTAAGACGGCCAAATGCCCGCGAGGGCAGGCGCAGACGCTCAGGGGATGATACGCCCGGGCGAGATATCGTTTATCACCAGGCCCGTCGGCGCCTTGGGATAGAAGTACGTTGATTTGCCTGGCATGCGCAGCCCCGCCGCGGCCACGCGTTTCACCTGCTCCACCGTCGTTGGCCGCAGAAACAGCGCGCAGTCCGCGCGCCCCTCATCCACCTGCTGCACGGCTTCGGCCTCACTGGTGACGTATTCCACGCACGTGCTCAGCGCGCCGGGACCGAGCACCGGATCTATCAGCAGCCGGTGAATCAGCACCGTACCCAGCTCGTCAATGCCTCCGGCCCCGGGATTGCGCGGCACGTACTCTGGTCTCACCTCGAGCAGGCTGCATCCGCCCGCACTGGTATACATCCCAAAGAGCGCGCCGCTATCCGAATGCTCTAGCGATTGGACGAGCGTTCTTGCTGCTTCGCGTGGATGAGCCGCAGCGCACTTGACCTCGCGCCGCTGAAAGTGCCGCTCCACCAGGGCCTCCAGGTGCGCTCGCTGTTCACCGGTGGGCAGCCTTAGCAGGCGGTGGGTGGGCAGGATCACCACCCCCGGCTGCTCGGCAGGGCAAAGCAGGGCCAGCACATGGTTGAAGGCCGCCTCGGGCGGGGCTTGGGGATGCGCCTCTGCTTCGCGAGCCTGCGTAGCGCTCTCTGCTCCGCACTGCGTAGCTTCAGCAGAGCAGTGTCGCAGAGCAGGCTGCGCTAGCTCGCGGCTGACGGTCAAGGCTGTCTCGTAGCGGTGATGCCCGTCGGCGATGAAGAGCGGCCCTTGGCCGACGAGTTCGCAGTAGCGGTCGGTCAGCTCATCTTGTCGGCGGCGCCACAGGCAGTGACATTCACCAGAGGTCTCCGCCTCGGCCACCGGGTGGTCGGCTGTCATCTCAGAGATGACGGCTGTGATCTCGCCGTTGGGATCGTCGTGGAGCGCTAACACCGGGCTGATCTGCGCCTGGCAGGCCAGCATCAGCCGTCGGCGGTCCTCCCGCGGAGCGGCCAGGGTTCCTTCGTGCGGCAGCACCATCCCCGCCTCGAAGGGTGTCAGACGAACCGCACACAGCACGCCCAGCCGCCTCCGGCTCTCGCCGCGCAGGTCAAAGGTGTGCGAATGCGGATAGAGGCAGGGTCCATCATCATAGGCCAGGACTCCTTCCTGGCGCCAGAGTTGCAGCGTCTTCGCGGAGCGGGCGTAGCGATCATCCGCCTTCGCGGGCCACGTAGTTCCGCTTCGGCGGACGAAGGTGTCCTGATTGCCATCCTCGCGAGCGCCATAGCCGAGCTCCAAGCGCACCACGTTGTGCGGATCGCGCCGGTGCAGGCGTTCCTGTTGCTCGGGGGTGATGATGTCGTATGGGGGGGCGAGGACGCCGCTCAGGTCCCCCCGCCGGTATCGCAGACCGGCAAAAGGTTGCACAATGAGGCGCTGGGTCACGATGTGGTTGTCTCTCCGTCGTGTCAAAGGCACCGCCAGCGGTTACGACCCCCCGGAGGCGGCGCGGTGACCGCCAGCGTGTGACGCAATGGACTTGCCCGAGGTACTCGGGCGGTCAAGGCGGCATCCGGCGCAAGCGCTGTCGCCCAAAACGTGAGCAATGGCCCGACTCGCGCCTGCCGTTGCCGCCTGCGCCGGGTACGGGCCTGGCTTAAGTCATTATACCGGGGGGTATCGGCGCTGACAAGATCAATCGGGGCGCGGGGGGCTCGAGGCTCTGAACAGTCGGGCGGATGAACGCGGGTATCGGCTGTCTGCGCTGCAAGTGATGGTGACGTTAGCGCCGCTGTCCGGCGCTTGCCAGGTCACCGATGAGCCGGTGTTGCCGGTAGGAAAAGTCCCGACATCCTCGCCGTCCCTCTTGGCGCTCCAGGTGTAGGTTAGGGGGTCGTCAGAATACGTGTCAACCGGGGTTTCGCTCGGCGCGTGCTTGTGGTCTTGATCGGTGGCTCCGCCCACACACGTCGAAGAGCCGTTGCACGTTTCCCCGTCCAGACAAGTACTCATCCACTGGCCGATCATCCACTTACCAGCGGCGACCGCCTAGCAGGGAAGACTTTCCGAGAACCGCAAATCCCTCGCTCCGGACGCCTCACTACCTCTTTAACAAAGGAAAGGATGTGGTTTCGGATCTCCTCATCCGATCAAGGCTCGGCCTCGAATGGGAAACGTATCTGCCCTGGCCGCCGCTTCCGCCGGTACCACCGGTCACGGTTCACCACAGCATGAGTCGATCAGGCATTACCGTCAAGAACTTGAATTGCTGTTGTGCCCTCATCCATGTTCGAGCGAGCTCGATATCCTCTTGTGGGTACATGGCGGGAGAGCGCTTATATCTGACAGGGAAATTGTCCAACGTCAAAGCTAACAGGTTTAAAGCATATTGGGCGTAAAGAGGTGCCCCCTCGCCTTGTTCAGGCGGGAGGCCCTTATCGCTCTCAAGATATGCTTGCAGTAACGCAATGGCCCTTGGTTGCCTGATAAACGCCAGGTGCTGTAACAGCCGGCCGACCCGAAGGACGGGGTCAGGCTCAGATTGGACCAACTCAACACATCGGTTGATGTCGCTCTGGCTTCCCATCCGAGCCAATGCGAGACGTGCTGCCCACGAAGCCGACCCCCACCAGACTCCGGCGTACTTCTCTGTATAGAGTCGAGTCTCGTCCGCCAGCAGAGCTCGGAGCTTCGGGGCCTGATCCTTGAGCTCTGCGACGCCTGCCAGCAGCACCATTCGACGATCCGGTCGTTCCGAAGCAATTAGCGCGCGCACACAGGCCTTAGAATCCTCCGTGAAATCGTCAGCAGAGAAAGCGAGAAGGTACCCCGCAGCCGATTGCCACACAAGTCCGCTCGGATCACTACAGGCTCTGATCAGGCTGGAGATGACATCGCGCCGGATGGGTGGCTGGTCACTTCGCACGGCGATCGACCATCCTGTGGCATAGGCATCCCATCGAACCCGTTCCGCCGGGTCCTTTTCGAACGCTTGCAGTTCGGCCAAAATGGCTTCCGGGTCGCCAGCAAGGATCTCCCTCCGATCGACCGTTACGACGTGTCCCTTGCGCAACTCATTCATTCTCTGTCGCAGTGCCAATAAGGCAGTCTCGTTCGGGTCTCCGGCACACGGAGCATGCCAAAAGACGAGCATAATCAGCACTGCAACCCAGCAACAACCCGTATGCTTCATTTGACGCTCGTTGCCCAGCCGAGGGCCTCGGGTGGGTTGACGCCCGAAACCACGATGGGCACATCGGTGACTCTCAGCGTCACCTCATCGTTTGAGCCGGGCAGCTTGATTCTTCGCTCCACAGTCAGCAGGTACGTTCCCGCGAGAGACAGGTCAAAGACTCTCGCTAGATCAACGTAAGAACGCCAGGACTCGCCCGGCTGGACTACATCTCCACCCGCCGACCTGGGCATGTCTTTCCACATCGCGGCTCTTTTCCCATAGCGCGTCAGTTCAACGGGATCCTGCTTGTAGCGCAGCTTCAATGAGAAGTTGGAAAACAGACCCAATGTATCCGGGACCTCGTGAACGGCACCAGTGCCGTTACGAAGGTCGATGCGAATCCAAGCATGCCCTCCGACCTCGCGAGCACCCTTCGCTTGAGTGATAGCCAGACTCAAACCCTGCACGGGCTCGCCCTCCTGGACTACAAGCGCGGAGCTTCTCTCATCCGCTGGCTTTGAGGGTGCTTCCTGGCTCCCTCCCCCCGCGGCGCCCACCGCAACTGAAGCCAATATCGCGGCCATGAGGATAGCCTTCGATTTGCGAATCTGCATGTCTCCTCCTCCTTGCGACTAAAGCGGTTGCCAGTTGATATCCTCCGTCGACTGGTTCCACTCCGGGTGGGTGGTTTCGTCGTCGGCTGAGCCCACCTTAGTGTCATTGCTGCCATAATCGAGGCTCCATTGATCCTCCGAGTCCTTCGTCGCTGATCCCTTCCAGCCCCAAGCGACGCGTTTCAGTGGCACCCATATCGAACCTGCTCCGCTGGGCTTAAACATTATATACATTCTGAATCCCTGGCTGTACTCGTCCATGATGTAGCGCTTGTAAAGGACAACTGGGGGATCGCCAAGGCTGTTGCTCATATCAGGTGTTGCGGGAGCATCTACGGCTTCATGTTCGTCGTTTCCCGTGCTCCAAGAGCCCAGGTAAGGATACTGCGTATCGAGTACCCAGTTGCCGCCGGTGTACCACCCATACCAGTTGCCGGGCTCGGAGTTGAACTGCCGAAGGTTGTACGCATTCAGGGTCTGCACGTACTGCCACTGGCCGGGGTCGAACCCCTCTGGCATCGTAACCTTGGTGTACTTGAACCTCACCCCATAAAGGTAGCCCGGTGGTGGCGAAGGGTTTGTGCCGCCCCCGAAAGAGAGGTGGATTCCCGATTGACCCAGATAGTCTGCCCTTACCGCGACCGAGCTTTCCGTCGCAGGGGTTATTGTGCATGTGGGTCTCTTCACGTTGAACGTCGTCTTCGCCGAGAACTGCTGTCCGTTTACGGTGGCGGTGTAGGTAACTTCGCGCCCGTCTCCCCCGCCAACCCAGTAGTAGCTGACGGTCGAACCGGTCACATCGGTCAGTGCTGTTACGGTGGCCGAGTTCGCGTCAGCAGTGTAGTTGGCTATGCGGTTTCCGGGAACACTCCACTGGCGAGCCGTCACCGTCATCCCTGCTGGTGAGACTACGCCTTGGAGAGCGATGTTCCTGCCCACTATCGTGTCTTGCGTCTGATCGGTTATGGTGTTGGCCCCCTGTTTGATATCCACCTTGATCACCTTGACCGTCACCGACCGCGTCACGTCCGCATCGTCCCGAGTGCCGGTGTCGTCCCCGACGTGGGGTCCCGGCGGGTCGGTGATAGTGCAGGTGATGGTGATCCCGCTGCTCGCCGTAGACGGCGCCATCCATGTCACCGAGGTGCCTGTATTGTCCCCATTTTTCCAAGAGCCTGCATCACCACTGGCGGACCAGGTGTAGGTTAGGGTGTCCTCAGGAAACGTGTCAACCGGGGTTTCGCTCGGCGCGTGCTTGTGGTCGAAATCGATGGCCCCGCTGATAGTGCAAGCCACTTCGCTGTTGCAGGCATAGCCCTGCCCGCCGACCGGGGCAGTAATACCGCCTCCCGTAATTGTAATGCTCGTATATGCCTCCCAGGCAGCAGGACATCCCGAAGCACGGCCGCCAGCCCCAAGAATTAGGCCCGAGATCCCGATTAGCGGAAACATGATCCTGAGCAATGGCCTCACGCGTGTAACCCCTTCTCTGCGATCTGACGGGCCCTACTTGTCGTCTGAACGGCGCTCGATGTCGGCGATCAGGGCCTGGGCAGCCTCCCTGCTGTCCTGGTGCGTGGAGGTCGCCACCAGGTCCCGGAACACGGACAGCGCCGCGTCATAGTCGCCGGCCTGATAGTAGGCTTGGCCCTCCATGTACTGACACGCCTCCCGCCAGAAGCCGAAGGACGGCGACGCGCTCGCCAAAACCGCACCCAGGTAGTGGTGCGCCGCCTCGAATTGCCGCACCGCCACAAGCTGGCAAGCGATCCGGTAGATGGTTTCACCCCTTTTCATGTCATCGGCGCCACAGTAGGCCAGCGCCTTGTCGAACTCGACGATGGCCTGCGGCACGTTGCCGGTGTTGGCGTATATGAGCCCGATCGTAAACCATGCGTCAGGCAGCAGTTCCGCCGCCTGGGTGGGGTCCTGCTGCGGCAAGAGCTCGATGTAGCGTTTCGCGGTGGCGATGGCATCACCCCAGCGCCCCAGTTTCTGTTGCAGTTCGATGGCGCGCTCCAGCGAGTGCCTGGTGCGGCGCAGCTTGGGAAAAAGGTCAACCACCTTGAGGTAGGCCGCCAGCGCCGCCTCGTTGTTGCCCAGCAACTCATAGCAGCGCCCCCGCGCGCGCAGCGCGGCTGCCACCCACTCCTCGTTGGGAGGGTCCTGGAGCAGCGGCTCCAGGACGGTCATCGCCTTGGCGACTCGCTCTTGCCAACCATCCTCAGCCTGGAGCACATAGGATTCGGCGATGCCGACTTTGGCCCACGCCACCTGGTCGCTTTGCGGATAGCGCGCGATGACCTGCTCGAAGACCTCGATCGCCCGATCCAGGACATGCTGGAGCTGGTAGGTCTCACCAATGCCGCGCAGGGCGAGGGCGCGGGTGGAGTCATCGGTCGCCGAGTCGTAACCAGCCTGGCACAGAGCGCGGGCCTCGGCAAACCTGCGCTCCCGGAGCAAGCGGTCCACCTCCGCCGCCACCGCTTGCAGCTCGGGCGGCGCGCCGAAGGTCTCGGTCGGCGGGGCCGTGG
>Ga0315289_10011224_pt1 | contig 12714 bp, 13 predicted proteins | sample YL17G11_40_MG_FD_203452 | JGI IMG/M metagenome (GOLD analysis project Ga0315289, IMG submission 203452) | Sediment microbial communities from Yellowstone Lake, YNP, Wyoming, USA - YL17G11_40 | ecosystem: Environmental > Aquatic > Freshwater > Lake > Sediment | place: USA: Wyoming | collected...
AATTTTATTGATAGTACCTTAAAAAGTTCACCTGGGGTAAGTCGAATTAGGGATAGAGAAATCTATGAACCCCTTTTGGCTGAGCATGGCCTTTCCCTTTTGCTTGAAATCACCCACCAGGGAGAAAAAACTGCCTTTCTTCTTGATACGGGTTCCACGAAATTAGCGATTAGTTATAATGCTGAAAAAATGGGAATTAACCTGAAAAGGCTTAAAGGAATCTTTCTCAGTCACAATCACAAGGATCATACCACCGGTCTGGAAACAGTGCTGGCAATAACCGGTCCGGTCCCGGTCTTTATGCATCCTTATGGATTCTGTACCAAGTGGGTGAAATCCAGGCCAAGCCGCTTGGACAAAGATCATTTAGCAGATCTGGGGGCGATATGGCGAGTCGAGGAGGGTCCTCAACCCATGGCACCTTTTCTCTTGACCTCCGGATCCATTCCTCGAACAACGGAATTTGAAGAAATTATTGGTCTATCCGATCGCAAGGTGGAGAAAGATGGGGTTATGGAACCGGAAGCGTTTTTAGATGATGGTGCCTTAGTTTTAAAGATCAAAAGGAAAGGGTTAGTTATCGTTACCGGTTGTGCCCATTCAGGCATTATCAATACCATTAATCACTGTCAAAAATTGGGGGGAAATGAAAAGATTCATGCCGTAATCGGAGGGTTTCATATTACCCAGGCTTCTCCCAAGCGGGTTACCAAAACCGTTCAGGCCCTCAAAGAGAAAAAGATTAATTATCTTGTTCCCTTGCATTGTACTGGTTTTGAAGCGATGGCTGCCATCCAGCAAGCCTTTCCCAAAAAATTTATTATTCCTTCGGTGGGAACAATCATTGAGTTTTAATATCTTAACTTCATCAAAAGGAGGTGCGTGTATGAGTATCAAACTACCAGAGCCTAAGTCAATTACTGTGAATGTCAAAAAAACAGCGCTGCTCGTCCTTGACGGCAGCCAACGCTGGAGTGATCCAGAACAGCCAGCCCACATATTAGTGCCCGGTATGGTCAAGTTCTTGGAGAGAGTTCGAAAGGTCGGAATACCAGTTATTTACTCAATTTCAGCCCAGTCCAAGGGAACTCCGGGGGGAGAAGTCTGTTCCGCTTTAGGTAGAAGGTTGTCGGAGCCTGTCATTTATCCTGACGGGTTTGATAAGTTCACAAGTGGAGAACTGCAGGGGTTTTTGAAACTGTACGATGTGGATACGCTAATCATCACAGGCTACAGGTCCAACATCTCGGTTCTCAATACCGCTACGAAGGCAACCAGGGAACTGAAATATAAAGTCATTATCCCTATCGATGGGATAGCAGCAAAAACGGAATATGAACAGGAATATACACTGTTCCATTTCACAGTATTACCTGACCAAGCGGCTAAATTGTTTAGTTTTACAATGCTTGACATGATTGATTTCCGTTAAATAACCAAACATCACAGCTTATTAACAAGCAAGCATCCTTGTGGGGAATAGGTCGTTCCCTTGCACTTTGATGAGATGAGGACGAATTGCTAAACAATATAATTTTGAAAGGAGAAAGTCTATGTTTTCGGATGCTCACACCCATTTGATTGGTAATCCTTTTGGCGAAAATGTCCTTGAGCCCAAAGAAATCCAGGAGGTTTTGAAAGAGGCCCGCGATAAAGGAGTGGTTCTCATGGTGGTTGGAAGCCACGACCTATCTTCAGCGGAGCGGGTGATACAAATTGCTTCTTCTGAGAACAACGTCTATGTCTCCATAGGCCTCCATCCCTGGATCGCAACGCCCATTGATGATCACACTTATAAAAGTTTTTTAGAATTGACAAAGAGGCCTAAAGTGGTAGCCATAGGTGAAATAGGAGTAGACAATAATCGCTCACGGGCAAGCAAGGAAGTTCAACTCCAGGCGCTAACCCAACAACTTCGCCTCGCCAGAGAGACCGGTCTACCTGTTTTACTCCACCAGCGCGGGTATCACCAGGAATTGATGGAGGCTATTCATCAGGAAAAGCCTCCGGTGAGCGCTATCCATGGTTTCGGTGGCGACTTGAATGAGTTAAAGGAGTGGTTAGACTTGGGGTATTATGTTTCCATTGGCCGGTCCATTCTCGGAGAGGAGGGAGAAAGATTCAAGGCCATCGTGCAGCGGATACCCGAAGATAAACTCATTCTTGAGACCGATGGAGCATCTCGTTCATCGAAGGGTGCGCTGGAGGGGCAAGCTCGAGTAGTCCAAGTAGCGCAAGTTGTAGCCTCCTGGAGAGGCTCCACTGCGAAGGAGATAGGTGAAATCACGACACGAAATCTGAAACGGATGCTGAGGATTTAATTGTATCAGAACTAAAAGGCTAACCAAAAATATTTGAAATTTCCCCTCACCCTTCCCCTCTCCCCAGCGGGGAGACGGAGGGGTGAGGGGGCAAAATGTTAGAATGAAAATTTTCAGATTAATATATGTAAGAATCTAACCAAGAATCTCATGCCAGTGTAAAGTGGGGTGTCAGTGAATTTACAACACTTGTACTTCTCGGAGGGGGTCGTTTTTCTAAAACGACAGCAGCGGGACTGGAAGATCACCGTCATAAGAACATCACTCGATAAACTTGCCTACCAAATGATCTTCCCTTACCTATCGATCTACATTCTCGCATTGGGGGCAACGGTTACCCAGTTGGGTATCGTGAACAGTTTAGGAATGATTGCTGCCGGTATCGTTGGTCCGCTTACTGGTTGGTTCATCGACAGAAGTGGCCCCAAAAAGATTTACCTGATTGGCATTGGCTTCCTCGCTATTTCCTATTTAACCTACGGAATAGCTCACGATTGGATGATTACGATCATTGCGATGGTAGCCTACTGGCTGGGTTTTTCGGTAAGCATCCATAGCTGCGCTACAGTTTGTGGGAACTCGCTGGCGAATGAGGATAGGGCTACAGGGATGACAATCTGTGAAACCTTTGCCGCAGGTCTGCTTGGGATGGCAGGCCCTATGCTTGGGGCGTGGTTAGTTACCACCTTTGGTGGTGTGAATGCCAGCGGCATTAGACCCGTGTTTTTTTTCAGTTTAATCATTACCGCATGCACATTCATTGTCGTATGGACCCAGCTATCAGATAAGAAGTGGAGAATAGCAACTCTAACCAAGCCCAATATATTTCGCGACCTCCACCAAGTGATGAAGGAAGGACATCACTTGAAACGATGGCTTCTTATCGCATCAGTCAACCAGGTGCCACAAGCCATGGTTTTTCCTTTCTCTCAGGTATTTGCCCATGAGATGAAGGGAGCTGACCAGTTTATATTAGGAGCAATGGTTACGGGCTCTGCGCTGGCTTCCATAATCTTTGCAATCCCTCTGGGCAGGCTGGCGGACAGTGTGGGAAGAAAGAAAGTCCTATATATTACAATACCGCTTTTCTGGATCTCCAACCTGGTCCTTGTGTGGTCACCCAAGCCAGCATTTTTGTTGATCGCCGGTATCTTACAGGGCTTCCATTTTATTGGCACACCGATTACAGGAGCGATGGAAAGGGAATTAGTACCTCCTGAACAGATGGGCAGGTGGCTAGGAATCGCGCGATTTTCCAGGATGTTTATAAATGCTTTTTTGGCTATCATAGGCGGTATGATCTGGGATAGAATGGGACCGCACTACGTCTTTTTAGCCTTCATCGGCATTGATGTTTTTTTGAGGGCACCGTTGCTAATTAGCATGCCCGAGACACTTCGTCTACGGTTTGGCAGATAAATCCCTGAGAGCCTAAAGGGTTGAGTTTCTTGTGAACTTTTTTTGAGTATTGGTTATGAGGCCCGAGTATCCATTACCTGATCTTTACGTGAAGGTGGGGAGAATGGTAGGAATGGAGGTGGATAAGTAAACCCCGTTAGAAATGACGGGGATTTAATCCCCCCCTTTCTGCTTGGAATTGAAGCTTTATTTTATATTATCCCCGCCATTTATGGCGGGGCTTTCTAACGGGGTAAAATTATAAAGGAGATAAAGAATATGCTGTCGAAAATGCCATTGGATCTCGAGAAAGTCACGAAAGGAGATCTTAATAAAGAAATATTGAGAGCGGGAATCATCGCCGAACTGGATGCCATAAACCTTTATGAACAGATGGCTGCCTTAACCGAGAATAAAAATATCAGGAAGATTCTCTTGGACATCGCAAAAGAGGAGAAGACCCATGTAGGGGAATTCCAGGCCCTCTTATTGATGGAGGACAAGGAACAAGAAAAAGAATTGGAAGAAGGCAAAAAAGAAGTTAAAAAAGAAACGGGAATATAACTAAAACAAACTTAATAAATGAAATTGCCTCACCCCTCATATCCCCTTAGGGGGGGTGAGCGGGTTCATGATCTTATTCTGCAAATAAATCTGATCTTCTTAGGACTGCTTGTTAGTCTTGGAGCAGGATATGCTCCAAGATGAAGGGCGGTTCCAACCTTTTTATTAAAGATACCCCTCTGAAATGATTGAATGGTCTACTCGGTTTTCAGCGGGGATCATGCCGGCTTCCACCTCATTCAGTTTGATTTTACCATCCATAAAACTGGAGGAACTCGTTGTGACCTCTTTCGAAATGATATCGGGATGAAGTTATTGAAAGATTTGAAGTAGCTTTTTCGAGTTATACTCAAAAATATCCTCCAGGCTCTGAGTATGATCCACTCCAGGGAAATTGATCACCTGAATATATTTGCATTTTGCATTCTCTGCGATGACCTGAGCCACCGGAACATGGTAAATATCGACGACCAGCTCGGGATTCTTAGCAATGGCATCTCCGATCACCTTAGGGGTCAATTCCCCGGGGCTCACGATCTGAACAACCTGCAGTCCTGCCCATTGAGCAAAGGGCTGGGCAAAACGGTGGACAATGGCTCGCTTTCCTGAAAATGGACTGATCTTTTTCTGAAGCTCTTTCAATTTCTCCAAGAACTTCCTTTCCCAGATTTGTTCCTCCTTTTCTGTTTTTAAAACCTCGGAGACTTTCTTCGCTTGTGAGATTAAATTCTCTGGAGAAGTATCCGTATTGATCTGAATGGCAAGAACGTTTTTATTTTTGGATGTCTCCAGAAGCTTGGAGACCATCCTCTCATACCCGCCGTAGATCACCACCTTTGCTCCTTCAAATTTCAAAAGATCGGATGGCTTCAAATCATATTCTGGGGGGTGCCTCATTTCTGAGGAAACAATGACCCGAACTTCCTCTGCACCTGCCGCTTTGGCGATTGCTCCTGCTAATGAGGTCGAAGCAACCACAGCTTCTTGTGCCAAGGTAGACGATGGGAAGTTCAAGAGCAATATCCAGCCCATCAAGAACATCAAAACACTCATCCTCCCCCTTGTAAAAACCTTCTTCAATTTTTGCATGGTTGACCTCCTCTGTATTAGAAAACAGACTGCTATGATTAAAGACGCCACGATAATAATGGTTGAGCTTGTTGGAATGTCTAAGAGAAAAGAGAGGTAGAGACCGATTATCCCCGACATTAAACCGAAGAGGGACGAAAAGAAAAATATCTGTTTCAAACTTCTCGAAATGAGGACCGCTCCCATAGCAGGTAAGAGAATAAAGGCATCCACCAAAAGGGCCCCGATAATCCGCATGGATACCGCAATGGTGAGGCCGAGCATGAAGATAATCAAAGAATAGAACATCTTCTCCGGAATTCCTACTGTTAGGGCTATTTCACGATCATAAAGAACGGCCTGGATCTCTTTAAAAAAGAGGAAGATTATACTTAGAATAATAAGACTTATCACAATCACAAAGATAAGATCCAACCAGGTGAGGGAAAGGATGTTTCCCCATAGGATGTTAAATGCCTGGAGGACATGAATATCGGCTTTATAAAAGAGGATGAAGGCCAAGGCAAGAGTAAGGGCCATGAAATAACCAGAAATGGTGCCCACGCCCAATTTCGTCTTCTCAGATATCGGCCCCAAAGCTAAAGAAGAGATGGCACAGAGAAGCATACCTGAAAATATAGGATCCACTCTTAGAAAAAGTCCGATGGCCCCTCCCAGTAGTGCGATATGCATCATGGCAAAACGAAGGGGGATGAGATTGAGGGAAAGGATGAACACGCCGATCATGGGAAAGGCGATCCCCGCAAAAAGGATGGCAATGAGGGCGTGCTGCATGAAAGGAAAATTTAGTGTCTGGATCCAGCTCATATTCTTATTTGGTCAGATAACTTTTCCCTTCTTTCAAGAGATAAATTTTATCGCTGTATTGTTCCACCAAACGAGAATCATGGGAGACCAAGAGGGTCGTTAATTCCCTTTGATGATGAAGGGTGTGGATGGTTTCCATAATCTCGGATTGGGCTGAACTATCCAGGTAGGTGGTCGGTTCATCGAGAAGGAGAATCAAAGGTTCCTGCGCCAAAGCCCGGGCAAGAGCGACCTTTTGCTGTTCCCCTCCCGAAAGTTCATGAACCAGTTTTTTGCAAAATTGTCTGATCCCCACCGCCTCCATGATTTCAAAGGCTTTATCCCAATCCTCTTTCCTCGGCCGTCGCATCAAACCGATCTTTCCATACCGGCCCATGAGCACTGCCTCCTCCACCCGGATGGGAAACCGGATGGAGTTAGACCTTTGAGGCACGACCCCGATGTCTCTTCTCAAAAAATTAAGGCTCTTATGTTGGGAGAGATCGTGGCCTAATACAAAGATTCGACCTTTGAAGGGTGTGAGCGTTCCATTTACGATTTTTAGCAGGGTCGTTTTCCCGGCACCGTTTGCTCCTACCACAGATATTAACTCGCAAGGCCTTGCCTCGATATTTATTCCTGATAGGACGTCGACATGTCCCAAGCGAACATGAACATCGATCAACTCAACAGAGTGATGCATTATATCTTCTTTCCTTTAGCTAAAAACTTCCCGGGTTGATTGATAACCGAAACCTCATAAAGTCCGGAATCCCTCATAAGGTTTCGGATCCGCTCGGTATGGGGAAGAAGATCATGGACTATTGGTCCTCCAATTCCTTGGTGAAGCTGGTTGATCTCTTCCACGCTATGAAGGTGTGCAATAAATAGTTTGCCCCCGCTTTTCAGTACCCTTACCATCTCTAAGAGGGCTCTACTCTTATCGGGAAAATGGGGAAAGGCTGAAAAGCAAGTGACCCTATCAAATCGATCAGACCGAATCGGGATCGCCCCTATCCCGGCATTGATGAGGACCCCTTCCTCAGCATTCCTCCGCTTTTTTGCCTGACCCAGCATGTTGAATGAGAAGTCCATTCCAAAGAGCTTTCCCTTCATTCCAATCACTTCTCTCAAGAGAGGAAGCAGAACTCCTGTCCCTGTTCCCACATCAAGCACCCAATATCCTTCCTGAAGTTCGAAGCCTTTTACGATCTCTAAGAGTTGAGAGAACTTCTTCTCATATTGGAGTCGATCATCCCAGTGTTGGGCATGACGGTCAAAAAATTCCTTTCTTTTTTCTATCATTTCCTCCTCCCGAGCCAAACCGCCTATGGTTTTCAAATCACCCAAACCTTGAGGGAATTAAAATCGCACTAATATAAAATTTGTGCTACGCTAATTTAAAAAAAATATCTCCTATTCAATATCCTTACCAGTACTTGACATACTCAAAGTCCCATGCCTTACTCCCTTGACCGATTTCAATATATCTGCCAATTTTTCCACCTCTTTTGAACTTCCCTTTACTGCCAGGATCTCTAAACAGTTTTCATTGTCTAAATGTATATGCTGGGTAGAAATAATGAGCTTTTGAAAATCGTGCTGGATATCCATGATCTTATTTAAAAGATCTCTTTGGTGATGATTGTAAACGATAGCGATTGCTCCAGCAACTTCCTTACCCTCTTCCCATTCTTTCTTTACCAATTCCTGACGGATCAGATCTCGGAAGGCTTCGGAGCGGTTGGTATATCTTTTTTCTCTGATCAAACGGTCAAATTTGTCCAATAGCCTTTTGTCTAATGATATCCCAAATCGAAATAATTCCGACATACTCATCCAGTATTACTTTTTCCAGATTAATAGCACAAATGAAAAAACGTGTCAAGAATTCTCTTCTGCCCGGGTCTACGACAAAAATATGGGTAGATTTGACAAACTTATTTATTTAGCCTATAATCTGAATGCTTGTTAAGCAATCAGATTATAGGAGGTGACTATGGAAAAGACCCTGGGGAGCCTCGAGATGAAGAGGAAGTCTTTGTATCAGAAGTTGGAAGAGATGGGGGATTTCAGACGTGGAACGATCTCTGTCAATTACCGCAGATGTGGAAAGGAAAACTGTATTTGTACCGAGCCGGGGCATCCTGGCCATGGTCCCCAGTATCTATGGAACACCACCATTAAGGGAGAGAGCTATGCGAAGAACTTGAAGTTAGGTCCAGAATTGCGGAAGTACATGGAGGAGACTGCCAATTATAGGAATTTCTTAAAACTTTGCGAAGAATTGGTTGAGCTGAGTGAGAAGGTTTGTGATTTACGTCCTGTCGCTGAAATAGAAGACGAGAATGGACAGGAGGAGCTGAAAAAAAAATTACAGAGGCTCTTCAGGAAGAGATTGAGAAGGAAGTGGACCGTATCGTGACTTTGTCTTTGAGAGACAGAGAGAGGTGTGGTCACTTTGATCTGGAAGCTCTTGAGATTCATATTCGTTCATCCATGCATTCGGTGGGCAGCTTTTGGGAGTGATCAAAAAAGATTAAATCCCTGGGCAAACAAACGGCGCAAGGAATTAGATCGGGGGGAAGTAGAACACGTTATGAAAGCTATCCAATACCTGTCAGCCTCCACAAAGCAACAGCAAGAGGTCTTCGAAGGGGAAATCGCCTACTTTGAGAAAAATAAGGACAGAATGCGCTACGAGGATTTCAGAAAACAAGGGTTGTTCGTCGGATCTGGAGTGGTTGAAGCCGGCTGTCGTACCGTAATTGGCCAACGCCTTAAACAGTCCGGAATGCACTGGACTGTAAGGGGAGCAAACAATATGATAGCTCTACGGTGTTGCATTCTCAGTAATCGCTGGGAGGATTTCTGGGAGGATCGAATCCCTGCTTGAATATTTACCCATAAATTTGTCGTGCACCCATTACAACTTTAAGCCTTACACCTTGGTAGAATGTTTGGTATAATCACCCAAGGGGTGACGAATACAATCAGACCCGGAGTCGTGAAGAAGATTTGACTTTCAGGACATTTAGTGGCATATGAATCTCAATACGCCCGCAGAATACGCTCAATGTAAATCAACAGAAAGAACAAAACCTATGAACCACTCAGATACTCTCGGGATGTCCGTCAATTTTGAGGTCGTACAGATAAAAAAGGGTAACACAACGAACACCATTGCATCAGTAGCCACAGAAGTACCGCTCACGATTGTGGCGAACGATGAAGAGATTGCCACGCTCTCAGGCAGCCCTGATCATCTGCGGGAATTCGTTTACGGATTCCTATTTACCGCCGGTTTCATTCAAAAGGCCCATGATGTCCAAGCTTTCTGGTGCGATGAGACAAAATGGCGGATCGAAGTGAAACTGAACAATCCGCCGGAACCTAACCTGCTTACAAAACGGCTCTATACGTCGGGTTGTGGAAGAGGCGTTATGTTCTCCAGTGTGGTTGAACTCGCTCTACGAAGACCTCTTGCAGATGAATTTACAATTGACAGCGATGTTATTCCTGGACTTATGCGATGGCTGCAAACCTCATCGCAACTTCATCGAAGCACAGGAGGAGTCCATACCGCTGCATTAAGCAAAGGAGGAACACTGCCGGAAATAGTCTGTGACGACATTGGCAGACATAATGCAATTGACAAAGTCATAGGTTCCGCCCTCATTACAGGGGTTGATTTCAAAGTGTCGGTACTACTGTGTTCAGGACGCATTTCATCGGATATGCTTTTTAAAGCTAAACGGTGCGAGATTCCCGTGGCGATTTCCCTCGGTGCGCCAACGCATCAGGCAGTCCTGCTTGCGCGCGATATGCATATGACGCTGGTTGGTTTTGCACGAGGATTGTCGTTCACTATATTTTCGTACCCGGAAAGAATTATCATATGATTTCTTTTAACGAAGCGGTCAGCACTGACGCAAATTAATTATCCACAAGTAAGGGAAATAAAGGTTTTTAACTAGTCCAAAATAAAAATGTCGCCTTTTCACACAAGAAACGACAGCAAATAGGTCAGAAAAATGGCCTTTCATTTACTACTTCATCTCCGAAACAGGTTCAGATAAGCCCCTTATCGATTACCAGTTGAAGTCTACACATTTTGGTGAAACCTGTCAATCATTGACTTCAGGAAGGAACATGCAATATTTGGTTTATTGTAGGTCTATAGACGAGTAAAATCCTCACTCCATAAACCAATAATCGATGACTAAAACCTGTTTGTTCCTTCCCGTAATCGATATTATGGTGATCCGTAATGCCCCTCAGATGGCCGCTCTCAAAAAAGTTTAAATGATGATTTCAAAAGGAAGGGGTGGTTGTGAGGTTCCAATTCTGAATGACCCTACTTCATGAAAGTACCCCCCATTAAATGTAAAGGATCATATATATCACCACTTTTCTAACAAGGGTAAAATCATTTGACTTTCTCTGTTTATGGAAGTAATTTGGTAAATAAGATTCTCATAGTAGGGGGTTTGAATATGGCCAAGATGTCTAAAGAAGTCATGGATGTCTTTAATGATCCCGGTAGTGCTAAAGTTTTAGCTACAGCAGGCTCCACGGCCTTAGAAATCAATGCGGTACCCAAAGGAAGTCTGAGAGCTGTCAGTGAAGATGTTATAGCCTTTGCCGACATCTTTGGAGATAAAACCAATAAGAATTTGCAACTTAACAAAAAAGTGTCAGCATTAGCCTTTAAGATGAGTCCAGTGGCGGGCTACCAGATAAAGGGCACCTTTCTGGGATTTCAGACCTCCGGAGAACTTTTTGATAGATTTGCCAAAGAGGTGAAAGAAAAGATAAAGCTGGATATAAGAGCAGTCGGAACTATAAGAGTGGATGAGGTTTATGCGGTAGCTCCGCCTGAACCTGGTAAAAAGATTGCCTAATAAAGACATGAATTGACAGACACTGATAGACTAACCCTTTTAGCCTTTTCAATATTTTGCCAAAAGCCAATTTAACCAACTTGACGGATCGATAAGAATTTAATAAATATTTTCTCCGATTTTGTGGAAGGGTTATAAAATTGAGAGATTCTAAAATACCTGAGGGGGCAATTAGAAGATTATCGAGATATTTGAGATATTTAGAAGAGATAAAAGAGGATGGAAAGAAGGAGGTTTCCTCTGTCCAACTGGCAACCAAATGCATGGTAAATGCTCCTCTGGTGAGAAAAGACCTATCCTATTTCGGGAAGTTTGGGGTTCGTGGTGTAGGTTATTATGTGAAAGACCTGCTCTACGATATTAAACGGATATTGGGATTAAACAAAGGGTGGAGAATGGCAGTGATCGGCATTGGGAATTTGGGTTCTTCCCTTTTGGCTTATAAGGATTTTTTAAAGAAGGAGTATCAGATTGTTGCGGCATTTGATATTGATCCTCCAAAAGTGATTGGGAGGGTTTCAGAGAAGTTGGGAAGGCCCATGGAGGTTCTTCACATCAATCGAATCAAAGAGGTAGCTAAGGCGAGGAAGATCGAGATCGGAATCATCACAACCCCTCCTTCAGAAGCTCAGAATGTAGCCGATATGCTGGTGGAGGCAGGGGTAAGGGGAATTCTTAACTTTACACCCGCGCAGATTACAGTCCCTGAAGGATATGTGGTGAAGGATGTCTTCTTCACAACGACCCTGGATAATTTAGCGTACCTTCTATCGAATATTTAAAACAAGAAATTTCCTTTTCGTAGAAAACACCTTCCTAATTAAGATTATAGAAAGGAGTCTGCACTACAGACTTCACCTACCTATACGTAACAAAATTGATTGACCGTTAGAACGGCTAAGGGTCATTATCTAGCCTGCTTTTTCTTGAAAGAGAAAAGGAGGAGAAATGACCAAGGTACAGCCGATCACCAATGAGTCAGTCAAAAGTGAATCGATAAGGCGGTCTATAAAGAGGAGATTCTTGAGGTTCGCAAACAAGGCATCGCCTATGACAGAGAAGAGTACATTGAGGGGATGGTTGCCTTTGCCATACCCATTAGGGCAAACAGCAGGGATCTTCAAGCCGCCATCTGGGCTGTTGGCCTGACGCGCCAGGTGCCCAACTCGTCCATCCAGGAGTTAACAGAGTTACTGAAAGGGATTTGTGAAGAGATTAATTGTCGTTTACAATAAGGGTAAGGGTGCAAAAAATATGAACAATCTGCGCAGCTGAAAAAAAACGGTAAGGAGAGCGCTTATCCTCTTGACAGGAGCATTATAGTCTTGTTATATATAATACAAACGCACGTGAAAATATGTACAAACTACGCAGCTAAAGGCCATGGCTGCCGAGATACCTAATTAGAGAGGCTAAAAAATGAGGTACGCAGAGACAGGGTTTAATTTAGAAATTGATCTATCCCGAGGAAGCATTGAGAGGGTAGAAACTGACCAAAGATTAACCGAACTTCACCTGGGGGGCTTGGGTACTAACGCCAAGATATTATGGGATAGGGTTCCCCCTGAAACTGAACCCTTTTCTCCTGATAATCTACTAATATTTGCCACTGGTCTTTTAGTTGGCACACCTGCTATCGGTTGTAATCGTAC
>Ga0315289_10011225_pt1 | contig 12714 bp, 11 predicted proteins | sample YL17G11_40_MG_FD_203452 | JGI IMG/M metagenome (GOLD analysis project Ga0315289, IMG submission 203452) | Sediment microbial communities from Yellowstone Lake, YNP, Wyoming, USA - YL17G11_40 | ecosystem: Environmental > Aquatic > Freshwater > Lake > Sediment | place: USA: Wyoming | collected...
CAAGGTACTCGTGTAGAAAGTGCGCCTGTCTGTTCAGGAGAGCTGTTAGTGTTATCTGAGGGATGATTTGTGCGGAGGGTGCATACATAAAGAGGCTGGTTAACGAAATTAACAGTTTTAGTCATCGCCCGAAACAGGCTAGCGAGGGAACGGGGATATTTTGTAGACATATCCAAATAATGGAGGGTGGAGGGGATCTCTTGCCGGACTTCGTGATACTACGCAGAAAATAGATGTCGATGATTCACCATGGAAGTGAGTTGATATCTACCATTGTGGAGTATGATGAACTGACCCGACAGGTCATACCTTTGCCTTGAACGTCACACAAAGCAGAGTCAACAACCCTGGTCACTTATTTTCTACATTTAGGAGGCGTTAAGCGCAACCGACGGGGACGGAGTGTGTCAAATCATGGATTTATTGACCTGATTCGTGATGTACCAAAACGTCACCTTCGGCACTTTGTGAGGATTTAGGCCACCGTAGTTAATACGTGCGGTCGACAGGCACCGGCGCAACTTGTCGTAGCCTCAATAGTGATTATCTGAGATTGCCGCGTCGCTTTGCTCCTCGCGATTCGGAGGAGATCGTATTAGGGCCGACGCGGTAATCTCAGAGCGGTATTGTTTATCAAACACAGTGTACTGGTCTGGGCACGGCGTTCGAAGGGACAATGTCTCTTCGATTTTGTGTGAGGCTCCTGACGATCAATGAATCGCTGCGTACGCACGGCGAGAACAGTTGACGCACGACGGCGCGAGGGTGCAGGGTGGGTCGCTCGGACCGACAGCCGGACGAGAAGGGACGCCATCGCGTGCTCATCGGCGTCTGACTGTCGCCGGCCGAGCGGGACAGCCCGGCTCACTGGAAAGCCCGTCTTCAGAACGCCCGGCTCTCAGGCCGTCTCCTCGGTCATCAACGTATCCAGCTTCTCTCGTGCCGCTTTCGCCCAGCCCTGCGATGGGGCAATCCCTATCGCCTTGCCTTCGACATAACATCAGACGGCGTCATCAGAGCGTCGCCATCCGCCGGTATCAACGCCCAGAGAGGCCGAGTCGTGTGATACCGCCGCCGGAATTCTCCCAAGGATGGCCGGGCACGAAACGGACTGTCATAGAAATGCCGGTACAACTCGTCGGCCTTCCGTGTCTGATGAAACCGCTCCAGCAAACCCAGTTGCGTCGGCGTGCGATACCGGATACGGACATGGCTGTACCACTCCGTGCGGTGCGCATGGAACCCGCTTGGCCGGGAAGCTCGGGCCGTTGTCAACGAAACAGGACGCCCAGGATGGAGCCCGTAAGACCGTGGGGGGCACGACTATGAAACGTACTGTGCCTGGCGTCACGGACTTGTTGTCGGGAAAAGGGGTGGCGATTCCGCTCTTCAAAGTGTTTATGCCTGAAAGCGTGATGGAGCCGCTGCGCCAAACCCTCCTCAGCGGCTATATCGGCGAAGGGCCGAGAGTGGAGGAGTTCGAACGGCAATTGGCGCCATGGTGCGGTAACCCCAACATACTCACCCTCAACAATGGCACCGCGGCTTTGCAGTTGGCCCTGCGGCTGTCGAACGTCGGTCATGGGGACGAAGTGATTTCGACCCCGATGACTTGCTCCGCCACGAATGAACTCATTCTGGCCCTGGGAGCCAAAGTGGTCTGGGCGGATATCGATCCGTGGACGGGCAATATCGATCCGGGTGATGTGGCCAAGAAGATCACGCGTAAGACCAAGGCGATCCTGTGCGTGGATTGGGGGGATACCCCTGTGAGCTTGACGCACTGAATGCCATCGCCGCGGAACATGGCATCAAGCTGATCGAAGATGCCTGTCATGCGTTTGGCGCCACCTATCGGGGCCGGCCGATCGGCTCTCATTCGGATTTTGTCTGCTTCTCCTTTCAGGCGATCAAGCAGATGACCACCGTGGATGGAGGTGCGTTGGCGTGCAGATCCAAAGCCGACTGCGAGCGGGGCCGGTTGCCGCGCTGGTACGGCATCGACCGCCACGCGAAACGGAAGGATTTACGGTGTGAAGACGACATCGTGGAATACGGCTGCAAATTCCACATGAACTCGGAACGACCCGTATACCATGTTTCGCGACTGTGCCGCGGACCTGCCGGGCGTGGATGAATTCTACGCGGAGCAGATCTCGATTCCGGTGGGGTGGTGGTTGACGGAGGAGGACAGAACTCACCTCGTGCAGGCCGTTTCGGGCTTTGATGCGGGGAGTTCGGTTGGTGAGCTACAGTATGATCAGGTGGGCACACATAACGTCTTGCTTAGGAGATAGGATAGATGGAAGAACAAACCCAGAGCAACGAGGCGGGGACCGTCATTGTCATGCTGGACAATCAATGTGTCTCCCCGTGCTACTGTTTCGACACGGACCATCGGGAAGTACGCGTGATGTCCCCGAAACTCCTGGACGAGGTGCTGGAGTGGGTCTCCCAGTTACAGCCGTCGCCTCCGGGTATGCTGTATATGGTCGGAGCCCCCCAAGCATTGGACGCGGAAATGCGAGAGGTACTGGAAGACATCGCCGAGCGCGTGATCTGTGCCCCGATGCCCCCCGCCGAACAGGAGCAAGCCGGCCTGCCGTTCGCCAAGACGCAGATGGTCGTGTTCCCCAGTCTGGCGGATTTCGAGAGAGGCCGTGACATTCTTAGGGGGCGTTCCGGCGTGGTCCACCTCGGCCCGGAGGAAGTCTCCCGATGGTTCACCACCGTCCAAGCGCAGACGACAGAAGCAAAGCTGCGCTTTCGACCCAAGAACCTACCCCTATGGGACCGGTCCCACTTAAAAGCCTACCAAGACCAGCGCTCGGAAATCCAGGCAGATCGACTCCACCTCAGAGCATCGGGTGTTGCCGTGGAGTCGGGGTTGAATTCTGGAACCCGGTGCCCGGCGCGGAGAACTCTGGCCACGATCGGTCCGGATGGTCTCTGCTATCCCTGTCCGACGTTCTATTACGCCGGGCAAACGGATGGTCTCGGGGCCCTCAAGACCTTGGCCGCCGACCGCGTATTCTCGCAGGACGGAGAGCACAAATGCCGGTTATGTCTCTCGGAGCGTTGCGAGGCCTGTCTGTTCTATGAGTCAGGCCATGCGACGGAAGGAAAGGTCCGCGTCTGTGAACTTCGTCCCGGCATGGATGAAGATGCGTCATGGGCAAGCATAGTCTGGCTCAAGGATCAATCAGGATATCTGTTCGACAACTTTAAGTCTGATTCCTTCGAGAAGCTCACCGCGGAGGAACAGGACAATCTATGGGCGTCCAAACAAGTCGATGACATATCCTTTCAGGAGTTTATCAGTGCTCTGCGCGCCATAAACCAAACCACAGAGGCCTTGATGAAAGGAACCCGGGAGGTAGCCGACCATCTCATTTCCCAATATGAGAAAGCGGTGGAGTCAGCGCCAAAGACTCCGAAGACGTTTTTCTCGTACGAGGAATTAACCAGAACGCTGGAGGATCTATCCACCAAGGAAGGGACAGCCGCGGCGGGAGGCGTACGGGCGTATGAGAGTGTCCTTTCCCAATATCAACACTTGTATCAATCCAATCAGGTGTCGCGGAAAGCCTTTTTCGTTGAGACGGTAGAGGCGATTCTTCTCGGCCTGGTAGAGCTGAGCGAAGCGACCAAGAAGCATCCGCTATATTGGAAACGGATGGTGCCGATGGAAAATGGCACAACCGAGGCCCAAGGAGAGGAGACAGAAAACCTGCTATTGTCTGAAGAGGAAGTGACGTCGATACGACAACTCTATGAAGTCTTGCTCGCCTGGAGCTTCCTAGGCGGAAGCGTAAACGAAGAGCTGCAGAGTGGCTTCGAGGTGGACAAAGAAATAGTAGAAGTCATTCACGGAGAGGTGAGGGAGGCAAGAGCGGAAGTGCAGCGTTGGTTTCATGACACCGGCTTACAACATGGCTGGGAGGACCGCGAGGGATACGAGATCGCGATTGATTTTGAGTCACACCTTAATGTTTCCCGTGCGTACTATCGAGAACAACGGCCCAGCCGCCGTGAGCCGGAAGACCACAACTGGACGGCGGTCATGAAACTGGACGGCATCGAAAAGGATGTCATTGACCGTCTCACCGCGATCGCACAGACTCTTCTCGCGCAGGGGAAGGGCTACCTGGTTCAGCGTCTGGCGGGTGCGGAGGTAGAGCGAGATCTGGAAGTCGCCGTAAAGACGCTGGGACACAGTGTCCTGAATATGTCGCGATGGTACGCAGGAATGGCAAGAGAATACAGGTGGCCAGATTACCAGGATTGGCGTGTTACCCTCGAATGGGTCGTTGAAGGTAGGTGATGCCTTGCTCTTAGGCCAAGACGCTCCCCATTACCAGAAAGGTTGTGTAACCATGGGACAAGTGCTGCTCGGAAGACCATTTAAACAGTATCGCGAAGGCAGAACGCAGTACCTTACCTTCGTCATAACCCAAGAGTGCAATATGAGATGCACCTATTGTTACGAGGCGCACAAGAACTCACGGAACGTCATGTCCCAAGAAGTTGCCTATCGTGCGATGGACTTCTTTTTGAAGCAACCGTGCCAGGATGGGGCAGCAGTAATCGAGTTCATCGGTGGCGAACCCACCCTGGAGATGGGCCTGATACGCGATGTCGCCCGGTACTTCAGAAAGGCGGTAGGCCGCCTGAAACAGCATCCCTGGCACAGCGCCTATGTGTTTATGATCGGCACCAATGGCACAACCTACAGGTCCAAAGAGGTCCAGCAGTTTCTCTGGGAGAATCGTTACCATGTGAATGTCCTGATCACCATCGATGGATCGAAAAGGAAACATGACATGCATCGACGCTTCAAGGACGGGCAAGGCTCCTATGACCTCGTGGCCGAAAACGTTCAGCTCTGGCTGCGACAGTATCCGGGCACTCCGACCAAGGTAACGTTTGCCAGCGATGATTTACCCTATACCTGTGAGAGCATTGTTCATCTGTGGGATATGGGTATTGAAACGGTGCCTGCCAATGTCGTGTTTGAGAATGTATGGAAGCCCGGCGATCCGGAGATCTTCGAGTCTCAGTTGCGGGAACTGGCCGATATCGCCTTGGACCGGGGTTATTGGCGAACCCATAACACCACTCTCTTCTGGGTTCCTCGTACCGGGCATGACGAATCAGACCGAAACTGGTGCGGAACGGGTAAAATGGTTTCCGTTGACAGTGCCGGTAACCTCTATCCGTGTCTTCGTTTCATGGACTTTTCTCTCGCCACGCCAGGCCGTTGCGCCAGACCCGTCGGCACGATATACGATGGATTCGACGAGGACAAACTGCGAGCCTTTCGGTGCCTGCGGAAATCCTTGCAGAGTTCCAAAGAGTGTCTGGAATGTGACATGGAAGATCAGTGCTCGTGGTGTAGCGCTCATAATTACGATGCTGCTTGTAGCGATACGGTATTCGAAAGAAAGACCTACTTGTGTGAAATGCATAAGGCGCAGTATCGCGCCAATCAATATTATTGGCAGCAGCTCAGGCAACAGCATGGCTTGGGTCCCGAAGATATAGAGGATCATAACGTGCAATCCTGTGGTTACTACTAATAGACAAAAGGGGACAGAGACAATGGATAAGATCAAACGCTTATGGATTCTACTCTCCAGGGACGCGGTCTGTTGCTGTAATGAGCCTGGGAATAACCAAGGGGCGGCGCCAAGGACTTCCGACCTGGATCCTGACCTGATAGCGGAGCTTCTCGGGAAGGCGGCGGAGCGCGCATGGCAATGTACGATCGTGACAGACAGAAAGGGTGTTCCGGATGGCCTGCGGCAACAGCTCGCGCAAAGCCAACACCGCATCGTCGTTCCCGCCGACTATGAGGGAGAGATGCGCGGAACGATGGAGGTGGTGTTCGATTGTGAGCAGGCCTCTCTTGGTGGTGGACCGAGCCAGGGGAAAGCGATATTGCGCGCCACGCAAGAGGATTTGGGAAGGCTGGGACACTGTGCGATCGAGCTGTTGCAGCGCTATGCCGCCGTCTCGATCAAGCACCCGGAGCTGCTGAAGTACACGAAGGAGGACTTTCAATCCTACCAGGAGCAACTACGGGAGATCGGAGAATGGCTGTTGAGCAAAGGAGCTTCCTGGCCGGAGTTCTGTGTCGATGTCCTGACGAACGGATTTGGGAAAGACGTACGGGAATGTGGTGCCGGGGACGCCAGCCTGGCCGTAGGTCCTGATGGCAGTCTGTATTTCTGCCCGGCAGCGTTTCACGGCGGATGTGATCCGTGTGGGCATATCTCCAAAGGAGTGGATATCGCCAATCGGCAGCTCTTCACGAGACAATATGCCCTGCCGTGCCGCGACAAATGCGGAGCTGTTCATTGTTCTCGATGCGTGTTCTTGAATAAGCTCGCCACGTATGAGTTCTGTGTTCCTGCGAAGAATGTCTGTAAGCTGGCACATACCGAGTTAGAGGTTCAAGCCTGGCTCGCGAATGAGGCCGCCCAGCGCAACCTTTGGAATGCGAGAGGGGGAGAATGGGCGATTCCGCACGCGCCTGTCATCGACGATCCTGTGGATCTGGTGCAAGCCGTGGGGGAGATTCCCAGCGACGTATGGCAGCGCTTGGCAACATTTACCGGACGCCCGGAAGATCTTTCGCCGTCCATGATGCTCGATATCGTTTGTCGTCTCAAGGACAGGATCAAGGCACTTTCTGCGTGCGTGGAAGCCGGATACGCGATACCGTCCGATTTACTCATGAATAATCTATTGCTCTTTCTGCGCCGCAAGACGGTAGAGACCTACAAGGAGTGTGTGTTTGAGGAAGGTTGCCCTACGGTACACGAGACGGAAATGTCTGTGCATCGTATGGTGGAGGTGTTGGCCGAGAAGCGTTCCTCGTAGTCCATCAGGCGATGCGATGAGGAGGCCGGTACCGGTCGATGCGTGTGCGTGCACCGGAACCATAGTTGTCCTTAGCCAGAAAACGGCCCAGTTCTGCGCTATCCCCGTAGAGATCGGGTCGTTCGCCAATATCCCTCATGACAGGGACCGAGGGAACCGCGGATAAAGACCGTTTAGACACAGACGATCGATGCCTGTAATGCGCGTTGCATCATGTGCCCGCAGATGCCAGTGACGCAATGCGGAGCACCTTGGGTCGGTAGGGAGAAGTGAGGATAGAACACCTATGAATACGGTGAATGTGGACAAGATATGCATCGGGACAGGGCATCCCTTGACCCTTATTGCCGGACCGTGCGTCATCGAAAGCGAATCCCTGACCCTGCGCATCGCGGAGGAGATTCGTCAGATTGTAGAGCCGCTCAAAGTACCCTACATCTTCAAGGCGTCCTACGAGAAGGATAATCGCAGCTCGCAAGAGCACTATCGGGGCCCGGGCTTGGACGCCGGCCTGCGAATCCTGGAGAACGTCAAGAAGAAGATCGGCGTGCCCGTCCTTTCGGATGTGCACCGCCAGACCGATGTGGCGGCCGCCGCCTCGGTTCTCGATGTGCTGCAGGTGCCGGCCTTCCTGTGCCAACAGACGAGTCTGCTCCTGGCGATGGGAAGCAGCGGCAAACCCCTGAACGTCAAGAAAGGGCAATTTCTCGCGCCCCAAGCCATGAAAGGCGTGATCGGGAAGATTCGCAGCACCGGGAACTCGAGCATCCTTCTGACGGAAAGGGGAACGACCTTCGGCTATGATCGCCTGGTGTGTGACATGTGTTCGATCCCCCTCATGCAGAGCCTGGGGTGCCCGGTCGTGTTTGATGCGACCCATAGTGTCCGCCGGTATGGCGTGCCGAGTTCCTCTCCGGACGGGGGGACGCCGGAGTTCATCGAGACCCTCGCGCGGGCCGCCGTGGCCTCCGGATGTGATGCCGTGTTTCTCGAAACCCACCCGGAACCGATGACGGGACTCTGCGATGCCTCGAGCATGTTGCCCTTGAAGCAATTGTCTTCTCTGTGGAAGGTGCTGCTTGTTCTGAGTGAGACGGTAAGGCAATGACGGCATCGGCGGTATCCCAAGTCCGACTGCTGCTCATGGATGTAGATGGTGTGTTGACCAAGGGGGAGATCATCTATGGTCCCGGTCCGCTCGAGCTCAAGGTGTTCCACGTTCGGGACGGGATGGGCATTACGCTGGCCCGCGCCGCGGGACTGCGCGTCGGCATTCTAACCGGGAGAACGAGTGAAGCCGTGACGCGCCGCTGCCGAGAATTGGCCGTGGACATTATCGTCCAGAATAGCCCGGATAAGAAGGCGGGATACGAGGCCATCAAACGGAAATACAACTACTCGGACAAGGAGATCGCCTACATCGGCGATGACATACAAGATATACCCGTGTTGCGACAGGTTGGGGTTCCGCTCGGCGTCCGCAACAGCGTGCCGGAAGTGAAACAACTCTGTACGTACGTGGCCGCACAAGATGGGGGTGACGGAGCCGTGCGGGAAATCATTGAATGGATCCTGGAGAAACAGAACCGCAAGCAGGAGGCGATCGCAGAGGCGATTCGTCAAATGCAAAACGCTGTGACGGTCCGTACGTGACAGCAGGAGGAAGAATCCTATGGAATTCTATATCGACAGTGCGGATCTCGACGTCATCAAAGAGTACGCGGCACTATCCTTGTTCTCGGGCGTTACGACCACCCCCACCTTCTTCTACCGCGACGGAGTCGATAACAGCGCGTCTCGGGTGCGCGACATTGCCGCGGCCTTCCCCGGCTGCATCCATATGGAGGCCATGGGAACATGCTGCGACGAGATCCTGACGGAGGCACGCCGCAATCATCGCCTCTGCGACCGCATCGTCTCCAAAATACCGATCAGCAAGGAAGGACTGAAGGCCGTGCACATCCTGAAGCGAGAAGGGATTCGCACCAATGTGCACTTGATCTTCTCCGTCAATCAGGCGGTTCTGGCGGCCGAGGCCGGCGCGGATTTCATCTGTCCGCTGATCGGCAGACTGAATGATGTGGATGGCAGCGGCTTGAAGATGATTCGCGATATCGTATCCGTCATCAAGCGGTATGGTTATCCCACCGTCGTCATGGCGTCCAGTATCCGCGGGAGTGAAGACGTGACGGAGTCTCTCCTGTGCGGGGTCGATGCGGTTACGATTCCCCCGAAAGTGATTGAGCACATGTTCTCCCATCCGCTCACCGATATCGGCATTGAGCGGTTCCAGCATGACATCGCCATGAATGGGTGCGTCCAGGAAGCGATGAAGAGGGGGGCCGATATGCCGCTTCTGAACGAACAATGCTCCCTGCTGGAAGCCCTGGTCGAAATGTCGGAGAAGAAGATCGGCCTGGGGGTGATTGTGGATGGTGATGGTGTGTTGGCCGGAGTGATCACGGATGGTGATGTCCGGCGCTACCTTCAGGATTCCGCCCATGACGTCCGTAGACCGATCCGTGACCTCATGAACCGGACGCCAGTGACCGTCGCGGCGGATCTGCCGTTGTCCCGCGCGCTGCGCATGATGGAGGAGAAACGTATCGCGCAACTGGTCATCACGAGGGATGGTAACCGACCCATCGGATATTTGAATCTCCACGACGTACTGCGGTTACGCAACGGCAACGGCCGAACCGGGGAGACAGTGCCACATGGCAGAGAGGCAACGGCGCGATCCGCCGTCCTGGCCCCGGTGGGGTGAGCCGGACACGTGCCGCGGTGCGGATCGGCGTCCATGGGGGAGTCCTCGGACGAAAGGGAGAGACATCTGTGTTGACGCAAACGAACGAGCTCAGGATCGAGACATGCACGATCTGTAACTATCATTGTCAGATGTGTGCACGGGATACCTTTCGCCGAAAACGGGAGGCGATGCCCAACGCCCTCTTCGACCGGATCGTGGCACAGACGGTGCAGGAGTTGCCCTACATCAATACGGCTACGCTATCGGGATTCGGCGAGTTCTCGATGGATCCACAATGGCGGCATAAGGTGGAGGAGATGGCCCGGCGGTTTGAGCGCATCCACGTTGTGACGAACCTGTCCCTGCTGCGGCGGGAGGAGGCACGCTTCCTGCTCGCGCATGTTTCGGACATACGTGTCAGCCTCTATGGGCTCGACCAGGAAACGTATGCCACGATTCACCGCTGCCCGTCCGGCATTCGGTACCAGGATGTGCACGATACCATCTTGTTCCTGATACAGAACAAGAAGAACCATCAGCGGGTCATTCTCAACTATATCGAGTTGGAGGACAATCAGCACCAGACCGGCGCATGGATCGCCTACTGGAAAGACAAGGTGGATCTCATCGAGGTGTGGAAGCCCCACAACTGGATCGACAGCAAGCAGTATCGCCCGCTCGATACCTGCCGGCTCTCCACGTGTGGCCGACTCCACAAGGGACCCATTCAGGTACAGGTCGACGGCACGGTGAATGCTTGCTGTTTTGACTACAACGGGGAACTGCTCATCGGGGACCTGCGCTGCGAGTCGTTCACGAGCATCTATGAAGGGGAGCGTATGACACGTATGCAGCAACTGCACGCCGACGGTCGTGCCGACGAGCTGCCCCTGTGCCGCATCTGCGATCAACTCAACAGTTATGAATCCAAAGCCAAGAATGCCCTTTACAATTCGCGGTTTCCTATCGGTGAGCGTATTCGCACCACATCCACGGAATACGCCCCTTACCGATAGGTATACTTCCTTTCGTTGCTTTACGACAAGTTCATTCTGGGAACAGATTACCAGAACATTGATTAGGGGCGGTTTTTCCGGCGCTGGCGGGAGTCTGGTTTATCCGGGAGACGCCATTACAGGTCTCAAGTGCAGGACTGACATCCATGGTTAGGCAGGAGGAAAAGACGCTGATCTTTACCGTTGCGAGTAAGCGCTGTGAAGACTTCTTCATCGAATGGCTGGTCAGCCTTCGAACCCTCGGAAACTATCACGGCGAGGTGATGGCTCTGGACTACGGCATCGACGACCGAACGAGAATGCTGGCCGCGAAACTCGGCGCTCAGTTGTATCGCTGCCGGATGCCACAGGAGGAACGCACGATCGTCGACTACCGTTTTATGGATATGCTGCCCATCCTCGAGCAGCACTATCGGCAGTACAAGATGGCCCATTTCGACGCGGATATCTGGTGGACGAGTGAGGTCCGCGAGCTATTCCAGGAAGTCGACGAGGTGCCCGGCTGCCTCTACGCGATCGAATGTCGGCCCTCTCTCGGTAATGGTAGCCGCGGGCCGCAGGACTCCCAGGCGCTAGAGCGGAACGCCGCCAAGGTCGACCAGGTGGTAAAACACTGCAAGGGGCATATCAATGGCGGGTTTGTCGCGGGGCGGTATCAACCCTTCGTCGACAAGCTGATGGCCATGCGGACCGCCTTCGCGAATGGGTGGGGGATCGGCCGGGCGAACCAGTACATGATGAATGTGCTGTTTGATTTGGACTGTGATCGTGCGAATGGCAACCGTTGGAATTGCAGCATACGCGAGGCCATCGGAAAGGACGGCGAGTTCTATCACTTGAAGAACAGCGAGATGTCGTTCCACAATGGAAAGTGGACGCTCGACAAGATTCATGTGGAAAGGGTGGTCGGCCTGCATGTGTGTAACCGCGGACCCAAGACGGAACGTTTCAGCAAGTTCCATCCAGAACTGTTTCGTCGCACCATTTCCGATATCGAAAACGGGCCGGCCTAGCAGGGAAGTATGAATTTGCAGAACAAGAAGGTCTGGGACCTGTCGCTGGACGAAATCGAGTATGTGTACCGACATCGGCACATGAATCATTATGTCCATGCCGCATTGAAAACCTACCACACCAGTTCTCCTCCGCTCCACCGTCCGGTCTCTCTGCGCGCCGACACGATCCCTCCCCACCTGCGCGGGCCGTGTGAAAGGCTGCTGCAATTATCCCCCTGGATCGGTACGCGTGACCCCTCCCTTGTCCGGGCCGGCATCACCTATCATACCTATCTCCTCTACTCTGTTCTCGACCAGGTACATTTGGAGGATGTCTCTCTCGTCGAGCAGTTGTTGGCGGCGTGCGCCTACCTGTCCATCGTCTCGGAAAGAAATGACAAAGTGCCGCTCTGGTGGCACTGGGTCGTGCGGGACAAGAGCCCATACCTTGACGCCATCGTGGAGAAACTGCTTGAGCCGGTGGTGGATATCGAGGCGGTGATCATGATGCCAAGGGCCGCACAGGACAATAAGCAGGAGCGGGTCCAGGAGACCATGGCGAATCGCAACTTTTACTTCGTACCAAAGGCTGTTTCCTGCCTCATTGTACTGATGGAAAACGGCGCGGACCCGCAACTGATCGCACGGGCCCTCTTGCAGACGGAACGGGCGATGCGCACGTATGAGCAGGACGAGGGGTATGCCACCGGGACTCCGATAGAGAGACATCGGCTACAAATACGATACCGTAATACGCTGTATCTGTACGGCGGCATGTTCTTCGAAAAGCAACAGATGGATGAGCGTGCGCTGGACTGGTATCTCAAGGACATCAACGACCCGGGGTTGCTGGACCGGTCCGACGGGTTCTTCATGCAGGACCTGAAAACCACGGAGCGGCTGGTCTCGGCGTATGCTCTCACCACCGATAGAGAGACACGGAGCCATCTCAAGAATCTCATTCACGGATATCTGGTGCGGAGTGCTAACGAGGCGGCGGAATATAGCCGTTTTATCTTTGACTTTCTCAAATCCCATCGATCGACCGATTTGCGGGACATATTTCTCT
>Ga0315289_10011226_pt1 | contig 12714 bp, 17 predicted proteins | sample YL17G11_40_MG_FD_203452 | JGI IMG/M metagenome (GOLD analysis project Ga0315289, IMG submission 203452) | Sediment microbial communities from Yellowstone Lake, YNP, Wyoming, USA - YL17G11_40 | ecosystem: Environmental > Aquatic > Freshwater > Lake > Sediment | place: USA: Wyoming | collected...
TCGCGTGTAGGGGTTCACAACGCCTGGCCCAATTCTTATCCGGCTGGTTGCTTGACAAGCCAAAGCACACATGATGAAAGTCTCTCGGTGTAAGCCGACATCCGCAATCCACGCATAATCAAATCGTTGTTTCTCAGCCAGCTTAATGTGCTCTACGAATTCCGCTGGAGCCCGGTTTGGTACAATTGAGATTCCAAACTTCACCAAAATAGATCCTAACCGATCCTTGGCCGCAAGGCAACCCGAGTAGATGTCTGCATCGGAATCTGAACAGGCTTGTTCCCTATCAAAATCAAGTCGCAGGATTTCTTCTTCCCTGGTGCCACTGCTTCCTTGAATTCGAGTTGGAGCACTGACATTCCTACCCACTCTTCAATTCAGCTGGCTTCCAAGACTCACCTAGAGTCGAATCATGACACGAAGTGCTCTTGGATCTTTTTCGGCAGCCAGAGCGTCCTGAAGATGGTCGAAATCGAAGCGGTCTGTGTCTAATCGCGAAGGTGAGATCCTCTTGGAAGTTATCAGCTCAGCCGCAACCCTGTAATCATCTAGAAGAGAGCCATAGTTCCCTACTATCTTCAGCTCCTTGTAGTGAATGGGGCTGGGATCAAGCTTGAAGCTTGTGTCGCCGGACTCTAGGGCGAACCCCCCGAAGAAACTGATTCTACCTCGGTTTCTCGCCATCCTAGTCGAGGCGAGCATGGCTTCCGGTCGTCCTGTGGCTACAATCACTACATCGACTCCCCCATTCGAAAGTCTGTTTACCTCTGCGACGGAATCCATCGACCTAGCGCTTAGGGCATAGTCAGCGCCGAATTCCCTTGATTTCTCTGCTCTAAACTCGTCTACGTCCGAGACGATTATCTTGCTTGCGCCCGCTGCTCTCAGTAGCAGAACGTGAAGTAGTCCCATAGGCCCGGCACCCAATACGGCGGCGCTATCACCTGGCGCGAAGTCAAGCGTCCGCAGCGTATTCAGACAGTTTGACAAGGGTCCCACATGCGTAGCGTCGTCAAAAGGTACATCCTTCCCAACCATTGTCGCTCCTCCTGTCTGCAGAAATTTTGGTGGCAATGCCACGTATTCCGAAAGAGCCTGGTCACTATCATGGAAATACGTGATTCTCTCACAGAGGTTAGTGAATCCCCGCCGGCACGAAATACATCCCGCGCAATGATAGTAGCTGTTGATGTAGGCGCGATCCCCCACTCCAATGCCTCCAGCTTCGGGGGCCACTTCAACAATCTCGCCTGCAAGTTTGTGCAGCAATTTGGGAACAAGCTTTGCTTTGTATGCCCTTATGTCTGAGACTGCTATTCCACAAGCCCTTAGCCTTAGCAACGCTCCACCGGGCACCAACTTCGGCTCTGGAATTGTCTTAACCTCAAGACCACCTTGACCATCATAGAAAGCAACTCTCACTTCTCGTAGACCTCGCCAATATTCCTGGTTGCTTCAGCGCTCATTTTCCGATTCTCAGCCCGGAGAGCTTCGCCAGTAACTCGACGTCCTCAGGTCTTATCCGTGGGAGCATCTTTCCGAGATGCCAAGGGAAGACCAAGAAGAACCAACGGTTGAGGATGTTTACGTAGTTGAACCAGCTCCAAAGAAGATCTCTCAATTCATCTTTGCTTTTCACCGTATCCAAGCAATTTACAATGTCATCGCAGAACAAAGTCAGCTTGGGAAGATTGAGCCAAGGAGCGGGACACGCAGGTGGGTCAGTACGTCCCATGAGGCTAGCCATGTGGACGACCAGATACTTCCACATTCTTTTGCAGTGCTCTAAGGTGAAGGTGGGGTCGTTCAACGCTTGTTTCATGGCGGGTTCTGCAGTCCACCAACCCAACGCTTGAGTGTCCGCGAGCTGGAAAAACAGGTTTCCCAAAACTTGGCCGTCGACGCCAGCTCCGCTCGGAAATATGCCTAGTTTGGACATCGTAACCTCTTCAGGCTCTTCCCAGAAGATCCTATCTATCTCCGCTTCGATCTCATCTTTGACCTGACGCCAATCCTTCGTCACTGGTCATCACTCACTCTTCTGGCTATCATGATCACTGGCAGATGCGTCATGTATTGCGCAGACCAGACGGCTTTCCCGGCTCTCACAAGATTGTCCATGTCCTTCGGTTCGACATATGCGACAACCGGCCCTCTCATTGGCAAGGGCTCGGTACACGGCCCATAGAAAATGGTGATGCCCCCATATCCTCCAGCAATCGAATAAACCACGCTTCCGGGCCTGATTCTGCATAGCAACCACTGCTTCCGTCCTACTGGTTCTGCCTGTGTCCCGGACTCCACGGGGTGTTTCGGAGGCCTAGTCTCACAACCAAACTCGTATCCTGTAGACAAGGTATGGCGGCAGACAAACCTAGTGGGGCTTGTGAGGTCATCCCACAGTCTCGCGCTCAGCTCTGGCTCATCTTCTTCTAGAAGAGTTGCGGTCACTTGAATCGCTAGTTCGGGCCATTCGAACTCCATGTTTCTGGCCATTGCTCATCCGCAAACGGTCAGCGAGACCGTATATAAGTCAGACTGAACTACTGTCACTACCACCACTAAGAATTGAACTCGCCCAGTCGGTAGACGGTGGAAACTTACGAACTTGATCTCAGAACGTGCGAAAGCGGTCTCAGCAGAACCATTCCGGCTTGCTCTCAACCTTCCGAAGGATGTAATTCGACTCAGCGCCGGTGAACCCGACTTCGAAACGCCTAGTTTCGTGAGGGAAGCCGCCAAGAAGGCTCTGGACGAGGGATTCACGCACTATAGCCCTTCCGCGGGTTATGAGGACCTCAGAAAGGCCGTTGCAGACAAGCTTCAACGCGAGAACGGAATTGTCTGCGACTGCGAGAGAGAAGTTGTCATCACACCTGGCTCGTCGTCGGGAATATTCATGGCACTTCTCACCTTACTGAATCCTGGGGATGAGGCTCTAGTTCCGGATCCAGCATGGTTCCATTACACTACGCTCGTAAGGCTTTGCGGAGCAACTCCGGTCGGTCTGCCTGTAAGGCTTGGGGAGAACGTCTCGTTGGACTTGGAAGAAGCAGAGGAACGCGTTACGAATAGAACAAAGGTTCTGATCCTGAACAGCCCCGGCAATCCGACTGGAATGATGATTTCAGGAGATAACTTGAAGGCTATAAGCGAGTTTGTGGAGAGGCACAATCTTACTCTCATTTCAGATGAGGTTTACGAGAAAATCATCTATCCGGGCAACACGCACACAAGCCCTGCTTCTCTGTCTGCGCTGAAAGAGCGAACGTTGACGAGTAATGGATTCTCCAAGGCTTACGCGATGACCGGATGGCGAGTTGGATATCTAGCAGGTCCAGCAGAAATCATAGAAAAAGTCACTGCGCTAAATGGGTATGTTCTGGTCTGTCCTAGCTCAGTCTCCCAGCAGGCTGCACTTGTCGCTCTCACAGATCCAAGAATGAATGCGGCTATCACCGGCATGGTTGACCGTTTCACCAAGAGAAGAAAGATGGTTCTAGATGCACTTACTGATCTACCGAGAATAAGAGCATACCCGCCGCAAGGAACATTCTATGCGTGGGTCGATGTCAGCAAGACAGGCATGTCGAGCGAGCAGTTCACCTACAAACTAATAGAAAGTGAACGAGTCGGTGTGCTCCCTGGAAACCTCTTCGGTGAGCGAGGCAAAGGACATGTCCGTATCTCGTTTGCAACAGGAGAGGATCTTCTTGCGCAGGCGCTTGAAAGAATTCGCACATTTATCCTAAGGAAATCCTGAAGACATCGTCGATCCGTCTTGGCGATACAACTCTTGAGCAGCATTTCATATTCGAGTTCAGTACCTCCTAGTTGGCCACGAGTGCGGACGAATATCGCATAGTCTGATCGATTCCTCGGCTCAGAGCGAATTGTGTCAAGCTCTCAGGTGGAAAGCGTCTGCTACCACCAACGATACCGCACAGACTTGCAGGATTGTCGTCGTACATACGACTGCTCGAGAACAGGTTTGTATAGAGACGAAACTCTTGTGCGCGCGACCGAGGAACCGCGTTCGATTGACAGGCCTATGTACCAATCAAAGGACCTTAAGGCGTTATGGAGAAAAGACATCCCAGCATAGGGCCCTTTTATACAACTCAACGCACCTGGAATCTGTGAAATCTTTGGCCACGCTGGATTTGACTTCTGCGTCATCGATCTTGAACATGGAGTCATTGACGTAGATACGGCTGAGAACATGGTAAGAACAGCAGACGCAGCTAACATCAGTCCCATCATACGGGTGGCATTCAATAGGATGGAACTGATCAGCCAGGCCCTCAACATAAGTGCAAATGGTGTTCACATTCCGCATGTTTCGACCGCAGAAGAAGCCGAAGAAGCTGCATTCTCTAGCAAGTTCTTTCATCTCGGAGGACGCGGAGTCTGCCCGTTTGTTAGAGCAGCAAGATACTCTGTAGACAAGCCCAACTACTATGAGAGAGCCATGCACAAATGATCGCGCTAGGCGTCGATATGGTGATGTTCCGCCAAGCCCTCCAAGACCTCAACGACAGAATCGAAAAGGAACTCAGAAATCTCTGACTCAGGTATGCTTGTATATCATCAACAAAGGAGACCGTGAGTAAAGCGAAGCTCATAGTACCTATGTCTACGATACGTAGATCCGTGTTGTGACTCAGGCCGCGGTTTGGTGACAGACTCCAATATGCATTGCTTGAACTCTAGACGCGCGCCGTTTATCTTTCCAGCCGCTTGACAGCATTTACTCTCTCCGATTCATCTCGAGCCACGGGCTCATGAATCAAATGCCTGCAACCGGCTCGGACAAACCAAGAATTTGGTCTCTGCAATCATCAGCTGATCCGCAGACTGCGGTGTTGAGAGCAACTTCGTCCGGAACCCTCTTAGATAACTTGCTGAGCTCAACGAGATTGTTCCGTGTAAGTGGTGCGGCCGCCGGTATTCGCACTCCATTAGGTGCGAATCCTTGCAAGAAGCCCTAGCTCACAAATCTCAGACTATGACAGTTTCGGTCTGCAACTGTTTTTGCTTTGTTGCATGATCCTTGGAGGTGCCCCCGTAGTGTCACGTTGGGCATCATAGTTGGCGTATCTGCGAGAACCCTCTCCGCTGCTGCCGAGAACCAGAGGGCAGAGATTAGTGGCTCAAATCCGCGTTCCGGTGCATCAAATTGCTGACCGAAGAGAGACTGGATTCGTCAGTCCGACAGGCCGTGGGTGCTGGCATCATGGCTTGTTCTCGTGTGAGTCGACCCGTCAACCTTTGTGTGCTTTACATAAGAGTTCATAGCTTAGAGCTTGTGTACGTGGCCAAGGGATTTCACGCGATTGTCATTTGAAATACAGGAACTACCCGATGTCCTGAGAGTATTTGTGCTCCTAAGCCTCGGTGAAGGAAGGATTCTGCAGAAGCCTCAGCTGAAATGTAGAATAGACAAGTACTGTGCGGGCCACGTTTGCGTTGAGATGAGTGATCTCGACAGAACTCTGAATGAGATGCGCACCGAAGGTCTGGTCGTCAACCAAGATGACAAAGTCAAACTGACAGAGAAAGTGCTGGAGCTAGGGAAGGAGTGGAGAAACCTGCTCTTGAAGCGGGAGCCAATATTGGAACTTGTCGCCGGCCTAACGGACGGTTCCATCACAGGCCTTGTCGTTATCCTCTCCGCCTTCCTAGCTGGTCTGCCGATCAATATGGCCGCCTTCGCCGCGGTCAAGTGAGCCGGTGACAGTCATGTCCAAAGAATTGTTCGAAAGAGCAGTCAAAGTAATTCCAGGCGGGGTGACGCGCTCGTTTCGTTATTTTGATCCATATCCTTTCTACGCCAAGAAAGCCTACGGAGGTAAGCTTGTCGACTTGGAAGACAGAGTTTACTCGGATTTCTGGATAGGCCACGGCGCCCTCGTCTTAGGACATCTACATCCATCGGTGGTCAAAGCGGTCAAAGAGCAACTCGAGCTAGGATTCCACTGGGAGTTTGCAACGAGTGGGAAGTCAAATTGGCCGAGCAGGTGAGCAAACTTGTTCCTAGTGTGAAGATGATAACTTTCAACAACAGTGGCACCGAAGCCAATATGCACGCGCTGAAATTGGCGAGAGCTTACACAAAGAGAGACAAGATTGGAAAGTTCGAGGGTCATTTCCACGGGAACCTTGAGCCGCTTTATGTGGGTGCGGGGAGCCGTCCAAATGAACCAAATCAACCTGATTCGGCGGGGCATGATCCCCTCTCGGCGAAGAATATGGTTGTGCTCCCACTGCATGACGCTGAGACGGCGCGCAAAGTCATAAGAAAAGAGCAGATGGCCTGTGTGATCCTTGAACTGATGACCTCAGGCTCTTGCATTCCGGAAGAAAGGGAGTTCGTCAAAGAACTGAGAGAAGTTTGTGATGAGACAGGAACTTTGCTGATATTCGATGAGGTCATCACGGGATTCAGAGTGTCGAGGGGAGGAGCTCAACTGGCATACGGAGTGACCCCCGACCTGACGACATTCGGCAAAGCGATTGGCGGCGGAGAGTTTGCAGCGGGCGGGGTAGGCGGAAGGGCGGACGTGATGGAGCTAATGAATTGTCAGAAGTATCGAAAGCCCACCGAACATGTCGCGGCAGGCGGCACCTATGTTGGAAATCCTCTCATGGCGATGCGAGAGGAGATGCTCTACGTAGGCGCTGGTTACTTGGGTTGGAACAAAGACCGGCTTCGCGTGGATACAGACACAGTCCCTTCCGCCCTCTGAAGGATCCCACGACTTGGCCGTCCAGGCTTCCTTGAGATTATGACTGCGAAGGATCTCCATCATCAGAGAGACATCGATCCTCCGTTTATGCTCATCGACCTCTCTTACCGTGTACGAGTGTCCTTGGAGGCCTCTGTCTGCCAAGAGGCAAGACGGGCATGCAAGAGCCTACTAGCAACGACGAGCCTTTATGACGGTCCACATGCAGGCATTCTGGAGGAATGATCTAGTTGTCGTATGAGGAGCACGCGAAATCGATTGGAATCACAATCCCGCAAGCCGCAACCCCTGTTGGGGCGTATGTGCCCGCGGTTCGAGGTGGAACGCTGCTTTTCACTGCAGGGCAGGGGCCCATGAAGGAGAGCGCCCCTGTATTCAAGGGAAAGGTCGGACAGGATCTCACAATCGAGCAGGGCTACGAAGCCGCGAAGCTCGCTACGCTGAACTGTTTGGCTGCCGCCAAGTCAGTTCTAGGTACGCTCGACCAGATAGAACGCATCGTCAAAGTCAACGGGTATGTCAACAGTGCCCCGGGTTTCACCGAACAAGCAAAGGTGATGAACGGAGCGTCTGACCTTCTAGGGCAGATCTTCGGCGAGAAAGGACGCCACGCGAGAACCTCGGTGGGTGTGAGTGAGCTTCCACTGAACATTACTGTGGAAGTCGAGCTCGTCCTGGCTTGTAGACCATGATACGCAGCGCGTTGAATCGGGGCATAGGCCGCTTCCCGCGTATGTTCTTGTGACGCCTAGGCTGTTTCTTCGGGAGATCAACACAGTCGACAGTGTGGGGTTTCTGCTGAGCACATATCGGCTTTGTAAGAGGACAATCATCGTTTTCCTCTCGCACGTGCAGCGTGAGCGCGATCAAGATTGCTATCCTGAATGACTAGGCATGCTTCCAGCCACTGCGTAATTGCTAGCATGGATGACCCGCCACCTTTCTGGCTCCTATGCAATTGCCATTGTGAATGACTACCCGTTTCAAACCGTATAGATTGGGGGGTCAGGAGGTCCTCCCTGAAACAGTTCTCAGCGCAGTCCGAGCGACGTAGACGGCGCATTCCCGCTCCAGTGGAAATTCGTCCAATACTACAACTACGAACGAGAATGCGCGAACAGAAAATGGAGCCGGCAAAGCCTAGAATGCGGGTCAGGTTCCACAAACGTCTTGAACAATCTGTTTGAACTCTTCGTCGGTGAGAGTACGTTTCAGCTCGATTCCGGTCCTCTTCACGCGGTTGAGTATCTGATCTATACGATCCTCAGGAGCACTGAGTCCGAGATCCTTGAGCTTGTAAGTTATCGAGTCTCGACCGCTCTTCTTCCCTAAGACCATCCTGTAACGCTCAGCACCGACAAATTCCGGCAAGAACGCGAACATCTCCAATGGTGACAGGTTCAGTTCCCTTATTCTGGACCACCAGCTCAAGATGATCCCTGATTCAGCTGTGAATATTCCATCGCCGACTATTGCTTTCTGTGGAGGCATGGACACGCCTGAGCGTTCTTGCACAAGCTTCGAAAGAGGGACAAGCTTGTCGAATTTGATATTGCTGTCGATGCCGTAGAGACATTTGGAAGCCATCGCTACTTCCTCAAGGGCAGCTGCTCCAGAACCCTCACTGATTCCGTTGACGGTTGTGTGAACCATTCGCGCTCCGGCCGCAACGGCGGCAAGTGAGTTCGCTACTGCCAGTCCGAATGTGTTGTGACAATGGATCTCGATTGGCTTGTGCAGCTTCTCGCTCAGCTTCTTCACGAAGTAGTGCATACCAATGGGAGAAGTCACTCCAAAAGTGTCGACGACTGAAAGACTATCCATGTGTCCTCTAGTGGCGACAGTGTTGATGATCTTCCAGCAGGTTTCGAAGGGTGATCTTGTCGAATCCATTGTGAAGAATGAGACATAAAGTCCGTGGTCATGGGCGTAGGCGGTATTCTGGACCGTCAAATCAATTGCTTTTTGCACCGGCCATCCGTAGGCGTTCTTAAGCAGCGTCACACTGGTCGGGATTTCCATCTGGACACCATCGACATCGCACTTGAGGGCCATGTCAACATCGCGTTTCATGCAACGAACAAGGCAGAAAATCTTGGCAGAAAGCCCCATGCCCTTGATTACCTTGATCGTCTCCGCATCCTCGTCAGAGACGGTGGGCATTCCTGCTTCTATCCTGTCCACTCCCGCCTCATCGAGCAGCTGTGCGATCCTGATCTTGTCATCCTTGCGAAAGACTAGACCAGCTTGTTGTTCTCCGTCCCTCAAAGTGACATCATAGAACTGTATTCTCTTAGGGAACTTCAAGCCCTTTCTAGCTTCTTTGCTGAAATTGTAATGACTTACACGCCAGTTCTCCGTGTTCCACTGTGTCATAGAACCTCACACCAACAAGTAGTGACCAAGTGTCCGTCACCCACTATTTATCGCTATCAAAGCATCTAACTCCTTTTCAGCCTACAGTGGAGTTTAACAAGAATTGCATGCTGCAAGGCTCACTGGGTGAAACTCACAAGGCCATCGGATGTTAAGAGTCTTAAGGGGTGACTCCATTCTCTCATTGCGTGATGGAAATGAGTGTCTACCGTTGGACGGAAGTTCCTGTGCAGAAGATAACCGATAGACTGTCGCGAAAATTCATTTCCGGCGAGAAGGTCACCCTTGCCCAGATATCCCTAAAGAAGGGGTGTAGCGTTGTTGCACACGCGCACGAGAGTGAACAGTTCAGCTACGTCATTAGTGGTTCTATTAGGGTCCGTTTGCCCGACAAAGAGATTACTCTGAAGGCAGGGAAAGTTCTTTGTATACCGTCGAATGTCGAACATGGTGTCGTTGCCCTTGAGGATACAGAGGGCTTGGAGGTCTTCAGCCCAACAAGGGACGACTGGCTCAGCGGAAAGGACAGCTACCTCCGCAAGTAGCAACCCATGCGATGACCAGCTTGAATTGAGAGATGGCACAAGAGTTATTCTAGTCCGAAGCTGACAGAATTGTGTGGTCACCTTGAAAATAGACCTTTCGAACAAAGTTGCACTGGTAACTGGTGGAGGACGCGGAATCGGCAGAGCGATAGCGATGGCGTTTGCCCAATCAGGTTCAGACATCGTTCTGATTGACTTGGATCTCGCATCTGCACAAAAGGTCGCTGGGGAAATCTCTGCCTTAGGCAGAAAGGCGTCTGCGTTCCGCGCCGACGTGTCGCGAAAGGTAGATGTTGATGAAACCGTCGGAAGAGTTCTAGATACGTTCGAAAAAGTCGATATTCTAGTGAACAACGCAGGAGTAATTGTGCGTAAACCACTCGAAGAGTATGCCGAAGACGATTGGGACAGAGTGATTAATGTCAACTTGAAGGGTACGTTCAACATGTGCTACGCTGTCGGCAGACACATGATAGCCAGGCGTTTTGGAAGAATCATCAATCTCGGCTCAATAATGGGTGGCGTCGCTTTACCACCGAGGGCTTCTTACTCCGCAAGCAAAGGAGGAATCATTATGCTTACCAAGAACCTTGCCGCGGAGTGGGCAAAACACAATGTGACTGTCAACTCGATTTCTCCTGGCTGGATCATAACAGAACTCACGACGAACTATCTTGATCAAGAAGATGTCCGCAGGTTTATGCTTGAGAGAATCCCGATGGGCCGGTTTGGCCAACCTGACGAGATCGCTAACGTTGCAGCTTTTCTAGTTTCAGACAAAGCGAGCTACCTAACGGGGCAGAATATATTTGTCGATGGCGGATGGACAATCCAATAGAAACCCGGGACTTTGCATGATACACCGATCTGGTTCACAGTCGTTGACTTACTAGCCTGTCTCTTCGGCGCGAAAAAGAAGTGAGAGAAAGAGTCTGCGAGCTGCGTTTCAAGAGCCGATCTCTCTTGCTGACCTGCCTTGCTGAAACTTGCGTGGGTCTCGTGAACTCCAATAGTGGGGGCGGCTTGTCGCCGATATGCCTTTGGATTGTGCGCCCGGAGCTGTATTCGGTTTGTATTCGACAGCGGAGGTAGTCCGAGAAGAATTGGAAGGGATGTTCACTCGTGTCGCCCAATGTGGCCGGTAGCTCAGTCGGGTATGCCGATGCCAAGGAACGTCCGGTTTGCAAGGCTTCGCCCTTAGGAAACCAAAAGGTCGCGGGTCCGAATGCCACCTAGTCTACCATATCGGCCTTCAACTTGCGGTCTTGAAGCCCTCCGCGTTTCTCAGAATCCGCTAGATCTCTGCTAGAGTGACTCCACGGCCTCCCGAAAGACGTCATTCGGCTAAGTGTTGCTGAGCTAGACTTCAATACACCCGCTTTCGTGCCAGAGGCAGGTGAGAAAGCTATCGACGACGGATTCACGCATTACAGCCCTTCCTTAGGCTACGAAGAACTCAGAAGGGCAGTGGAGGCTGTGGCTGAGTTTGCAGAGAACCACAACCTTATGGCCATTTCCGACGAGGTCTACGAGAAGATCGTGTACGCGGGTAACGTACACGGAAGCCCAGCTTCCCTGCCAAGATTGAAAGAGCGAACTTTGACGAGCAATGGGTTCTCGAAGGCATACGCTATGACAGGATGTCAAGCCAAGAGTTCTCTTCGAAGCTCACCGAAAGGGAAAAAGTTGGGTCGCTTCCGGGAACGCTTTTCGGAGAACTAGGGAAGGGACGTCTCCGCATTTCGTTCTCAGCCGGGTAGGACAAACTAAAGGAGGCACTTGCGAGATTCTGCAGATTCGTCATCGGGAAATCCTGAAACCACGCCTATGATCCTCTTCAGTTTTCCGGCAATCCATGCGTCGATTTCTCTTCCACTCACAAGAGGAATCGGTTGAGATTCCTGCTGCGGTTTTTCATCGCCTTCCAATAGCCGGTCTAGGAGCCTAGCATATATAATGCGGACCTAGGAGACGGTTTTCTATAGAGATGAAACTCTTATGGTCGGAGCTGAACCGATGAGCTCAGTGGATGTTTTGAAAGACCTAAGAACCATGTGGAGAAAAGGTATTCCAACTTACGGGCCATTCGTGCAACTCAATGCCCCTGGAATCTGTGAAATCTTCGGCCATGCCGGATTTGACTATTGTATTATAGATTTGGAACACGGCGTCATTCATGTTGATACGGCTGAAAACATGGTTAGAGCTGCAAACGCGGCCGGAATCGTCCCCATAATCCGGGTCGCATTCAACAGAAAGGAGTTGATTAGTCAAGCGTTGAATGTCGGCGCAAGTGGCGTGCATATACCGCATATTTCAACACGAGAGGAAGCTGAAGAAGCCGTATGGGCCAGCAAGTTCTTTCCTCTTGGTGGACGCGGAGTCTGTCCGTTCGTCCGAGCGGCGAGATACTCAGCGGACAAGACGATCTACTACAACAAAGCCAATACTGAGACAATCGTCATCGTTACAATTGAAGGTACCGAGGGCATCGACAACTTGGAGAAAATCTTGCAGGTAAAAGGCGTTGACGTGGTCTTTGTTGGTCCATATGATCTCTCGCAATCATTGGGCGTACCGGGTCAAGTTACACACCAAAAGGTCATCGATAAGGTCCGAGAAATCTGTGAACTTTCCAAGAAGGCCGGTGTGGCTGTCGGTTTGTTTGTAGAAACACCGGAAGCTGCAGAGGAGTGGGTCAAGCAAGGTGTGCTCTATTGCTGCCTGGATGTAGACGCCGCAATTCTTTTGAAGGCCAGCATGAGCTACGTGAACCAAGTTCGGGAAGTTGCAGCTGCTAGCGGGGCGGTAAGGTGAAATCAGCATGAAAGACCTACGCCGGATGATGAAGGACGGGAAAGCCTGCATAGGAATTTTCGCGGTAACTGCGAGTCCAGCCATGGTTGAGGCAATAGGCTATAGTGGGCTTGATTTTGTCATCATAGATTGCGAACACGCCGCGTTAAGTTCCTACGGAACGGAACTCGAAGAATGCGTGAGAGCGGCATACGCAGCTGACATTGCGCCGCTAGTAAGGGTTACTG
>Ga0315289_10011227_pt1 | contig 12713 bp, 10 predicted proteins | sample YL17G11_40_MG_FD_203452 | JGI IMG/M metagenome (GOLD analysis project Ga0315289, IMG submission 203452) | Sediment microbial communities from Yellowstone Lake, YNP, Wyoming, USA - YL17G11_40 | ecosystem: Environmental > Aquatic > Freshwater > Lake > Sediment | place: USA: Wyoming | collected...
GTAACTTTGCTTGCAATTGACTATGACTCCTGAATATCAACAATATTTTTCTGTTGTTGAGAAAGAAGTTGAAACTCTTTATACGATAGCAAAGAAAGCTAGAGCAAAAGGTATTGACCCTGCATTAGAACCTGAGTCTTATGTTGCCAAAGATTTAGCTGAAAGAGTTGAGAATCTCGTAGGGCCTGTGGGTATCGCAGGTCGAATACGCGAGTTATTTGGAAAAATAAGTCGAGAAGAGATTGCTTTTAAAACAGCTCAAGAAATAATCTACGCAAAATTTGGATCAATGGCTGAGCAACAAGCTGCGGAGCAAGCTATCCGTACTTCTATAGCCATATTGAGTGACATCACAGCGGCTGCAATTCAAGGAATTTCCCATGTTTTCATAAAGCAAAACCAAGATGGATCTCGTTATCTTGCCATATACTTTGCTGGTCCGATTCGTTCTGCAGGTGGAACAGAGCCTGCCATAGTTTTGGTGATAGGTGATGTGATAAGAAAGCTACTGGGATTAGATAGATACAAGCCCACTGAAAAAGAGATTAAACGATTCATCGAAGAAATTCGCTTATATGAACGAGAAGTTGCTCGTTTTCAATATCATATAGCTGATGAAGTGTTAGAGGAGGCGCTCCAAAATCTTCCGGTTGAAATTTCTGGTGCAGAAACAGATCCTGTTGAAGTTTCTTCATTCAGAGATCTTCCGAGAATAGAAACAAACTGCGTAAGAGGAGGCGCATTACGTGTTTTAAACGATGGTGTTGTTGGCAGATCGAAAAAGGTTTTAAAAATTATAGAAACGCTTGGTGTATCAGGCTGGGAATGGCTTAGAAGAATTGGACAAATAAAAGAAGAAGCTGTAGAAGCTATGTATTTGGAGGATGTCCTCGCTGGTAGACCAGTTTTCTCTTTTCCATCTAAAAACGGCGGCTTTAGACTCCGTTATGGACGTGCGCGAAATACAGGATTGGCCGCAATCGGTGTTCACCCAGCCACTATGAGCATTCTCCAAGATTTTCTTGCCATAGGTACTCAATTACGTACTGAAAAACCAGGAAAGGCAGGAGTTATCATGCCAGTAGATACCATCGACGCTCCAATTGTGAAGCTAAGAGATGGCTCAGTAGTTCAAATAAGTTCAATTGAAGAGGCTGAGGCAGTCAAGAAATCCATTGATAAGATTCTATTTCTCGGAGATATACTCATAGCTTTTGGCGAATTCTTGGAGAATAACATGCCATTAGTTCCTTCAGGATTCACTGAAGAATGGTGGTCTCAAATTTTAAAGGAAACTACCACTTTAAGTTATAAAAACTCCCTTGAAGCATCCGAGATAACAAAAATTCCTGAGTTCCGTCTTCATGAACTAATAGACGATCCATTAATAGCCAAGCCGACAGTAAACGAAGCCATAACTTTATCCAAATGTCTTTCTATTCCGTTGCATCCGCATTATACTTACTTCTGGGAAGGCATATCTGTAAATGAGCTTCTTGCCCTGAGACAAGCTCTTGTTAATGTATATAATTCATCTGAAAAAATTGTTTTACCACTTAAAAGCGACATCGAAGAGATTTTGGATAAAATACGCCTTCCACACCGCATCGTTCATGATGAAATAATCCTGGAAGATGTGGCGCCAGTACTCGCTGCTTGTCTATGCTTGGACAAAGGAGATACTATTCAAGTTAAACAATGGTCTTCCGTATTCGATGCCATTAGCGACTTATTTGGTGCACCGGTCAAAAGAAAGGGAGGAAGCTATATCGGCGCTAGAATGGGCAGACCTGAGAAAGCAAAAAGAAGAGAGTTAACGCCGCTTGTCCACTCGCTCTTTCCTTTAGGGTTCTACGGCGGACCTAAACGAAATATTATAGATGCAGTAAAAGTAGGCACAATTCAAGTGGAACTTTCACGCAGAAAATGTCTCAATTGTGGTAAAATAGGCTATCAGCTACTTTGCACAGAATGTGGGTCTCAAACTGTTATGGAAAGAATTTGTCCAAAATGCAAACAAGTCACTAATAACCCTGTCTGCCCTGCATGTGGTGCTCCTACAGTGTATTATGAAAAGCAATACCTTGACATTAAAAATCTTTATGCCGATGCAAGTGCAGGACTTAATACTTCCCAGCTTAAGGTAGTAAAAGGAGTAAAAGGACTAATAAGTGAAACTAAAATACCTGAATCAATCCAAAAAGGAATTTTAAGAGCCAAACATGATTTATCCGTTTTCAAAGATGGAACAATACGATTCGATGTTACTAATGCTCCTTTAACACACTTTAAGCCTTCTGAAATAAACATTTCACTCGAAAAATTACGCGAATTAGGCTATCTATATGATTACCATGGGTTACCTTTGCAAAATGATAACCAAATTTTTGAATTAAAAACTCAAGACGTAATTATTCCTGAGAAAGCTGCACATTATCTAGTTAGGGTAGCTAAATTTATCGATGAATTATTAGTTAAAGTATACGATGTCTTACCATATTACAACATAGAGACGATAAACGACCTTGTCGGACATATTATTATAGGAATTGCCCCCCATACCTTGGCCGGAGTTATTGGCAGAGTAATCGGGTTCACTCCAGCAAATGTTTGTTATGCACATCCCCTATGGCACTCAGCAAAGAGAAGAGACTGTGATGGTGACGAGGATTCTCTGATTCTCATGCTAGATGTTTTGTTGAATTTTTCGAAGGCCTATTTGCCTGCACGAATTGGTGGGATAATGGATGCGCCTTTCTTGATAACGATGATTGTAATTCCTTCAGAAGTTGAGGATCAAGCACATAATATTGATGTAATTGATAATTATCCTCTTTATTTTTATAATGCAACTCTGAAACAAACGGATCCTAAAATTGTGAATGAAATTATCGATACGATTTTTCATAGGTTGGGTACTTCTGCCCAGCTTCAAGGGTACCACTATACGCATGAGACCAGTGACATTAATGCTGGGAACTTCGATAATGCTTACATGAAACTTAAGTCTATGTCTAAAAAGGTTAATGGTCAACTCTTATTAGCTGAGAAAATTTGTGCGGTTGACGCAAAGGAAGTTGCTAAAAGAATTCTTGCAACGCATTTTATTCGGGACATAGCAGGCAATCTTAAAGCATACACAGGTCAAAAGTTTCGATGTAAAGTTTGCGGTACCAAATATAGACGCGTTCCATTGTCTGGTAAATGTTTAAAATGCAGGAGTGAACTTGTACTGACAGTTCATAAAAAGACTATAGAAAAATATCTGAAAATATCTCGTGAGATAGCAGAAAAATACGGAATTGACTCCTATAGCCAAAGAATAGTTTTAATCCAAAATGAGTTGAGCAGTTTATTCAAAGAGAATGTAAAACAAAAAGAACTGGGAGAATTTTTCAAGTAGGTTAGGTGGCAATATGAGTGTTTCAAACTTCCTAAAATTCATGAAAGACATCTATTTTCATCCTGATTCTGAAAGAGGCATTTTGATGACTTTTGCTTAGTTTATTGAAGTTGGAGAATTCGTCACAGCATTAAGACAGGAGGTTAAACTGTGCTTAGAAAGTGAGGTTGCAGCAGTTTCCGTTTGGCTTTGTAGCATGTGTAGCTTGTTAAATATTGACTTATATAGGGCAGTTACGACAAAATATAATGGTAAATGTCCTCGATGTGGTAAAAATGCTTGCATTTGTGGTGGTTCTTAGTTTAGGTCCAAATTGCAGGTGCTTTTGTAGTTAAAATTGATAGGCATCCCATATACCCAACTAATATCATAATCAGGCCGACTGTGAGGATTATCGCTGACTCTCTTGACTTATAGGTATATCTAGTGCTTCTCAAAACTAAGGTTCCTCCGATTGTGCCTATCGCAAACAGAAAAAATGCTTGTATGCCTTCAGTTGACGTCTGCGCGTTTATTCCAGGATAATAAAACAAGAGAGTTGTCCCGTCAGAGCTTGGCAAGAATGCTGGAGGGTGTTCAAGTATGTCATAAATGCCTCCACTAATGACAAAAATACCAACGATCAAAAGTACATATCCTAGTGTAGTCGTAGATGGCATCTTCGTATGTTGGAACCACTTAGTAATTTTCCTCAATCTCACCACATTTTAATAGATGTCTTGCAACTTCTTTAACCCCAAAGTCCTATGTTTGGATTATCTACAACTTTATTTAAATACTCTTCTCGAGAAATAATTACGAATTAGTTCCACAATTTATGTTTTTTCTTAATGTTTTCATAAACCCTCTCATGGAAGTAGCAGAGTTTCCCAACTGCATCTATCCCACATATAACGCATCTATTCATATCTTAGCCCCTTCGTTTCTTCGATGGACAATCTGGGCGAAGGCAAAGTCTCCAAGGTCTTTTTCCATCAGACTTCACGATGACTACTGGCCATCCGCATAACTTGCATAATGCTGATGCAGGTTTTACTACATATGGCCTCTGAGGTAAAGGAAAAGAGGTTCTGCATCCATTTTGGTAATTCGTACATCCTATGAAGCGTTTTCCTGTTTTTCTTGAATGTAAAATAACAAGTTTACCTGTGTCGCAAGTCGGACAGTTGCCAACTATTCTAGACTGTAAAAATGCGATTTTTGCGTATTGATTTATGTTTTTTCCAATGTCTTCTTCTTTTTCCTTTGCTTCTTCTAATATTGGTTTTAATTGATTTATTGCCTCTTCGAGAACTTCTTCTTTACTTTTGTCTCCCTTTTCTATTTTTTCCATTTTTTCTTCCAAGTCTCTCGTAAACTCGATGGAAAGAATTTTTGGGCAATATTTTTCCAGTGTCTCAATTATGCCATATCCAAGTTCTGTAACAACTATTCCTTTCTCTTCGATGTAGCCCCTCTTATACAAGGTATCAATGATTTCTGCTCTTGTTGCTTTTGTACCAATGTTGTTTTCGTCCATAAGTTTTAACAGGCTACTGGGATTATACCTTGGAGGTGGTTGAGTTGTTTTTTCTTCACAATGAATTTCTTTTACCGATACTTTTTCTCCTTTTTTGACGGAAGGCATATTGTCATTAATTTCTACAAACGGTTCATAGAACATTAACCAGCCCTTTTTTACGGTTCTTTTTCCATGAAGGATAAAGGTATATCCCTCAACGTCGATTTTGGCTATCATGCTTTCTTTTTGTGATGCCTCTCCAAAAATTGCCATAAATCTTCTTGCTATTAGGTCAAAAATCCTCTCTTCTTGCGAACTAAGTTTTCTTGCTGGTAAATTCCCCGTAGGATAGATTGCTGGATGCGCTGTATCAATCCTTGTACCTTGTGTAGGCTCTAATTTTTCTTTCTTCAGCAGAAAATTAGTTAGTTCACGATATTTCAATTCTTTACCTAAATTATTGAGAATTTTATAGGCATCTATCGACGGTGGTATCTTTTGGCTTCCAGTTCTAGGATACGATATCAATGCATCTAGGTATAGTCTCTCAGCAATTCTTAGTGTTTGGCTTGGCGTATACCCAAAATATCTATAGGCTTCTGCCTGCAGGGTTCCTAGGTCAAATGGAGTGGGTGGTGTCTGCTCAAACTTCCGGATTATGACATCTATTACAATTCCAGTTTTTCCTGAACAGGTTTCGACTATTTTATCAGCGTCATCTTTTCTGGTTATTTTTGCTTTTTCATATTCTACGTCATGAACTATTCCTTCGACCTCCATTTTCGAAAATATCTGCCAAAATGGTGTAGGCACAAAACTATGAATGTCTTCCTCACGTTTGGCAAGTATTTTTAAAACAGGTCCTTGCACTCTTCCAGTGCTTAGTGTAATGTATTTTTTGCTCCATTTTTCGGTTGCGCAAGTTAACATTCGAGATAGATTTACTCCCCATAAAAAGTCGACAATATGCCGTGTTTCGCCAGCCTCTGCTAAATGGAAATCCAGATGTGGCATGGAATTTTGATAGGCATTTCTTAGGTCTTCAGCAGTTAAAGTTGAAAACTTCATTCTCTTGGCCGATTTTTCCTTTTCATTGCATGTATATTTCAATATGGTATAACCGATAACTTCTCCTTCAATATCATAATCGGTTCCAGAGATGAATTCTGTTGCACCGGAAGCGATTTGACTTATTTCGCTTAGCCAATCTTTAGTTCTTTTTGCCTTTCTCTCCACCAAAAATTTCGGCGTCCATGCAACATTGAATACTGGATAAATTGATCTATTTCTTTCCTCAGGTGCTATAGTATACAAATGTCCAAGTGCAGATGCAATAATAATTTCTTTTCCTTCATGTTTTATATGATAATATGGCACTGCCTTGCCTTTTTTTACTGGCTTCCCATAATCGTCTAATGCCTCTGCTATTTTTATTGCGGCTTCGTTTTTTTCAGCTAATATAAATGTATAATTTTTCATTTGTCGCATCTTCATTTTATCTTTTGAAACGATATTTTTTCTCATCTTTCTTTTGGAAAAGTTAAAATAATATAGTTATCTAGTAATTCTGACAAGTGAAATTTTATGCCGCAACGAATACTATGTGAATCCTGCGGTAAAGTTCTATACTATGGGTTTGAACTAAAATCGCTTGAGGAGATCATTCGTAGTTTAGATGGTAAGTGTCCCGATTGTGGGAAGACACTAGTTCTTGATCTTTCTAAAATTAAAATAACTTTGAACGATAAGTAACTGATTTCAACGAGTGATATGTTTGCTGAGAAGCGTAAAATCCATTTTTAACAATTTTCCTAAGGCTCAAATCATAAAATATCTATGCTTATTAGTGATACTGACCCTATGTGTCTTGATTCGTCTGCTGCCTATGAGTTGGGGGTCTTATCTATCTGAATTTGATCCTTATTTTCAATACGATGCAACCAGGTATGTTGTAACGAATGGTTATACCTCTTGGTTTAGCTGGAATCAAACCATGGCTTGGTATCCTCATGGAAGAGACATTGCGCACTCATCATATCCTGGTCTTCCATTTTCTGGCTCTCTGTTTTATTTCGTCCTTCAAGCTCTTGGGATTTCCGTATCTTTAATTGATTTATGCATACTCTTTCCAATCATATTGGCCGCATTGACTTGTATTGTTGCATACATATTTGGCAAAGACATCGCTGGAGAAAAAGTTGGAATATTTTGTTCGCTTTTTATTGCATTTAACCCGTCTTATATCTTGCGTACATCTCTAGGTTTTTACGATGACGAAACTGTAGGTCTCTTCAGCTTTCTTTTAGCATCGGTTTTTTACTTGCGGTCACTAGACTCCAAACGTTCTAGTCGCTCATGCATCGTTTACGCAGTTGCCTCTGGCCTCTCTCTGGGTTACCTAACTACCGCATGGGGAGCATCAAGCTATGCTTTTGTGCTTCTAGCGTTATTCACGTTCATCTTGCTTTTAATTGAGAAACGTTCATCAGATTTATTCAGATCCAATTTGATATTTACGGTTATAACTCTATTTGTCACCTATATGGTTCCAAAACTCGGTTTAAGTTATTTAACCGAGTTTGAGATGATGGCTGGACTCGGTGTTACATTATTGCTTTTCATAACTTTTCTTTCACAACGCTTTGATACAACTCGTATGAGGCAGCTTTTTATCATAGGCTCTTTGGCAATTATTGCCTTATCTATTGTTCTCCTAGGGAACTATGGAATAATACATTTACCCGCTGGCAGATTTATTTCTGTCATTAACCCATTTTATAGAGTCACAGATCCCATAATTCAGTCTGTGCAAGAGCATCAGCCACCTACTTGGGCTACATTCTTCTACGACTTCGGCTTTTTGGTATTTTTCGCTCCGTTAGGCTTTATCTTTGTTTTACGTAAACTAAATTATTACAAGATTTTTCTTATTGTATACTCCATTACCTCATTGTATTTTGCTGCTTCTATGGTGCGTTTAATTGTTCTTTTAGCTCCAGCTTTCTGTGTATTGGGTGCAATCGCAATTGTGAATATACTGCAGCCGTTTATTAACACACTATCGCAGAAAGCCAGCGTTAGACGTAAGCTGCGCCTTATACCTAGTATTGGAAAAGGATCTAGCATTATAGTTGCAACAATCTTCTTTTTGCTCTTCTTCCCGACCCTTTATATATCAATTAATGGTGCAAATGCTCCAACTACGATTGCATCAAGCACAATACCTGTTAAAGCGTCTTATCCTGACTGGTCAGAGACCCTGAGTTGGATCAATTATAACATTCCCAAAGACGCGGTAGTAGCATCTTGGTGGGATTATGGCTATTGGATATATGTAATGGCTGATAGGGCCTCGTTAGCAGATAATGGAACTATTGATACCGAGCAAATAGCTAAAATAGGGAGAATGTTCATGTCTAACGAAACTCAAGCGATAGAGATACTTGATTCCTTTAATGCCTCATATGTTGTAGTTTTTTCGACATTAAGGCAAGGTATTGCCTATGGAGACGAAGTTAAGTGGACTTGGATGGCTCAAATTGGAGGATTAAACTCAGATGCTATAACTGATACCTACTTAAAAGAACAGACAGGTTTTCCATTTCCAAATAGAGATTGCGTTTTAACCAAGCTTATTTTTTATGGTACCGGTTACTATAGCGTGGCAGAGTATGACGTATCTCCTCCAGAGCATTTTAAGCTTGTTTTTAGTTCAAGTAATCAAATGGTCTTCGTCTACCAAGTTGAACATTAAACTTTTTTTACGATGGTTACAAAAAGGATTGCGCAACTATTTATTCAACTACTAAAGTACCGTGATCAGTTTACTGTTTTTAATTTCTGTTTATACATCCAATATTTATCGTCAGGGGAAAATTTTATTGGATGTGCTAGTTGCGCTGCATCGTCACAGTGAGGGCATTTTTCTAGTAACGTGTATTCTTCGCACTTATTGCATTTTCTCAGCATTCGCATTATTTTTTACCTACTTATTCACGTCGTTTTTGCGTTTAAATTCTCCTGAACCATCCTCTTTCTCAACGCTTGCAATGGCAATTGAAGTCGCCTCTTTAAGAAGTCTCTCTCCTTCTTTATAATCTCTAGCCTCTATCTCAATCTTGTATCTTGGTGCACCTATGGTGTATATGTTGATTTTAGCATCGTCTGGTTTCTTTACATTTTTTGCTCGAATTAACGCTTCCCTTACGGCGTTTACTCCGTTTGGCTTAAAGCTTGATATTTTTAAAATTCCGCTCACTTTAACTTTCGGTATCTTGACGTTGGCTTTAGCTATCTCTGTCAAAACAGTTGTCCATTCTTTAGGTATTTCTGCTTCTGCTAAAGCTTTTTCTCCTCCTTCAGTAGCGGCTTCAAATCCAGCATATAACGTTCCAAAAAATTCTTCAATTTTTAATCCAATTGTTTTGTATGCTTCATCGAGGTCTGTACCGAAATGTTCAGCAGCCATCTTTAAAAGAGTTTCAGCCTTTTTATCTTGTTTCCATTTAAGTAGTTTTTCTTTCCTTTCTCTTCCAGTAACTCTTCGCAGAGATAGGTCTACGTGTCCCTTCTCTGAATCTACTCTCAATACCTTTAGGACAACTTTCTGTCCCTCTTGCGCATACTCGCGTATGTTTCTAACCCATCTTGCAGAGATTTCTGATATGTGTAAAAGTCCTGGTTTCTCTTCGTACTCATTTAGTGAAGCATAAGCTCCATATGAGGTTACTTGCGTAACTGTAGCGACAACTAAATCTCCCACTTCAGGCCAATCCGCTCGTTTAAGTACCATACCAATTAATCGCCTGTTTATTTAATCATTGGAGAACGTCAACAATTTCTCCCTTTATTTTTACTTTTCCACCTGTTGTATAGGCCAGTTTTGTTCCGCAAATCTTACAGTTAACAACGGTTGTTGAATGACTAAAAAGTATTTGTTCATTACCGCAGTCTGGGCACTTGACCTTTATGAACGTACTTCTTGGTCTCGGAATCATCTTATCCCATGAAGACACGATTAATATCACCTCTCGATTTCAGCCTTGCGGAGTCTTATACCCTTCCTTTGCAGAGTATACCCGCATACTTTACATTTTAATTTAAACGTTTGTTTCTTAGTAGTCTTTGCGGTCCGTATTAATTTCGGCTTTCTTTGCCCACCGTATCCTTCTTGTTTTCTTTTGTAACGTCTATTACCTTGTGCCAATGCGCGTTCTTTTCCCTTTTTATAAATAGACAATACGTGCTCAGTGTGTTTCTTACATTTAGGACAATATGTTTTTACGAGGTCTGGAATCTTCATTATATTGTCACCTTAACAGCTATTCCGCGCTTAATCAACGCTTCGGCGTTTTCATTAGGCAATGCTGTAATTTCCTCTTTTTTGAAGGGTCCATACGTTTCCATGTCGGCCCCAATTATTGCTGGTATGGCTTGTAGTAGGCGCACTAATATCTTTTTCTCCTCTTTTTTGGTGGATTCAGGTCCTTCAAGGACTTCCCCTCGAATTTTATTAAAATCTTTCAACGAATTCAGTAAATCTCTATAAATTATTTTCTCATCGTTTGCAAGTATGTCTACTGAAATAGGAATGTTATTTATTATGCTGTATAACATTTTTTTGAATCTTAATTCAAATAAATCAGAAGTTAACTGTTTTGTGATCTGAAGTTCTGTCTTAATTAACTCGGATTTTACTGTTCTGTCTTCTTGTTCTTTCTCATATTTTATTAAATTCTGAATGTGTTGACTTAAGTCAATATAAAAATTCACTGAAGTAGGCTGTAGGTTTTCACTTTCCTTCTCCTTTTTCCAGTTCTCATACAATTCTCTATAATTCATCTCATTCTATCTCTCCTTCTAATCTAGCCACTCCCTTGCAAAGCAGGAATATCGCTGCTGCTGTTGGGAGGTCTACCTTCTCATCTTTATAGGGCCCATAAATCTTATCTCTAAGTCTAAACTCATATGCATTGCTAACAAAAACTGGTAAAATGCCTTTTTGGAACGCAATAGATTCGGTAAGCGGGTCAAATTTCTCTAAATCATCTATTTTTATTTTTGTCATTTTTAATCCTGTTTTGCCGTGTAATGTGTTAGGCATCCTCATTAAACGATGAATATCTGTTGTTACAACGGTGTCAATTTTTGCTGCTTGCTTATATGCCGCGTATTTTACTATTTTTTCCCACGTTTTTATTCCGACTCCCTTCAACGCTTTCCACGGACTGTTTTCTTTCCAAACCCTCGAGAGTACTTCTCTATTGGTAATTAAAAGTTCAATGGTATCTCTTTTAAGTCCTTCAATTTTCTCTAAATCTTGTTTTTCCGCATTTACTACGATATCGTATACTCCCCGTGCAACTCTGCCTCTCCAACCGGGGTCATAAAGATCTGGACCAATAACCTCAGAAACTCCGCCTAACTTGACTTCCCTCAATCCTTGTAATTCAACAAGGAATCCAGTGCCTCTAACGTAGTCTGTTACCTCTTTTCTTGCAAGTTGATTCATCGTCCTAACTGTTTCATTTGTAATATGGACGTGGTATCCTCTGTGACCGGAAAAATAGACGTCAATATCATCTGTTATAAACCCTAGGTCATCGGTCAAGAACTCTATTAGTTTCGTTGTCTCTGTTTTTGCAGCTTCTAGGCATTTGTCGCATAACCATGTTTTTTCCTTTAGTTTCTCTGCACCACAGTAAGGGCAAGTTTTCAGTATAGGCCCTTTTCCCACGTTCCCACAGTTTTCACAAATCCAAATGTCATGCTCTGTTTTACACGGTGTTTGTATATGGTCTGCATCTATGTCAAAAACAAGGTCGGCACCAAGCCATCCTTTTCTATTCATTTCTTCTTTTGGATCCCTGTAATAAGCAGCGGAATAATAAACATCAGAAGGGGCTGTCGTTTTTATAAATTCCAATAAACCGTCTATTTCTTCGAAACTCTTGTGTCTAATTACTATCTTCTCATCAAACAAAACAAATCCAAATTCTCTTTTGTTTAGCAACTTTGGCGGCTTAATTATTGATGTATTCTCTTTATAATACTCTGAAAATTTTCGTTTCAAAATCGTTATTACCGACCCTTTTTTACTCATTTTTTTCCCTCTTTATGCTTCCCTGTCTCTGCTTTCTACGGTAGTAGGTGAGCGGGTGCTTCACTTTTTTGCAAAGCTCATCTTTTCCGACGCATAAGTCGTGAGTTTGAAGTGTTTCACAGTTTGGTGAAGTATATTTTGTGCCTGCTCCTCTTTTGCCGGCGATATGCTCTACTTGATATCTTGTCATTTGCTCATTGAAGTCGGATGTGGTCGCGAACCTATCTATAACCTCTTTTACATCCATGCCTACATTCAGTAGAAATGAGGTTAATGCGAAGCGTCCCATATGTGATATTTGCTTTCCTTCAAGCAGTGACTTGTATAATTGTGCGATGCATGGAGGATACGCTGTGGGATTGACTTCTGTCATGGCTTCTAACTTGATTCTTCTTATTTTTCCCTCTAAAATTTGAGATAATGGTTTGAGTCGCTCATTTATCTGCTCCGGCAACTTCACCTGCTGTTTCTCATTTAGTCTTTCTTGAATACGGTTGCTGACTTCTTCTGCAATTAGTCTCGTTAATTCATCAGTCTTTAAGTATACTTGTCCTCTAACCAATATATGATTTATTAACTTCCATATTTCATCATGAAAAAGTGGGGCATTTTTCAAGAAATCTATGATACCTAATGAGAAATCATATTTTTGGTCTATTGTTTCAGAAATTCTTCTTATATCCCAGTTAAAAGTTCCTTTTGCTATA
>Ga0315289_10011228_pt1 | contig 12712 bp, 12 predicted proteins | sample YL17G11_40_MG_FD_203452 | JGI IMG/M metagenome (GOLD analysis project Ga0315289, IMG submission 203452) | Sediment microbial communities from Yellowstone Lake, YNP, Wyoming, USA - YL17G11_40 | ecosystem: Environmental > Aquatic > Freshwater > Lake > Sediment | place: USA: Wyoming | collected...
CTTTTTGCCATTGGCATCGATGTAGGAAAGATTAAAACGATTAGGTAGGGCAAAATCGCACTGGATAGTAGCACATTGCCAAAGTCTTTTTAAGGCGTCTTTTAGTTTTATATCGATCTTGGGTCCATAGAAAGCGCCCTCTCCAGGATTGACCTTATAGCGCAAGCCTTTCTCTTTCAAGGCCTCCTCTAACGCTGATGTGGCTTTCTGCCAGTCGTTTTGTTCGCCGATAAATTTTTCCGGCTGGGTACTTAGCTCTATCTGGAATTCATCAAATCCAAAGACCTTCATTGCCTCTATGACAAAATCTAATACTGCGGTTATCTCGCCCTTAAGTTGTTGCGGGGTGCAAAATATATGGGCATCGTCTTGGGTAAAACCCCTGACCCGAAGCAGCCCGTGTAAGACCCCGCTCTTTTCATAGCGATAAACTGTTCCCAATTCAAAGAAACGGATGGGTAGATCTTTGTAACTACGCGTTTTAGATTGATAGATAAGAATATGCCCCGGGCAATTCATGGGCTTTAATACATACTCTTCATTCTCAATCTTAAAGATGTACATATTCTCTTTATAATAATCATAGTGGCCGGATTTTATCCAGAGTTGCCCCTTTGAGATATGCGGGATCATGACCATCTCATAACCGCGTTTTAGGTGTTCTTTTATCTCATAATCCTCGATGAGCCGCCGCAGTATCGCTCCCTTGGGATGATAGAATACTAAACCCGCGCCTGCCTCGTCATGATAGATATCAAAGTAACCCAATTGGGGCCCTAGCTTTCTATGGTCGCGCCTTTTTGCTTCGTCTAAAGTTTTAAGGTGCTCTTTTAATTCTTCTTCAGTGTTAAAGGCAGTGCCATAGATGCGGGCTAACATGGGGTTGGTTTCCAACCCATGCCAATAGGCACCGGCAACGGAAAGAAGTTTAAAGGCCTTGATTTGACCGGTTGAGCTGATGTGCGGACCGCGGCATAAATCCAGGAATTTATCTGCGGTCTTATAAATCGAGACCTGATCTTCGGTAATTTCCTCTAAAAGTTTTAGTTTGTAGTCCTCTTTTAATTTCTTAAAAAGCGTTTTTGCCTCATTTAAGTTGAGTTCCTCTTTGACAAATTTCTCGTCCTTGTCGATGATTTCCTGCATCTTCTGTTCAATTTTAGCCAAATCCTCGTCGCTGAATCGCTCTTTGCGGTCAAAATCATAATAAAAACCGTCTTCAATCGCAGGGCCAATACCTAATTTGGTCTGTGGCCAGAGCAGTTTGACCGCCTCAGCCATTACATGCGAACAAGAATGTCTTAAGGTATCTAAGTCCATAATTAAAACCTTATTTATACAGATTGTAAGGGATAGCAGGGTTTAGTAGGGGGTAGTACGGGTTAGAAAGGGAAAATTATTTAAAACCCTTTCTATCCCTTCCTGACCCTTTCTATCCCTTCCTGACCCTTAAACTTTTTATTTTTAACTTTATGCCTGGTGGGCGGTACTGGACTCGAACCAGTGACCTTTGCGATGTCAACGCAACGCGCTAACCAGGCTGCGCCAACCGCCCAAATTTTTCAATGGTGCCGGAGGAGGGAGTTGAACCCTCAAGTCCTTACGGACGCGGGATTTTAAGTCCCGTTCGTTTCCCAGTTTCGACACCCCGGCAAAACCTCATTGCTATATTGATAAATTGTTATACTGCTATCAATTTGACAATTTTCCCGCCCATCGATTTAATTACGTGGCGGGATCCCGTCTCTTTTTATAAAACTGTTGAGGCGGGAAACAGTTTGGCAATTTATTTTGGAGGCGCGGACCGGATTCGCACCGGTGTAAACGGTTTTGTCCTTCGGCTCGCCATAAAATTATTATTCTGGAGGCGGCAAGCGGATTCGAACCGCTGAATAATGGTTTTGCAGACCACTGCCTTACCACTTGGCTATGCCGCCATAAATTATTTTGGCTCGCTCAGGATAGCCTCAAGATACCGAGCGAAGGCCTTCGATTTCGCTCAGGCCAAGTCCTGAGCCTGTCGAAGGACGAAGTCGAGGCACAGACCGCTGCCTGACTTCTCGGCCACCGCGCCATTATTTCAAAATAATCTTTACCTCTTTTACAATCTCCTCTACTTTTGCCAGATGTCCCAAGCCAACTTTGCCTGAGGCAAGTTTTCCTTTTATCGGCCCGATAAATTTATATCCGTATTTTTTCAGTTTGGCAATGTTGTCCTGTGTAATTCTATTTTCATACATATTCTCATCCATCGCCGGGCAAATCAAGACCGGCGCCTTTGCAGCTAATACCGTAGCCGTCAATAAGTCATCGCAAATGCCGGTGCTCATTTTAGCTATTATATTAGCGGTTGCCGGCGCAATCAATATTAATCTGGCTTTTTCTGCCAGACAGATGTGCTGCAGTTGCCAATCAAAAGGGATCTCAAACATATCCGTGTATACCTTATTAGCCGAGAGCGTCTGCAGGCTAAGCGCAGTGATAAAATACCCTGCCTCTTTAGTTAAAACTACGGTTACAGAAAATCCCGCCTGCCTCAGTTGCCTGGTAATATCACAGGCCTTATAGGCAGCAATGCTGCCGGTCACTCCTAAAATTATCTCTTTTCTTGTTGGAGCCATAACCTGTCCTTATTTTTTTAGGCTGTCACAAAATACGTTCCAGCCTATGATTACAGCGATTTTTAATAAGATTCCAGAGATTATCTCGTCGAACCTTAATCGTCGTAATCTATTTTCTTAATCTGTGTAATCAATCCTTCGACAGCGCTCAGGATTGACCCTGAGTGAAATCGAAGGGTCAAGTTCTTTCTCTTTTGCTACAAACTCGAGAAAGAACTTACTTTTTTATTCTTACCTTGCCTTGTGCTATTTCTTTTAATGCCGCTGTCCCCGGCTTCAATTCAGAACCGCCTGCGATTAATTTGGGGCTGCCATCAGCTATGGCCTGGGCGCGTCTTGCTGCCAGCGCCACTAATTTATATAGACTGTTTTCTGTCTTATCTAACAATTGTCCAAGGGGAGTATAGAATTGATTTTCCATATTCTTAAGCCTTTCTCCTTACCCTTTCTGAAACAATTATGGATTCTAATTTTTTCACGGCCAGGCCTACTTTACTATTTATGACTACATAATCATAATCGGCTATGCATTTTGATTCTTGTTTTGCTAGGTTTAGGCGTTTTTTAATTTCGTGGCTCGTCTCGGAAGAGCGACCTTTTAGCCTTCCCAGTAAATCCTCGATGGTCGGCGGCAAGACAAATATAGAAACCACCTTCTCTCTGGCAAAGAGCCTTTTTACGTCCCTTGCGCCTCGCACGTCGATACAAAGAAGCGCATCTTTACCCGAGTCGATTATCTGATTAAGCTCATTCTTAGGCGTACCATAGAGATTGCCGACGATCTTTTTTGTCTCTATAAACTCTCCATCTTTCTCTCTTTTTTTAAACTCATTCCTCGAGATAAAAAAATAATCCTTACCGTCTATCTCGCCTTTGCGTATGGGCCGGCTGGTATAGGAAATGGCCCTCTGGATATTCTTGGCCAGCCTACTAGGATTGCAAAATAACCTCTTGACCAAGGTAGTCTTGCCTGAACCCGATGGGCCCGAGATAATAAAAATCAATCCCTGCGTCAGCATGCCTACCTTAGTTTTCCTGCATGGATATTTTGAGGCTGTGGTCTAGACAATAGGTAGTGATAAAAATAAGGCCTTTTTCTGAGACCTCTGAAAAAGTGTGTTAAACGCAGATTTTCGCCCCTCGACTTCGCTCGGGGTCCTTCGAGGGATCCTGAGCGAAGCGAAGGGCAAATCCAACACAGATTCTCGCAGATTCTATCGTCGAGCGTATCTGCGACCATCTGCGTGCAATCTGCGAATATCTGCGTTAAAAATAAGTTTTTCAGAGACCTCTTTCTATTCGACATTCTGTAATTGTTCGCGTATTTTATCGACGTCGGCTTTTATCATGACTGCCTTTTGCGAGATCTTCATATCCGGGACTTTTACGCCCAAGGTATTTATCTCGCGCTGTAATTCCTGGCTGATAAAATCTAATTCCTTGCCCCGGCCGCCATTTGTTTTAAGTATACCAGCTTTTAAGTTATACAGGTGAAACTTAAACCGCGCTAATTCCTCTGTTACATCTTGAGATTTTAGGAATAGACTAAAATCATCATTAGAAAGCTTGGTTTTTTTCTCCTGGACGATCCCGTTGAATCTGGCGCTAATAAAATCTAAGTCTTTTTTCATCCTTGTGATTATCGAAATCAGTTCCCGCAAGATACTTTCTCCTTCCCGTCGGCGCATGACTATTAATTTATTTAATGCAGCCTTGGTGGTTTCTTGCGCCAAGAAGATAATTTTATCCGGGGCAATATCCCAGGGTTCTTTCAGAGAAATCACTCCCGGCAGGCTAATCAGCCTTTCTGGACTGAGCTCGCCCTTAAATTTGAGTAATTTTTTCAGCCGGTTGATAGAGGCCAGATACCTTTTGGCCAGATTCAAGTTTAACTCGACATGCTGGGATTTATTGACCGGGATAATATTTAGATTTAAGGTAAGTCTCCCGCGCTTGAGCCTCTTTTGAATTTCTTTTTTTAGCAATGACTCGAGGCTATTATAGCCCTCCGGCAAATGCACTACCGTCTCTAAAAACCGGTGGTTGAGTGATTTTATCTCTACGTCTACCCTGGCGTATTTATTCTGCCCCCGCCCCTGGCCGAATCCTGTCATACTATTTATCATAATATTTCCCCTCTTAATAATATAATATTTGTTAATAATTTTTAACGCAGATATTCGCAAATCTAACGCAGATTCTCGCAGATTGTTTTCTGGTATAATATCTGCGTATATCTGCGTTACAAATCTGTCGATAAACAAGTGTCTGCGACCATCTGCGTTTAAGAAAATTCATTATCAGTTAAAATTATAACCATGCCCTCTTTTTTGTCTTGTCTGCAACGACCTCTTTTATAGGATATAAATCTACGATGATTTCTTCCGGGGAAAACCAGAGCTTAATCTCGCGTTCTGCGTCTTTCTCGTCGGCAGAGACATGTATCACATTCTCATATACGCCTGAGGTGGTAATCCTGCCATAGGAGCCTCTTATAGTGGTGGGGTCTGCCTCCTCCGGATTTGTGGCACCTGCCAATTCCCTGACCTTCTTTATGGCGCCTTCGCCCCAATAGATTAAAGCCATGACTTTGCGACGGTCGTGCAATTCTCCGCAGATATATTTAATCAACTCCTCAAAGAACGGCTTATCCACCAGATGTTTATAGTGCTCCTTGGCTAATGCCGTGGATACCCGCACCATCTTGGCCGCGACTATCTCTAATTTTGTCTCGGATAAGCGGGTCAGGATATTCCCGGTTAATGATTTTTTTAGGCCATCGGGTTTTATCAAGATTAAGGTGGCTTGGTTCATTTCCTTGCCTTTCTTAAGATACAGCGGGAAAGACTTTCTTGAACGCAGATATTCGCAGATGTAACGCAGATGGTCGCAGATAACTCTGACGATAAATCTGCGTGTATCTGCGTTTGATTTGCGGGAATCTGCGTTAAAAATGTTTTTTCCAAAGACTCCATTCTATTTCTTTGATTTTAAAATATCCAGGATCCTATTCAAATCATCCAGGGAATAAAATTCTATCTGGATTGTTCCACGCTTATTATACTGGATAATCTTTACTTTTGTGCCCAGGATATGCTGCAGCTGGTCTTCTGCGGCTGCCAGATGTAAATCCTTTTTCTGTAGCTTAGATATCTTTCTTACGCGCGTGGTAATTGACCGGGCGAAATTCTCTATCTCGCGTACTGACAATCCCTGGGAAATAATTCTTTCACAAAGACGTAGCTGCTCTTCGGGATTCTCTATGGCCAGGAGCGCGCGGGCATGGCCCATGGTTATCTTTTCCCTCTTAAGATACTCCTGGATTTTTTTCGGTAACTTCAATAGTCTCAATATGTTAGCAATAGTGACCCTGTTTTTGCCTAGGGCATTAGCCACCTCCTCCTGGCTAAAACCAAAGTCATCTATGAGGTATTGATAACCCCTGGCTTCTTCTAAAGGATTCAGGTCTTTGCGTTGCAAATTCTCGATAAGGGAAAACTCTAAAGCCGATTTGTCATCCGCCTCCCGGACAATTGCCGGAATTTCCTTTAGGCCCAAGGACTGAGCCGCCCGGAGACGTCTTTCTCCGGCAATCAGCTCATAACCGGTGGTAGTAGACCTGACCAATACTGGCTGGACCACTCCTTTTTCTTTTACCGAGGCAATTAATTCCACCAGGGCCTCAGGGCTAAAATCCTCCCTGGCCTGGTGTTTTCCCGGCTTGATCTCTTCAATCTTGATAGCCACTATCTTATCGGCTGATTTCTCCTTATCCCAGGCCTTTTCCGGGATAAGAGCACTCAATCCTTTGCCTAGGGCTCTACGGTCCATTTAAGTCTCCTTCAATGAGCACTTAGCTTATGGAGCACGAAGTGCGACATAAGCTAACCTACTATGAATAACATCTTTGATTGTGCGAATTGAACCCTTGACACTATTGTGTCAAGGGTGTCTTCGTTTGCTCTAATTCATTGTTAATATTAATGTTACGCGACGGATCTGCAGTCAATAATATCTCATTAGATAAATCCGAATATCTTTGCGCGCCTAAAGAATCTTTATCATAAAAGACGATGGGCTTGCCAAAACTAGGTGCCTCGCTTAATCGGATATTGCGCGGTATAATCGTCTGATAAACCTTATCCTTGAAAAAGTTCCTCGTCTCTTCAATTACCTCTTTGGTCAGGTTGGTGCGAAAATCCGCCATAGTCAAGACCACGCCTTCTATCCTTAAAGAAGGATTTAGGTTTTCTCTGACCCGTTCAATGGTGGAAAACAACTGGCTTAAACCCTCTAAGGCGTAGTATTCACATTGCACCGGGATAATTACGGAATCGGCAGCACATAAGGCATTGATCGTCAAAAAACCCAAGGAGGGCGGACAATCGATTAAGATTAAGTCGAATTTGTCTTTAACCGGCCCTATGGCCTCCTGGAGCCGGTATTCTCGAGCATCAGCCTGGCACAGCTCTATTTCAGCCCCAATTAAATTAATATTTGCGGGTATAAGGCTAAGATTATTTATGGCTGTGGGAAGGATTAGTTGCTCAGCAGGAACTTGCTTAATTAGCGCTTGATAAATGGTATCAGACACCTTATTTTTATCTATGCCGATACCACTAGTGGCATTGCCCTGGGGATCTAGGTCGATTAATAATACTCTTTTGTTCGCCAAGGCCAGATAAGTAGAGATATTAATGGCAGAAGTAGTCTTACCCGTACCGCCTTTTTGGTTACAAATGGCTATAGTTTTGGTCATAATCTCATTTCCACGTGGAAATTGTTCCATGTGGAACATCATATAGATAAGGCAACCCTGCTCTTTCTAAATTAATTTTATTTTAATATAAAGAATGGGCAGGGTCAAGTAAAATTATTCTCTTTTCTTCTTGATTATAGTTACTTGTATCTTGGCAGGGCAGGAACCTTCCATACCAAATAAGCCTTTTTTCTCTTCAGACAAGACTTTAATTTTCACCTCGTCTCGCCTGACCTGTAACTGTTTTAATGCCTTTTGTATGGCTTCTTCGACTGTTTTCCCTTGTACTTCTATGCCTTGCATATTCTTAAGTAATCCGGTTAATCTTTAATTGCTGGATGAACATCAGCAGGCTATTTATAGCCCAGTATAAAACTAAGCCCGCAGGAAAATTATAAAACAATACGCCAAACATGATCGGAAATATAGTCGCAAACATCCTCTGTTGCTCTGAAGACACGCCTGCTGTTGTCTTTAAAGAGATTTTCTGCTGGAAGAACATTAAGGCCATCATTAAGATAGGTAAAAGGTTTAAGTCAAATTTAGAGCCTGAAGCCAAGGAAAAGGTATATAACTTATCTGTGCTCGCCAGATCCTTGATCCAGAGAAATTGCGCACCTTTTAATTCCTGGGAACGGGAAAGCATTTGATAAAGGCCAAAGAATATCGGCATCTGCAAAACTAAAGGCAGGCACCCTCCCAGGGGATTGATTTTGTTTACCTTATATAACTCAAATATCTCTTTGTTTAATTTTTGGGGGTCACTCTTGTATTGCTGGCGCAAGGCCTCGATCTTTGGCTGCAAAGATTGCATCTGTTTAGTAGAAGTCAGGCTCTTGGCAGTCAGGGGATATAAGACCAACCAAATTACCACGCTTAAGACAATAATGGCTAAGCCCCAATTATGCAGGTAGTTATAAAAGAATTTAAGCCCGGACAAGAGGAACTTTGCTATGCTGCCCAGCGGTTTTGCCGGGTTGGACACAGGTGCCCGAGAAAACTTGGAGAAAAAGGAGGACCTGGGAGTCTCAGGAGGCAGGTTAGTATTCTTGACTATTGTCGTATCTTCTTTATTTACAACGGGATAAGTATAGAATTTCCTGACGGAAAGCGAATAAGCACTTAGGATTAATATCGATAAAAACAAGGCTAAAATTATACGTTTTTCTGTATCCATATCATCTTTTAAGGGGTATTAACTTCTTCGGGGTTTGAGACTAGTGGCTCATAACCACCTTTTGACCAAGGGCCACAGCGCAGGATCCTAACAAGGCCTCGCCATAAACCCGGCATAAGGCCGAATCTCTCAATGGCCTGGATAGTATAAATTGAGCAAGGGGGGTGGAACCGACAGCTTGCGGGCAGGATCCAAGAAGACAAGGCATGATATTTTCTCATCAAAAAAATAATTATAGACTTAAACATATTAAACAGTCAGGCGCTTGCGACCTTTAAGGCGTCTTCTTTTCAATACCAGCCTTCCTGAATGGGAAAGCATTCTGCGTCGGAAGCCATGGACTCTTTTGCCTTTTATAATAGACGGGGTGGTTAAATGCTTTTTCATAGTTGTTAGATTATAACATAAAGCCTTTTTTAGTCAAGGGTTTTTGGATGGTCTTTGTGTAATTCTTGAAAAGCCAAACAAAGACCATTGATTACGGTGATTATAAAAGATTCCGGAGATTTACCTTGTCAAGGATTAATCACTGTAATCTAAATTAAATCACTGGAATCAGAGGTCTCTGATTCTGATATAGGTTTAGGCAGTTTTACAGAGACCTCAAAAAAATACTTGAAAAAAAATAATCCTTTGTTATAATAACACCACGCCATAAGCCTGTGAATAAGCTGTGGATAATGTGAAAATCGCCTTTCTACCGACGAGCGACGAGAAGTAATTCTGCCTAGGTAATCATGACTGTAAATTCTGTCTGGGACAAAGCCCAGTCATACATAAAAGACAAGATCGGGTCGACTGCTTTTGAAACGTGGTTCGGCTCGATGCAGGTTAAGCCCGTTTCCAGCGCCCACCTAGTCTTAGAGGTACCGGATGCCTTCTTCAAGGACTGGGTAGTCAGCCACTATTACCATCTAATACAGGAAGCGGTCGACCAGGCCTGCGGCGAAGCAGCTAAATTAGAAATCAGCGTCAATCCCGGGCTGTTGGCTGAGAAAAACAAAAACCGTCTGGCAGAATTTAAGACCCGGATCCAAGAACCCAGCCAAGAGGTCAGTTATCTAAATCCGCGCTATAATTTTGACAGTTTTGTGATTGGGTCCTCAAACCGTTTTGCCCACGCCGCATCCATGGCCGTGGCTGAATCTCCGGCCAAGGCCTATAATCCCTTGTTTATCTACGGAGGGGTGGGCTTAGGCAAAACCCATCTTATGCAGGCAATCGCCAACCACGTCCATAAAAAAACCCCGACGGTCAAAATATCTTATATCACCTCTGAAAGGTTTACTAATGAATTAATCGACGCCATCCAGCACCGCTCGACGCAGCGATTCCGTCAAAAATATAGAGGGGTGGATGTGCTGCTTATTGACGACATACAGTTTATTGCCGGAAAGGAAGCAACCCAGGAAGAGTTTTTTCATACCTTTAATGCCCTTTACGATTTCCATAAACAGATTATTATATCCTCGGACAGGCCCCCCAAGGAAATACCAAAACTTGAGGAAAGGCTGATCTCGAGGTTTGAGTGGGGGCTAATCGCAGATATACAGCCTCCGAATCTGGAAACGCGCATTGCCATATTAAAGAAAAAGGTTGAGCGAGAGCCCATAAAGGTTCCGGATGAGGTTATCTTTTTTATTGCCGAAGTCGTCAAGTCTAATATCCGGGAGCTGGAGGGCGCGCTTATCCGGGTAGTGGCCTATTCGCTCTTAGAGGAAAAGCAGATTTCCCTGTCTTTAGTCCAGGATGTGTTAAAAGACATGTTGCGGGAATCCAAAAAGATAATCACCATCGATCTGATTCAGCGGGTAGTGGCAGGTGCCTTTAATATTTCGGTCCAGGACCTCAAGATTAAAAAGAGGAATAAGAACGTGGTGCTTACCAGGCAGATTGCCATGTATTTGGCCAGGGAGCTAACAAGCCTGTCCCTTTCGGAGTTAGGAGAGCAGTTCGGCGGCAAAGACCATACCACTATACTTTATTCTTGGGAAAAGATTAAAAAGGCCCAAGAGCATGATGGTGAATTAAAAGAGGCGATTAATAAGCTTATTTTAGAACTTAAACAATAATAAAAGAGGTAATTTAAGATCTTACTTTGAACGCAGATATACGCAGATTGCACGCAGATGGTCGCAGATTAGAAAGTTTTATCTGCGAAAATCTGCGTTAAAGATGGATTGAAATAGAGATAAGAAGTTAATTTTATCAAGGATGTTTAGTTCTTAAATCAGCTAATAAAAGATATACAGGTTATTAACCGGTTGTCCAATCTCTTTTTTAATATTACCCTTTATAAAATATCGAGTTATGTTTTTGTTGAAAAAATTAAAGGGGGTTATTAAGACTACTATTTATTTTAAATAAATAGATAATAATTGGAGATAAAATAATGAAAATCGAAATTAATAAAGAAGATTTATTGGTTGGAATACAAACTATACAAAATGTAATTAATCCTAGAAGCACACTCCCCATCCTTACAAATATACTCATAGAAACACAAAAAGAAGGAATTAAGCTTACCAGCACGGATTTAGATATTGGAATTTCCACAATTGTACCTACAGAGGTCGAAGAGATGGGTGCAATAACCATTCCTGCAAAAAAATTCGGGGATATTATCAAGGAATTACCAGAGGATAAAATTGTAATTGCGGTTAAAAAAAATAACATTGTGAATATCTCTTCAAAAACCTGTCAATTTAAGTTAATGGGCTTACCTAAAGAGGAGTTTCCTAAATTGGCGGAATTTGATAGCCGGGAATCCATAGAATTAGACCAGGATGTAGTCAAAGGAATGTTAGAGCTTACCTATTTTGCCGCATCCACTGATGAAACAAGATATATTTTAAATGGGATACTAGTAGAGATTAAGGATAAGATGATAAAATTGGTGGCTACAGACGGCAGGAGACTGGCGATTATCAAGAAAAACCTGGATACCCCCATCGCAAAAGACATAAGTATGATTCTTCCTATAAAGGCGGTGCAGGAATTAAACCGCAATCTCGGTCAGGAAGGCAAATTGTTGTTTTTTGTGACGGACAATCAGGCGATGTTTAAAATAGGGCCTACCTGTATTATCTCCAGACTTATCGAAGGAGAATTTCCGGATTACAACCAAGTAATACCCGCGCCCACAGAAAATAAAGTAAAGATTAACCGCCAAGAATTTTTGTTGGCATTAAGGCGGGCGAGCCTACTTTCGACTCCAGACTATCAAGCAGTAAAACTAGAGATTTTTAAGAATAAGATGGTTATCTCGAAATCCACGCCAGACGTGGGCGAGTCCAGGGAAGAATGCGCGGTGGAATATTCCGGCAAAGAATTAATCATCGGGTTTAACCCTTATTATCTGATCGACGCCTTGAAAAACCTGAAATCAGAAGTAATCCCATTGGAAATAACTGATAGCGAGAAACCGGGGGTGATTCGTATCCAAGACTACATTTATATAGTCTTACCCATGCGGCTCTAACAGCTGATGCGCCCGACCGTTGCAATAAAGGAACCGATACAAAAGATAATGCAGGATTTGGCCAAGAAAAATAAGCCGGGCCTTGGACCGGAATCACTTTGGGCAAAGGTCGTAGAAAAAAGGGCGCTGAAACATACCAGGATAGCAGGTTTAAAAAAGGGCTCACTCATTATCAATGTTGACAATTCCAGCTGGCTTTATGAGTTAAATACCAGGCAAGAGAAAATATTGGAGGAGCTTAAAAGATTATCCGCAGAATCTATCAAAGACATTCGATTCAGATTAGGCAGGGTGGATTGAGGCCATGAAAAAACAAAAGAAAAAAGTGGTGAAAGAAAAAAAGACAAAACAAGCCAAGCAGCTCGAGGGAGTTGAGCAGCCCACGCCAGAAAAGGCCGCCTCGACAGACAAGAAATACGACGCCACCACTATCCAGGTCTTGGAAGGCGTAGAGGCAGTGCGCAGGCGCCCTGCCATGTATATCGGCGATACCTATACCCGGGGCCTGCACCATCTGGTTTATGAGGTAGTAGATAACTCTGTAGATGAGGCCTTAGCTGGTTACGCCAAAAAGATCGACGTCATCGTACATTCAGACAACAGCGTTACGGTAATCGATGACGGCAGAGGTATTCCCGTCGATATACACAAGACCGAGAAAAAACCTGCCGTGG
>Ga0315289_10011230_pt1 | contig 12712 bp, 8 predicted proteins | sample YL17G11_40_MG_FD_203452 | JGI IMG/M metagenome (GOLD analysis project Ga0315289, IMG submission 203452) | Sediment microbial communities from Yellowstone Lake, YNP, Wyoming, USA - YL17G11_40 | ecosystem: Environmental > Aquatic > Freshwater > Lake > Sediment | place: USA: Wyoming | collected...
CAAACGAGACGACCTTTGACACTCAAACGCTTTCCATTGAATCCATATGCAATCCGGCGATGGTTGCTCAAGATGGTTTTTTGTTTGAAAAGGGGGCTTTGAATACCCAGATAAACTTATTTTTTTTCAGCGGAAATCTATTTGTTTTTCGAACATATGGAATTAGCCCAAATGAGTTATATTTCACATCCACCGACGCTTTCACGGTCAACCAATGGCATCATGTTGTCGCTACGTTCAATGGAAATACGCAAACCATTTATGTTAATGGAAGGCAAATCGCTCAAGCCACTGGGTTAACTGGGACAATTACCTATGATAATGGAGGGCAATCTATTGGGAGGTATGGAGGACATACGGGAGGGGCGCATGGTTACTATTTCACAGGATCAATAGCGGTCACTCGATTTTATAACCGAGCGTTAACTCAGGCCGAAGTGAAACAGAATTTTAACGCCCAAAAAACAAGATTTGGTCTATAAACCAAGTTTTAAATATGTATAAATGATATGGCAGATATTCGAATAGTACCAGCAAACAGTATTTTGAGTTTTACAAGCTCACTTGGGTTCATTGAACGGATAACGCAAGGCGTGTCTGGCTCACTTACGTTGTACGGGTCGGGATCCACGGGAAGAACCGAATTACTTGCAATTGATGGAAACAATGGTAGATTGTTTACCGTGGCTGATGATTTGTCGGATTCCCTTTTCTCAGTTAATACCATTGCGGGATTGCCCGTCTTTGAGGTTTTCGCAACCAATAGTATCATTGCGGGAGAATTTGGACAATCTGATTGGGTTGTGTCGGGAAATCAAGTCGGAATCGGCACTTCCACTCCCGGAGCAAAGTTACACGTCCAAGGAAATATTTCCGCCTCAAGCATCACCGCTTCTTTTTATGGTACTGCCAGTAATGCTCGGAGTAGTTCCTATCCATGGAGTGGGAGTAATGAAATCTTCCGTGGCAATGGTCGCTTCGGTATTAATATGGACCCCACTGGTTTATTTAACGTTTCATTATCGGGGTCCTCCATGGTTGGTTATTATGACCTATCCCGCTGTCTTTTGATTACTCCGAGCGAAGTGTCTTTGAATTCTTGGGATGTGCCAGTTATTATTGGTGATGCCCAAGGGTCGGGCAATGCAACCATCTTCAAAGTTGATGATGTAAATCGTAAATTCACTTTCGAGGTTGGTAAAGTCGGCATTGGAGTTACAATTCCAACCAATTCACTGGACGTTGGAGGAAATATTTCCTGTTCCGTCATTACCGCATCATTGTTTTATGGAACGGCATCGTTTGCAACGTCCGCATCTTATGCGCTTTCTGCGTCTTATGCACGCTCTGGAAGTTGGACAGCAAAAGTCAGCGGATCGGTTACAGGTTCAGGCGCATTGCTGTATGGAAACATCAAAATGGTTTCCAGTTCGGCTCAAATTGGTTACTTTGGAACTGTTGCGGCGGGAACGGCACGAGTTGAAGTCGATGTGGGTTCATTGACTATTCGAGGCGAGGATGTCACCAATGCCGGAAACAGCGGCACGGCGGCTTATCACGGCGGAAACATTCTTTTGTTGGCTGGAACGGGCTCGGGGTTTGGGGCCGAGGACCGAAGTGGCGATGGAGGATTTATTACTCTTCGAGGGGGGGTTGGATATGATAATGACGGAGCACAACAACGAGGCGGAAATATTTATTTCATCGGAGGTCAAAGTCAGGGCGGTGGGGCGGCGTTGACAGGGTATATCGAAGTCACGGGGTCTCGCTTTACTTCTCAATGTGGACTCACGGGTTCTTTGAGAGGCACGGCTTCGATTGCTCAGGACTTGACTTCCAACCGAGTTTATACCACAATCACGTCGGGTTCGGATAATTGGATTACGTGTTCGTTTAATCGTTCGGAACAATATTTTGATTTAACGACAGGATTGAATTATACCATAACATGCAGTAATCCCCCTATCGCTAACCGATTAAGCGATACAAGAATTTTCTTTAACAACACTGCCGCCGCCACAAGTTCTTTGACGTTCGGTGCAGGATGGAAAAACCTTTCAGGAGGATGGCCCGTCTCCATTACCTCCAGTAAATCGTTCATGGTCGTATTGACAGCATATGGTCCGACCACCGTGGTTGGGTCATTCATTGCAGAGGTATAATTATGGCAGGCATAAGTGTATTTCAAGCGGGAGCAGTTACTCCAGTAGTTCAAGATTGGGTTGATCGTGTCAAACGCAATAACGGAGACACTGCTCCTTCATCCAGTACCGTAATAGCCGCCAATCATTTTCATAAAACCCTCATTGTTTACGATTTGGTTACTAAAATTCATTCTTGTAATTTTTTTGACTCATTGAACTTAAGCGCAAGTTGGACGCCGTTTCTCAACGGTACAACGGCATCGATTTGGTATGCTTCTCCGAATTGGAGTGCTTCTGATATTTCAATCAATGGACTTCAAGGTTCAAATACGGGTGCATCTGGAAATGCGCTGGGAAAGTATTTGGGAACGGGAATTATTCCCAGTCAGTTTTCATCAATGACTTCTTCTCATTTGGTAGTTTATTTTTCGGGGTCGGCAGAAAGTGATGGAAATATGGGGTGTTCAGATTCGGGAACATCTCAATTGCGTCTGTATGCCAATTATCCCGTTGCCGCCAATACCACGCAATCGCTTTTCTTTTCGGGAACAGGAACAAATACACTGGGAACATTGGTGCCACAAACTTTTAGTGGATATATTATGGGCACCCGAGGAAATATTGAGCCCGTAACAACAATGTCTATTTTTGCTGCAAGCTCAACGGTAACTCATAGTCGAATAGGAACGTCTACCATCACGGCGGGAACTACACCGACGACTCGAACTATGTTTGTGTTTACCACAAATGAATCAGGAAATGCTTCGACAAAAAACCGCCATTTGATGTCATTTGTCTCCTGTGGGCAAGCGATGAATTTTAGTCAATCTTTTTGGTACCATGAGGCGATTTTACAATTGAGAAAAGAAATGGGCGGGGGATATTATTAAGAAAGAAAAAAATTATGGCATATGATTCAAATGTAACAAGTAGTAATTTAACGATTGACGTTAAAAGAAGAACGTATCAAGTAACGTTCATGCGTCCTCAAACAACGGGCGGCGGATCGTTGTCGGGTGTCTCTTATGTCAAACAAGATGGCATTGATGCAACAGAAGGAAGTCCGACTTCGGGAAGCGTTTTGGCATCAACCAACTGGCTGGTTAGTTTAACCAAAGAACAAATACTCAAATTACCAAATGCGGGTAGTTTTTTGAATGGGTTGATTGCTGCTATTGATGACATGAAAACCGAGTTTGATGCGAGTGGGTCTGTTGCCACCGGTTCGGTGAGCCAGATTTTGTAAAAATGCTGATAACAAACGTGTAAAATCGATTTCTCGGCGCTATTTATTCTCACACAGGGAAGACCCCTCGTTATTTATGTCACAACAAATTAAGTTTACAGAACAAGAAATCGCAGAAATTCGGATGCTTCAAGGCAAGTTTCAGGAAAAACAATTCGAGTTTGGCCGCTTTCATTTGGAGCGAATGCATCTTTTGAAATTGGTTAAAGAACTTGAAGACCAAGAACGAAAGGCCGAGGAAGAGTTTGGGCAGATTCAAGGGATGGAAACGTCTCTTTTGGAACGGCTGACTCAGAAATACGGCGAAGGATCGCTGGATTTATCGAATGGTATGTTTATCCCTGCGGTACCGGTTACGCAAAAAGAAAATTCTGCCCAGTAAATATCTCACGTTTCCAGTTTTTGAAAGATATTTATATTGCAGAACGTAACCTGTAACCAATAAGGATAGAACATATGCCAATCACAGAAGGTGGAAGATTTTCTCCCGTAGATCGTATCGTGAGCCCCGGCGTGTTCACGAGAGAAAACGACCTCTCGGGACTCGCTCAAGGTGTCGCTGACATCGGAGCCGTAATAGTTGCCCCATTTCCCAAGGGACCGGGGTTTACCCCAACCATCGTGGAAAGCACAGGCGACCTTGAAGACCGCTTCGGTGTAGCCGATGGTGTGTACTATGGCCCATATACCGCCAAAGAATACCTCATTGAAAAGGGATTCGTCACGGTTTGCCGTGTTGGCGCATTGACGGGTTATCACCAGAAATTCCCAGTGGTGATTTATGCAACAAGGGGCAATTGGACTCGTGGTGCAGACGCAGGCTGGACCGCTCCAAGCTCTTCTTATGCGTTCATTACCGCCGATCTCCTATCCTCGGCATCATTTGTCTCATCGAGTATTGGTGCTACGTTGGGTGTGACGGGATCGTTGACCATTTCCAATGTTCCCATCGTCGTGTCGTTTGCTTCTGTTGGAGCAATCGGTAATCCGGTTGGCAGTCATACCTCTGGAAGTACTTATTACAGTGGAACGACACAAGATTTGGGCACCTTCACCGTAATTCTCCCATTTCAAGCAGTAGTGAATGGTTTGTATACTGGTTCCAACGCAGCTATTTTGGGATACATTACGGCTAGTGGGATTGCAACCAGTTTCGGAACAACCAACATTGTAACGACGGGTGCATCCACAACTTGGGTTGGCTCTGGTACAACTCCATTTGCTTCCACCAAGTTGCTCAACACCACAATGTCCGTTGGAACTCTTTGCGGAGTGGCTGGATATTATTTGGAAGGTTTGGTCTCGGGATCATTCGGTGCTTACACTGGCGGATTCGTATCTGATGGAACGGCTTCTTACGATCCATGTAGCTCAAGCTGGAATGAGGGCACCGCTGAATATAAGGTGTTGGCGGTTCTTGCCAATACGCAATGGGATCCAGTTGACTCGTCTCTTATTGCTCCCGGTTTCAGTGGTTCTACCCTGATTACTGGAAGTAACCCAAATACCTCGATTCCATTGGATTATACTCTCACGTTGAAGTCAACGGATAGTACGACTCCTTATGGAACTTACAACTTCTCTTTGAATCCTGCCTCTACGAAGTATATCACTTCGGTATTCGGTAAGGATCCAACGGCGGGCAATCGGGCAATTTATGCCGCTGGACAAAAAATCGAATCGGCCTACCTTTACAAGATTTTCGAAAACGAAATTGCTAAAGTAGTGTCGGAACCAAACAAATGGTTTATCTCCGGAAGTTTTCTTCCAGATACCACCTTTGAAGGTCAGCCAATGAACTTCACGGATGCGTATTCCTTGGATTTGAACAACGGCGATTCGCAATATGGTTTGATGAATGCTGCTACTCCATACGTGATTTCGCAAGAAATTTCTCCATGGAATGGTGGAACTCCAACTCGTTTCAACCTGTTCAGAGTCCTTACTCTGTCGGATGGAACGAACATGAACACGTCTTACAAGATTGAAATTTCCAACGTCAAGTTGGCGGGAACTGTCTCGGGAACCGATTGGGGTTCTTTCACTCTCTCCGTTCGTTCTTACAGCGACACGGACAAGAAGCCAAAGATCATCCAACAGTTTAACAACTTGTCACTCGACCCCGATTCTTCGAACTTTGTTGCTCGTCGAATTGGTGATCGCTACAACTACATTGATTTCAATGGTAAGATTCTGGAATTCGGAACTTACGACAATCAGAGCAAGTACATTCGTATTGAAATGAATGATGTTCCATGGCCCGTTTCGGCGGTGCCTTATGGATTCCGTGGATATACCACTCCGATCAATAGTTCGGCTGGGTACTGGACGCCAGCTATTCGCTACACGAAGGCATCGGTCTATGGACCAAACCCCGGTAAATACCCATCTGGTATTAACTTTGGTGATGCGCCAGCGGGTGCGGATACTGAGCTTGCAGCATTGTATCCAACGGCTTCCACGGGAATCGGTACTGCGGACGACAACAAGCAGTATTTCGCTCCATTGCCAGCCTTTGGTGCTTACAGTAGTGTTGGACGAAACACTATCTTCGCTTTGGATTCGGACATTCACGCTGGCGGTGTGGTATCAGGATCTACGATCTCTGGTTCTAACGCAGTGCCAGCGGTATATGACGCATCCATGGAAACTACTTACGTTAAAATGCGTAAATTCGTCTTCGGTTTCCAAGGTGGGTTCGATGGACAGTCTCCAGCGATTCCTATCAATGTTGGTGGAGATATCATCCCCGGCAACCAGCAAGGTCTGGATTGCACAAACATCAGTACCGCAGGTAGCATTGCTTACAAGCAATGTATCGCCGCTCTCGGAAATTCCGACGAATGGGATATCAACATGATTGTGACTCCCGGTATTATCTATGAGCATCACTCCTATGTGACCAACCTCGTAGTCGATATGTGCGAAGCTCGTGGTGATTGTTTCTACATCATTGACCTCTATGCAGATGATGGCAACCCAAGTGGTGGACAAATAGAGTCGGTCATCTCCTTGGCTTCGGAGTTTGACACGAGCTATGCGGGTGCTTACTACCCATGGGTGAAAATCAAAGACACTAACACGAACAAGATCATTACAGTTCCACCGTCTGTCGTCCTGCCCTCGGTTTATGCGGCAAACGATAAGGTGGCTGGTGAATGGTGGGCAGTTGCAGGTCTGAACCGTGGTGGAATTCCACAGGCTAAGATGGTAACTGATCGCACGACTCACACGGAACGTGACGACCTCTATGAAGGTAAGGTCAACCCAATCGCAGCGTTCCCCGGACAGGGCATCGTTGTGTGGGGTCAGAAGACCTTGCAAGTCAAGTCCTCGGCACTCGATAGAATTAACGTTCGTCGTCTGCTCATCGAAATCAAGAAATACTTCGCCTCAACCGCAAGATACTTGGTGTTCGAACAGAACACGGCGGCTACTCGTAACCGCTTCTTGGCAATCGTCAACCCATACCTCCAGAGCATTCAGCAACGTTCGGGTCTGTATGCCTTCGAAGTGGTCATGGACGAAACCAACAATACGCCTGACTTGATTGATCAGAACATCCTGTATGGTCAAATCTGGCTCAAGCCAACGAAGACCGCAGAATTCATCATCTTCGACTTCAATATCCTCCCAACTGGGGCGGCATTTGGATCAGGTGCCTAATAGATAAAAGAAAATTCACAGGGCTGGACGAGAGTCCAGCCCTTTTTTCTTATATTTATCTACATGCTCAAATTGTCACTTCTCTTAGAATCCAGCGATTGGTGGATGCACGACTATTATCGTGTCAAAGAGCAAATGCAAAACGAATGGGATCAGGGGCAAAAACATCAATCTTGGCGGTTAGTTCCCGCAAAACTTCTCAAACTTACGTGGCTTACATTTGTCAAATACGGTAGAGTCAATGAAAAGGCATTGGACAAGATTTGGGAGATTGTCGCCGAAAACGTAATCAAAATCACTATTAATAGCGATATGCGAGATGGGCGGGACGTAAGTATTTTTGGTAAAGAAGAGTATGACGAAGTGACGGAAGAGGAGTGGAAGCGATTCTTTAATTTCATTTCTGATCGAAGCGGACCAAAGAACTATGGGCGGGGCGGGGATATGGATGTTAAAGATGGGTTCGCAAGATATTCCGATGGCGCAAGTCGATTATTCAAGATGGCGGAAAAGGCAGAGGCGGCAAATACTCCAGAAGAAAAACTTTTAGCAATCGATCAGATTTTGAATTTTGTTCATGGGATTGGGGATATGGCTAAATGGTTCGTTGAAGGTGGCTGGCAGTCCCTTGAGGATTTGAGTAATGCCCCAGTGAAGGGAATCAACCTTCAAGGCAAACTCACCGAAGAAATTCCTCAAGTTATCAAAGAAGAATCGGTGGCAGGAAAAACTTTCATGGTGGTAGATGTTCAGCCAGAATATAAAAACGCCATGCCAACTTCCATGGTTCGGGAACTCATTCAATTTATTCATGAGAACTATGAGCAAACGAGACACCTTGTTTTTCTTTACAACGGGGCGGAAACTCTTGGAATGATTGATGAAACGTCCTACAAAATGTGGTGGATAGAAAATGGGCTTGATGAGAACATTGTCGATCAAGCGGACTTTTACGATAAAGGTTACGCTTTTTTCAGGTATTGCATGGATTCGGGAACGAGTGAGGAAGCCACCACAAACTTTGTTAGGTTCATGTATGAGAACGACATACGAGATTCTCGTGAGATGAATCGTGAAATGTGGGCGAAGTATCTGCGGGAATACCGCAGAACTGATCGGAAAGAAGTCATGGATTTACTTCGACATGCCTCCGATTGCGTTCATGTACCCGATTTAATGGACTACCTGAAACGCTATACCAACCTCGCTGTTTGCGGCGGTGGTGTCAACGAGTGTCTTAAAGAGGTAGAGATTGCGTTGCAAGCACTTCGGAAACCGTATGACGTGATATCCGAATTCACGTATTAACTTGACAGGAAGGCTCTTCTCTGCTATATTTATAGGTGATTTATGGACGAAAAATACATTGAAAATTTGGGCCAATCTTCGGAAGTTGATGAGGGTCTTTGGGATCGGTTGAAGTCTCGTGCTGCTGGATACGGCCAAGCCGTAAAAAACGTCGCCGCTAAAAACATTGGCACCACGGATACTCAAAACGCCCAATTTAGTTCTCTGTTCAAGACGTTTCTCAACCAAGCCACAAAAACCATTCTTGATTTTAACAAGGTAATCAAACCGTATCAAGATTCGGGTAAAGTAACTCCCGAACAAAAAGCACAAGCAGATAAAATCTCTGGATTGTATAAAGATGTTCTGTACATGTCGGCTCTCCCGATAAAAGAAGCCAACATGTTCACTCGTCCATTTTCTACTCTCGGAGCACAAGCATCGGGAAATATTGACAATATCATCAAAGCATATAAAAAGCTTCTGGAAGGATATTGGACAACGTTCTTGAAAGATGCGGGTAAACTGAACATTGTTCCCGACCAATATATCGGAAGAAAAGTGGCGGCTGTGTACCCCGAGGCAGCGAACTTCATTAAGAAATTTACCGATGCGATAAATGTCGCTCCTATCTCCACAAGTGCGACTCCATCGGGAACTCCTGCTCCAACACCAGCACCCGCTCCGGCTGCGCCTACGCCTCCACCCGTGCCTTCTGCTGCTGCCGCCCCTGCTCCCGCTCCTGCGCCTGCTTCTGCTGCGCCTACGCCTGCCCCAGCCCCAGCAACGCCCGCTCCTGTGGTCGCACCGCCTGTAGCGTCAGCACCAGCAGCGTCTCCCACTCCAACACCAGCGACGGCTACTTCCCCTGCTGCTCCTGTGTCGCCAGCAACATCTACTCCTAAATCCGACCAAATGAACGCTCAATTAGCGCAGATGGCTATCAAACAAATAATGAGCGTTCTCATAAACAACACAGAGAAATTTGTCGATAAGATTGGAGGATACACAACACGAGATGCCTCAAAAGCAATGGCAGTATTTCCGCCAACTCCCCCAGTTTCGGTTAAAATTCCCAACGGAAAGGTTATATGGGTTTTACGTTATCTCAACTCTAAAGAAGTATTAAGACATCAGATTCAGGTTTTAGCCGAAGCACAGACAGCAGATAATACTGGAAAGATGTCAGTACAGAAAAATGATCGATGGGAAAATTTCATAAGATTCTCCCCAACCGATGTACTGGAAAACGATGGAACTCCCAAGGCAAGTGTTAACACATTAGCCCTTATTAAACGCACAAACCCAACACTCGGGCAAACTATTGAAAACGGTTTAAAAGCATTGGGAACGAATTTTTCCGCAGATATTGATACCGACTTACCGAAAGCATTGGCGGAAATTGTTTATGCGTCAGTACCGAGTCCTGAACGAGATAAACGCAATCAAGAGAAGGCAATTGAGATACAACCCGATCAGCAAAGACCCGGAGCCGCAGCCGCCGCAGCGGGGTTGATGGATCCACAGGGTCCTCCTAAAAAAGGAACCGATGTTAAAATAAATCCGAATCCTGATGAGCGTGGTCAATCTGTTCAACCTCCAAAGGACAAAACCCCTACCGCAACATCACCGAAAACATCACCAGAATCTCCAGCAAAACAAGGGGAACCCGTTGATGCTAAGAAGCCAGCAGAGATTCCAACATCACCAGAAAAACCAGAATCAAGCAAGTTGAAAGATCTTGTTCCAAAGACAGGGACTCCAGCCAAAGCCAAGCCCGTCAAAACGCCGAAATCGGGCATCAACGTTGATGGAGAAGGGAATCTAACTTTTCCCGGTTCCAACAAACCAGAATCGCCTTTGGCGGTTTTGAAAGCATCCTTGAAAAAGGAGAAAGTCACTAAGAGAGACATTGATGATTTTGTTCAGGAATTGAGAATGTTTAATGCCACCACCGACCAGATTAAACGGGTGATGCAACGGCTGCTCAAAGACATTGGAGAGGAAAAGAAAAATGCGGCTACATCAACTCCACGGGCTGCGGAAAAAACGGCAGCACGAGCAACAAAGAAAGCAGCGGTAGCTCCAACAGCGACACCAGCTAAAAAACCTACGGTTGCACCAGTTGCTCCAAAGGCGTCCCCTGTGGCAAAAACAGAAGAACCAGCCACAGCAGAGACACAACCAACAAAACCCCTGTTTGGAAATGATGAGAGCCGAATCAATGTCGTTAATAAAAACTACATGCTTCCTAATAAGCTAACACCTTTGACAAGCATTGATCAAGTCAACAAATTTCGAGCCGCCCTTGGCGTTGGAGATCCCTCTCCTGAACAGATTCAATACGCTCACCAACAAGCTACAGGAGCAATAGCTCCTCCGCAATCAGGAGCCGAAAAATTGAAAGCAAGAGTTCAACCACCGAAAAAAACGAACGAGGGGCTGACTCTCAGAGATTTCTTCTCCCTGTAATGCAACACCAAAAAGTTACAACGAAAAGTTCTCCTGTACACTCTATGTACTGTACTCTCTGTACTCTGTACTTCTTTTTAAGAAAACCTTTAAGAGAAATTCTTTACTGTTTCACTGTGGGGGATTATAAGGGGGACCGCAGGGAAAAGTCAACTTATTTTAACCAAAACGATTATTTATATGCAAACTGATTACATTCTACATTTGGACATGGACGGGGTAATTGCCGATTTTGATACTGCCTTTGAGTCAATTTCTGGCGGTGTGAGTTCCGAAGAGTATAAAAAACAGGGAAAGTCCGTATCTAAACTGTTTCTTTCCCAAGGGTCGAGTTTTTGGGAAAACTTGAACTGGGAGACGGGAGGACAGGAACTTCTGAATTTTTCCCTATCTAACTTCAAGGTAGTTCGGATTCTTTCTTCGGCTGGTACAGGGAAGGATTGGGCAAAATACAAGGAAGTTCAAGCTGGGAAAACTGCTTGGTTGAACACCCATGCTCCCCAACTTGAAAAGCGGAATGTCATTATTGTTGGATTCGCTAATCTTAAGGCACGTCACGCTGGTCCAGATCGGATTTTGGTGGATGACCATACTGTGAACATCAATTCATGGACCAAAGCGGGCGGCATCGGATTTCTTCATAACTCCAAGGATTGGAAACGTACTATTTCTGACCTTCAAGTTTATGCCAATTCCCCTGTGGAAGCCTGAGAAATAGTCGGAGTATTGTAAGAAGAACGTTATATTTATACGTATCGATCTATCGTGTACGTATGAATAAGCGACTTTCAGAAGCCATTGACACTGCCATTCAGGAAATCCTGAATGAAAATCCCGCCACCGTTAGAGACCAACGAGGCAGAGCGATTATGACCTGTGGAGATGGTCCAGCCGTAGCTTTCAAAGTTCGAGATGATCATGGAACGGTTCATATTGATTACAATGATAGGCGTACTGGTGGGGCCGCATGGCATGAGGGCATTAAAACTCGCTCTCCCGGTGATGAAGTTCTTCGAGGTAGGTTTTGGAACAGGGAAAAGATTGCTTCGTTTTATGAACCCGAAACCGTCGTCGAACCCTATAAGAAGCATATTGAAAAATTCTTTGAAGATTTAGGAGAAGACATTCACTCCTACACATGGGATTTCAATGATTCCTCGGAAGATAAGGGTTTGACTCAATGGAAAAGCTCCAATGCTTACAATGCTCCAAAGATTAAGATCCCACCAGAGATTCAAAAGAAAATCACGGCGTTACTTCCTCAATTTCATGTTTTGCCCGATGGTCCTGAAAGAAAGAAAATCAAACAAGAACTCGATGCCTTGTATAAAGAGGCGGGGATTGAGAACGAAAGGGAAGCCGAAGAGTTGGCTTACAAACAAGCAACTCTTGACGCAGGAATTCCTTATGAAAAAGGTGGTGGAGCGGGATTAGCGAGTTACCGTGGGCGACTTCCTGCCCGAGAAGGAACGCTTGCTGAAAATCCCGACACGATGAAGGATGGTTCAACGGGACAACAATTAACGGTTTACGATGGCCCGGCGATTTCCTTTTTTTGTATTGTTGATAAACCAGCGGGAAAGCATAAATGGTTTTATTATCGCAACGATCATGGGGCCGCATGGCACCAAGATATTCGTCGAAAGGCCACTCCTGAATTTCCAGATCCATGGGCAAGTAGTGAGCGATATCTTCGTGGACGTATGTGGACGGATCATCAGGTATGTTCATTTTATTCGAGGAAAGACGAATTTGAACCCATAGAGGTTTCTTTCGTTGAAGAACTTTTCCAACTCGTCGGTGAAGATATTCAACGATACAAATTTGAGTTTTACAATTCGGCTCGTGATGATGGGTTACAACCATGGATTGGCAAAGGAGGCATCGAAAAAAAGCC
>Ga0315289_10011231_pt1 | contig 12712 bp, 1 predicted proteins | sample YL17G11_40_MG_FD_203452 | JGI IMG/M metagenome (GOLD analysis project Ga0315289, IMG submission 203452) | Sediment microbial communities from Yellowstone Lake, YNP, Wyoming, USA - YL17G11_40 | ecosystem: Environmental > Aquatic > Freshwater > Lake > Sediment | place: USA: Wyoming | collected...
CCTTTACTAAGAGCTTCACCGCAGACCGACCCGCCAAATATTGCTGCATTCTAACAGTATCGAGTAATGAGGACTGAGGACTGAGCGTTGAAGCCCTTCGAACCTTCAGGAGTGGTTTAATGACATTTCCCTTAACCTCAACCTTAACCTTAGCCTTTGGCTTCTCTGCAAGCTTCTCCTTCAGATCCTGAACCTTCCAATAATGGTGATACTTCTCTTCAAGCCTCATCCCGATCTCACTCAATAGCTCAGGCCTGAACTTCTCTGGGATAGGCTCACGAGAAATCACTGGGGTCACAGGACCATGCATCTTATGAGTCCCATTTAGGTCTATATCTTTAAGCCAATACTTCACGGCCCCCCACCCTATCCCTCCCCCTCGAGGGGGGAGGGTTGGGGAGGGGGTGGATGAGGACTGAGGACTGAGTGAGGTGTCCCACCAATGATAATGATATCCTGCTGTTAAGGCCGTTCGTGAACCTGCAATCAGAGCTGAACCCGCCACAGGCTCAGGCGTAAGGCGCACCCGCTCACCATTCTGCTCTCGATAAACATGGAAACCAAGGTTATTAACCTCATAACCGGTCTTCCACTGAAGAAGAACGGAACCGTCATACTCCTTAGCTGTAAAAGAAGTAAGCTTGACTGCCGTGGGGAGTGGTTTGCGACCAAAAGCCATCCAGTAGTACGTCGTACTGGAAGCGTTAACCCTCGTGTCTGTCCCTACCTGAAACCCATCAGTCTGGAGGGCTTGAATATTATTGGTCTGAGGTATACCAGCGGTAAACAGGAGCGTGCTATCACCTGATAGTGACGCTGGCCGGGCAACAGCGGTAAAATTGGAGGCTCCACCGCTCCTGACGATGACATATTCGGGCAGAAAGCCAACCCCTGTGATGTTTCTACTATCTGTGGCATTCCCTGTATAATAGCCTACATTAATCTTTCCGGAGACATTCTTGAAGGCAAAGTAGTGATAGGTACGTCCACTTGTGTTGACAGTACTATTCGCATCAACCTGAAACCCATCTGCTTGTAAGGCAAGGATCCCCGTTGCATCATTAGCATAAGTCTCAAAGTAGGCCGTGTTGCTCATGCTTGAGGATCGGTGCCTTGCGACATCGCCTGAGTTGGACGACATGACAACAACCCAGTCAGGCTGAAAACCCACGCCTGTAATGCTATGTGGATTGACCCCGTCGCCCACATAGGAGCTGACCTTCAGTTCTCCTGCTCCGGCTTTGAATGCAACCCAGTAATAGTTGGTACTGCTGGCGTTGACTCTGTTATCTGTACCGACCGTAAAGCCATCAGCATCCAGGGACTTAATCAAGCCGCTGACAAAATTTGTAGTGTTGCCCAGCTCTTTTGCATCACCGCCCATCGAGGACGTGCTACATACCGGGTTTACGGCAGAACTCGATTTAATGATAACTATGTCTGGCTGAAAGCCCACTCCAGTGATTGCTCGGTTGTCCACGCCGTTGCCTAAATAGTAGCCCGTCATTACGAATGATGGCTCCTCAGACCCTAAGGTGATGAATGTTCCCGGAGCATTCTGATTGTTGTAACTTGTCTCGGTCCAGCAGGCATCGCGTGCTACGTTCGAGATCCGCACTTCATCAATCGAGCCCTTCCACCCTTTTCCGCTCCATCGGGTGGTGGCTCCGATGGCCAAAGCGTAGCCATCGCTGTTATTCACATCATAGCCATAAGACGTGTCCGGCGTCTGTGCCGTCCCATCTGCATAAAGCCTGACTGTCCAATCGCTTCCGCTCTTGGAATAGACCCCAACCAGATAATGCCAGCCGCTGTTATAGGTCCCAGCGGAAGTCTCCGATTTCTTGTCTTCATTGTTGTCCACGTTCACGAACCGGGCGTTCACATCATAGTCCCGCCCTTTTCTCCCCAGTTGCCAGCCGCCAAAGTTCCCTCCGCCGTAGTCCAAAACCCAGCCTTTGGAAACTAGCGCCTGGTAAATGGGGTCGCTCCCATTATCCCAGCTGTTGGCCTGCATCCACCCCGAGACGGTAAAGCTGTCCGTAAACCGGAAATCGGATTCGTTGGCGATCTGGATGTACTGGTCGGACGAGCTCGGGTCGCAGCTGATCCCATTTCCTATTTTCCCCGTCGCGGCGAGAGTGGGGCTGTGCCCCGTGGTGGTCCCATGGCGGCTGTCCGTTTTCGAATTCTTGATGGCTTCGCTTCCCCCGCTCGTTTCTTTCAGGTGCCACACCCCTACATAGTTGGTATCCCACACCCCCGTTGGGTTGGCCGTGGGCGCGGTGATCTCCGGATTGCCGTAGTACATGTAGATCGTCGTGTCGGCGTTGTAGACGAGCGTCGGGATCCTCACCCACGCGACCAGCTCACCGGTGGTTGGGTCGTACTTCTCGATCTCGTGGTCGAGCGAAGCCATGCCGTCGGCCGCACGGAAGACGATGTCGTACCCGCTGGAATGCCGGACGCGACCACCGTTAGCCGCGCTCTTTAGCGTGGCGTCGGTGATCGAGACGAGCACCGGGAAGTTCGTCAGGTTGTCCGAGCACCCCAACGCCGGCGTCATGGCGTCCAGTATGGTGATGGGCCTTCGGTATTCGAACTCACCTGCGTTCAGCGGGGAACTGGACAGGGCAAAGGCTTCGACTGCCCGGGTTGAGGAGTAGTCGATCTCCAGATCGGTGGTGACCGTATTCTTAGCCGTCCAGGTGGAACTTGCCCAGGTCCACGTTCTCAGGTCATCGGCGTTGTCATGGATGGCGAGGTATATCGTGCTAACCACTCTTTCCACCTGAACCCAGTAGGCCTGGTACGAGGTGGTGATGTCTTGCTGACTCCCCCAGGTTGATCCCCCGTTGGATGATGTCTTATAGCGGAGCCCGGTCGAATTGGAGTAAACCAGAACTGCATTGTTCGAACCGCTGGCCATATCCCAGACAACGTCAAAGGGTCGGTTGTAACTGAAGCTGCCGTAGCCGGCGGAGGTGTGGGCCGAGGAGAGGGAGCCGAAAGAACGATTCGTTCCATCGTAAGTCTGGGTGTAGATTGTGTAATTGGAGCTTACCAGTCCTCCAACAACCAGAATCATATTGTTGCTGTTTGGGTTGGCCTTGAGCCTGAGCCAGCCCGCCGTGTTCCCGCTCCCCAGGTCGGCAATTGTGCTTGTAGTGTTCCAAGAACTCCCGGTCCAGATTCTCCTTTTCACATACTGGCCTTCGCCCCAGACGGCAACAATATCCCCTGCGTTGGTGCCCGTCTGCACGTACTGGATTTCGATGGCATCGGTATTGATATTTCCGCTACCGGCGGTGCATTGACCGGTGTTCCCCCATGAGTTTGAGTCTCCATTCCAAATCGCGAGGTTTATATAGCCGGTGTCACATGTCCCTATTAATGCGATCTGATTGGAATTCGGCTTTGCTGCAAGTTTAATCCATCTGTAAAGCAAACTGCCACTACTGCCACATGAAAGCGAATAAGTGCTGCTGCTCGCCCATGAGTTGCTGCCATTCCAAACCCAATAGCGAAAAACACCTACGTTTTGGGTCCCTGACGCAACAAGAAGTTCCCCGCTCGACTGTTCAAAGGCCGCGTCGAAAGAGCGGAAGTCGTTGTCGCGGCTACCAACGCCTGAGTCCCAGGCATCGCCGTAAGGACTCCCGGTTCCGTTATCCCAGTTGGTGCCGTCCCATATAGAAGCATGTAGCCATCGAGTACCTGACTGATCGCCGCATTTCCAAACCACGGCCTCCTTGGTTGAAGCGCCATTGGTCCTTGCAACCTTCCAGAATCCATCATGGTCGCCATTTGGGTCTGGCGCAGCCTGAGCCCCTGTTGTCCAGTTCCCCGACTGGTATTGGCTGTAGTAGAGTTTGTCATTTACCGAAGATCCGTTCTGACTGTAGCCGATAAGGGGATCCAAGGCAAAGGCTGTGTTTGAGAGCCCTAACGGTAAAAGGATCAGAATGGAACTTGCCCATAGAAATAGGGCAGAGACCCCATTAGGAATGCGTTTCAGGAAATGTCGTTGCATGGACACGGTCATACCTCCTTTTTAATCGAGAGTATATCTTTTCATATCATCGGCACTTACAGGAAAAAGTTTAGTGAAGTACCCCGCAGCAGCCTCCGGCCCAGAGGGCCTCTGGCTCGGAGAGGGGTGATCACAAGATCATTTCCCCCTCACCCTCCCCCTTCGAGGGGGAGGGACGGGGTGGGGGGCTCGGCACTCAGCATTCAGTCCTCAGTACTTCAGTCTTGTGGTGGGATCCCCAAACAGGATCCAGGTTTTTCTGATATCCTGATCAGAAATGGAAGCCTTGGCTCTGGCCGTCGCTTCCCCAAGGGTAATGAGCTCTCTGCCAAAGAGAAGTTTGATTAACTCCTTATTCATCACGGCCTGCTTGTCTGGCTCTGTTAATCCAGATGAGGCCCAAACTGCGATGGCTCCCCCACTCTTAGCCTTGAGCAACGCCTCTGCCAGACTTTCGGTGTACACATCCTGGAAAAACCCATTCAAACAGGTCATGCTGATAAAGAAGGGCAGACGAGGGCTATTGGTAAGGGCTTCTGCATCATCCGAAGTTAGAATACTCCCCCTCCAGATCTCCGTCGACCCATGACCTATAAAGTTCACCAGCAAGGCACCTTGATTAATACCATTCAGAAGCTCTCTCTTTGCCTCCGCATCACTACCAAAATCTCCTCGAAAGATATTTCTCACCGTAAGATAAGTCGGCAAAAGGGATCTCACTTCTTCCGAAGCTCCCTCAAAGTTAAAGTCACTCGAATTATCTACTCTATCCGCCACAAGCAGAGCCTCATTCTTCTTACTTGACTTCTCATATCCCACGATTTTCGAAACAACTATTGATGCCTCATCCGATGTCTGAACAGGCAACCTGCCTATTGCCATCTCCGGAAGTCCATCATTGTTAAAATCCACAAACCAGTCATCCGAAGCCGTCTCCAAATAGACCGTGTCAATTAGCTTTGTAGGCACAAAGTCAAAGTCTCCCAAACCCAAATAATTACGAGGATCAAAACTGGCATCCCCCACAAGAAGGACAAACCTCGGCGGCTTGCCCCAATTGGCCTTTGCCAGAGTGAGAAAGTCCTTTATCGCCTTAGGACTCTTCTCCCCAAAATTAAATTCATCATATATGTCCTCTACATCCACTAACGCCACTTTCAGACCCTGGGATTCTCTTAGACTCTTTAAAGGTTGGAGACTGTCAAAGAAATCCCGATGAGAAATGATGATGAGATCGTACCCCCCCCTCTCCTGATGCCAGAAAGAAGGCCGTTCAGAAAAGACCTCAATAGGACTCTTCGCCTTCTCTTCAGTGAGTGCTAATAATGTCCTCTCTCCACTTTCAGGAACTCGGAACGTCACAGCATAACCCGATTTTCGATTTTTCACCCTCCCAAAGACCTCAAACAGATTATTTGGATCAGTGATATCAATCACACGTACCCCGGGATGGCTAAACCCATCCACTGTAAGCTCCCTCCCACCTTGAGCTGTAAACTTCAAAGCATCCTCATCTGCCGTGTAGGTATGCCAGTAAGTTAACCGAATGGTATCAACGAGGCTCACATCCATCTCCCCGCCCAAGGGAATAAAACTCACCACATTATCCCCCTCTAAAAGAAGGGAATGAGCTACCTCTCCCTGTAACACTCCTCGACTCTGCCCCTCAAAGGCGATCTCTCCAACCTCTGTCTCATTGAGATATACAATCACCCGATGCGAAACATTCGTCGCTCCCTGAAGCACCACCTCAAGCAGAGCATCCTCGGAAGTGGCTAACTCAAGATGCTTGACTTCCAAAAGCCGATCGACCCCACTTCCATATACCACTGCCCCAAAGAAATTATCCTCCTCCCCATTCCTGAGAGCCGAAAAGTAGATCGTCCGATCCTTCTTCTCCACGGTATATGGGAAACTCGAAGAAGCTATTCGACCACCCTGACTATGATACTCTTCCACCCTCTTACCAGGTGTCATACCCTCAATCAACCAATAAACCCGTGTGTCTGTTGAAAGAGTATCAAGTCCAACTCCATAAAACTCTAAGGCATCCCGAGACCCAAAGCGCCCATCCTTCCCACCGATCACACGAATGGGCTGCTCTTTACCATCCGCATAAAGCTGTAGATACCAGGGATTTGCTTTTGCTGAAAGCCCTGCCGCCACAAGCTCCGGCTGACTCACCTGATACCATCCCTCTTCCTTTACTAAGAGCTTCACCGCAGACCGACCCGCCAAATATTGCTGCATTCTAACAGTATCGAGTAATGAGGACTGAGGACTGAGCGTTGAAGCCCTTCGAACCTTCAGGAGTGGTTTAATGACATTACCCTTAACCTGAACCTTAACCTTAGCCTTTGGCTTCTCTGCAAGCTTCTCCTTCAACTCTTGAACCTTCCAATAATGGTGATACTTCTCTTCAAGCCTCATCCCGATTTCACTCAAAAGCTCAGGTCTGAACTTCTCTGGGATAGGCTCACGAGAAATCACTGGGGTCACAGGACCATGCATAGTTTCCGTACCATTTAGATCTATATCCTTAAGCCAGTATTTGAGTGATGAGGACTGAGTACTGAGGACTGGGTTCGATTGTGAGGACTGAGGACTGAGTGAGGTATCCCACCAGTGATAGTGATGACCTGCTGTCAGAGCTGTTCGTGAACCAGCAATCAAGGCAGAGCCTGCTACTGGCTCAGGAGTCAGTCGGATAAGCTGGCCATTCTCTTCCCCGTAAACGTGGAACCCGAGATTATCTACCTCATGGCTAGTTTTCCATTCGAGTAACACCCCTTCACTATATTGGATAGCCCCAAACGATTTGAGTTTAACCGCCGTCGGAGTGAAGCCGAACGTCAGGTAGGCCGCTTCGGTGTGGGCGCCGTCGTAGTCCCATGCGTGGAAGTAGCACCGATACCCTGAATGCGAGCGAGCGATGAACAAGAACGCTGCCGCATTGCCGTACTCCCATTCAGCCTGGCTGACGAGTTCCTGAAGGATGCTCGTGACGTTCACCGTCTTCCAGCCGAAGCCGACGTTGTCGGCGACCCAGGCGACTGTCGCCGTAGTGCGTGGCCGCGCGTAGATTTGTGTGTTGGTAGAGAAGTCCGGGGCGTTCGGCGTCAGGTGACCATAGACGTCGAGGTACGGGTCGTCGTAGGTGTCGCCAACATAGACGTTGAGCGTCGCGCTGTTGATGGTTGCGCCCTGGGGGATGTACACCCCCGGGATGCGGAAGCCGCCGTGCTGGCTGTTGGCCGGATCGGATGCGAACACCATCCGGATCTGAGTCGCGGTGAGGTAGCTGGTCGTGTTGTCGGTGTTGTGGACGACGTATGCGTCATCAGCGCTGCCGCTGACCTGCGGCCAGTTCGTCGTGTGCGTCACACTGGTCGGGGCCGTGCCGCCGAGGCTGCCGGCCAGCAACGTGACGTTCGCGGTGCCCAGCGCAATGGTCACCGTGTCGTCGACGGTCAGGTTGACGGCGTAGCCGATCAGCGTGTAATTGACGGTGGCGCTTGCCGGCAGTGTGAAGTCGCCGGTGAAGGTGATCGTGCCGGTTGCGCCGGAGATGTTTGGCGTACCGCCGGTCACGACGTCCGCCGTCCCGTTGTTGATGCGCAGGTCGCTGAGGTCGGACGTGACGAGACCGGTGATTGCCGATAGCTGGAACTGAAGCTGGTCGATGGTCAGGTCGACCGAGGTGGTGTTGACGAGCTGAAAGCGGAACAGGCTGACATTATATTTCGCCGGCGCCCCGTCGAACTGGTCGGTCAGTTGCCCAGAGCCGTGGTTGCCCAGCGTCGCCGCATCGTCTCCGGTGTGGGTGACATTGGTTGGGGCGCTGCCGCCCACCACGCCTGCCAGCAGCGTTACGTTGGCAGTGCCAAGCGCAATCGTCATCGTGTCGTTTTTAACGATGTTTGCAACGTCGCCGATGACGGTGTAGTCCACCGTGCTGCTGGCCGGCAGGGTAAAGCCGGAAGCGAAAGTGATCGTGCCCGTGCCCGCCGCGATCGAAGGCACGCCGCCGGTCGTCACGTCGATCGTGCCATTGTTGATCCTCAGGTCCGAAAGGTCGGTGTCCGCAATGCCCGTGACCGAGGAGAGCTGCAGCACGACCTGATCGACGGTCAGGTCGCTCACCGTCGCGTTGACCAGTCGAAAGCGGAACAGGTTTCTATCGTTCTGGGTCGGCGTGCCGTCGAGCTGGTCGGTGAGCTGCCCGGAGCCGTGGGTGCCGAGGGTTGCCGCGTAGTCTGCAGTGTGGGTAGCGCTCACGCTGACGCTGCCGTACACATCGCCCGAAACAAGGGTGATATTCGCACTGCCAAGGGCCATCGTCAGTGTGTCACTGTACACGAGGCTCGAAGCGTCACCAAAGAGCACGTAGTCCTTGGTCGCCCCCGCCAGGATGACCCAGTTGTTGTCGAAGGTGATGGTCCCCGAGCCTGAGGCGATCGATGAGACGCCGCCGGTGACGATCTCTGTTCCTCCCTCCTTGATCTTGAGGTCGCCGAGATCTCCGGAATTGATGCCGGTGACAGTCGAGAGGGGGAAGACAATCTGGTCGATGGTGGCGTCGGACCCGGTCGTATTGGTCAGACGGAACCGGAACAACTCCTTGTCGTTCTGCGACAGGTTGCCGTCGAAGGCATCAGGTGCCTGGCCGGACGCGTGGTTGCCGACAACCAGTGTTGTCGCGGTAAAGATGATGTCGAGGTAGGGCGCGTAGGAGTGGTCGGTGTGGTCCCACGAGCGAATGAGCAACTTATAGGGAGCGGCTATGGTCTTGGCGATGAAGAGAAGACCCATGGCGTTGCCGCTTTGCCACGTTGGTTGGGCGATAATCTCCTCTACGATCGACTTGACGTTGACGGTCTTCCATCCGGAGCTGGTGTCCGAGTCCCACGTCGTTTTTGCAGTGGTGCGCGGCCTGTTCGCTATGGTCCAGATATGTGTGTCACCGGACGCAGAGAAATCGGGGGTATCGGCAACCTCGTTCCCGTAGACGTCCAGGCGAGGCTGGGTGCCGCCGCTCTCGACGTAGACATACAGGGTCGCGCTGCTGATCGTCGCACCAGCGGGCACGTAGACGCCTGGAAAACGGAGCCCGGTATGGTACCTCGACACGGCCATGGCGGCGGACTCGGTCCTGAGAGTGGTCGCGGCCAGGTTTGAGGTGGCGTTGTCATAACTCTCGTAGATGTACGAGTCGTCGGCACTCGAGCCGGTCATGGGCTTGTTCCAGGCGTGTGTCACGCTGGTCGGGGCGGTGCCGCCGGTGGTGCCGGAGGTCAGCGTCACGTTGCTGGTGCCGAGCGATAGGGTCATCGTGTCGCCCGCCACGAGGTTCGCCACGTCGCCGATGAGCTCGTAGTTGACGGTCGTCAGCGCGGCCACGTCGAAGTTGCCGGCGAAGGTGATCGTGCCGGAGCCGCTTGCGATCGATACCGACGCCGTCCCGCCCACCGTGCCGCCGCCTTCAGGGACGATGCGCAGGTCGCTCAGATCGGACCCGACGATGCCTACGACTGAGGACATCTGAAACTGGACCTGGTCCACCGCCACCGCAGAGCTGGTCGTGTTGGTCAGCTTGAAGCGGAAAAGTGTCACGTCGTTCTTTCCTGAGGCGCTGTCGAACTGGTCCGTGATCTGGCCCGAGGCGTGCTCGCCAAGCAGCACGGGGTAGTCAACGGTATGCGTCGCGTTGCTCGGGGCGCTTCCGCTCACCGGCAGGGAGCTTTCGAGTGTGATGTTGCCCGTGCCCAACGCGATTGTCAGCGTCTCGGTCGGCTGGAGTGTGCTGAGGTCGGCGACCAGCGTGTAGTTGCGCGTTGCTGGGCCGGCCGGGAGCACCCAGTTGGTGAAGGTGATGGTCCCAGTGGCTCCCGAGATGCTCGCTGAGCCGCCGGTGGCCACGTACGACGTGCCGTCGTGGATGCGGATGTTGGAGAGGTCGCCGGTGTATATGCCCGAGATCCCGGAGAGCTGGAACTGGATCTGGCTGACCGTCGTTTCGCTCGGCCGATCGTTGGTAATCTGAAATCGGAACAGGTTGACGTTGCTCTGGGTGGCGTCGCCGAGCAACTGGTCTGTGATCTGTCCGGATGCATGCTCCTGAAGCTCCACGCCGAGCGTGGTGTAGGTGATCGTCAACTTCGGATAATCGCTGCCGTTGTCGCGTGATCTCCACACTGCGCTCTTTGTCGCCGACGGGCTCGGGTTTCGGATAAAGAGCAGGGTGATAGCATTGCCGCTTGCCCAACCGGATCTGCTGGCGACCTCCTGGACGGGTTCAAGGACGTGGAGCCCCGCCCACGCCGCGGCGCCGGCATAGTCTCCGGCGAGTCCGTCCTTCTGCCACGGAACGCTGGCCGAAGTTCTCGGTCGCTGGCCCGTGTCGGTGATGTTGAAGGTTGTCGTAGTGAACGTAGAGGAGTTATCGGTATCGTGTGCATACACCGTACAGTCGATGTCGTCGTTGAGGGGGGGCAGGCCGTCTCCGCCGTTGTCATCATAGAAGTACGCCTCGAACCAGGCGCCTGTGATCGTGGCCCCTGCTGGGACCGTGATGTTCGCAAACCGCACACCGTCGTCCCGGATCAGAGTGGGATCGGTCGTCGCCCGGTTACGGTCATACGTTCCGTTGAGCCACATGTAACCCTCGACCGGACCCGAGGTGTTGTAGCCCTCAGTGGCGTCGTCGCTGTTGGCGGCCACTTGGAATGTGGTCGTGGTATCCGCCGAGTAGCGCACCCGGGAGAAGTAGAGATCCCCCGTGCTCGCGCCCGCGTCGAAGGTTACGAATCCCATGAAGGTCGCGCCCGAAGGAGCCCGCTTTTCGAGCGCCACGAAAGAGTCGGTGGTCTCGAGGGTGCTGGCTTCATATCCTCCCCACGCCGATCCGCTCCACTTCCAGCGGTACACCGCATCCGGGTCCGTTCCGTCGCGAGCCGCGACGATGATGTCCGTGGTGACACCCGTGCCCAGCGTCACACCCACCGCAGGCTTGTCCCAGCCGAAGGTGTCGATCGGTTCGGTGAGTCCGAACATGTGCCAATCCGTGCCGTTGAAGTAGGCTCCCCAGATTGAAGAACCTGGGGAGTAAGCGCCGTGCTGCTCGCAGGCGAGCTGGATGTTTCCCTCATCGTCGGCTGCCATCGAGACGTAGCGCAGGTCAATGCCGGCATAGTTCTGCAGGATAATGTAAGTGGCAGCAGCCCAAGTGTCATAAGGCGCCGCCTCCGAGTACGAATAGTTGACTCGGCGGATTCCCCCGGAAGAGCTGGTGAGAGACCATGCAAAGTACACCCAGTCATTGGATCGCACTTCGACGGTCGGATAGGCCATGAGGTAGCTGGAAGAGGAGACTTGAACTGGTGAGCCCCAGCTTGTCGTTCCGTATACGTGGTACACCAAGTAAGTCGACCCCGGTGGGGTGATGTACCCGATGTGAACGTTGCCGCTGCTGTTGAGTGCAATCGAAGGGGCGTAGATGGGGTCTGCAGCTACATACACGGTTGTTTGGATCGCGTCGTAGCGCGGCGAGGTCCCGCCCGAGATCTGAGTCCACGAGGCAGCCAGGTTCCAGTTGCTGAGGTTTGTGCAACGGGAGTAAACGAGGTGGTCGTCCAAGCCACTCCCTACGGTGATGGCCTTGTTGAAGACGAGGTGCAAGCGGCCGTTGGTCCGATCGATGTCTATCGCCGGGTAGCGGAAGTCGTAGGTTGACTCGTTGTAGACGATGCCGTTCTGGCCGGCGATCTTTACCGGCGTGGCCCAGCTGGTTCCCGCCGTGTTCGTGGACTTGGTGAGGTAGATTTCGTACTTCGAGGTCGACCCGTTGTAGTCCATGTACGCGACGTACCAGTAACCCGAAGCGTCGCGCAAGACTTTCCTCTGGTGCGGATAGCCGACTGCGAATTCGCCGCTGGTGTGGTTGACCGTGGCGATCTTGCTCCCGGCCTGAGCCGAAGGGGGTATCAGGAGGCTGGCCCCCAAAAAGGCGGTGCTGAGGGCGAGCACAGCCCAGAAATAGATACAGAAGCGCCCTATCCATTTATTGCGAGAATGCGTCGTCAGTTTATTCATTATTGTACTTTCCTCTCATGTAGAAAATCCAGGTTTTTCTGATATCCTAATCGGAAACAGAGGCTTCTGAACATATTCCCACTGCTTCCTAATAATTTCAAGCAAAATATGTGCCACTACTTCGATACTCTTATAAGTCCCCGTAATTTTTAAATAAAATGGATAAGAGAGGTCTGTCTTGCGATCAATATGTGACAATTTTTGTTAATTATATTGAGAAGTTTCAGAGCAACTGCTTGGAATACAAAGAGATATTCCCTTTTGAGGAGCACTGGGGTTTGTATCTTTGTTATTTGTTATTCGGTACTCGTTATGCGTTGTGGGTTATGCCTTACTCGTATTTTCCATGTGAACGCTCTCGTAATCCCTCAGTTATGGGTTCAGGTAATACAAATGTACCCTTATACCCCTCTTTGAAAAAGAGGGGCAAGGGGAGATTTCACCAGCATAATTTTAAAATCCCCCTTTATCCCCCTGAAGCTGTGAAAAAATCGGGAGAGTCGGTCGAGTGGGAATATCTTCAAAGTTTTAGAATTGCGGTCTTTGATAGGCAGAGGTAACAGGGCTCTGCAAGTGAGCGAGGATTAT
>Ga0315289_10011232_pt1 | contig 12712 bp, 11 predicted proteins | sample YL17G11_40_MG_FD_203452 | JGI IMG/M metagenome (GOLD analysis project Ga0315289, IMG submission 203452) | Sediment microbial communities from Yellowstone Lake, YNP, Wyoming, USA - YL17G11_40 | ecosystem: Environmental > Aquatic > Freshwater > Lake > Sediment | place: USA: Wyoming | collected...
CGATGGTGCCCAGCGCCAGGCAATCCTCTCCCCGCTCCGGGAAGGTAAAGTAGAGGTTGGTGTCGCGCTGGCGCGCCAGGTGGTTGAACAGCGTTTTCCGGTAGCCCAGGGAGATGAGCAGGCGCGAGGCGGCCTGCATCAGGAGGTAAATGACCAGGCGGTGGCGACCGGCCAGGCCGTACTGCTCGGCGAACCGGCGGTTGCGCGAAGAGAGTTGCAGTTCGTACAGGGAGAAGCCGTCCACGCCCACCGTCTCCAACGCGTGGACGTCGGCCAGCGCCCCTGCCAGGGTCTGGCCGGGCAGGCCGAGGATGAGGTCTACGCTGACGATCCAGCCCAGGCTCACCGCTGCGGCGATCTTGTCCAGCACGGTGGCCGCGTCTTCCCGCCGGTGGATGGTCCGCCGCACGTCGTCCTGGAGGCTCTGCACGCCGACGTGGAGACGGGTGAAGCCCAGGCGGTGCAGGGTGGAGACCATGTCAGGGGTGAGTTCCGACGAGGTGGACTCGAGCGCCCATTCGGTCTGTGGGCTGGTGTGAAAGTTCTCGCGGATGTCCTGGACCAGGCGGGCGAACGGCTCCTCTCCCAGGAAGGTGGGGGTGCCCCCACCAAAGTGGACCGTGGAGACAGGCCGGTGAGCCAGGGTGCCCAGCCCGCTCCACAGGCGCATCTCTTGCACCAGTAGGGTCAGGTAGCCTTCGACGTGCCGGGCCTGGTATTGCAGGAGGGGGAAGGAGTAGCAGTCGCAGAAACTGCACCGGCTGGCGCAGAAGGGGATATGGACGTAGATGCAGAATGGGCGGACGAGTTCGATACGACGGATGTAGCGGATGGGGGGGATGAGTACATCCCTTGCATCCGGCTCATCCGCCATGTCCTGGCGCAGCGCTGCCCAGGCCTGCTCGCCGGTGTCGGTGAAGCCGCGCCTGGCCCACACCGGGAGGGGCAGGCGGCGGTCTTCGATGCAGTAGGGGGGCCGCAGGGCCAGCCACTGGCGCCGGATCCCCTCGACGTCAATTGTTGGTGGGGCCGAGTGGAAGAACTGATCGAAGACTGGTGGTTCCATAGACGGTTCCCCTGGCCACTCCTACGCTTTTGTCCGCGGCCCACAGGCGGTCGGCGGTTTGGCGCAGGATGGCGTAGGCCAGTGCTTTTTGCATGAGGCAGCGGAAGGATGGGGGGGCCTCACCCTCACCCCTACCGACCTGCGGTCGGCCCCCTCTCCCTCCCAGGGAGAGGGGGGTATGCTCCCTCGCCCCTACGGGGAGAGGGTTGGGGTGAGGGGCGGCGTCCAGCGGGCAGCGGTCGGGGCACTCCCGGACGCAGTGGTAGCGGTTGAAGCAGCCCGCGCAGTAGGCCGGGGCGACGTCCAACTGTTGGCGCAGCGCCTGCACGCGGGGGTGATCTATCTCGAAGCACCCGGCCTCACGGTTCAGGGCGCCGATGGTGACACCCTTGGCCTCGACGCGGGGACCATCCGTGACCTTGAAGCAGGCGGTGGCCACGTCGCCCGGCACCAGGTTGAGCGTGTGCCGGAAGACGTGGCAATAGGGGCCGTGGATCGCGTCGGGGCGGCTGCCGGAGGTCATCAGGAGGATGCCGTGCTGGCCGGCAATCGCGCGGGCTTGCAGGAAATGGGCGACGAACTCGCCAGCCTGGTGGGCGGCCAGCCCGGTGGCGGGGGTGGTTCTCCCGCCCAGGTAAACCGGCTCGAAATGGATCTCCTCGGGCGCGAACTGCTGGCAGATATAGTCGGCGATTTTGGCCTGGCGGCGGAGCGTCGTGGTGGTGATGGTGGTGCGCACGTGGTACCGGCACCCCTCGGCCTGCAGGATGTGGGCGGTGCGTTCCACGATGTGCGCGGTCGCCCGGCCGTTGATGCGCGGCCGCTGGTGGTCCTGAATCTCCGGCGGCCCGTCACAGGAGAGGCCGACCAGGTCAAAGTGGCGGGCCAGCCAGGCTGCTTTCTCCTCCGCCATCACGCCGTTGGTGGCGACGTAGCGGAAGAGGCCGACGCCGTGCGCAGTGGCTGCCTTCTCGAGTAGGACCAGCGCCTGCTCTACCTGCCGGCGGTCGAGGGTGGGTTCGCCACCCCCGTGAAAGACCCCGTAGAGTGGGCGTCCCTTGCGTTGGCAGTTCCCGGCGACGACATCCGCAGCGGCAGCGATGGCTGGCAGTCCCAGCCGGGGGGCTGGCGCTGGCAATGGATCGGTGTGGCAGTAGACGCAGCCCAGGTTGCACTCGTTGTTCATGTACAGGGTCAGGCATTCCGGGCTGAACGGTTCCTCCTGCCAGCGCCGGGCTTCGGCGCTGGCCTGGTCGGCTCGCTGCCACAACTTCGCTTCCCAGGTCACTTCCCGGCCTTGCTGTCCCTCTGAAAACAGCCCAGGCAGGTTGGCGCCCCCGGAGTCCCCGACTTGTCGGGGGCAGTCCTGGGCAAGTATGGTGGCCTCGAACTGCACCGCGTCCGGCAGGCCGGCCACGCACAGGCAGCCTGGCGCGTAGAACATGGCGTACTCGGGACGATCCCAGCGGAAGATGGGCCGCCCGGCGGCGCCTACTGGCCTGAAGGCTTCGGCTTCTGCGAGCAGGGGAAAATCGGCGGACACTAGGATTGCCCTACCTCTCAGCCACGTCAGGCACCGGGGGGTCTTTCGGGAAACAGACCTGGCGCTCGACCAGCGAAAGAAAGAGGTCTCGGGCGTGGGCAAACGCCCGGGCCTCGTCCCACCCCATTTCCTGTGCCAAGTGCTGGCCGATCTCCTCCAGGGTGTGCTGGCCGGTGAACATACGGAAGGCGAGCGCGTTCTCTTTTGTGGTTGGAAAGAGGCTCAGCGTGGACCCAGCCTTCTTGCTCCGGCTCCAGGCGTGGCCCTGGTCCACGGATATCTCGCAATCCGGGTTCAGCATGGGCCTGATGCGGGCCAGTTGGGGGTCGGGCAGGTTGCCCAGATCGGACAACCGGAAGCCCTGCCCCCCCTGGAGCGAACCGCGAAAAACGATGGCCTCCTGAAACAGGGCACGGAAGAACGCGCGCCGGCTGCACGTGAAAGACAGATCACGGCGAGAGTCTGTCATGTGGGGTCAATCTCCTCCCGATACGACTTGCCGGAATTTCTCCAATCGCTCCATGAAGACTGGGTCTTCGATGCTGACCCACGCCGGCGGGCAGGTAGCATAGAACGCGCTGAACCGTTCGACACAGCGGGCCGTCCAATCGTCCAGGGACGCCGGCAGCGTGTCACTGGTGAAGGTATACAGCCCGCCGATGTGCTCGTAACGCGGGAAGGAGGCGGGTCCCTCGGGCACCTGATCCCCCGCGGTCAGGGGAAAGCCGTACGCCAGCCCGCGTTCCTGCAGGAACTCTAGCGCGGCGACGAGGGTGTCTTTTTCCGGCATGATCAGGGCCGCCGACTGGTGCAGGGCGTAGGGGTGGCTGGCCACGGGTTCCTCCTGGTAGGGCAGGCGGGCGAAACTCGGCATGCCGGGCGGAAAGCGCACCGGCGATAGCCAGAAGGCCGGATTGGTGATGGTCGGGCCACGCCGGGGGGCCGGGTAGCACAGGCAGACGTTCGCTCCGTCGAAGCGGCGATCCATGTCCTCCAACCAAGGCTCGCAGTCTTCCTGGACGAAGAAGTCGTGGTCAATGAACCACAGCCCCTCGTGGTCGCCTAGCAGTTCGCGGGCCACGCTCTCCCGCACGCGCCAGTCCTCCGCGCCGCGGTCCGGCGGATACAGTAGTTCCTGGACGCCTGATGGCAGGTAGGCCCGGAAACGCGCCTTTTGCACCTCCGGCTTGCCGACCTGGACGACGTAGATGGTACGGTCCCGCGTGTGCCTGGCCAGGCTGTGCAGGCTGGCCAGCCCCAGGCAGTTGGACCACCACGAAATGACGACCAGATCGCTTCTCATAGTCTCTCGAAAGCGACCCATCTCCCACGGTCGTGGAGGGAGAGAGGGGCAGTCCTGGCGAGGCGGGCGAAGTTGTAGCCGGGATACTGCTGGCGCATCTGGCCAAGCGAGTCCAGATGGAAAAAGTGTACCTCGTCACCTCGCCAGGCACAACCACACTCGCACGTTTGGTCCCCCACCAGCCGCTCATGGGGGGCCAGCACCAGGGGGGCCAGGCTGCGCCGCCGGCCGCGGAGTTGCCTGAGTTTGCTCTGCAAGGCGCAGTCGTTCACTGCCAGGGGCAGGCCCTCAGCCACGACTTGCTTCATCACGGCCAGCGTCAGCGTGCGGCTCTCGGGGTGGATCTCGGTACGGTGGCCATCGGCTGTGACGACCGCCCGCCGTGCGCCGGGCAAAGCAGCCGAGTTGGTGCCCGGCTCGTACATCAGTTCGTGCAGGTTGAGAAACCGGACGCCCGCTGCGCACCAGTCCGCCAGGGACGAAAGAAGCCTGGAGGCGTGGTCGGGAATGGCCGGGATTTCGACTGTCACGTGGGAGATGAAGCGAGCGGCGGCCGCCATGTTTCTCATGACGGTGGGATGGTCGTAGCCGGTAGCGGCCGCATTGAAGCGAATCTCGTCAACCCCCAGTTCCCCCAGTCGCCGCAGCGGCTCCTCGTCGGCGAGCAGGCCGTTGGTGTAGACCCAGTAGTACCGGCCTGGATAGTGGCTTTTGAACCAGGTGACCCACCCGAGCAGGCCCGGTACGTCCGTGAAAGGCTCGCCCCCGGAGAAACTGACGCCGGTGATGTGGGTGCGGGCGTACTGCTCGGCGATCTGCTCGGGCGTTCCGCCAAAGACCGAACCGGCATAGTCCCTGGGTATGGCGTGGGGGCTGTAGCAGAACTCGCAGTTCAGGTTGCATCTCATGGTGGTAAAGATGCAGTCCCAGGTCCCCTCTTTGCAGGCCCGGCAGCCGGGGGAGATGCCGCCGAGGTAGAGGATTTCTCCGTCGGCTTCGACGGTAACGTCGCGGACCTCGTGCCTGGCGCGCGACACGTGCTCCATCCAGGTCTGCCTGAGTGCCCCAAGGTTCGACGGCTCCTCTTGCTGGAACTGGCTGACCTCTTCGTAGATGGCCCTCAGGCGGGCGGGCAACGAGTCCATCGAGATGGGTACCATGATCCCTCAGCATCCTTGCAGTGTCAGAACGTGCGCATCAGTTGTGCTTCCTGCGACGTCATCCCCTGCCCCCGCCAGACGCCGTCCCCGGCCATGATGTACCACAGGAGCGTCTGGGCCGTGATCTGGCGGTTCATGTCGCAGCGGGGGTTGGCGCCCGGATGTACCCATCCGCGATGTACCCATCCGCGGCGGCTGCCTGCCTGGGCGTAGAAAGAGCGGGTGTAACAATCGCCAGCGCAGTGCCAGTAGCAGAAGCATTCCCGGCAGGCGGCTCGCTTTTCTTCCAGGTAGGTCAACAAGGCTTCGCGGGCCTGGTGGTCTAGCGCGACCTGAGAGTCCACGATGTGGCCGACGGTGGACATGGCCGCCAGGGGGTGATTGTCTCCGGCGATCTCGTAGCAAACCACCAGGTTACCGGTGGCGTTGACGACGAGCGCGCCGTAGGGAGCCGTGCAGAAAGTCGAGGCCACCAACCAGGGACGGGCACCGGAATACGTCAGGCGCCGGCCAGCCCGTTGCGCGATCTCAAAGGCCTCCATGAAGGCCCCTACGAAAGCCGCGCTTTCTTCCTGGGTAGGTCCCTGGTGTTCACCCCGGCGGATATTGAAGGCCGGCTCGGCCTGCATTCCCTGGCAGCCGGTCTCTTCGCAGATGAAGCGCACGTCTTCTGGCAGTTCCTGCCAGGGGGCGGTGGCCGTCATGCGGATGCCGTAGGAGAAACCGGCCTTGTCCAGGGCGCGGATGGTGCGCATAACGGCCTTGAACGAGCCCCGGCCGGAGGCGGACGGCCGCTGGCGGTCCTGCGTCTCCTGCCGCCCGTCGAACGAGATGCTGAGGCTATCTATGTTGTGGAGGATCCACTCGCGCTGGCGCGTGGTCCACACGCCGTTGGTGACCATTGAGGTGCGGCAAGGCAGGTCCTTCGTGCGGGCGTAGGCGGTGGCGGCCTGCACGGTTTCCCAAACCTGCACAGGCTCGCCACCTCCGTGGAAGGTGAGTTCAAAGTGTGGCTGCTTGAGTTCCGCGCTACTGTGGGCCACAGTGTCAATGGCCGCCCGGGCCAGTTCGAGCGAGAGGTCCTGTACCGGCCCCTCCCCGCCGGCGGCGTAGCAGTACGTACAGCGCAGGTTGCAGCGGTTGGTCAGCAGCAGCACGGCCGAGGTAGGACGAAAGGTGTGGTCTGGCAGCGGTAGGGGTGGCGGGTCTGGCTCCAGGAAGCCGAGGGTACGGAGGAACGCCATTACCTCCTCGGGTGCGCTGGCCTCGCAGGGAGACTCCAGACTCGCCAGGTTCAACACCAGATCGGCCATGGCCTGATTGCCCACGCAGGCCAGTTGCAGCCGTGGCCGGTAGAGGATGAACTTGTCCTCTACCGGGATCGCGAATGCTTCCATATATTCCCTTGTGTCACCGCGGTCTGCCCGTGCTGGCTCAGCAAGGATACCAGTAGTGGATGCGGTCGCAGGTGCAGTGCGGGTTGCAGGAACAGTGGCCGTGGCAACTGCACACACCGTAGCAGGCACAAGGCGTCGCGGTAGGTGTGGGGGTCGGCGTGGGCGTGGGCTGCTTGAACACGCTTGGCAAATACACGCGATTGCTCTCCACTTGATCCAGGCAGAAGCCCCACTCTGGCGACTCACTGGAAGCTCTTTCGAGCTCTACCCGGACCTCTATGCCGGGTACCGGACTTGACCAAAGGCCAGAGGGATAGCTACCTGTGATGCGCTGGTGTTCTTGCCCTCCGCTGTCCTTGAGGACGATATAGTCGCCTGATGCCAATTCCAATCGCGAGAAATGCACGCGCGTGCTCAGCGCAGTCGAGTCCGGATTGATCACCGAAGGCCAGGTCTGAGACATGTCCGGGTAAGGATGGTCTGACTCGATGATGCACCCATTGAGCACAACAAATGGACCGGAAGCGACCGGGGTAGGGTGATCGGCCATTTGTAAGCGCCAACTGCTCCGGTAGGTGTCGAGCTCAGCCGGAGCCACCATGTCCACTTTGACGTTGACGGTCTCGCCGGGGGCGATGTCGGGCACGGCGACCGAGGCCGGGGCTTGCAGTTGGTCGCCTCGGATGTACCCATCCGCGTTGGCCAGGTGCAACGTGGCTCCCTTGCACCAGGCAGCCTCGCTCTTGTTCGTGAACCGCCAGGTCTGGGCGAAGGACTGGGCCGGTTGCACCGCCATCATCACCGGTATCGCCATGTCCAGCATGATCGAATCGCCCACCACCGCCGCCGTGCCTGGGGCTGCTTCTCCAGATTTGTCTGTGGCGACCATGGCCGCGGCGGTCACCGCCGCCGCGGCCGTGGCCGTGGCGGCCAGGAACTCGCGCCGGCCGAATTTCCATCCCGTGAGCCCCTTGTTCACGCTGTATACCTGGGGCTCCTCTTCTGTTCCTGCTTCTGGTCTCGGTTCTTCTTCGACCTTCGGATGTATGCCATCCGCGTTGTCTTTGATCTCTTCCGTCATGGGCAGGCTCCTTTCGTCGCTATTATATCCAGTTCAGGCTGTCCGGCAATCCGTCAGGACAGCTCAGCAGGGATACCAATAGTGAACCATGTCGTGCTATTTCGTCATCTGACCTCCTTCTGCCCTGCCAGGGCTTGCTCGTAATAGTCCCGGCAGCGCGAGCAGGTGTGGCAGCTCTTGTCGCAGTGCAGCAACGTCTCGAACAGTTCGTCCGGCACGTCAATCGCCTCGAGCACCGAGGCCGGCCCGCCGCCGATGTCCCTGGGAAGGAGCGGTTGGCGGTGGACGTAGGCATCTAGGACCGCCAGGTAGCGGGCGCGGTCGCGTAAGGTGACCCGGCCGGCCAGTTTCAGGGTGTCGTAGAGCCCTTCGTAGTAGGTCAGGTGACGGGGCAGGACCCAGGCCCCGGTCAACCGGAGCCAGGGGTGCTCGGCCAGGGTCTGCTGGCAGAGGGAGTGGGGCAGGAAATCCCCATACCCCATCTCGTAAAAGTGTTGCGTCCGAAATGGACAGCCAGGGATGCAGGCCTCGTTGACGATCAGGCGGATTTCGCCGGAGAAGACGTTTCGCAACCGCCTGAGGCCGTGCAAATCTCGCACGAGCGAGTTGTCCGGCGTGATGGCGTCCACGTAATCCTGGATCATAAGCACCTGTGACGGCCGGCTGATGCCCATGAGGACCGAGGCGGCGATCTTGAACTCCGGGTAGGCCTGCCGGATCAACCTGGCCAGGGCCGGATGGGTGACCGTGACGCGACTGACGCCCCAGTCCTGGTACAGCCGTTGCAAGGCGGAAAGCACCGCTGGCGCCATCTCTTCCACGGGACGGGACAGGATGATGGGGTTGATCAGCACTGCCTTGGGCAGAGGGACACGCCGGAGGAAGGTTTCCAGGAAGGCATCGGGTTGTTTGCCGCGGCCGGAGGCCACGATCCCGCCAGGGATGGGGAAATACACCTCTTCGATGTGTGCCCCGAACCTGTCGGCGACCTCTTCCCAGAAGGAGAGGTCCTGGTCTACGTAGGGGATGACCCAGGTGCTCATGGTGCAGCCTCCTGGCTGGTTTCCGGTCGGACGCCCGGCTTCAGCCGGGGGCTCCCCGCTGAAGCGGGTCGTCCGTCACGTCGCGAATCACAGACCACGGCGAACGGCGTGTGGCGGAAGCGACGCATGGTGGCAGCCAGGCAGCCCCCAGGGCACACGCCGGACGCTTTGAAGGGGCAGGTGGAGCATTCTCGAAAGATGCCCGCCTGGCGATAGGGGCGTGTGCGGGATTCAAAGGCGCGGCGCAGGGCGGGCGCGTCCGTTTGCGGGGTCAACGGTAGCCCGCCCAGCCGGGACAGGGGGTAGCAGTGGATGACCTGTCCATCGAGGCCTACGTCCAGGATGGGATTGCACCTCCACCCTACGTCGGCCCCCAGACCCGTGAGCGTTTCCAGGTCACCGTCTGCAAACATGCAGCGCACGAAACCACAGTCAAACTCCACCCTCACGTGCGCATCGGCGGCCCGGCGGGCGAAGCGAACGATTTTTCGCCCGATGGCGACGTATTGATGGGGGTAGACGTAGCGATTCTCGCCGGAGAGGCACGGGTGGGCCAGGCCCAACCGGACGGCCGGCCGGCAGCCGGTCTCGGCGATGAGAGGCAACAGAAACTCGGGTTGGAAGTCGGGCCGGTAGATGTTAAAGCCCACCATCGCCCGCTCCCCCAGGCGGCGGATCGTGGCGCACTGGCGCTCGAAGGTGGTCTCCCCGGCCTCGGATGTAGCGGATGGGTACATCCGGCTCATCCGCACTGGCTCATTGACGTTCACCAGCACGCTGCACGCCGTGGCCGGCAGGCTCTCCAGGCAGGCCAACGACGCGGCGGGTATGAGACCGTTGGTGAAGACGACGATGGTCTTATTCCTCCCTCTGGCCCGCTCGATCAGGCCCGGGAACTGGGGGTGCAGCGTCGGCTCGCCCCCCAGCAGGCGGGCCTGGTCTATGCCGGAGCGGTCCAGGAAGTCCAGCCTGGCCTCGAAATCGCCGCTATCCAGAAAATGCTGGCTGAGGCCGGCACCGTTCAGGTGGTCAGCAGTGAAACAGTACGGGCAGCGCTGGTTACACACTGCACTGATGGTCAGGTTTGCCATCGTCAGCCTCTTCGGAAACCTGGACGAGGTCCATCTCCCGCCACCTCCGTAACAGGCTGTCGAGAGCCTGTGCGGCCTCGGCCGCGGGGAGGGAGAAGATTAAAGAAAGTAGCAAGACGATCCTACGGTACGCATAGCCCACCGTGAGCAGATCCCATACCACTGCCTCGACCCCACAGAGAGTCCAGGCCTGCCCGGTCTCTTCGTCCACTGCCAGGGTCTGGCCGGCGTCTCTGACCCAGACGATAGACGGTGTGCAGCGATAGATCGGATGTACCCATCCGCCTCGTCCGTTCACGGCGCTTCTTCCAGGTCGAGCAGGTAGTCTGAGGGCTGATAGACCGATTGGGCGGCTGCCTCACGCTCCTGGAGCCACTCCCAGACCAGGTGCTGCTGGTCCATGGCCTTGAGAACGTTCCGCAGGGTGATGATGCGGGTCTGGACGCACAGCCGGTCGTAGGTGTCCGGCGGGCCGGCCGGCGCGTGGTTGACGTGACAGCCCCCGGCGCAATGCCACTTACAGAAGCAGCGGGCGCACAGCGGCTTGTTGTGGACGTTGAGGTCCCTGGCGGAGGCCACGGCGTCGGCGTTCAGTTGAACAGTGCCATCTGCTATGCGGCCCAGCCGCAGGTCCAAGCCACGGGCCTCCCAGTCACGCTGGAGCAGATAGCAGGCGCTGACCGTGCCATCTGGGGACACGATGGCCGCATCCTGGCCGGCCGGACAGAAGGTCACCCGTCTTGTCTGGATGTCTGCGGCGGCGTAGACCGGCTCGACGCCGTGAGACTCCAGGACTCCTGTGGCCTGGATGAAGTTATGCGCGAAAGCCCACGGGTCCGGTGGCTCGAGTTGGACGGTCCGGGACGGGGCCGAAGGTTGGAGCGGTTCGAAGCAGACGCCCCGGGGGCGGAAGTGCTCGCAGAACCAGGCCGCGATCTGGGGCATCCGATCCACGGTTTCGCTGGTCACGCAAGCCCGCAAGAACAGGTCGGCCGAACCTTCGGACAGGATCCTGGCCGAGCGTGCCGCCGTCTCGAAACTCCCCCGCCCATCCGGGTATGGCCGGTGGTGGTCGTGGATGTCGGCCGGACCATCCAGCGAGAGGACGATGGTATCGAGGTGGTCGGCCGCCCAGCGGCAACGCTTCTCGCTGAAGGTGCCATTGGTGGTGACCTCGAAACGGACGGTGCCGCCGGCCTCGGCGGCCCGAGTGCGGGCCAGGTGAACCGTGAGGTCCACCACCTCCTCCGCGCAGAAGGGTTCTCCGCCAAAGTAGTGGATCTCGACGTGCTGCAGGCCGGCCCGGTTGGCGATATTCATGTACCAGTCCACCGCATCCCGCGCCAGTTCCAGGTCCATCACCTGCCAGGACTCCTGGGGGGTCAGGAAACCGCAATACTGGCAGGCCAGGTTGCACCCCCGCGTGGGCAGGAGCCCCAGAAACGGCGGGACCAAGTCCCCCTGTTTGGGTGCAGGGACTGGCTCGGCCTTGGCGTCGGAGGCGAGCAGGCGAGCGACGTCGTTGAGCGGTTCGTGGGCGATGGGTGTTCCAGTCAGGAGGCTATCCCGCAGGCGTCGTGCAGCGGTGAGATCCACCAGGGCCGCCAGGTGGTGCATGGGGGCATAGAGCAGAAACTTGCTCAGGATGGGAATAGCAAATATGTTGCTGTCTGGACACCGCTCCAGAGTGTGCATCGGTAGTGTATCCGAGCAGTGGGCTATGAGTCATAGGTAGAGCCTGTCGTGGCACGCTGAGGTGCTTGGCGTCGCGCCAGCCAGGTTTAGTTTCAGTATATCACGAGGTGGCCTGGAAGTCAATAGGGGTAGAAGCCGGGCTTTTGGAAAAACTTGGTTTCTGCTGTTCTAGACCTGGCTCCAGGGGTAGGACCAGCCGTGGGCGAAGGCGTGGGCACGCAGTGCCTGCACATCTTCGGCGGAGAGCAACCGGCCATCCGAGACGGCGCAGTTGGCTTCCACGTGGGCGACGCGGCGCATGCCGGGTATGACGGTGGAGACGGCCGGATGGCTCAGGACAAACTTGAGCGCCAGCGCGGCCAGGGTTGGGCGATCCTCGGCTAAGAACGGTTTGAGCCCCTCCACCCGCCGGGCGGCTTCCTCCAACCGCTCCGGTGTCAGCCATTCTGCCCGCCAGTCCCCCTCGTCAAAGGCATACCCAGGCTCCATCTTGCCGGTGAGCAGTCCTTCCTCGAAGGGGACGCGCACGATGATGCCGACGTGGTGTTCCAACGCAGCCGGGAGCAATCGTTCGGCCGGGCGCTGCTCGAAGATGTTATAGATCACCTGCACGGAGTCTATCAGCCCGGATTGGACCAGGCCCACCGGGCCGTAGGGGTCCCAGTCGTTGGCGGAGACGCCGAAGGCGCGAATCTTGCCCTGCTCCTTCAGGCGGGTCAGCGCCTCGTACCATTCCAACTGTTGGGTGTAGGGGGGCGTCCAGGCGTGCAACTGTTGCACGTCAATGGAGTCTACGTTAAGGTTTCTCAGGCTCTTTTCTGTGCACTCGACGATCCACTCGGCCGGGAAGGTCTCGGAGATTGGTTCGTGGGGCAGGACCGGCCAGCGTTGGGTCTTGGGCGGGATCTTGGTGGCGATGACCACGCGGTCCCGTACCCCTGCCACCGCCTGGCCAATCAGGTGTTCACTGTGGCCGTCCCCGTATCCCAGCGCGGTGTCGAAGAACGTGACGCCCAGGTCGAGCGCCCGCTTCAATGCAGCGATAGCCTCTGCGTCGTCCTGGTAGCCCCAGCCACCGCCGATGCCCCAGGCCCCGAAGCCGATCTCGCTCACCTGGATGCCGGTTCTGCCGAGCGTTCGGTACCGCATGGATGCCTCCTATCATGCCAGTTTCTGGTGCAAAATGCGACTATGGTTCTCTTTCCGCGACTTTACGGATGTAGCGCCGGATGTACTCATCCGCTACATCCGGCGCGCTTTCCCTGATGAGTGGGCTCGAGGCATACACGCCCCGGTATTCCTCCGGCAAGAGTTCCGCGATGTGGGCCATGAC
>Ga0315289_10011233_pt1 | contig 12711 bp, 11 predicted proteins | sample YL17G11_40_MG_FD_203452 | JGI IMG/M metagenome (GOLD analysis project Ga0315289, IMG submission 203452) | Sediment microbial communities from Yellowstone Lake, YNP, Wyoming, USA - YL17G11_40 | ecosystem: Environmental > Aquatic > Freshwater > Lake > Sediment | place: USA: Wyoming | collected...
CGGCCTGCACGTCCTGGGGTCCCACAAATCCCGGCGTGCGGACCAGGAGCTTCCAACGCCACTGGTCTCTGGGGGCGTTCAGGAAGTCGCCCTCATGCCCCTCCGCCCACCACAGGCCCTCCAGGGGCGCGACCTTATAGTCGCCCTGGCCGGCCAGCTTGCGGGCCATCTTGATCGTGAAGGCCATGCCGTAAAGCCCGCCGACCGCCGCCTGGAACGCCTCGCCCCCCGGCTCGCCTTGACCTTCGATGGCCAGGTACTGCGCCCGTCCTACGTGCACCAACTGCGGGCCCTCGCTGGAGGCTTCGTACTCGGATTGGTGCGCCTTGTACAGGTCAAGCTTGTTCTTGTCGGTCATCGGCCTGGCTTTCCCTGCTCCCCGAACCGGCATGTGAGCCTACCGCCGCTTCGTCCCCATCGCCAGCGTGAGCTTCCAACGGCCATCCCGGGAGCACCGCCACGGGCGATGAACCAGCCGCACAGGCCAGAATTTTTCACTCGCGAGCGACTTTCTGCCGCAACCTTCAATTGCTTAAAGGTTTGCGCGGGCCAGGGCTGTGCCGCATGTTGCTGTAACTTCTTTGCGTTCCGGCGCGGCCGGCTGCGGAGGCTCGGGCTTTGCCGATAAAGGCACAGCCGGGGGTTTTCCTCGGCAGGCCGACAAATGCACACGGAGGTGCGACATGAAGGCTTTCTGCGTGTTCGCGGTACTAGGGGCGGCGGGGGCGGCCTGGGCTGCGCCGGTGATCGCCAACGGCGACTTCGCCACCGGCGACCTGACCGGCTGGTCGTCCGTCGGCCCGGTGGCGGTTCAGAACCAGGTGGCCTATCTCCAGGAAGTGGCCCTGGAAAACACCCAGCTCCAGCAGACGTTTACGATCCCCCTGGGCGCCACCAAGCTGAGGTTCGAGTACGCCTTCGACTCCACCTACATCGGCGGCGGGTCGGCCGGCTCCGACGAGCTGTGGGCCTACCTGCTGGACCCGGCGACCAATCAGCCGCTGCTGCACACGCCCGGCTACCAGGAGTTCCTGTACGCGCTGCGGTCGGGCTATCGCGACTACGATCCATCCATCGTGACGTTGACGGACCTGGGCGGGACCCCGCCGTGGGTGCGGGTGGAGCTAAACCTTACCAGCCTGGCGATGCCCGTGGACGCCCGGCTGATATTCTCGCTGTTTAGCTGGGGCAACGACGGCTACAGCACCCGCCTGGCGATCGACAACGCCGCCGTCCCGCTGACGCCGCACCCCGGCGATGCCAACAACGATGGGGCTGTCAACGTCGGCGACCTGGGCATTCTGGCGGGCAACTGGGGCCAGAGCCCCCGGACCTGGGCGCAGGGCAACTTCACCACACCGGATACCATCGTGGACGTGGGCGACCTGGGCGTGTTGGCCGGCAACTGGGGCTGGACAGGCACCCCAGCGTCCGGCCCCGTGCCCGAACCGGCGACCGCCGCGATGATCCTGATAGGCTTGCTGGTCCTCCCGGGCCGGCGCAAAGCGTCTTAACCGCTGCCGTGGCGTGAGCAGATGGGCGGAAGACACCGTGCTTCCGCCCATGCTCTTATCCGGGTCCGCGTTATCAGCCCTCCGCCGGGGCTGATGAGCCTGCCGCGGCCTGCTATTGAGCGAAGGTGCGTCTTGGCCACCACGCGCAGGTGGTCCTGGCTCCAAGCCAGGCTGAACAGGTGAGGAAAGTAGGCCTGGCAGAAGAACTGCAAGTCCCGATCCGCTCGCGGCCGTTGCTAACCTCGCAAACAGCGCGGACATAGCATTGGGTATCTACCGCGCCAGCATTAGCCAAAGTGCCGTCGATGTCGAACAGGATCCCTTTCATGTCAGGATTTCACACCCATGAGAAGCAAGGCGATCTCGATCCTAAGACGATCGGTACTGTCTGAGCACTTGAGTTTGGCTGCCGCCAACATTCCGATCGCATCCTCCTGCGGACCGGATGGGTCACCGTCTTCCCAACTCTCGTCTACCGGGAGAAATGGCTTCAGGATGCATTCAACGGCGGCAGTGTATCCATCCCAGTAGGCGGCATCACGAAGCGACTCTACCTCATGCTCGAAAGGGTTGTCCATGCTAACACAGGCGTTCTCACTTGCGCCACGTGCATCACAACGAATGATCCTGACAGCATCGAGGACAAGATCGGGCACGCTCCAATCCTGAAACTCATCTTTCGGGTCGACCGGGATATTCTCATGCTCTTGATGCATAGCCCACAGCCAAACGATGGCTCCGCATTTTACAAATTCTCACGACTGGTGACTAGCAGGCTGCTGAAAAAGGCCTCTTACAGCCCGTTTGTCTGTTCTGACAGAACACGGATGTGCGGATTTCCTAGGAAACTCGTAGTGTCTCTTATGCACCGGACGTGTCAATCACGCTTCCACAAGGGTTTTTCAGCAGCCTGCTAGGACCGTTGGGGGATATCCTCAAGGCGCTTCTCCGCCAGGTCCAGCAGTAGGCCAAACGCCGTGGCGGTGTTCTTGACGCCGCCTCTTGCGCCAGCCGGCCGTGGCCGGCGGGACTACGCGAGACAGGGCTCGAACCTGCAACCTTCGGTTCCGTAGACCGATGCTCTATCCAATTGAGCTACTCGCGCGGATGCTGATTTCGCTTTCACAATAGCGGTTTTCCCGCGTGTTTCAAGGGTTCTCTCGCCGTCGGCGGATTCGGCGTTGCGTCCAGCAGAGTCTACAGAAGTAGGCCCGGAAATGCAAGGTTTGGCAAAGGGAATGGCAAAGCGAGGGGTGGGCATTTGTGGCGCGTCCGGCGTGTCTGCCGTGCCGTCATACGTTCCCGTGGCGCGATGCTCTTGCCGATCATCGGGCCGGGTTGTCAGCTTGGGCAGGGCGTCCAGGGCGGCGGCGGTGTCGGCGGTAGCCACGCGGCTATATCGTTTCATCGTCAAGCGCGGGTCGCTGTGCCGGGCAAGTTCCATCATCACGCGGGGGCTTACGTTGGCCTTGCAGATCGCGGTAACGTAGCCATGCCGGAAGCTATGGAAGTCCAGCACAAGCCCGCGTGAATCTCGCGGCATCAGGAAATCGGCATTGTCTTGGCGGTCCTGCCGCTCGCGGCGGCTCAGCCCGTCTTGTGCAATCCACGCCGCGCGGGCGTCGGCCATATCCTCATGTAACATTTTGCCGGTCTTGCCCGGCAGATTGAATGGCCTGTCCGGGTCCGCGTCGGCCAGGTATCCGGCCAGCATCGCGGCCACGTCAGCGGGCAGCGGTTGCACGTCTTGGCGACGATGCTTGCTGTATCCAGCTTCCACCTTGACCGTGGGCGGGTCGGCCTGTAGATCAAAGCTCCTCGCCGTCAAGGTCCGAATCTCGTTACGCCGAAGTCCCGAAGCGAAGGCCAGCAAATAGGCGGCGGCTCTGGCCTGGGGATTCATACACCATCGCGCCGGGGCCTTCCGCGTGAAGTCCAGCAGCGCGGCCATTTCATCGGCGGCGAATCCGCGCCGCTCATGGCGCTTGTCCGTTTCGACGTTGTAGCCTTTGACGCCGATCAGCATATCCTCAGCCGTGCGCCGTTCCCGTTGTAGCCATTTTGAGAATTGCTTGCAGGCGCGGGCGTAGTGTTGAAGGGACTGCTTGCTCAGGCCGCGCGGGTTCGCTTCCGTTGGCGTGGTCAGGGCAGCAATTGCGGCTTGAACACTGGCGGCGGACAGATCACGCAGCCACTTCGCCCCGGCCCGGCGCAGCACGTCCCGGATACGCTGGGCAAGCATCGTGCGCTGGATTGGCGACACTCCGCGCGCCTCCGCGTCGGCCAGGAAGTCCGCCAGGTGTCCGCCGGTTACCTTGTTGTCTTCGTCCAGCATCATCAGGGCGGCCAGCCCGCCGGCCCGCTCACGGTCAATCAGCCCCGCGTCGGCCAGCCGTTGCCGAAAGTCAGCAGGCACAGCCTCAAGCCACTTGAGAAGATCGGCGGGCAGGGCGTCTCCGCTCTGGCGGATACTCAATAGCCGTTCCACGTTCCGGGCAAGCGCCTCTGTCTGCCGCTTGTCAGTCAGCCCCGGCAGTCGCCAGCGGCGGCCGTCGCCGTCCGCGAAGTCTAGCCACCAGCGGCTTGATTGTTGCCGCTCGCCGTCGCTCGTTTTCCACGTTGGGCGATACAGTCTCATTTTGTCACCTTGCCTTTTCGCGTTGTGCGCCGGGCCTTGCCCCGGGCGATTACCGAAAGGTCCAGCCCCAGCAGATCGGCCAGCCGGTCCAGGCTGTCCTGTTGCAGCCCGCCCTTGCCCGTCATAAACCGGCTCATAACGGATTCGTGCATCCCGATAGACCGGCAGATCGCAACCCGGCTCATGCCGGATTCGTCCACGGCCCGCCGAACTTGCTCGCTCAGCTTGACTCGTTTCTTCCCCATGCTGACGGTATCCTACGCGCGTCTTAGAATAAAGGCAAGAACATTCTCGCCCCTTTTTCACTTTTTCTTGCGGGGCGGCTTTCCGCCCTTCCCTTGCCGCGTTCGCAAGCCCGCGCCAGCCGGCCAAGGGCTTCCGCCCGGCCGCTTGCCCGGCGTAGTCTTGGCGAAGTCGGGTGCGCGCGTTGTCGAACGAAACAAACCTGCTTGGGAACCGTTCCCGCCCCGGTCGGTTTCGCGCGACTGGTTGGAAGGACCCGCGAAGGCCCGCGCCTTGCGGAGGGCCGGCGGCGTCCGCGTTCAACGGCGGGCCGCCCAAGCAGCCGGCGGGCGTGTCTGTGGCCTGATCGCATGGCACTATTCCCTCCCCGAAGAAGCCCGCGCGGAATCGTCCGCATCGTCCGCACCGGCGAGAAGGTCGGCCGATTGTGCCGCATCCGGCGGACAATCGGCGGGGCCGGACCGTCCGCAACCGTCCGCATCGTCCGCAGATCGTCCGCAGGGAAGGCCCGGATTCCTGCCCTCCCCATCATTGCGGACGGTGCGGACGTTATTTTCCGCCGCCCTTCGGAGGGTCAACCGCCGCGCCCGTTCGTGTCCGGTGCGGTCCCGTTCCACCTCCACGCTGGCAGCCCGAAGTGCCGGCGTCAACCGCTTCAGCCGTCCTGCCAGCGCCCGCGCCGTTTCCGGCCAGCCGTGCGGGAACTTGTCGGCCGGCCGGATGGCTTGTAGAAGCTCGGCGGTTGTCCCTTCCCACTGGCCGCCCGTTCTATCCAGCAGCGACAGAATGGCCACGGCCACGGCGTCAGCTTCCAAAACCTCCCCGGCGACCCGCCCGGCCTGGGCACGGTACAGACCCAGGGCGAGACCGTCCGCACCGTCCGCGTCATCAAGCGCGGCCAGCACACGCGCGAAGTCCGCCATGCGAGGTAGCCCCGGAACATGGGTCTTGGGCGGCCGCGCAAGCACGGTCGCCAGCAAGTCCAGCAGGCCGCCCAGGACGCGCGTCCGGATTTCGGCATAGTTCCGGTCAAGGTCGGCCTCTGTTTTCCGGTCGGCTTCACTGATCCGGCTTAGGTCGGCCAGAAGCAGCCGGTCGCCCAGGTCGCCACGCATCGCCCCGGCGTCGATGCTTGTCAGGATCACCACGCGGCGGAAAGCGACAACGGACAGGTCCCCATCGGTGTACAGCCTTCGCCGCACCCATCCGTCACCGCTCACCGCACGGCAAAGAGCATCGCTCCACCAGCCGGGAATCCGGCTCACGTTGTCCACCGCCACGGCCCATGATCCGGCGGCGGCCAGCGCCCAGGCTTCCGGGTCGCGCGGTTCGGAACGCAGCGGGGCGGGCGACGGGTCGATCAGATTGACCAGCATCCGCGCGGCCGTGCTCTTGCCTGTACCCTGTTCGCCGCCCAAGAGAAGGATCGGGTGAGGCATCAACGGCAACAACGCCGCCACAAGCCAACCGCGCACCAGCGGCCAGGTATCTTCGCTCAGGTTTAGCAGGCTCCGAAGATCGGTCAAGCTTCCGCCAGGTTCCGGCACGGGCAGAGCGCTGGTAAGCGCCGTTCGCCGAAACAGAATGGGAGACGGCGATACGATTTCCCAACCGCCCGGGCGCACGATCACCGCTTGGCCCTTGGTGTCGCCAAGGTCCAGGATGATCCCGCCATTGTGCTCAGCCACGCGCAGGCCCACGGCCTCCGGCGTGGTGTCCAAACCTTCGCCTTCCAACGTGGTCAGCGCATCGGCAAGCGCGGAGGCGTTCGCTGTCCGGTTGTAGGCCCGGCGGTAGTCGCGAGCCAAGGCCGCCCGGAACGCTTCCCGCCCGCCACGAAAGACGCGGGCCAAGTTCGGGCCCTTTCGCGCGACGGCGAACGGCTCCCCAGTATCGGTCTGACCCAGGCGATAGCGTTCCAGGGCCAGGCGGACAATCGCCTCGGCCTGCGCGGGCTTCTCGGCGTCTGCCTTGTTAGTGGTGGTCTGGGGCTTGTCCATTGCTGCCGGCGTCCAGACCGGGGCGGCGTCGGCCAAGCTCATAATGGCGGTCCGGATTTCGTCGGCAGACTTGCAGCCCATTACCCCGTCGGGTGAAACCCAGTCGCAAATATCGCCCTTCGGGGGCAGGCCGGGCAGGTTCACCACGCGCACCACGGCCGGCGGCTCCAGCGCCGTCAGGATCGCGGCGACTTCGGCGGCATACTGCCGGCCGGGGGCATCATTGTCCGGCAGGATGATTACTCCCCGGCCTGCAAGCGCGCGCCAGTCGGTTTTGTGTGGTGCTTTCGCACCGTGGGCCGACGTGACGGCGGGCAGGCCGTTTTTGCGGGCGGCGTCGGCGCATCCTTCACCTTCGCAAAGGATGATCGGGTCTTCGGCCGGCAGTTCATCGCCACGGTACAGCGGCAACAGACCCGGCGGGTCGCCTTCGCTCCAGCCGTTGGCAACGCGGTGAATCGGCCGGAAGGTCTTGTCCGGTTTGCCGGTTTCCGGATCGGTTGCAGCCAAGTCAAAACGGGCGACGCGGCAGGTATCGCCGGGATACGGCCAAGCTTCGACGAAATGGCCCTTGACGCGCCGGGCGATAGCCGTAAAAGCGTGTTCCGGCGTGGCGTAGATCGTGGACGGTTTCTCCGGCGGCGGCTTGGGCAGTTTTGGATTTCCCGGCATGGCCCGTGGTCTGGTGGCGGCAGCCTTGGGCGGGAAAAGATCGGCCACGCTCAGGCCGACGGCGGCCAACACGTCAGCGGTTGAGCATCCAGCTTGGCAGTACACCAGCACGCGGCTATCGTCGCCCGTGCCGATGCTCAAAGAGGCGTGGGCGTCATCGTGGGCGGGGCAGCGCGCCATATACTTGCCGTCGCCGGTTTGTTTCACGGCGGCCAGCCGATCCAACACGTTTTGCACGGGATCACGGTTGCTCATGCCCTTGTTCCCTTAACAACTTGCCAGCGGTCGCGGGCCGGACAGCCTGATTCGCACCAGCGGCGAAGCTCATCGGCGGACCATCGGACCACGTGCCCGCGCCTCAGCACGGGTGCCGGGATCAGGCCGCTTGATTGCCAGGAAAACCACGTCGCCCGGCTCACGTTGCAGAGGCGGGCGGCGGCTCTGGCGTCCAGCAGCATCGGAGCGACGGGGGCTGTGCGGGGGTCAACCATGCTGCACCCCTTGGGCGTCCTGCCCTTGGGCGGTTCGTTCCGCCAGCGATGCGCGAACAACATCGGCGTTGAACATTTGGCGGCGGCTGACTTGAAGGCTTGGAATTCGCCCGGCCTTGGCCTCGGCCGTCAACCACGCCAGCGGCAGGCCCAGCTCATGCGCAAGCTCTATCGCGGTGATGTAGGCTTTTGTGCTCATACCCCTGTTGTTCTACAGGGGGGAAATGCACGATCAATAGAGCCCGGACGCAATAGCCCATTAGGTGGGATAAATCACGATTCGGCGGGACAAATCACGATTTCGGAAGCGATTTTTTTGTTTCGGCAAACCGCTCCGGCCAGCGTTTCCGGGCGTCTGGTTCCGAATACCAGAAGACAGCCCTGTGCCTGCCTTTGCTCTTGAGCCGCTTACCCTTCGCAGGCGGTTTCCCGGTGGTACTTGAAGGCTTCTTCTTCTGTCGGCGGACCTTGCCTTCTGTGTATTCCTTCGAGTCCGTGACGTTCTTTCGTAGAAGGTCGTCACCGATGTTCCATTGCGTGAAGTAGCTTGGCTTGTAAAACGGCGCTCCGTCATCGGCCCACGGTTGTTCCTTGCTTGGCTTCGGGCCACCATCATTCGACGTTCCCTCGCTAGCTATGGTTCGCCCGACTGCGACAGTTGGCGGCAACCCTGCGTTCAGAGTCTTCGGCAGCGCCCGCAGCAGCGCCTGGTCCTTGTGGAATTCGTCCTGCCATTGCTTCAGGTCCTGGCCGTTATTGGCCAATGCAAGGTTATCCCCTTCGCACAGAATCGCCGAACCGAAGGCCCCCAGCCGCAGCCGCAGCTCCGTACAGCCCCGCCAGCCCTCCCTGCGCAACTCGTCGTGAAGGCTAGGGCCGAAGCCGTCCAGCACATCGGCGGCGGTTATGGCGGACTGGACGGCCGACAGAAGCAGTTCCCTCGCATGGTCCTTCGCGTCATAGAGGCGCTGGCATTCCTCCGCCGTCGGCACCATGTCCGGCGTGAAGCGGGCCCTGAAGAATTCCCGCATGGACTGGGCTTCTTCCGCCGGCGGCTGGTCTTCAGCAATGACCGCCTCCAAAGCTTCCAGCGGGTCACCTGCTGACCGTAGATCGTTACGGCGTTCAAAGCGTTCGGCTGCGGTCTTCCAGTCAGTGCTACTCTCGACCACGCCCCAAAGCGCATCAGCCAATTGGCATACTGCGTCATGGGCTGGGGTAAGCCCCATCAGCAGGGCCTTGAGTGCCGGCAGGTCGGTCTCCTTCAACTCCCCGACGCGCTCCAGAAGGCTCCGGTACATGCAGTACCGCTTTTCGTCCTGTGGTTCGGCCAGCGCCCCCGGCTTGGGCCAGGGGCTTATCTTCTCCTGCCCATCGCAGCACAGGTCATGCACCGCAGCCAAGGCCGCGTAGCTTTCGGCCGGCGTCAGGCCCCGGTCGGCCGGCGGGGGAAGCGGGAAGACGTACATTGGGCGGGTTTCAGGGCGAATGCGGAATTCCGCCGGTGCCCAGCACCAGAGGTCTTGGCCGGAGACAGGCAACGGATACCATTTCAGGCCGCCGTCCGTCTCGCCGTTGACCGAGTTAGTATGAAAGGCCCGACCGTCCCGAAGCTTCGGCGTCTTGCGGACCTTCTCGACATACTGGACGTACCGCTTTTCCCAATCGGCAAGCTGCTGCCCCTGGGCTTCCATGTCGGCCATCCATGCCCTGAGCATCTCGCGAAAGAGCGGCATGGCGTTGTGCCGGCGGATGAAACCACTGATCTCCCAGGCAAAGCCGATAAGCCATTGCGGGCGCGTGTCCCCATCCATGATTCACCTGTCTTTCTTCGGGTCGCCCCGGCGGGTCCGCCGGACAGGTGATGACGGCGGACGCCGCCGGAACGCTCGCCCGCTGGCCGGCGGGCTGCCCGTGTTCCCACGCATTTTACCATTTTGTGCCCCGTCCCCAAGGTCCTTGCGGCGCGGCCCAGTCCAGGCCCACGGCAATGCACGACAACTGCTTGACGGGGGTTAGGGCGGGGCGTAGAGTTAGCGTCGCTCGGCCCAAGCATTTCAACTCCGGGCGGGGTGTGAGCCATGATGAGAGATATTACCCTCGGCATCATCTTCCTTGTGGTTGTCGTCGGCCTCTTCGGGGGATTTGTCCTGCCCATCCTTCTTCCGATTATGGCCGTTGTTGGGGCGGGGGCGTTGCTGGCGGCCTTATTGATCCAGGCCGCCGACAAGATGGCCAACCTACTTGCGAAGGTTCGGAAAACCGGGCCATACGCCAGGGACATGAACCCCAATGACCAAGAAGCCGCCAATCAGGAGCGACGACAAGAAGGATGATCCCGCCCCGCGAGTCGCTCGGCAGCCTGAGCATGGAGCGAGTCGCCAGCGCCCAGGCGACAGCGCCCAGCGACAAGGGAGTCTGCACGGCGGGTTGGTCGTCAGCATCATCAAGGCGGCCTGGAACGCCATCCGGTGCGGCTTCTTCCGCTAGAGCCGGCAGATTTCACGGACTGCCGGGGTTCCGTTGCCCCGGCGGCGCCGTGATGGCCCTTCCGGCCGTGCTCCAGCCCCAGACCCTATCCTTGCGGCCGAGTCTCAGCCCGGCCGTGGGTTCCCCCTGCGTGGTTTTACCGCGTAACATTTGTCACGCCCGCGACGGCGGTAGCAGCCGCCGGGGCGGCGCTGTCCAGGGGGTCGGGGTTGACGGCATCGGGCGACGGCGGGTCGGGGGCGATGGCGCGCAGGATGTGCTCCAGTTCCTCGTCGCTGAGGTTTTTGAATGCGTCAGGGTCGCCCCCGACGCCCAGGCCCCCGCTCACGTGGACATTCCGCCGCTCATTCCAGCGGGCGGGTCGGCGGTTCTTGAGGGTGAAGATCAGGGAAGTTTGATACTTAGGATTCTCAAAAGCGTTCAGGGCGCACTGGCGCAGCACGTCCTCCAGCACGTCACAGCCCGTATCTTCGGCCTGTTGCCAGGCGGCGCAGAACTCCGGGTTCTCCCGCCTCCAGCGCCACAGCGTCATGCGGGAGACGCCGGCGGCTTCGGCGGCCTGCTGATGCCCCCCGCCGATCTCCAGGGCCTCCAGGGCCTTCTGCTTGGCTTGGCTGAGATGGTCCGCGTCCACGTTCTAAGTATCCGCTTGCCGTCCGCCCGGGTCAAGAGGCGCTCGCTGGAGACTGGGCCAAACTGCCGCGGGGTCCCGCGGGCGATGCGGATAGCGGTCCGGCGGGCTTTGGTCCTCGCGCGCGATAGAACCGCTCCAAGCGGTCCCTCAAAGCCCTGGAACCGGCCTGGAACCGGGATCGTGCGCCAAACCCGCCCAGGCCGACAGAGGAAATCGCCAGAAAGGCCATCGTGACGCGCGGGGGGGATCCCCAGGGCCGCCCTCGCGCGAGATCGTGCCTCTGGCGCGCCACAGGGCTTCGTGGTGATGGCCCCTGGGGCTTGTGGCTCGCGGTGTCCAGCATGCACTGGGCGCGGGTTCAGACCGCTATGCCTGCCCGGACGGCCCCCGACGGTCGGCCTTGGGGCAGATCGTCGCTCTGACGCGGCCAGGGGGCCTACTGGCGCGGTCAAGTCTTGAGCACGCGCTTGACCATCGCGGGCGAAGTTTCCGTTTCGGCCGCCAACATGCGGTACAGCCCGTCAAACTTGTGGGATTCTTGGCAGGACGTGTACGTTAGGTCGTAACAGTGCCGACAGCCGAAGTACCGCCCGCCTGGGGGCAGGTACAGCTTGCCCACTCGCCGCCCGCACGCCTGGCCGCTCACCACCAGCGGGCAGACAAACCACCAACGGACGCCGCCCCACGGCAACGGCGTTGTGGTCAAGCCTACCGGGTAGTCCATGCTTTCGCCGTCGTCTTCCCCCCGGCGCTTCGTGGTGTATTGCAGCCGGACAGTCGCTGGCTCGCCGTCGAGCGTGACCGGTGCACCCCCGCGCGTGCGGGGAAGATGCCCGGCGGGGCGATCCGGGCGGCGATAGACGCCGGTGCACCCCCGCGTGTGTGGGGAAGATTCTAGCTCACCCACGGCCACGGCAGCCAGGCGCGGTACACCCCCGCGTGTGCGGGGAAGATGCTGTCGTTCGCCAACTGTTCATTGCCGATTCCGGTACACCCCCGCGTGTGCGGGGAAGATGAGACAATCGCCGCAAGGTTTCCGCTTGGGTACGGTACACCCCCGCGTGTGCGGGGAAGATTGCCCTGTTCGCCCCCGGAGAATCAGACTCTACGGTACACCCCCGCGTGTGCGGGGAAGATTGCAGCTTGTCAAATCGAGTGCCGCCAGCGTGCGGTACACCCCCGCGTGTGCGGGGAAGATCTGAGCGTGCCTTACCCCTGTCTACGTCAATACGGTACACCCCCGCGTGTGCGGGGAAGATCCCCAAGTCAGCTTCTTGCGATCCGCCGTAGCCGGTACACCCCCGCGTGTGCGGGGAAGATAGCAGATAGGACACATACCCCAACCCCTCAGCCAGGTACACCCCCGCGTGTGCGGGGAAGATAAACTCCGAGCGCGCCCGGGCCGCCGGTTTGTCGGTACACCCCCGCGTGTGCGGGGAAGATGGCGGCGCGCCGAGTTGGAACTCTTGTGCAGGAGGTACACCCCCGCGTGTGCGGGGAAGATGCCCGCAGGCATGAAAAATGGTTGAGGATGGTCGGTACACCCCCGCGTGTGCGGGGAAGATCAAAACCATGACGATGAACGGTGGCTTGTCATCGGTACACCCCCGCGTGTGCGGGGAAGATATACTTAGATTGTCCCGATACACCCCAGCTGTCGGTACACCCCCGCGTGTGCGGGGAAGATGCCGTCACGGTCATATGATGGTGCGCATGATCCGGTACACCCCCGCGTGTGCGGGGAAGATTGGTCCACCCCGTAACCCATCATCACCGTTGGCGGTACACCCCCGCGTGTGCGGGGAAGATCTCCTATTGAACTTCATCCGTCTGCGGGTCCACGGTACACCCCCGCGTGTGCGGGGAAGATCAATGCGTCGCCGCTCATGTGTGGACTCCTATCGGTACACCCCCGCGTGTGCGGGGAAGATTTGCGCGCCCGGGCGATCGCGGCGGCCTGGGCCGGTACACCCCCGCGTGTGCGGGGAAGATGGCTTCAAGGTGGACCAGCCGCGCGGCATCTTCGGTA
>Ga0315289_10011234_pt1 | contig 12711 bp, 15 predicted proteins | sample YL17G11_40_MG_FD_203452 | JGI IMG/M metagenome (GOLD analysis project Ga0315289, IMG submission 203452) | Sediment microbial communities from Yellowstone Lake, YNP, Wyoming, USA - YL17G11_40 | ecosystem: Environmental > Aquatic > Freshwater > Lake > Sediment | place: USA: Wyoming | collected...
TTTGTTTTCGCGAATTGGCTACCAAGGGTGAAATCCCAGGCATTAAAAAAAGCAGCTGGTAATGAAAAACCAATAACTAATAACCAATAACCAATAACTTATAACTAATATATGATTACAGATCCAATCGCAGACATGTTAACAAGAATTAGAAATGCTCAACTAGTAAAAAAGAGCGAGGTTTTGATGCCTTTTTCAAAGCTTAAATTTGAAATTGCTAAAATTTTAAAACACGAGGATTATATTGAAAATTTTGAAAAAGTTGAAGAAGGTAAATTCCCGCAGATTAAAATTACTTTAAAATATGACAGCGCTAATCAGTCGATGATTAGAAGTATTAAACGCATCAGCAAGCCAGGCCAAAGGATTTATGTGTCAAAAAATAAAATTCCCAGAGTTTTAAATAATTTAGGCTTAGTTATTATTTCAACTCCTCAAGGATTAATGTCAGGCAAGGAAGCAAAAAGAAAAGGGCTGGGTGGCGAGGTAATTTGTGAGGTTTGGTAATTTATAAATACTAATTATGTAATTTCTATTTATTAAAATATTATGTCAAGAATTGCTAAAAAACCAATTATAATACCTGAGGGCGTTACGCTGAAACTCGAAGCTGATTTATTAAGGATAAAAGGTCCTAAAGGAGAATTAAGCCAAAAAATTCATCCCTTGGTTAATATTGAAGAAAAAGAAAAGCAAATCTGGGTTACTGTTAAGCAGCCTGAAGTAAAACAGCAAAAAGCGCTGTGGGGATTATTTGCTAGGTTAATTGCCAATATGATTAAAGGCGTAACTCTGGGCTATGAGAAGAAACTTGAAGTTATCGGAGTGGGATTTAAAGTAGCCCTGCAAGGCAATAAGTTAGTATTAAATGTTGGGTTTTCTCATCCTGTTGATTTTCCTTTGCCCGAGGGCATTAAGGCCAATGTTGAAAAAAATATTATAATTTTAAATGGAATAGATAAACAGTTGATAGGCGAAACAGCAGCGCAGATCAGGCGCATCCGTAAGCCAGAGCCATACAAAGGCAAGGGCATTAAATATTCTGATGAGATTATTCGCAAAAAGGTTGGCAAAGCAGCGATTAAAGCAGCTGGTTAATTTAAATTTAGTTTATTATTTTATATATGAAAAAAGATAAAGCCAAATTAAAAAATAAAGCCAAAGAAGCGCGACGCAAAAGAATTAGAGCTAAAATCAAAGGCAGCAAAAGCAGGCCAAGATTGAATGTTTTTAGAAGCTTGAAACATATATATGCGCAGTTAATTGATGATCAAAACGGTAAAACATTAATTTTTGCCAGTGATTTGGAATTAAAAAATAAAAAAGCAACCAAAACCGATCGAGCAAAAGAAGTCGGCAAATTATTAGCGACAAAAGCGCAAGACCATAAAATTAAAAAAATTGTATTTGATCGGGCTGGTTATAAATTTCATGGCCGGGTTAAAGCCGTAGCCGATGGGGCCAAAGAAGCAGGATTAGAATTTTAAATAATAAATCTTATATATGGCAAGAAAGAATTTTAAAGAAGTTACAAAAAAAGAAGAAGAATTTGAACAGCGAGTAATAGATTTAGCTAGAGTTACCCGTGTTATGGCTGGCGGGAAAAGAATGAAATTTCGCGCCTGTTTAGCTATTGGAGATAGAAAAGGCAGGGTAGGTTTTGGCGTTGCCAAAGGAGCAGATGTAACAATGGCAGTCACCAAAGCTTTGAATAAAGCCAAAAAGAATTTGATTAAAGTTACATTGGTTAATGAAACGATTCCTCATCAGGTTAAAGTAAAATTTAAATCTGCTAAAATTATATTAAAGCCGGCGCAAAAAGGTAATGGTGTTAAAGCTGGCGGTCCAGTTAGGGTTTTATGCGAATTAGCTGGGATTTCTAATATTACTGCAAAAATTTTAGGTTCGGGCAATAAAATAAATAATGTAAAGGCAGTTATGATAGCATTGCAAAGCTTTAAGCCGAGTAAAAAAACTGATAAGCTAAGGGAAGAAGCAGTTTTAGAAAAAAGGGACAGGGAGATTGTTGAAACGCCAAAAAGTGAAAAAGTCAAAGATACAAAAAAAACATTTAAAGAAAAATTAAAGAATTTAATTACTAAAACCAAAGAAGATAAATAAATTTTATGGCATTGAAGTTACACAATTTAAGACCGGCTTTTGGCGCTAAGCATAAAAAGAAACGTATCGGCCGAGGTGATGCATCTGGCCACGGTACCTATTCAACTCGCGGCGCTAAAGGACAAAAAGCCAGAACGGGTGGCAGCGGAGGTTTAAGATTAAAAGGAATGAAAAAAAATGTTCAGAGCATTCCTAAACTAGGTGGTTTTCGCAGTTTAAAACCGAAGCTGAGAGTTGTTAATTTAGAAGATTTAGAGAATAAATTTGAAAATAATGAAATAATTACTGCTAGTAAATTAATGGAAAAGGGGCTATTAAAAAATATTCGGCCAGGAGTCAAGGTTTTAGGCATGGGTAAAATAACCAAGAAATTCATTCTTAAAGTAGATAAAATTTCTGCTGCTGCTAAAGAAGCGATAGAAAAGGCAGGAGGTAGGGTTATTTTATTGTCAGGCGCTAAAGATGAAATTAAAAATCAAGAGAATAAATAATTTATGCTGGAAAAAGTAATTCAAATTTTTAAAATAAAAGATTTACGCAAAAGCATTTTGTATGTCCTGGCTCTTTTAGTTGTTTCCAGAATCGCCGCCCACATTCCTATTCCCGGAGTAAATCTTGAAAATTTGAAACAATTTTTTGATTCCAACCAAATTTTTGGCTTAATAAATATTTTTTCCGGCGGTGGCATGTCTAATTTTTCAGTCGTAGCTATGGGAGTCGGTCCTTATATTACTGCTTCAATTATTTTCCAGCTTTTAGTTATGATTTACCCTCGTTTGGAGGAAATTTCCAAAGAACCAGGCGGTTATCAAAAAATAAACCATTGGACAAGATTATTAACCGTGCCCATGGCTTTTTTGCAGGGTTATGGCATTATCGCGGTTTTAAGGCAGCAGTCAACTTATCAAATTATTGATGATTTATCTTTGTTTAATTTGTTTTTTACTATTTTAACAGTAACGGCCGGCACGATTTTTATGATGTGGCTCGGTGAATTAATTTCGGAAAAGAAAATTGGCAATGGGATTTCACTTTTGATATTTGTTGGTATAATTGACCGACTGCCAAGCATTGTCCAGCAAACCCTTGTAGTATTTGATCCAGCTCAAATTATGAATCTAGTTTTATTTGCCGCTATAGCCTTAGTAACAATTGTTGGTGTGGTGATTATCAATGAAGGTACGCGCAATGTGCCAGTTTCTTATGCCCGACATATCCGAGGCAATCGAGTTTATGGTGGTGTCAGCACCCATTTGCCTTTGCGTGTTAATATGGCTGGAGTAATTCCTATTATCTTCGCTATTTCTTTGATTATTTTCCCGCCAATGGTCGCTAATTTCTTTATACATGCCAAATCGCAAATTTTAGTTAAAGGGGCAGAATTTATAATGAGTGTTTTTCAAAATCGCCTGATTTACGGCATTTTATATTTTATTTTTGTTTTTGGGTTTACATATTTTTATACCGCAGTAGTTTTTCACCCGCAACAGATTGCGGAAAATTTGCAAAAGCAAGGAGGATTTATCCCTGGTATTAGGCCTGGCAAAAATACCGAAGGATATTTATCCAGAGTTACTTCTCGAATAATTTTTGCCGGAGCTTTATTTTTGGGCTTAATCGCGATTTTGCCTTTAGTGATTCAGGAATTTACTGGCGGATTAAATTTAGTTATTGGCGGTACCAGCTTATTGATTGTAGTTAGCGTGGTTATTGAAACAGTCAAACAAATCGAGTCGCAAATGACAATGAGAGAATACGAGGGATTATAATCTTAATTTATTACAAATTAAGAAGTAAACAAAATTAGCTTAATTTATGATATAATTAAAAGGGAAACACCCTTTTATTTTTTATTAATAATTATTTATAAAATATGAATTTCGTTCTATTCGGGCCGCAGGGGTCGGGTAAGGGTACTCAAGCCGAATTTTTAGCTGCGAGATTTAAACTCCCGACAATTTCTACGGGGGCACTATACCGTGACAATATTAAGAGAAAAACTAAATTGGGAAAACTAGCTGAAAAATTTACAAAACAGGGAGTTTTAGGGCCGAATTATCTGACTAATAATATAATGAAAGCAGAATTAAGCAAGAGGCGATATAAAAAAGGAGTAATTTTAGACGGCTATCCGAGAAATATAAATCAAGCAAAATTTTTAAGTAAAATTCTGGTAATTGATGTGGCAATTTTAATTGATATTAATCAGGCAGAGACTATCAGGCGTTTAAGCGGACGTCGGGTCTGCAGTAAATGCGGGCAAACCTATCATGTAATAAATAAGAAACCAAAAAAGCCTGGTGTCTGCGATAAATGTGGCGGCAGATTAATTCAGCGAGCTGATGATTATCCCCAAGCTATTAAAAAAAGGTTGTCAGTTTATCGCCGTGAGACAAAACCTGTGCTTGACTATTTTGCCAAACAGGGTAAACTAATTAAAATCAATGGGCATCAACCAATTAAAAATGTTTTTAAAGAAATTTTAAAGGCATTACCAATTAAACAATGATAATATACAAAACCCAAAAAGAAATTGAAACTATGGCCAAAGGCGGTCGCCTTTTGGGAGAAATTTTAATGGAAGTAGTAGCCAATGTTAAACTAGGCATCGGGACAATGGAGCTGGATGCTCTGGCAGAGAAACTAATTTTACAAAATAGCGGCCAGCCAGCATTTAAAAATTACCAGAGTTCAGCTGAACAAAAGCCATTTCCCACTACATTATGTACTTCAATTAATGACGAAGTTGTTCATGCGCCAGCGCGCCCGAATCGCATTCTAAAAGAAGGCGATATTATTGGCTTGGATATTGGTATGGAATATCATGGCTGTTTTACTGATATGGCCACAACAGTTGGCGTTGGCAAAGTCAGTCAGGAAGCTGAAAATTTAATGGCCACAGCAAAAGAATGTTTAAATTTGGCCATAGAACAATTTAAGGAAGGAAATTATTTAAGTGATGTAGCCAAAGCTATTCAAGATTATACTGAAGAAAATGGTTTCTCTGTAGTTAGAGAGCTTGTAGGTCATGGTGTTGGCCAAAAAGTTCATGAAGAGCCCAATGTGCCAAATTATGTGACTGAAGAAAGTAAAAATATTCAGCTTAAAAAAGGCATGACCATTGCCATTGAACCCATGGTTAATGCCGGCGGCTGGCGGGTAAAACTTTTAGATGATGGTTTAACTTTTGCGACAGCTGATGGCAGTTTGTCAGCGCAGTTTGAGCATACGGTGGCAATTGATCACGAAGGCCAGACAAGAATTTTAACTCAACTTTAATTTGGTGGATATGGAAAAAGAAAAGCAGGAAAATCCAGCTAACATTTTAATTCCAAACCAAGAGCGTTTGGATTCTTTAATTAAAAATTTTAAAGAACAAGGTAAAGATAAGATTCATGTTTTGGCTGATTTTGACCGCACTTTGACTAAATGTTTTGTTGGTGATGAAAAAATTACTTCTTTAATCTCTATTTTGAGAAAGGAGAATTTATTAAATGACGATTATTCAAAGACAGTCCAGGTATTATTTGATCAATATCATCCAATTGAAATCAATCCTAATATTCCTTTTAATGAGAAAAAGTCACAAATGGCCAAATGGTGGCGCTTGCACAATAATGAACTGATTAAACATAAATTAAATAAAAAAAATATAGAACAGGTTATTAATAGTGGCAAAGTTCAGTTTCGAGCGGGTACCTTAGAATTTCTTGATTTATTAAAGCAGCAAAATATCCCCTTAATTATAATGTCCTCAAGCGGCTTGGGCACTTATACCATTTCCAGATTTTTAGAGAAAAAAGGCAAGCTTTATGATAATATCCATATCATTTCCAATACTTTTGAATTTGATTCCGCTGGCAATGTCATAAAATTCAATGAACCAGTTATTCATTCTTTAAATAAAGATGAAACAGTTGTTAAAGATTTTCCGGAAATTTTTGAGCAAATAAAAGACAAGAAAAACGTGATTTTGCTTGGCGATAATCTTGAAGACATTGGCATGATTGAAGGTTTTGATTATGATAATTTAATTAAAATTGGATTTTTAAATGAAAATATTGAGGAAAATCTGTCGGAATTTCAGAAAAATTTTGATATAATTATTTTAAATGATGGGGAAATGGATTTTGTGAATAATTTAATTAGAGAAATCATATGAGTGAAAAAATACTCGGGATTGACTATGGCGAGAAAAAAGTCGGTTTGGCTATTGCTGATACTGAAACAAGAATAGCTTCGCCATATAAAATTTTAACCAATGACAAGGATTTTTTGGCTAAGATTAAAGATGTTTGCCTGAAAGAAGAAATTGGTAAAATTATTGTGGGCGTGCCTTTGACTTTGAAAAGCGCCAGTTCGGCGCAAACTAAAAAAGTTTTTAACTTTATTGATAAACTGAAAAAGGCAACCTATTTGGATATTGTTGAACAGGATGAAAGAATGTCCAGCGCTTATGCTAAGAGTTTACTGAAAGAAATGAAGGTTAAGCATTTAGATGATGATGTGGCGGCGATGATTATACTACAGAGTTATCTTGATGAAATGGCATAAGCAAAAATGGCGCTGGAAATAGTAGAGACATGACATGGCGTGTCTCTACAGAAATCCATTCCGCCGATTTCACGCCATTTTTGCCGTTACTAATATTTTTATGAGTCAAACCTATACTACAATCGCTCTAGTTTTAAAAAGACGAGGCCACAATGAATATGATCGTCTTTTTTGTCTATACACTAAAGATTTTGGCAAAATAGATGTTTTAGCCAAGGGCACAAAAAAAATTTCCAGCAAATTAAATTCTTATTTGGAACCTTTTTATTTAATTAAAGTAATGATTGCCAAGGGCAAGGTTTTTGATAAATTGGCTAATTGTAATTTAATTGAGGGCTATCAAAATTTAAGAAGTGATTTATTTGGGTTTGCTTTAATAAATTATCTGGCAGAAATTACTGACAATCTGATTATGGGCCAGACCCAAAATAATGATAAATTTGATTTGTTGTTAAAAACACTAAGAGTTTTGGATCAGGAAATTGGTAAAAAAGACAAAGAAAAATTATTATTTTTGGCTAATCTTTATGGTTTGAAACTTTTGTCCTTGCTGGGCTATCAACCGGAAATCAAAAGGTGCTTGATTTGTCACAAAGGAATTTTATTGACCAAAAATATTTTTGATTTTTCGCATGGCGGGGTGATTTGCGAGGAATGTAAAAAGGTTTGTTTGATTGAGGATTATATTCTAGTTTCTGACCAGGTGATTAAATTATTACAGCTCGGTCAGGAAAAGAACTTGGCTTTTTTTAGTAATTTAAGTATTGATCAGGATACGATTAAACAATTTAATCAGGTGGTTTATAAGTTGCTTTTGGTTAATATGGAACGGCCATTAAAGAGTTGGGAATTTTTTAAAGCAGTCGTTTGATTTAAGACGATAAATTTTAAGCGGGCGAAAATGCCGCCCCACGAGGAAATGGGTTAAAGTAGGGACAGGTCTAGACCTGTCCCTACTTTATATGCGGCATTTTCGCCCTAACAAGAACGAATGACTTGACGAAAAATAAATTTTTTGTTAAGGTCAGGTAAGAACATTGATAACTTAACCAAAGGAGGAAATGTATGTCAACTGGAAAATGGTGGGGAGAACATGATGGAATTGATTTTCCGCATGTCATTTTGTCACAACAATTTAGCCGCGATCAGCTGGAAAGATTTTTTCAATTAACGCAAGTCATCGGGAGGGAAATTAAGAGTAAAAGAAAGGTTGACTGGCTCTGGGGCAATATTGTCAGTATTTTATTTTTTCAGCCCTCGACCAGAACCTACTTTTCTTTTTGGCGCGCGGCCTTAAGCTTGGGCGCTGATGTCATGGCCTCGGAAAATGCCGGTCAATTTTCTTCGGCCATCAAGGGCGAAGCTTTACGTGACATGGCCAGAGTAATGTCTGGCAAATCCAAGATGATTATCATCAGGCATCCAGAAATGGGGTCAGCTCGCGAGATGTCTAATTTCTCATTAGTCCCGGTCATTAATGGCGGTGATGGACCCGGCCAACATCCGACTCAAGCTCTTTTGGATGTTTACACCATTCAAAAGGTTTTTGGCAAAATTGACAATCTCAAGATTGCCCTCGTCGGAGATCTGGCAAATGGCAGAACCGTCAGGTCATTATGCTATCTTTTGTCAAAATTCGAGAATGTAGAAATTTTTTTTGTTTCCCCGGAAACATTAAAGATGAAGCAGGACATCAAAGATCATTTGAACGAGAACAAAATAAAATGGTCTGAAGAAACAGATCTGGAAAAGGTAGCCAAGCGAGTCAAAGTAATTTATCAAACCCGTCTTCAGAAAGAATGGTTTTCCAGCAAAGAGGAATATGAAGCTGTTCGTGGCATCTACATTATTACCAAAGATATTGTTAACCTGATGCCTGAGGATGGCATTATCTTGCATCCACTTCCGCGAGTTGATGAAATTCGTTACGGCGTGGATAAAAGCAAAAAAGCCAAGTACTTTGAGCAAGCTGATAACGGCGACTATGTGCGCATGGCATTGCTTTTGGCAGCTTTGAATCCCACAAAGGCCGAAGAATTAATGGTCATGCCTTTGGATAAAGCAGCCTAGAAAATATCGGGGGTAATCTTTACCCCCTTTTCATTTTTTCAAAGGAGGTAAAAATGGGAAATATTTTTCTCGGAGGCGGTAGAGTCATTGACCCGGCGCATAATTTTGACCAGATTGCTGATGTCCAGATTGTCGGCAGTAAAATAGTCAATGTTGGAAAAATCTCTAAGAGATGTGCTGTCGGCGAAATCATTGATTGCCATGGTAAAATTGTCTGTCCGGGCCTGATTGACACGCATGTGCATGCACGAACGCCAGGGCAAGAACATAAAGAGACCTTGGGCAGTGTGAGCTTTGCAGCCATTATGGGCGGATTTACTACTATTGTCTGCATGGCTAATACATCGCCACCAGTTGATAATGTTGAGACACTGCGCCAGGTTCAAGCAATGGCTGAAGCAATTGGCTTGATCAATATTAAGCAGGTCACGGCAATAACCAAAGGTTTAGCAGGTAAGGAATTCGTTGACTTGTTGGCCATGCAAAATGCAGGCGCGATCGCAGCAAGTGATGATGGCAAAGGCCTCCAAAATCCAAGAGTTTTACTTGGCGCTATTGGGGACTTTCTGAGAAATGAATTGCCGATTCTGCTGCATTGCCAGGATTCGCGCTTTGATACTTATGATCCAAGAGCAGAAATTCATCAGGCAAGCATGAGCTTAAAAATCGCTGAAGAGTTTGAATTGCCGATTCATCTTCAGCACGTCAGTACAGCACAAACAGTGCAATTGGTTCGTGAAGCAAAAGCACGAGGAGCGCAGGTCTCTTGCGAAACAGCGCCGCATTATTTCAGTTTAACAGAAAGGGATTTTCGTGAAAACGGCGCGAACTTCAAAATGAATCCGCCACTGCGTAAGGAAAAAGACCGCCAGGAAGTGATCCGCGGTTTGGCAGACGGCACGATCGATGTCATTGCTACCGATCACGCGCCGCATACACCGGAAGAAAAAGCGCAAGGAGTTGAAAAAGCGCCATTTGGTGTCATTGGTCTGGAAACAGCCGTGCCAGTTGTTCTTACAACTTTAAGCAATAGAATCCCGCTCATGGAGATTATTCGCAAAATGACAATCAATCCAGCGCGAATTCTCAGACTTGAGGGTAAAGGAACATTGCATCTAGGCAGTGTAGCTGACATTACTGTCATTGATCCTCAAATGAGGCAAAAAGTTGAGGCAGACAAGTTCCAGAGCTTGTCGCGCAATTGTCCCTGGGATGGTAAGCGGCTTCAGGGCTGGCCATGGATGACCATTGTTGGCGGTCGGATACTGATGAAAGATGGAAAACTTAACATTTAAACAAACAAGGGATGCTCTAATTGGGCATCCTTTTAAATTTATTAAAAATCGGGTAGTCTGGAGCTCCTGCTCCAGACATGCCAAGAGCAGGGGCTTTTGGCTACCCCACAAGGAAAAGAGTTGACTTTTAACCCTGATTTTGTTAAGGTTTTTACAAATCAGGACATTGAAAAAAATAACCTAAAAGGAGGTTTTAAATGTGTGAAAAAAGCATTCGGGTCAAAGAGGTGAAAATTGAAAGCAATAAAAAATGTGCCAAGGATACTTACATATTATCGTTAGAATCTGGTGTTCTTGGCGAAATTTTTCCCGGTCAATTTGTCTGTTTACAGCCATTAAGCGAAAATTCCGCAATGGCCCGGCCATTTAGCATTTTTGACATTGAATCTCATGTTTTTCCCCGCATCCTCTACAAGGTTACTGGGGAGAATACGCGCTTGATGAGCCTATTAAAACCCGGCCAGAAAATAAAAATCTGGGGTCCGTTAGGACAGGAAAAACCCCCTTTTCATTATGGAAATTACGACCAGGTTTGGTTCGTTGGCGGAGGCATTGGTTTAGCCCCTTTGAATTATATGGCTTCAAGATTCAAACATGGTGGATCCTTGTTCTCTGGTAAAATTTTTTGGGGCTTCAAAACAAATTTGGAAATCCCATGCGTTGAATGGGAATTTGATCCACTTAGTCCGAACGAAAATTATTTTGTTACAGAAGACGGGTCGAGTCCCCATTGTGGCCTGGTGACTGATTTGTTAAACGAGAAACTTTTAGAAAATTGTTTTCAAGAAATTCTGGTCATCACCTGCGGACCAAAACCCATGATGAAACAAGTGGCAGAACTTTGTGCTGCATGCAAAACTGACTGCTATGTCATCTTGGAAACAATTATGGCCTGCGGTATTGGCGTCTGCCTGGGTTGCTCAATCAAAATGAAGTCCGGGGAAATGAAACGCGTTTGCCACGACGGTCCGGTTTTTCCAGCAAAGGAGGTAATCTGGGATGAAATCTGAAGCAGCTTTGCAAATAGAAAAGAAGCAGAGAAATAACCATGATGAAGTGGATTTGTCAGTAGAAATTGCTGGCATCAAAATGCAAAATCCAATTATGCCGGCCTCTGGCTGTTTTGGTTACGGCGAGGAGTTCGCCCAAATTGAAGGATTTGATTTAAGCAAACTCGGCGCCATTGTTTCCAAAGGTACAACCTTAGAGCCGCGCAAAGGCAATCTGCAACCGCGGGTTTGTGAACACCAGGGCGGCATGGTTAATTTCATTGGGCTGGAAAATCCGGGAATAGATGAGGTGATTGCCAAAAAAATTCCATTCATGGTGCAATTTGGCGTTCCAGTAATCATCAATATCTCTGGCTTTACCATTGAGCAATTCGCTCACATGGCGATTTTGCTAGACGCAGTTAAGGAAGTGGCAGCTATTGAGGTTAATATTTCCTGCCCCAATGTAGATGGTGGGAGAATTCCTTTTGGCTGTGATCCATTGATTGCAGCTGAAGTTGTCAAGGCCGTGCGCGAAGTCACAACACTACCCTTGATTGTGAAATTAACGCCCAATGTGTCAGATGAAATGATTGGGCTGATCGCACAAGAAGTTGAAGACGCTGGCGTTGATGCCATTTCCATGATTAACACAGTCAAAGTGGAAAATGTGGGTGGCATCGCAGCCGGCGGCCTGTCTGGCCGGCCAATCAAAGAGACTGCTCTTAGGATGATCAAAATAGTTCATCAGGCAGTTAAAATTCCTATAATTGGCATGGGAGGAATCTATACAGTAGAAGATGTTGTAGAATTCCTCAAAGCTCACTGTCAGGCAGTGGCTATTGGTACGGCAAGCTTTTCTAACCCACTAGTCATGATGGAATTGATTGCTGGCCTAAGAAAATATTGCGAAGAAAACGACATCACAAATTTGTCCCAGATTTAGGGACAGGAAATAAAGAGAGGAGAAGTAGAATGGCAGAAAAAGGTTTTCGTGAAATGTTAGCTGAGCGCCAGAAAAAGGTCAATTCTCTGGTCTGTGTGGGGCTGGATCCCTTGATAGAAAAGATGCCAGCTTGTCTTGGGACAGAATCATCTTCGGAAGCAGGAAAACTCCAAACGTGGATGCGAGAGATTGTAATGGCGACTGCTCCCTATGTCTGCATGTTTAAGCCGCAGCGTGCGCATTGGGAAGCAATTGACCAGGGCGAAAGAATGCTTCGGGACTTGGTTTATTTCATTAAGACCCAGCACCCAGACATTCCGGTCTTCCTGGACTGTAAGCGAGGGGATATCGGTAGAACCCAAAAACAGTATGCAAAAGCCCATCTCATCTTGGATGATGTTCATGGTATGAATTTCAGTCCTTATATGGGCGATGACTGCTTGAAGTCCTTAGTACTACAAGAAAAATCCGGCGCTGCAATTGTCGGACTTGGCTATACTAGCAATCCCGCAGCCAGGGAAATTCAGGATTTGAAGCTCGCAGATGGCCGGTGTCTCTGGGAGTGGGTTGTTGAAGCTATACTCAGATGGGCTGAGGCAGCTGGAGTTGTTAAAGACGCGGGCGTGGTTATGGCAGCAGCTTATGAGAATCCAAAAGGTTCGGGAAAAGTGTATTCCTGGCACTTGACACGCGGCCGCGAAATTGTCGGGGACAAACTTTGGTTCCTGATTCCAGG